>Ga0182030_10008168_pt1 | contig 21730 bp, 19 predicted proteins | sample 812S3MmetaG_FD_121299 | JGI IMG/M metagenome (GOLD analysis project Ga0182030, IMG submission 121299) | Permafrost microbial communities from Stordalen Mire, Sweden - 812S3M metaG (Illumina Assembly) | ecosystem: Environmental > Terrestrial > Soil > Wetlands > Permafrost | place: Sweden... | reverse complement strand
TATTCATGCGACTTGACGTATTTTAAGTCCGCTGGATAGGTAAGCATTTGCGTCTCCTCAAACCAAGTAAAGCTATGTGATTTTAGCAAGGTTGGCCCGCCGGAAGATATGCAAACGCAAATTTCATTATCTCAACTAACCGACAATAGCCCCTCTGCCGTTTTGCAGGATCGAGCCAAGCGGGCAAGCGTTAACATATTCGTTCACAAGCAGATAAATGTCGGTCAAACGCGAATGGAATCCAAGAGGACAGACATTAGTTTTAAGCTGATGCCCGTTGGTAATCGAGGACCGTTGGCAAAAATTGGTGCGAGAAGCCAAAATTCGTTGCGCATAATCATCAAGGCTCAACATCTCTTCCCAATTTCGTGAAAGTGCCGCTTCGTGCATCGCGAGTCCCTTCTTAAATAATGGTGCTGCTTTCTTGCAGGAAACAGACAACGCCTTGATTTGGCGCTTCGCCGCGATCTGTCGTTATGCGCCTTGATCCGCGCCTTGAATAAGGCTTAATATTATCGTTTCGAGATGCTTACGGAGTGCAATAGAGAAATGGTTCAGCGGCGTATCCTGGTGTGGATGCTTTTCCTTTTCTTGGCGCTGTCATTTAAGCCGCTTTCCGCTGCCGCACAACCAGAAGCCGCTAGCCACCAGGCGGCGAAAAAACTAATCGTAGCAGTCATGTTTGCGCCCCCATTCTCCATGCAAGATGAGGACGGAGCCTGGACAGGCATTACCGTAGATTTGTGGAAACAGATCGCCGAGGATCTTGATCTCAAATATGAATTCAAGAAAGTGGACCTGAAAGGTCTTTTGGCTGGGCTGGAGGATGGCACACTGGATGTGGGCGCCACCGGACTGGGCATCACCGCCATCAGAGAGGAAAAATTCGATTTCAGTACACCATATTTGGTGGCTAATGAAGCTGTCGCTGTAAACGCCGATCAGCAACCGAACCTGATCCAACTTTTCCGCAGGGCATTTTTCAACTGGAGCCTGTTGACGCTTTTTCTTTGCATCGTTCTCATTATGGTCGGTGGCGGCGCAATCTTGTGGATGCTGGAGCGCAAGGGCAACTCTGACCACTATGGTGGCAAGAGCAAGATAGCGTTTGGCAGAAGTGTGTTCTGGTCGATAACAGTGCTGTCAGGACATGATCTGCCGCACTCGATTGGCTGGAGCGCAAACTCACCCACTACTTCTGCAGCCCGAATATTCGGCATGATCTGGATGGCCTTCGGCGTCTTGCTCGTCTCACTCTTTACAGCCACAGCCGCTTCCCAACTCACATCAAAGCAGTTGCAAGGTCTGGTGAACGACCCCCAGGATTTGCGCCATGTCAAAATTGGTACCGTCGTTAATTCAGTTGGTCAGGAGTTTCTGGACAAAGGACACTTTAAGTACAGCCTTTATTCACCTGGTCCGGCCGAGTTGCTAAAGGGTCTGTCGGAGCATCAAATCGACGCCGCAGTCTATAACGGTCCCATCATGTCGTACTATGCTAGAACGGCGTTTGTGAACAAGGTTGTTGTATTGCGCTTTTCACTGCGCCAGGACTTCATGGCCATTCCAATGCCACCTGGAAGCGCTCTGCGCAAACCGATCAATCGGGCTCTGCTAAAAGTGGTGGACACCAAGAAATGGCAAACAACACTGGCAAGCTACTTGGGCAACGAGTGACCGCCAATCGCATGCCGAGAGCTTAACGCACTTAAGCATCGTATCTGGTGCCTAAGTGATGATCTAAATAAAAGACCGAGCTGCTTGATAAAAGCATTTTTGAAACAAACTGAGGTGTATTTTGAAAACGCCGTCGTCCATTTGTTCAAACTCCAGATGATTTGGATCACTCGGTAATGAGAACTTGTGAGAATTTTTTCCATGTGGATTGCGAATCGTAATCAGCTGGCTACCGGGGTCAAAGCCGATAATTGTGTAGGCGTGTGATCCAATTACAACTCTTGGAAAACGGGAAAGATAGGCGTCGTGCCATGTGGCGGCGACGATGGGAGTATCCGACTTGATGGCACCGCCAATAAAAGCCGAAACCTCTTGAGGGGTTGCGGTCCTCAAGTCGAGCAATTCAGCCCTGTTTCCGGTAATGGCTTTAAGTCCTATCTCCAATCTGGACTGATCTCCATCTTGACCTTCGGCACCAGAGTTATCAGGAAATTTGCGAAGCTGGGCGCATTCAATTATCGAAGCCCAGCTAGCTTTGTCATGAATACTATTTTCTTCCAAATACTGCTTTGTTATTGCATATTCGTTGCCATCGCCGGGAAACCTGACCATGTAACCGCCTTTTGGCGCCAGCTGAATCATATCGGCAAGCATTTTCTGCCCTCTGGGCAGTCTGGCTAAAGCTGACATTGAGCTCTCGAACCAGCAATTCGGGTAACGGCTCTGGTCTATACCGCCTGCGCCATCTCGAGCGATATCGGCGGCCGTGAACGGATGGTTGTCACCAAGCGCTCTCGGCTTTGTAGGTGGAGCAAATTGCGCTTTCGTCTGGGGCAGAGGATTTTTTCTATCGATGATGCCTTTGCTTTCGGCTGCTTTAATAGCTTGCACCTGATCTTTTTTTTCTGCCAGCATCTTTTTGACCATTATTTTGCCGGCGTCTGTCTTGAGCAAAGCGCGCATCTCGGGCGCCATGGCATTGACTACACTTTCAGGCAGTTCTTCATCTTCAGATTTAACAGTGCTATTGCCCTTACTAGTGGTCGTGGCTGCTGATGTCGCATTGGTACCTTCGCCAGATAAGTTAGAAAGATATTTTCTAGAGCCTATTCCTTCTTGGCTGTCTGAAAAATTTGTGCCAACATAATTAAATAGTTGCTTTGCCCTGGCAGTTCGATTGCAGCCGATATTCGCAAGGGCGGCAAAGTAATATAACCGGGCAGCAGGAGGGGAAGTTTTTATGAGCTGTTCGAAGGCGTCAGCTGATGCCGCATATTGGTGCTGACCGTAAAGAGCCTCGGCGCTCACACCTGTTACAGAAGCAGACACAGACGCTTTATGAACGCCGCCCTCAGCACTTACTAAAGCTTGGCTGGCTAGCATGCTCAAAGACAGGCCAACCAAAAAGCGTGCAAAACGCATAAGCAACTTATCCAGAAAAGGGTTCAGATAATATATGCCAACGCTGTGTTCATTTTAGACATCAATGATTTTCTAGATGTCTAAAATGATTTCTACTATGATTTTTTGCAATTTAGCCTTCACAATCACTTTCCCGCGCATCACATGCTATCAAAGGCACGTGCTTTTATTCCGACTTCTAAATGAGGTTGATAGACAATGCAAAATTCGGACATGGTCAACTATTTTTTGCGCTTATAAAAAGGACGCGGGATCACACTTGCTTTAACGAAAGAATCGCGAATGGCAATTTGTAATTCGGTGCCAATTTTTGCAAATTTGGGATCGACAAAGGCAAAAGCAATGGGAAAGCCGACATAAATGCCCTGCGAACCGCTTGTTACCGCGCCCACTTTGTCACTACCAGAATGTACTGTGTATCCCTGTCTAGGCAATGCTTTGCCTTCAGCTTTTAAGCATACGCACTGCTTGGGCAAACCTTTTTCCTTCTGTAAACGCATCGCGTCGCGTCCTGAGAACGAGCCTTTATCGAACTTTACGCTCCAGCCAAGACCGGCTTCTATAGGGCTGGTGGCATCATCTAATTCGTGTCCATAAAGAGGTAAACCAGCTTCCAGGCGTAATGTATCGCGTGCGCCGAGCCCGCATGGCTCGATGCCGTATTTTTTCCCTTCCATCAAAATGCTGGTCCAGGCGCGAACAAGGTTTGCATTGGCGACGAATATTTCGAGACCATCTTCGCCAGTGTAACCGGTGCGACCAAAGGAAACTTCCATGCCATCAATGACGCCGGTGCCATAACTGAAACTGGGCATAAGAGCGAGGTCTCTACCAACTAATTCGCTCATCAATTTGATCGCTTGTGGTCCTTGCAGCGCCAGTAATCCAGTCTGGTCAGAAATATCGAGCATATCGACTTCCGGATAAGAGTCTTCGTGTTGCTTGAGCCACTGCCAATCTTTTTCAATGTTTGAGGCGTTGACGACGAGAAGATAATCTTCAGTGCGTCTGTAGACGATTAAATCGTCGACGGTAGAGCCATCTTGACGAACAAACTGAGTATATAGAGCACTGTTTGGCTCAGTCAATTTGTCGAGATCGTTTGCCACCATGAATTGAATGAAATCTTTGGCGCCAGCGCCGCGAACGATAAACTCACCCATGTGTGAAACATCGAACAATCCAACCTGATTTCTCACGGCCAGATGTTCGGTCACAATTGATTTGTATTGCACAGGCATATTCCAGCCGGCAAAGTCGACCATCCGTGCTCCAAGAGCGCGATGAGCAGCTGCAAGAGGCGTTTCTTTCAGAGTAGAGGTCGTCATGAGATTAGCTCCGACTGGGGGGTTTAGGGCGCTTTCTCGCGCAAAACAATAGCCTAACGCGAATCGGGTCGGCATCCTCTCTTTGACAACGTTCAAATAATCTTTTTTCCTGACCAAATCCAGACAAAACCTTGACAAAAGATTTGAAAAATTTGTCCCGCGCATGACGATTTCGGATGTAAAACCACATTGTCAGCAGCTAGCGGAGTTAATTTAAGAACTATGCAAAGTCATTCGGAAAGCATCACGTCAAATATAAAGAACAAAGAAAATCAGACATCGCCATCAACAATCCCAACAGCACTTACCTGGCTCCATGGCGATGAAACTGAACAAGTGCTTTCCAAATTGCCCGAAATGGAGCAAAAAATCGTCCATTCTTTCTTAAATCAACTAGCAGACAAAGAAAAAATCAAAACACCAATTTCTTGCCACAAATTTTTCGACCCAATGGCTGGTCCATAAGACAGCCATTTTCTGTGTGCTCACTAAAGTAGCAGCTTAAGACGACTTAACTCAGACTCAGGCACTTTGCTGTAAATCGCAGTAAAGTGCTTGAATGCTTGAATTGAAAGATCGTCAAACTACCATCCTAGCCGATCGTGTGACCGAAAATCGGTTGCGGCGCTTGCGCTCCGTCAAACCTCTTTCAGGCTTGACGGTTGAAAGCGCTGGCCGTGTATTGATTAATTTCTCTTCCAATGATTATTTAGGATTGTCACAACATCCTTTGCTTAAAGAAAGAGCAAGGGACTACTTAAACCGCTATGGCACCGGCTGCGGTGCTTCAAGGTTGGTTTCGGGTAATCTCGATTGCTACGGCGAGCTTGAAGAAAAGCTAGCGGCATTGAAAGGCACGCAGACAGCACTTGTTATGAATGGCGGCTTTCAAACTAATTTAACAGTGCTATCAGCATTAGCCGACGACAAATCGTTTATTGCCTTAGATAGACTCAGTCACAATTCTCTCTTGCAAGGCACTCTTTTAAGTGGGGCAAAATGGAGTCGCTTCCATCACAACGACGGGGACGATCTCGACCGACGACTGGAGGCGCCCCGAGCGAAGCTTGCCGATGAGCGTTGGATCGTCACCGAATCAGTTTTTGGCATGGATGGCGACCGTTGTGATATGGACGGGCTAATTGCATCAGCTAAAAAATCACAAGCAAAACTATTTGTTGACGAAGCACACAGCACAGGATTGTTTGGCAAATCCGGAATGGGGCTTGCCGCGGGAAAATCAATCGATTTGATCATGGGCACATTCGGCAAGGCTTGCGGAAGCTTTGGCTCTTATGTGGCCTGTTCGAAAACGACTCGTGAATTTTTGATCAATTGTTGTTCCGGCTTTGTCTATTCAACTGGATTGCCACCACCAGTTTTAGGTGCTATCGACGCTGCTCTGGACTTGATTCCCACGATGGATTCCCAACGTTTGCGCTTATGCGAAATGGCTGATTACGTCCGCAGCAGTCTCAAAGAAATGGGCTTTTCGACAGGTAAATCCAGCACGCAAATTATTCCTATCATGATAGGCGACGATTGTGAAGCTTTAAGCTTCAGTGCTCACCTGGAAAATTGTGGCATTCTCGCTATGGCAATTCGTCCGCCCACAGTGCCTGTTGGCACAGCGCGAATTCGTCTATCACTGTCTTGCGCACATAGCGATGAACAAATTGAAAAATTATTGCACGCTGTGCGCTCATGGACGAGCTTAAGCAAATGATCGGTACTGGCAGCACTGGTATCATCACCGCGCAGCACGGCTGGGGCTATGACTGGCGCACCTACGCGTCATGGTCACCAGCTCTTCCGGCACAATGGCAATTAACTCTAAAAAATCGCGGTTATTTTAAAGAGTCTTCAGAAAAGATAATTGCTCCTCTAAAAAGTCCACGCCAAAACGCACGTCAAATACTGGTCTGCCATTCATTTGGTTTGCACTTGCTTGAGTCTGACGAAATTAAAAAATCCGATCTGCTGGTTATCATTAGCAGCTTCGCGAACTTTCACCTCAACGATAATCCGCAATCTAAAAAAGCAATCAAACGCATGATTATGCGTCTGACCTGCGATCCTCATTCAATGCTTCAGGACTTCTATGCGGCTTGCACTGGTGAGACAGCAGGAAGTGCTTCACCACTTCCAGAGCAATTTATGGAAAATTGCAATCTGGAATTATTAATAACCGATTTAAAAAAGTTGGATCACGCGCAAGTCGATTTAAACAAAATTGATGCCGCCAAATCGATTTTAATTTTGCACGGTGGCACAGACTCAATTGTCCCCGTCGAAGCCGCAAAGCAATTGCACGAACGACTAACAGGCAGCGCTTTATCTATCAACCAAGACGCAGGGCATGCCCTGCCTTTAACGCATCCTCAATGGTGCCTGGAACAAATATTCAAGCATGAGACTTTGCTATGAAGAACTCTTTTGAAATCGCGCATTCATTTGGCGAGGCGGCAAAAACGTATGACTTGCACAGTAGCGTGCAGGAAAAAGCGGCAATTCAACTGGGTCGAAAATTGCAGGACATTAAGGACATTCTGCCGCCTGGTCCCGTTCTCGAAATTGCCAGTGGCACAGGCATTTTCACACAGCAGCTAGCAACAATTTTGCCAGAGCGAGAATTCACGATTTCAGATATTTCGCCCGAGATGGTCGAAGCCTGTCGTGCAAATTTAGAATTTGACGCTCAATTTACAGTCAAAGACGCTGAGCGAATTGACGAGGAGAACAAATACGCTCTCATTGTCTGCGCCTTCGCCGCGCAATGGTTCAGTGACATTAACACTACATTCGATGGCATCCTTAAAGCTCTTTTGCCTGGTGGTTATTTCTTATTTTCGCTACCAACTGACGGCAGCTTTCCACAATGGAAAGAAAGCTGTCAGGAACTGGGTTTACGCTATTCCGGCAATTCCCTTCCACAGACTAATGCAATTGCACTATATTGCCAGTCAAAAAACGTCCAAACAGATTTAAATATCCAGCAAATTTCCACCTTCTATTCATCCAGTCTTTTCTTTTTTCGCGCTCTCAAAGGTCTTGGCGCAGCGCTGCAAATTTCTAATGATGGTGCTTTTAACACAGTTGAGTCGGCGTCGTTACTGCCTGTCATTCGCCACTGGGACAAAAAAAGCACTGAATCGGTTTGCGTCACATATGAAATTTTGTTTGGAGCCTTGCAAAAGTGATTGATCAAATATCCAAGCCATTACTCAGACGTTTTTTCGTCACCGGCACCAATACCGGCATAGGCAAAACTCTTGTATCGGCAATGTTGATGCTAGGCTTGAAAAGTCATTATTGGAAGCCCATTCAATCTGGTATTGTAGAAGGCTCAGATACAGACTGGATTCGAAAAATAACAGAACTGCCTGAAGAAAATTTTTTCAAAGAACGCTATTTATTGAATGAGCCTCTATCGCCTCACGCTGCTGCTCTTATCGATGGCGTCGAAATCGAGCTGAGCGAAATTACAGCACCTGGCCCTGCCGACCAGTCATTAATTATCGAAGGAGCAGGTGGTGTGATGGTGCCCATCAATAATGAACATATGATGCTGGATGTAATGAAAAAGCTTGCACTACCAGCGATACTGGTTTGTCGCAGTGGGCTGGGCACTATTAATCACAGCTTGCTTACAATAAACTGCCTGCAACAGGCAGGCGTCAGCATTGCAGGCGTGATTATGAACGGGCCACTGAACGCATCTAATCGCGCAGCCATAGAGCATTACGGTCAAGTGTCGGTGATTGCAGAAATCGAGCCGATTGAAAAAATCTCAAGACAATCACTGTTAGAAATATTTGAGCACAATTTTGGAGTAACGCAATGAGCATGACTTCTTTGACAACAGAAAAATCACCGGTCTGGCATCCGTTCACTCAGATGAAAACAGCATTGCCACCACTTCTGGTAAAACGCGGCGACGGAGTTTATCTGGAGCTTGAAGACGGTCGACGAATAATCGATTGCATCTCCAGCTGGTGGGTCAACATTCACGGTCACAGCCACCCTAAAATTGCCCGAGCTATTTACGAACAGGCTCTTAAACTGGAGCACGTAATATTCGCTGGCTTTACTCACGAACCAGCGGAGAATTTGGCGAAACGACTTTTGACTCATCTGCCTGGCCGATTGAGCAAAATTTTTTACTCCGACAATGGGTCTACGGCCGTGGAAGTGGCTTTAAAAATGGCCATTCAATACTGGCACAATTCCGGTCAGGCGAGAACGAGACTGCTTGCCTTCGATGGCGGATATCACGGCGATACTCTTGGTTCTATGTCCGTTGGGCGAACTGCGCCCTTCTGGGAGCCGTTCAAGTCAATGATGTGCGCTGTAGACACAGTGCCCTACCCAATAACATGGGACCTAGATACACAAGCCGAGGAAAGAGAGCAAGAATCAATCGACTGCCTGCAACGACTGATTGAATCTAATCCCTCTGCTTATGCGGCAATAATTATTGAACCACTGATTCAAGGTGCGGGTGGCATGAAATTTTGTCGTCTGGAGTTTTTGCAAAAATTGCAAAGACTAGCTTGTGAACTGGGAGTTTTGCTCATTTACGATGAAGTAATGACCGGCTTTGGTCGCACCGGCGACTGGTTCGCCTGCTCAAAGTCGCAAACAACACCCGATATTGTCTGTATTTCAAAAGGTATCACAGGTGGTTTTTTACCACTGGCAGTAACCGTGACATCCGACAAAATATTCAATGGTTTTTATAGCGACGACGTTTCGAAAACATTTTTCCACGGCCACTCGTATACTGCAAATCCACTGGCATGTGCAGCGGCTCTGGCATCTATGGATATTCTCGAGCAAAGCACTGAGTCATTTCTGGACGCAGAAAAATTGAATCGAACAGCCGCCGCTGAGTTCCTAAACTCACAAAATCTTATTAAGGATATGCGTTTCTGCGGGACAATTACAGCTTTTGAAGTCACTACCAGCGATGGCAATAATTATTTCGATTCAATAGGGTCTGTCATGCGCCAGAAATTCTTAGATCGAGGCTTTCTAATTCGCCCGCTCGGCAATACGCTCTATTTAATGCCACCCTACTGCTTGACGAATGAACAACGCCTGGAGATTTTCGCCAACATTGCCGATGTGATTAGAGAAATAGCCTGAAAACGAGAGATTCTGAACGGAAACACATGAAGCCGATGGTCAATCCTGATAACTTAGCGGAATCAAGAAACTCAGAGGAGCTGTTTATGTCGACTACTTTGGCAATGAAATCGTCACAATCGCAAGCTAGCGTTGCTAATGAGATTCTAGTGCGCAGCAACTGGACACATGAAGAAGTAAAAGACGTTTTTCAAACACCCTTGCTGGATTTGATTTATCGAGCAGCTACCGTGCACCGGCAATTTCACGATCCGAAAAATGTTCAACAATGCACTTTGCTTTCGATAAAAACTGGCGCATGTTCTGAAGATTGCTCATACTGTCCTCAATCAGCAAGGTATGACACTCCAGTAGCGCCTGAGCCATTGATGAATATCGAGGCTGTAAAAATGGCCGCAAAAATTGCTAAAGATGCTGGCAGTACACGCTTCTGCATGGGTGCGGCCTGGCGTGAAGTGAAAGACAATGAAGCCTTCGAACAAGTGTTGACGATGGTTAAAGAAGTAGCTGCTTTGAAAATGGAAGTGTGTTGCACGCTCGGCATGCTCACGCCCGAACAAGCAGTGAAACTCAAAGAAGCTGGACTCGACGCCTACAATCACAATCTTGATACGGGTGAGCAATACTACGACCAAATCATCACCACCCGCACATATCAAGACAGACTGAACACAATTAAAAATGTTAGAGCCGCAGGAATCACAGTTTGCTGTGGCGGCATTATCGGTATGGGTGAAAGTGAAAACGATCGCATCGATTTGATTCACACACTGGCAACATTGCCCGAGCATCCAGAATCAGTGCCAGTCAATGCACTGGTGCCAGTAGAGGGCACTCCTCTTGCCGATCAACCTGTTGTGTCCATCTGGGAGATGCTACGCATGATAGCGACTGCCCGCATCACCATGCCTAAAGCAAGAGTGCGATTGTCTGCAGGTCGTGTACGAATGTCTGTAGCAGAACAAGCGATGTGCTTTTTGGCCGGTGCCAATTCAATTTTTACTGGCGAAAAATTGCTCACAACAGCCAATCCAGATTTCGACGACGACAAGAATATGCTTGATTTGCTGGGGCTCAATCAAGGAGCCTGAGCTAGCCAGTCACAATCAAGCAGATAATTCTGCGGTAAGTTCAACGAGCTTCGCCACAGTGTTCATATTTCAACTCAGTAAGTTTGGCTAATTGAGATTATCGCATCGGCACAGTGAAAAATTTTTGTATATTTTCAACCCGCAACCGAGGCAGATTATTCTCTGCCTCGGTTGCGGGGAACCAAATCCACGACTATGCGTGTGTGTGATGGCGCTTGGGAGCGCGTGGATTTAGTTGCTTTTTAACGCTGCGTTGTTGTTTTACGCAGCCTCTGCGGCAGAACCATCATCGTGTCCTTCTGCCTTCTCTTCTTCTTTTTCTGCAGCGTCTGCATCCATGTTGTCAGCCGCGACTTCTTCAGTGTCGGCTTTTTCTTCAGCGGATTCGCCTTCCGGTTCGGCTTCTTCAGCTTTCACTTCTTCTGGTTTTTCATCTTCAGCAGTGGCTGCTTCTTCCGACTTTTCTTCTTCTATTTTGGCATCCTCTGTTTTGCCTTCTTCTATTTCTGCTTCAACTGTGGCAGCTTCATCTTCTGCCTGCGCTTCCTCCGTTTTAGCTTCTTCTACTGTTTGAGTTTCCTCATCTTTTGCTTCTTCCACTTCATTCACTTCGTCTTTCGTTTCAGCTTCTTCTACCGTTTCTTCAGATTCTTCAGTTTCTTCTTTGGCTTCAGGCTCTTCTACCTTCGCTTCGGTTTCTTCTTCAGCTTCTTCTTTGGCTTCGGGCTCTTCTACCTTCGCTTCCGTTTCTTCTTCAGTTTCTTCTTTGGCTTCAGGCTCTTCTACCTTCGCTTCCGTTTCTTCTTCAGCGTCTTCTTTGGCTTCGGGCTCTTCTACTTTCGCTTCTTCAGTTGTTGCTTCTTCAGTCGTTGCTTCAGCAGTTTCACTTACCTCGGCAGTCGCCACTTCATCGGTGACAGATTCTGCTGCAACTACTTTATTTTCCTCGGGAGCTTCGATCTCCTTTCTCGATACTCTCAATGCTGATGCTGTTTTTCCATTCTTCTTCTTCGACATCTCCAAATCCTCCTGCTCGGTCCCGATAGACCCCAACAACAATCAAGACAGAGGTTCGACGATGATGCGCACACAGGAGCGAAAGCGCACACCGCCTCAGTCGGGAAGAGTTGCATTGGAGCCTTGTACTTTTATTATGGACTATCAACCTCTTGTCATGCACGACTTTTTTGCATTTTCTTTGTTAAAAATGGAAATTTTTTTGGCACCAGAAGTAGTGGCGCCGGATATCTACTATATAGATAAGGACCTTAAGGGGTAGGCACCAATTCCGACAACGCGAGTCTGCTGACCTTTCGTCCCCAGGACTCCTGATTATTTACACCCCATCAAAGCTTAGGTCGAAATCCGTTCACCGACAATTTCTTTTTCTAACACCACAAATGGTGCAAAATGTAATTTAAATTACACTGGCTCTCGCTAGCTATCGCTAGTCAATTCACGTTTTTGATTTGCTTGAGATTCCAGTGAAAGACTTTGAGCGTCAGTGGCAATACGCAACTGTTGACTGACTCCCTCAAGATGTCGGCTAAGATGAGCGGCAGAATTTATAGCAATCAAAATGTCTCGGCGGCCATGTTTGATGTTGCCCTCTTTTAGAAGTTGTTCAATCATCGGCAAGGATTCGCTCAAAACCACAAGATCCTGGCAAACAGCGGCAAGTCTGTGACTACTTTGATCATTGGCCGGCAAGACAACATACTTTCTGTGCTGGTCAAGCTCGTTTGCTTTAGCCATCAACTCACTGAGCACCGCATGCAAACGCAATCGGCGATTATGCAACTCCGCAATAACCACCTTTCGCCTGCGCCCAAATCTCTCGGAAATATATCTGGCACCATACAACAACACGACCAACCAGAACATTGTCACAGCAAGAAAGGCAATAAGCATAAAGCGCAACACCTGCCCAGTCACCCCATAACTACCTTACGACGGTTCCAAATTGATGATAGCTTAAAGTACCCCTAATTGACGGGGAACCTTGCCACAAGCAGGACGTAACGCTCTCAGTGGCTGAATATAAAAGTTGAAAAAAAGCAAATGTTAACCGTTTCCAATGTTTCGAAAACATCCAAAAAGCCCCTGCCAGCTGGACCACAACGACACTTGGCAAGAAAATTAAACTTGCGCAGCCTTTCTCTAAAGGAAGTTCGGCACTAAAGCCGTGTTACACTTCGTCCCAGTTAATGGCAACCACCTATCCCTGATCTGACACTCAAATATCGCTTCAAGTATTGCTTCAAGCGTTAAACAGCCAAAAGTTATAGGAAAGAAAATATGTCCTTTCCCTCAGACGACAACAGTTTAAAAGCTACAATTTACAATCTCAAAGACGTACTTGGCAGAGCCGAGCTTGATAGTCTGGAAATTGACGAAGCGCTCAAGCAACTAGAAGTCATTGTCTCCAATATTGAATCGAAAGCAAAGAGCAGCGGATTTGTACCGCCAGCTTTCATCAGCTCGCCAGCTGTCGTGTAATGTCAAATTTAGTCTTGGTCTTTCTTCTTTTTTTCCGTCGACTTTGAGGAAGCGTTGCTTTTACCGTCCGCTTTGCCAGCGACAGCAGTATCGCTTGATTTAGCAAGCTTGTCGGAAACGCCAACATCTACTCCGGGCCAGTAATGTTGCATCAGTTTGGTGACAGCGGCTACATCTTTGCTGTTATTTTGACTTTTGGCGAATTCGTAGCGCTGCGTCAGAGCAAGCCAATTTGACGGCGCAATAAATAAAGCATCATTGAGTAGTTTTTGAGCATATACAAACTTACCAAGCCGCTCCATCAACATGGCGACACCAATTAATACTTCAGGTTGTGTCTCTGAATAGATCGAGGCAGTCTGCAACACTCGTTTGGCTGAAAGCCTGTCTTCAGCTCCATTTTCGCCTTTAAGCAAATAAATGGCATAAAGGGCATAAAGCCTCGCCAGATCGTCTTTGCTATTGGACACACGTCCTAAAGCCGAAGTCTTATTGAACTGCCCCATCGCCAGCTGAACATCCACATCTCTTTTGGTGTGCAGCGCTTTCTCAAAATAAAACTGGGCGAGAGCAACATTGATGCGAGTGATTGAAGTGCCGTCGTAAATAAAATCCGAACTGGTCTTGTTGCCCGAGGCCGCCTCAGACATAGCCTGTAGAGCAGTGATGGCAGCATCCAAATCACCGTTTAGGACAAATTTCTGATTGATATCGGCAAGATCATTTTGCACTTTATCCTGAGCAATTCTCTCTTTGCTCTGCTCCAAAAACAATCGACAATTGCGATAGTCGATTGTCACGCGAAATCGGCTCCAGAAGGGATTACCCATAATACCCATCGTCGAGCCAGAAAACAGTCCGGGTGGCAGCTTTTCATTAGACACATCAGGAACAACGGAGAAAACCGGATCAGCAAGTCTCATCGAGCCAAGAGTGAGCGTTTTGAATTTGACTGCCCCTATTTGAATCTTGTTGCCTTCAACTCCTTGCACAGAGCCTACAGGCAACAATGGAATCGTCATAATCGGCTTAACGATTGATTCTGAAATATTATTGAATGCAGCCCCTGTATCCACCAGCAAAGAAACCTTGACCTTGTCATCAAGAACAGCATCTACAGCCAGCCCAGCCGAGACAAGAGTAGGCTTACCTTGAATCACGACGGCTTGCGGAGAGATTTGTATTTGGTCTGGATCTGAAAGAATCAAGACTCTTTTGGCGTAGTCGATTGTCACTAAAAAGCGACGCAACACATTGGCGCCGATTATGCCGGCCGGGCGCACACCTTTGATGGCAGAAAATGCAGGAAGGTCAGCTACAGCCACTGGCACATTTTCAAGACGAATTGGACCGAGTTCCATGCTTTTGATATTGGCATTAGCCATTTTCATAAAGCCAGAGCCAGTCGTCAGTGAAAATTCGCCCTTGCTCACTGCGCCAACGGCGGTAGCGCTAACTTGATCCATAACGTTTTGGGTGGCGCCTGTGTCGACAATAAAACGATACTCATTGCCATCATTTACTTTTGACTTGATCAAAATTTCGTTAGAAGCCATCTCGAATGGAATTTCAACAGGACCATTTTTCAACCCAGCAATCTTCACAGCCGCAGGAATTTCAAAAGCGCTGTCATCAATAGTGGCGTCGGCGACTATGCTTTCCGTAACGCTATCGGATGTCTTTTTATCGTTTGTATATTCAATGGATTTGAAAGCCAATTGAGTGCCGTAAAAATCACGATAATCGTAATAGTTGATGGCCTTGGTGGCAGGCAAGCCCTGCTCAAAATCCGTGCCGGAGTATTCGCATCTCAAAATCATATGCGTCTTCTTATCGGCAAGAAAAGTTGTCTTGGCACCATCAGCCGCTGTCACAATGAGAACATCGCAGATTTGACCTTCGACCGCTTGCTCAGGAGCAGCCGCAAAGACGACGTTCGCTTCTTCGAATTTCAGCAGGAGCATCGTACTGTGTTCGAGGTCTTCCTTAATTCGCTTGGTAGTTTGCGGATCAGACGGAAATACTTGAGTACCTTGCTGCATCCAGCTGATGATGCCATTATAGCTAGTGATAGTTAGCTGCCCCATCACATTCAATTCAATTCGAATTTTGTTTCTCTTCGACAGAATTTGGGCATCAACTGAATTGGTGGCACCAGACAAAGCCGAATAGTCGGCAATCTTAACGCTAGCTCGCGTGGGCAAGTCATAAACAGCTTGCAATTTAGCAAGACCACCGGCGGCTGCAAGAATGTTAGCGGCAAGAGTTTTTGCTTCAAGGCTGTTTGTCGCAGAAGCGGAAGAAGTTGCAGACGACGAGACTGAAACTTGTATTGCTTTAGCCGACGTTGGCAAATCCAGAGCAGACACATTCGCTACTGAAAATGGACTCAGCAATGAAACCAGATACAAGACTAGCGTTAGCTTTGCTCGCCCTCTTAAGGTCCACAGTTTTACCATTGCTTTCAATTCCTTTCCGATTGCCCCTGCCAGAATATAGCTCAAATCAGCGCTAAATAGCGCGACTGACGCCAACCTCTTTTAATTGTCGAGCTATGTGTTCAGCCGCGTGGGGCTTGGCGATATTTTGCATGGACTGTTTCATTGTTTGCAGCTTTTCACCATTCATAAAAGCGTCGAGCACGGCTTTTGATAAGCATTCTGCAGTGAGATCGTTTTGTGCAATCACAAACGCACAACCTTGCGCTTCCATGAAGCGAGCATTATGCATTTGATGATTTTGTGCCGCATGCGGATAGGGCACGAATATGGCTGGAACATGCATGACAGAGAGTTCCGAAATAGTCATCGCTCCGGCACGGCAAACCGTCATATCGCAAGCCGCATACGCCAGTGACATCTCTTTGATATACGGCAGTAAATGGTACCGCTCGTTGGCAGCAATAGCCGGAGTTAATTGCGCCTGGTAAGCTCCAAAATTTTTCTCTCCCACCTGATGCAGAATTTGCATATCGCCTCTTTGCAAAAGCGCAGGCAAAGCAGCATTGATTGCGTCATTGATTGCTTGTGCACCCTGGGAGCCACCAGTTACAAGCAGCGTCTTCAAATCAGGCCTCAAGCCAAATTCAGATGCTGCTTGCGCACGCGAAACAGGGTTTAAGAAACTACTCCTAACTGGATTGCCATTAACGATTACGCGGCAAGACCAGACCTCGAATTTCTCTTTTGCTGCAGCCATTCCCAGAGAACATGCAGCCGCCGAACTAGCAAATAGTTTGTTGACCATGCCTGGATTAGAATCAGGCTCGTGCACGATGAACGGAACCCCCATCGTTCGTGCTGCAGCAAGTGGTGCAGCCGACGCATAGCCGCCCGTGCCAAGAACCGCTGTGGGACGAAACAGATGCAATATTTTCCTAGCCGCAAAAACAGCACTTATTGTTTTAAAAGGAAAAGCAAAAAGAGCGCCCGAGATTTTACGCGGCATACCAACGACAGAAAGTCCGACAAAGTCCAGATTGCGTTCCTTCGCTAAGGTCTCTTCAAGGTGTCCTAAAGCGCCTATATAAAGAACGGATTCAACATCTGGATCGCTTTGCAATTGCTCTGCCACAGCTAAGGCAGGATATATGTGTCCACCTGTGCCACCGCCTGTTAAAACAATTCGGTGCCTGATCTTTTGCTGGGCTGTATTTGCAATTATAGTTTCGACCATTAGAATTTCGACTATTCGTCGACGTCGAATTCCTCGTCTTCATCGAGCTTGCCGCGGTCTCGTGAAACGGAGAGCAAAATTCCAACCATTGAAAGAGTTATTACAAGAGATGTTCCACCATAACTGATAAATGGCAATGTGATACCAGTAACAGGCAGTACTCGCGTTGTGACCATGATATTGACCAAAGCCTGCAATGTAATCGAGCTGGTGATACCAATAGCGAGAAAACGACCGAACAGTGTGCGTGATTCCATGGCTGTCTTAAAGCCATAGTAGCCAAACAGGACGAACAGTCCGATCAAAACCAGGCATCCCAGAAAACCAAATTCTTCAGCTATTACGGCGAAGATAAAGTCGGCGTGCTGCACCGGCAAATAATAGAGTTTTTGCAAAGAGCGACCAAAACCTGCTCCTAACCAGCCGCCTGAGCCAATTGCAAGCTCGGCCTGAATCGTGTTCCAGCCATATGACTGAGGATATTGCTCAGGATGCAACCAGGCCAGAATACGATTGAGCTGATATGGCGTGTGTTTGATGTGCTGCCAAACCAGAGGCAAGCCGCTGAATGTGGCACCAAACAGCAATGCTTGATTTGCACCTGAAGCAAATAGCAGGGCAAACATGCCACCACTGATCATTATGGCTGTACCAAGGTCGGGTTGTTTAGCCACAATTCCAGCCATAGCAAAACTAATCAAGCATCGGTACATAATTTGCTTGTGCCACCAGAAGTGCTTAGACAGACCTGCTGCAAGCAATACGATAGATGCCACTTTGCACATTTCAGATGGTTGAAATTGCAGTGGTCCAATCCCAATCCATCGACTCGAGCCCATAGTCGTTACCGACAGGTGCGGTACAAGTGTCAGAAGTAACAGAAATAGCGAACCACCAGCGAGTGGCCAGTCCCATTTTTTCAACTTGCGATAGTCATAGCGACTGATGCTGAACATTACGAACAAGCCAATCATGCAGGCGATTGCTTGCTTTCTTAAAAACACAGTCGAATCGTGATAGCTGGATAATCCATCCGGTGCTGAAGCGCTGAAAACAGCCATCAGTCCAAAGCCGCATAAAGACAGCACAATCGTAATGATGGCGCGATTGGGCAAACCTCTGAACTCGGTGTCCTGAGGCACAACCGGCGGTTCCACCGGTTTGACCGTTTTCGCCCGTCGGCGTTTACTTCTAGAGTCTTGTGCGGACAATATCTTTGAAGACACGGCCTCTATCCTCAAAGTCTTTGAACATATCAAAACTGGCGCAAGCTGGGGACAACAAAACCGGACCTGCTTTCAGTTCTCTTCCCAGCTGCACGGCGGCTTCCATGCTATCCACTGGATATACGCTCTCGACTCCCCCATCCCTTAAAGCCTTCTTGAATCGCTCCTTGGCTTCGCCTATGAGAATAACAGCTGAAGCGTACTTTCGAACAGATAAAACAAACTCACTAAGCGAAGTTCCTTTGTCTCGACCACCAGCGATCAAAACCACTTTCTCTCTTGGAAAGGACTCGAGCGCTTTAATCGCAGAATCAGTGTTCGTGGCTTTACTGTCGTTGTAGAAAGACACCCCATTAATCGTCGCGACAAACTCCAGGCGATGTTCCAGAGCCTCAAATTCCTTAAGATACCGTCCGGTCTCCACTGCGGAAAGCCCCACTGCAGCGGCGGCTGAAATGGCAGCTAAAGCATTTTCAATATTATGCTTGCCAATTATCTTCAACTCATTTATGGCGCAAACATTTCCCTCGTCACCGTCCATGCGTAGCACAAGCAAACCATCGCGCACAAAGGCGGCATTTTTGTATTCTTTCAACTCGCTCATCGAGCTGTTTGCAATTAATCTAGCTTTGACCGCTCCCTGAGAATTAAAATTCGCAACAACTGGATCATCGAGATTCAAGATAGCAAATTGGTCAGCGCTTTGTTTTTCAAATAGTTTTTGTTTGGCTTTTGTATATTCAACCAGACTGCCATGCCATTCAATATGATCTGGCGTCAAATTGAGCCATATAGCCACTTGAGGAGCCAGATCTGTGGTGTAAAAAAGTTGATACGAACTCATTTCTACAACCAGAAAGTCGTTTGGCTTTTGCATCTGGCTCAAAATCGGAATACCAAAATTACCGCAGGCTGGCGCTTTACGCCCGGCTTTCTCCAGGATAAAACTGATCAAAGCCGTGGTTGTTGATTTACCATTCGTGCCGGTGATAGCAATCATCGGTGTTTGCGTTTCGCGAAAAGCAAGCTCTATATCGCAAACAACCTCACGTCCAGCTCGCAGAGCCCTTTGAATAACCTCAGTGCTGGGAGCGACACCTGGGCTGGTGACAATCAAAGCAGCCTCGTCTATGGCTTTTTGCGAGTGGCCGCCGAATTCCACTTTTATGCCGAGAGCTTCGAGCTCACCAGCTTCTTTTCCTTTTGCTTCGGTCTTTTCTGAAGATTCAGACAGAGTCACATTGGCGTGACGTTCAACTAAATATTTCGCAGTGGAAATACCGCTGCGTCCAAAACCCAAAATCGTGATGTCTTTATTTTGCCAATTTGTCACAGCGGTATTGTATTACAGTCAGATCTGAAAAGCACTCCGACCTCATGTGTGAGGTGTGTGGAGTGCTTTTTCGTAGACTGAATTTGAGCGCTGCCTATTTTCTAGGTTTAGTGCCCTGTTCTTTTTCTTTTGCTTCAAGCTTAAACGCTTTGTTTTCCAACATAGTGATGTGCTTGTTCAACTTCTCTAGCTCCTTAACAGGAATGTCCGAAGTCAAAGCGATATATGCTTTGTACTGAACCACCGATTCTTTGAGATCTTTCGATTCTTGTGGCGACAAGCGCTCTAATGTTTCAGCCAGACCACGGTGCGAATCACCCACTTTGGGATTGCCATAGATGGCTGCATGATATTTATCGATCGCCGATTGAAGCTGTTTGCGACGTGAGAGATCGTTTGCCAGAGTCAAATTTTGACGAGCATCATCTTTTGCTCGAGCAACTTGATCCATGCCACGTTTGACTCTTTCTTCATTACCTGGAAAGAAAGCCGCTTTTTTATAAGCTGCTTCAGCACTGGGCAAATCTTTGATCATCAACGCCAGATCAGCGACAGCAAATACTTGCTTCGGTGCATTGGCATTGGCAATGACCATATTCATCTGAGCATCAGCATCTTTGTAATTGTTCTGAGCTAAGAGAGCTTCGGCATAAGCCATGCGCTCGCCATCATTAGTTGGTGCACCAATTGTATTGAGATCGATTTTTTCACCAGACAAAGAACGCAACTTAGCTTGAGCCAGGCGCAATTCCATGTCGTTTGGATTCATCCGCACGGCTTTGTCGAGCATGCCTTTTGCACTCTCATATTCGTTCGAAACAAAAAAGGCACCGGTCGCTTCTTTGTTCGCCTTCATATAATAAGCTCGCGTCAATCCTTTAGCGGCATTTGCATCCTGAGGATTGGAGTTAAGAACAGTTGTATATTCTTTAATAGCGTCGTCCAATTTCTCCAGGTGCAAGCTTTCATCGGCAATGCGCGAATGCAGACCGGGGTCATTTGGACTCATCTCTAAGCCCGAACGCAATTCTGCAATCGAGTGTTCAAGATCGCCACGCTGTTCGCGAATGTCGGCGATATGCATATATGCATCAGGATTTTCCGGCTTGATGCGAATTGATTCCTGGAAATTGGAAATAGCGGCAACACTGTTTCCCTGTTGCGCGTAAGCTTCACCAATAGCCAGTCTTGCGGGAGCACTGTTTTTATTTTGATAAAGTGAGGTATTTAGTTCTTTAATGGCCTGGTCGTTCATGCCCTGTTTGACATAACATTTACCCAGACCGTAGTGAGCGGTCGAATTGCCGGAATTAAGAGTAATTGCCTGTTTGAACGCAGTCTGAGCACCAGTCAAATCATTTTGCATGAGCTTGGCGATACCGAGACCAGCAAAAGCTTCTGAATATTGAGGGTCGATTTTGGTCGCCTCTTGGAATTCATTGGTTGCTTCCGGCAAACGACCCTGTTCTTTGTAGATCATGCCGAGAGTATAGTGAGCTTCTGGCATGCCTGGATCGATAGCAAGACCCTGCTGGCAAGTAGATTCTGCACTCTTGAGCAAATTTTCTTTGTTTTTTATTACTGTGTTTGAGGACGATTGCAAGCTGTTAAACAGGGTCATCGCTTTACCACTGTAAGCCATGGCATTTTTGGGATCGATAGCAAGAGCCTTATCGAATTGCTCATTAGCGGCGTCGAGTTTAAATTGCTTCGATAAAGCCATCCCATAACCAACGGTGGCTGGAACATTTTTGGGATTCTTATTTACTACTTCTTTGTAAAGGTCAGCAGCATCGGCGTATTTGCCCTTCAACATCAGGTCATCAGCCATGACGACTTCGCGATCAATTTTGATTTTGAACGTCTTTTTCGAATGTTGTTGAGCTACTGCAACCATGCGACCATCAGCAGAATAGAGCTCACGTCGACTTTCAGTAGCTTCTTTAGATTCACTGGCGCTGTTAGAATCGAGAGCCGCATGGGCCACATTGACGCTAAACAACCCGATAGAACTGGCCACACACACGAATGTCGCAAAAGAAATTTTCGTTCTCATATTATCTCGCCATCTATATATAAGTACGGACAAAACCAAACGGACCAATCAAGAAATTATCGGCGCCAAAATGGCCCGGATAAAATAACAGTGCCTACCTTATCAAAGATTCGGGTGAACAAAATTATGATATGGCAAGGGCAACCTCATTTCTGCTAGAAAAAGGGCAGCAACGTGCCAATTTTACAGGACGGGGCAAAGCCGAGCATTTTCTTCGCATCTACTTAAAGTCAGTTAAAGTCGCATTAATAGTCGAAACAAAAGCTCCCCGAAAC
>Ga0182030_10008165_pt1 | contig 21742 bp, 11 predicted proteins | sample 812S3MmetaG_FD_121299 | JGI IMG/M metagenome (GOLD analysis project Ga0182030, IMG submission 121299) | Permafrost microbial communities from Stordalen Mire, Sweden - 812S3M metaG (Illumina Assembly) | ecosystem: Environmental > Terrestrial > Soil > Wetlands > Permafrost | place: Sweden... | reverse complement strand
GTGTCCGCGAATCCCTTCAGCCACACCAGGCCAGGCTCGCGCCGGAACCAGGTGAGCTGGCGCTTGGCGTATTGGCGGGTGTTGCGCTGCGCATAGAAGATGGCCTCGCGCAAATTCAGTTCGCCGCGGATGGTCTGCAGCGCCTGCTTATAGCCGTGCGATTCGAAAGGCTTCGATTCCGCGGCGTACCCCAGCGCCAGAATGTGCCGCACTTCTTCCACCAGCCCGCTTGCGAACATCGCGACCGAGCGCTGGTCGAGCCGCTGGTAGAGCGCGTCGCGGTCCGGCAGCAGGCCGAGTTTCAGGGTGCGATAGCCGCGCAGCGCGTCGCGCCCCTCGCGGAACAACTGGCTCACCGGACGACGCGTCAGCAGGCATACTTCGAGCGCCCGCGTGACTTTGGGAACGTCGTTAGGATGAATCTTTCGCGCCGTGACCGAATCGAATCGTGTAAGCAGGCGGTGCAGCGCGCCCGCGCGCCGCGCTTCCCGCCGCGCCAACCGGTCGCGCAACGATTGGTCGCGGGACGGACCTTCGAACAGGCCGTCTAATAAAGCGCGCAGATAAAACCCCGTTCCGCCCGCGAGGATCGGGAGGTTCCCGCGCTGCGAGATGGCGTGGATGGTCTCGCGGGCGAGGCGGGCGTATTCGCCGGCTGTGAAAAGTTCGTCGGGGTCGAGGATGTCGATGAGATGATGGGGAATTCCGCAACGTTCGCCAGACGGCAGCTTAGCGGTGCCGATGTCAAAATAGCGGTAGACTTGCAGGGAATCGCAGTTGACGATTTCGCCGTGGAACCGTTGTGCGATTTCGATCGCCAGATCGCTTTTCCCCGAGCCGGTGGGGCCGGCTATTGCAACCAGCGGACGTTCCGCCGCGTCTGCAACCATGGAAGCGCGGAGGGCGGATGAGTGGGGATGGGTCACGGCAGTTGTGGGTCGGGCGCTTGCCTGTAAACCCCGTTATACAATATAAAGGTGATCTTCGGCCGGTTGCGCCCTCCGAGCGGTCGAAAGAAGGAAAGTCGAAATTCATGATTCGCTCAGCCAAAGCGTTCGCCCTTGTAGGCGCATTCGTGGCAGTCTCGTTCGCGCAGACCACGCCCACTCCGGACCAGACCCCCGTCGCAACCGCGGAAGGCAACCATGCCGCCGCTTATTACAACTTCGCCATGGGGCAGGTGTATTCCATGATGGCGCAGTCGGAGGGCAACCAGGACGATGCCCTGAAGGCCATCCAGTATTACAAGGATGCGCTGAAGGCCGACCCCAACGCCAGCGAAACCTACGGAGATCTCACCGATCTGTACCTGGCCCTCAGCCGTCCCGCCGATGCCATTGCCCTGGCGCAGGAAATGCTGAAACAGAATCCGGACAACGTGGCGGCGCACCGCATGCTGGGCCGGATCTATTTCAGCGAGATTAACAAAGGCGGCCAGGACCAGATCGACGAGCGCGCCTTGCACCTGGCCTTACAGGAGTTCCAGACCGTCACCGCCAAGGACCCCAAAGACGTCGAGAGCCTGGTGACGCTGGGCCGGCTCTATGCCGGCAGCAATGACACCGCCAACGCCGAGAAGGCCTACAACGCGGCGCTGGCCGTGGAACCGGACAACGACGAGGCGCTCACCGGCCTGGCGCTGGTTTACGGCAACATGGGCGACACCGCTAAGGCCATCGAGAAGCTGAAGGCCGCCAGCGACAAGAGTCCCAGCCCGCGCACCCTCATGATTCTCGCCCAGGCCTACGAGAACCAGAAGAACTACAAGGACGCCGCCGGCGCGTTGCGGAAGGCGCTGGAGTTGCAGCCGGACAACGACCGGTTGGCTCGCAGCCTGGCCGAAGACCTGTTCTTCTCCGACCAGTACGACGAAGCTCTCAAGATCTACACGGATCTCGCGGCGCATAACCCCAAAGATCCGTCCTTCCCCGTGCGCATGGCCGACATCTACCGCGCGCAGCACAATTACGCCAAGGCCCACGAGGAGATCGACCAGGCCAAGAAAATCGATCCCGACGGGCTGGAGCCCCGGCTGGCCGAGGTGCAGTTGTTCGAGATGGAGAACAAGCCCGACCAGGCGATCCACGGACTGCAGAGCGTCCTGGACGATACGGCGCGCAAGATCTACTCCAAAGACGAACAGCAGCAGCGCGCCGCCTGGTTCGAAGAACTGGGCAAGCTCAATGTGGCGGCGAAGCACTACCCGGAAGCCGTCGCGGCTTTCCAGCAGATGAGCGTGTCCAAGGATAACGGACCGCTGATCGCCGCCCACGTCGTGGAAACCTACGTGGCTGGCAACGATCTGGCCAGCGCGCAGCGCGAAGCCGACGAGGCCCTGAAGAAGTTTCCCGACGAATACATGGTGGTTCGGGTGCATGCCGATGTGCTCAGCGACTTGGGCAAGACCGATGCGGCCGTCAAGGAACTGCGCGCGCTGCTCAACGGCCCGCGCGACCGCGACACGTTCATTGCCATCGCCGAGATCGACCAGAAAGCCAAGCGGTACGCCGACGCCGAGAGCGCCGTGGATGACGCCGAAAAGCTCTCCACCACCGACGAAGAGAAGGAAGACATCTATTTCATGCGCGGCGCGCTGATGGAGCGGCAGAAGAAGTATGACGCCTCCGAAGAGGCTTTCCTCAAAGTCCTGGCTCTCAACCCCAATCACGCCGGCGCGTTGAATTACCTGGGGTATATGCTGGCCGACCGCGATATCCGGCTGGATGAAGCCTACAAGATGATCCAGAAGGCGGTCGACCTGGAGCCCGATACCGGCGCCTACCTCGACAGCCTGGGTTGGGTGTATTACCGCCAGGGCAAACTCACCGATGCCGAGCGGATTCTGGTGAAAGCCGTGGACCTCACCGGCCCGGATCCGACGGTTCACGACCATCTCGGCGACGTCTACATGAAGCTCGGCAAGATCCAGGAAGCCATCGCCCAGTGGAATGCTTCCATGAAGGGGTTCAAGGAGCAGTCGGCGTCCGATACGGATCCGGAAGAAGTCAGCAAGGTTAGCAGCAAACTGGACGCCGCGCGCGTCAAACTGGCGCAGGAAAAGAAGCGTTAGTTACGCGCGCCCGGGGCGTCCCGCGCCTCACAATTCGCATGCCAGAACCTCCCTGTGGGTTGAAGGGAGGTTTTGTGCGAACTGCAAATACATCATATAACCTGTTCAGAATCAGCGACTTACAACAAGCACCCAGCGCCAAAACCTATCGTTTTTCGGACTTCTGTGGGATACTCAATTGTAGAGCAAGGTATTCAAATCAGAATGTCCCAGTTGGACGAGGCAGTCGTCAAATACAACAAGCTGCTGGAAAACGGACCCTATCGCGATCTGGCGTGGGCCGAAGCGCTGCAGCAGCGCATGGAGAGTCAAAACCTCTCCACGGGCGGACGCCTGATCTGTCCCTTTCTGCGCCCCAATTTCATCTCCCGCCGGCAATATGACAACCTGGTGAAAACCGGCGAGTCGCTGATCGGCGCCATCGACCGGATCCAGCAGATGGTGATGGACTCTCCCGCCCTGTTGGCGCGTCTTGACCTGCTCCCCGCCGAGAAAATGCTGGCCTCGATCGACCCGGGCTATCAGGCCCTGGAAGTGGCCGCGCGGCTCGATTCCCACATGGTGAACGGGCACCTGCATTTCGTCCAGTACAACGCCGATTCGCCCACCGGCGCGGGTTACGCCGACGCTTTGGCGGACCTGTTTTACGATGCGCCGCCGGTGAAAGACTTCCGCAAGAAGTACACCCTGACGCGCGCCGGCAGCCGCAGGCACCTGTTGCAGGCGCTGCTGAAATCCTACAAACAGTTCGGCGGGAATTCCAAGAAACCCAATATCGCCATTGTGGAATTCCGCTCCACCTACCACTCCGGGCAGAGCGAATACCAGTTCTTCCGCGACTTTTTCCGCGAAGAAGGCTACGCCGTGGAGATCGTTCCGCCGGAGCAACTGGAGTATCGCCACGGGGTGTTGCGCAAAGGCTCGTTTGCCATCGATCTGGTGTACCGCCGTCTGGGCGTGCAGGAATTCCTGCTGCGCTTTGACCTGAGCCATCCGCTGGTGAAGGCCTATCGCGACCGGGCGGTTTGCATCGTGAACAGCTTCCGTTCCGAACTGGCGCACAAGAAGGCCATGTTCGGCCTGCTGACGGACGAAACCCTGACCGCGCACTTCCCCGCCGCCGAGCGCAAGGCGATCCGCGACCATGTGCCGTGGACCCGCCTGGTGACCGCCACCAAGACGACCTACGAAGAAAAGACCGTGGACCTGCCCGAGTTCATCGTGCAGAATCGCGAGCGCCTGGCGCTCAAGCCCAACGACGACTACAGCGATCAGCACACTTATTTCGGCTGGGAGATGGACGCCGGCGACTGGGACCGCGCCCTCAAGCAGGCCATGCGCGCCCCCTACGTGGTGCAGGAGCGCGTGCAACCGGTGCGCTCGATATTCCCCCTGATGGCGTTCGGCACTCTGGAGTTCCGCGATATGCAGGTGGACGTCCACCCGCACGCCTATCTAGGCAAGGTGCAGGGCTGTTCGAGTTGGCTATCGAGCGGCAAGAGCGGCTTCTCGTCCGCCGCCGGCATCGTGCCCACGTTCATCCTCGATCCCAAGACGTAAACCGGCCTCATTATCTGATTTGTCAGATAATGAAGGTCAGCCAGGTATCCGCTCCTGGTGGAGCGATCTCTCCCTCCGCGTCCAAAGGTGTTCCTTATGCGACACTTCAGTCTTCTTTTCCTGCTATTCTGCGTCGCCGTGGCCGGCGCCGAATTGAATCTCACCGCCCTGCCGGGCGCCTTCCCGTACAGTTTCGCCGCGCTGGATTCGGCCGGCAATATCTATATTGCCGGGAACACCAACGGCGCCATCCCGCTGGTGAATCCGATTCAGGCATCGTTGAGCAGCGGCAATTGCTCGTCGGCAATCTCCTCCCCGGCCTGCAACACTGCCTTCGTAGCCAAGCTCGACCCGACGGGGACCAAGGTCCTCTACTCCACTTATCTGGGGCCCGACCGCCGCTATGCCACGTCAGGTCTGGCGGTGGACGCGGCCGGCAACGCCTACGTCTCCGGCACAGCGTCCGCCCCCAATGCGAGTTCCACACCCTCGATCCCGCAGGCTTTTTTGTTCAAGGTGAACGCGGCAGGCTCCGCGCTGGTGTACAGCTTGTACATCGATGCCAGCACCGGCGGCAGCGCCGTCGCCGTGGATTCCGCGGGCGACGCCTACCTGGCGGGCGCCAGTTCCGACCTCAACTTCCCAACACTGAATTCCACGCTGACCGTGCCGCCCCTGAAAAACACCTTCGCCACCAACGATGGCGGCGCGACGTGGCGCGCGATCAATATCGGAATCCCCGCGCTGGCCATCAACTCGCTGGCCATCGACCCGGCCCATACCGGCACGCTGTACGCGGCCGCCACCACGGGCCTCTACAAATCGCTCGACGCGGGCGCAACGTGGAGTCAACTGCTGCCGGCAGCGGCAGCGGCCAGCCAAATCCTGCTCGACCCGAAAAACCCGTCGACCCTCTATGTCCTCTACACCGCCGCGGGCCAGTTCGCCACGCAATTCGCCAAATCGACCGACGCCGGCGCGACGTGGCAGAGCCTCACCAGCGCTTTGCCGCCGCCCTGGGTGCCGGGCACGCCACTGATGATCGGCACGATCGCTCTCGATCCCGAGAATTCGCAGGCAGTGTGGATGACCATCGCCATACCCGGCGCGCCTTCCGTCTTCATGAGCGGCGACGGCGGCGCGCACTGGCAGGACGTCCACGATTTTCCCGCCTTCTTCGTGGGTACTGGCAGCACTGGCGCCGGCATTCTGATCGACCCGGCCAACTCCTCGCGGGTGTACGTCTGTTGCACCTACAGGCTGGGGCAGACGGCGACAGGCGTCTTCCGCACCGACGACGGCGGCAAGACCTGGATCACCGGCGGCGTGGGCATCGGTGGAGTGCCGGTTCTCGATCCGCATAATGCGTCCACCTTGTGCGCGCCCGGCGGCACGGGCCTGGTGCTCAGTACCGATGCCGGCGAGACTTGGACCGCGCTCCCGGGGTCCACGCTCGCGTCCAGCTTCGTGGGGGGGACACACACCCTGGCAATCGATGCTACCGGGGCGCTCTATCAGGTCCAGGATTTCGGCACGCTGCTGCGGAGCGCGGACGGCGGCGTGACGTGGACGGTCCACTCCGGGCCGTGGGTGTCGTCCTCCAGCATCCTGGCGCTCGACCCCGTCAATCCCTCCTCGACGATTTACATCGGCAGCGTTTCGCCAAGCGTGGAGCACGCCTTCGTCGCCAAACTCGACCCCGGCGGTGCGTACCTCTGGGCCACGCTGCTGGGCGGCTCCCAGCAGGACTCCGCGCAAGCGATTGCCGTGGACCCGGCGGGCAACGTCTATCTGGCTGGCGTAACCGACTCGCCCGACTTCCCCACCGTCAATGCATTCCAGAAGGGCATAGCCGTGAATCCGGCCCGCCCAACGTTCGATGCGTTCGTGGCGCGCCTCACGGCGGATGGCAGCCGCCTGGTCTACTCTTCGTTTCTGGGCGGCATCTATAACGAGACCGTCACGGGCATCGCCGCCGACTCGGCCGGCAATGCCTACGTGGCGGGCTACACGGAATCGACGGATTTTCCCACCCTGAACCCGATCCAGCCCACGGCGGGTTTTGGGCTTTCCACCGGCTTCCTTTCCAAGATCGGCTCCGGCGGCGCGCTGGTGTACTCGACGTATCTCGGCGGATCGGACCGTTGGGCCGGGAGCGCCGTTGCGGCCATCGCGCTCACGGCGCAAGGCGGCGTGTGGGTAGCCGGGACCACCAGCAGCGTCGCGCTGCCGCTGGTCCAGGCCATTCAGCCGAGCAATACGGGCGGGCGATTTCTGGCGGAAATCGATCCCTCCGGCGCCAGTTGGGACTTCTCGACGTACCTCGACACGAACATTCTGGCGATGGCACCGCTCGCGGGCGGCAGCCCGTGGCTGGCGGCCACGGGATACACCGGCAGCCTGAATCTCGGCCCGCCGCCCACCACGCCCGCGGGCGTGCCGCTGATCCTGAGCGCGTACAATGCGGCCAGCTTCGATCTCTCGGACAAGGTAGCGCCGGGCGAAGCGGTGACCATTTTCGGCGAGGAGTTGGCGCCCGCGGCGCAAGCGGCGCCGGCCTACCCGCTGCCCTTGACCCTGCAAGGCGTATCGGTCACGGTGGGCGGCATCGCCGCGCCGCTGTACTATGTTTCGCCGGGCCAGATCAACTTCCAGGTCCCCTTTGGCGTGCCGCTCGGCGGCGCGGCATTGGTGGTCACGCGCGGCAGCCAATCGGGCCAGCGGGCGCTCACCGTGGCCGCCGTGGCGCCTGGGATATTCACCGCCACCGGCGATGGCTCGAGCGGCGCGGCCTACGTCGTGCATGCCTCCGACTACTCGCGCGTCACCCAGAGCAACCCGGCTGTGGCGGGCGAGTACCTGGCGATCTTCTGCACCGGCCTGGGCGCCACCACGCCACCGTCCATTGAAGGCCAACCGGCATCAGCCGGAACCATTCAGGCTACGTATTATTTCGTGGACATCAACTCGCGCGAGGCCATGCCCTCCTATGCCGGTCCCGCGCCCGGTTATGCCGGGCTCTACCAGGTGAACTTCCAACTACCCGGCGACCAACAGTCCGGCGTGACTGTGGTGAGCTTCTACATGGGCTCCGGCAACAGTCAGATCCTGCCACTGTGGGTGCAGTAGCGGCGCGTCGTGACGATCGCCGCGCAGGGCGAAAAAGTTCTGGGCCGTCACGCAGAATCGCGAGCGCCTGGCGCTCAAGCCCAACGACGACTATAGCGACCAGCACACCTATTTCGGGTGGGAGATGGAGGCCGGCGATTGCGACCGCGCCATCCAGCAGGCCACGCGTCGCGCCACGCGGCAAACTACCGCGGCGCGATCGGCGTGATGGGCGTGCCCTTCTTCACCAGCTTGAACGCGATATCGTCGTTGATGTTCTGGGCGTGTTGGCCCACCGGCGCCAATTCCGGCAGCGTCACGGTCAACGCGGCGCCGCTCGAAGTGGCGGAGATGACCGGCATGTATTCGCCGCGCCACGTGCGGTAGAGGTACAGATCGTAGTCGCCGTCTTGCGTCACCGGTACCGTGATGGTCTCCCTGGCCACGCCGCTCATGGGATTCGCCACCCAGCCGAAAGTCATCGCCGGGCTCTGCATGGCCCAGCCGTTGCCTTTCGTGATGTTCACCACCACCGGCTTCCACTCCTGGCCGGAGAAGTCGATGCTGCCCACAAAGCGCGCGAAGTAGGTCAGGCTGCGGGTGATCACCGAATCGTCGATCGTCGGGCCGTAGGCCCACCAGAACGGGCTCATCGAGAGTCCGTTCGCCACGCCGGCCCAGAGCGCGTTGTGGTACATCGCCAGGTAGCCCGGCGTTCCGGGCTCATAGTAGGTGTGGTCCCAACCGGTCTCGCCGACGATAGCCGGCTTGTCGAAACCGCTCCACAGGTCCTGCGTCTGCTTGGCGTAATTCAGATAGCTGATCTGCAGCGGATTGTCGTTGGCCAGGTCGGGCTTGCCGCCTTTGGGAAACGGATGGCCCTGGGCTTCGTAAATCTCGCGCGCCGCGATGTCCCAAATTTTGTAACCGTTCGGCCACCACTCGTTGAGGGCGCCGCTGCGCGTGCCGGTGGACGGGCGGCCATAGGGGTCGTTGGCCTTCAGCCAGTCATGCACCTTCTGGCACCACTGTTCCGCCCCCGCACTGCCGCCGCGGGTCCAACCTTCCGTGCCGTTGATCTCGTCGTCGGCGAACCACAAGGCCAAAGACCGGCTGTAGCCCCACCGCGCCACCATGTAGCGATACAGCTTTTGGGTGTACTTCCAGACTTCCTCGCTGGCGAAGTACTGGTCGGCGCTGGCTACCAGCCGGTACGGGTTGGTGCTATAGCGCGCATTGCCGTCGCCCCATACCGCTTGCGAAAAATAAGAGTGAAACCAGATATCCCAACTGATCTGCATGTCGCGCTGCTCGCACCACTCGAAGATCTGGTCCAGGCGCCCGGCGCGGTCCTCATCGTAGCGCCCCAAACCCGTGCCCATGGTCTCCAGCGGAGTGTTATAGAAGCCGATGAAGTTGACCCCGTGCTGCTTGAGCGTATCGAGCGCCTCTTCGGTGATGCTGCCGGTGTCGTGACGCGTATAGTTGTCGTTGTACCAGAGGCCCACCCCGTAAAACGGCGTGCCGTTGCCGTACTGCAGGTAGCGCTTATTAGGCGCGATGCCCACAAAGCCGGGGTGCTTGCTGTCGGTCACCGTGACCTGGGCTGGTTGGCTCTCCGCCGTGCCTTGGGAATCCTTGACCTTGACCACGTATTTCCACGCACCCGTCTCGGTGGGCGAAAAACGGACCATCCACAGCGCCGAATCGCTCGACGGATCGTAGAATCCCCAGATCTTCCAGACTTTGCCCGACGGCGCGGTGAATTCCGCCCAGAGGTCGAGTTGATCCGGGTCGTAGGGATTCTGAAAAGTGGCTTGCAGTTCGATGCGCAGCTCCAGCTTTTCGTAGCGGGGAACGGGGTAGCTTGCCGCTGCGCCCCTTCCGGCCGTGGCAGCGGGCAGAAGCCCCGCCCTCATCTGCTGGGCGATTTCCGGCGGTATTGCCTGCCGTACCGAAGTGACGGCGGGTGGCGCCGCCTGTGCCAGACCAGCCGCAACAATCAGGCTGGCGGCCGAAACACACGAGCGTTTCATAGCCACATTCTAGCCAACGGCGGGTACGACCGGAATGGCCCCCCGGCGCGGTGGGGCGCGCGACCGGACCACCGAAGCGGCCGTTTTTCCTGGCGGGCCTGGGCGGTTGGGCAAGCAAACGTGCAACGCCAGGAGCCCCGCTTCCGCCCCAGAGGCTCGAAAATGGTCGAACTCCAGGCCGGGGTCTCCGCCAGGCGCGCCAGGAAACCAGGATCGCTCGAGCCTCAAACTCCCCCGGTTCCAATGTCCGCACCGCCCTCCGGTCAAAACGGAATGGCGCGGCGCCAGGCAATGTTTTCGCCTCGACCGGAACCGCGTCTCGACACTTTGCGGAGTCTGGCCGGATCCCCGGACGGCGGCTCACTTCCCCAACAGGAATTTCTGGTAGTTAATACCGTCCTTGATCTGCACCGTGCGCGTGGCCTGCTTGCCGTCTTTCCATTCCACCGTGATGGAGTAAGATCCGGGGGCCAGTTGAATTTGTGCCGGTGTCACTTGCGGCTGGCGCTTGCCGTCCACCAGCACCGCGGCGCCGATGGGATCGCTGGTAAGCATCAGGGTGCCCTGCGCCTGGTGCAACACCACCGCCGGCAGTTCCACCGCGCTGTCACCCACCTCCACGTCGCGGCGCTCCAGATCGTATCCCGGTTTCGTGATTTCCAGGGAGTGATGCCCGGGAGCGACTTGCAGCGTGCACGGCGTCGCGCAGGCGGTGTCCATCTCGCCATCCATGGTGGCCACGGCGCCTTTAGGGCTGCTGACCACCGCGACCGGTTGCGGGGTGTCGAGGGCGCGCGGCGGCGCGGAACGGCGGACCGGGGCTTCGGCCCGCGGCTCGCTCTTGGGAGCGGACGGCGCCGGCGTCTCCGGTTCGGGAGTTTTCAGGCTGGCGGCGGGCTGTGGACTGGAGTGCGGCGCCCCCGGCATGGGGCTCGGCTTGCTTTCAACGGGCAGGCCGGGAACCTCGATAGGAGCGGCGGCCACCGGCGGAGCGGCCGTGGGCGTCTGCGGTTTTGGCAACTCCGCTGGGGCGGAAGGTTTCGGCTGCAAGACGCCGCTATTGAGAAGCCAGCCTGGTTTCACCTGCCATGCCACCACCGCCAGCAACGCCGCGGCCATCAGGATAGCCGCCAGAAAGGGAAGAAAGCCGCTGCGCCGCCTGGAGGTGCGCTCAGTAGTGCTGCTGGCGGTGAGATCGGCGCGGCGAGCCCGCCTGGCGGGAGGCAGAACCGGCGCCGACAGGGTCTGCTTGTCCACCACGGTGGGCGCGTTGAGGCTGCCGCCGCGCGGCAGGCTTTGCCAACCCTTGCTGGCGGCACAGGCTTTTTCCAGGGCTTCGGTGAACTCCTGGCAGGAGGCATAGCGGGCATCCGGCTTCTTGGCCAAGCCCTTGCGCAGGACGTTTTCGATGGCGCTGCCCAGACTGGCGTTGATGCGCTGCGGCGACGGAGGTTCTTCCGCCACGATCTTGTAGACCACGGTGGTGAGATGCTCGCCGGTATAGGGTTTCTCGCCGGTGAGCATTTCGAAGGCGATCACGGCCAGCGAAAACTGATCCGAGCGCCCGTCCACCGGCTGCCCCTGCACCTGTTCCGGCGACATGTAATGGGGGGTGCCGACGATGGAGCCGGTCATGGTGAACTGCTCCGAGGCGGTGATCTTGGCGATCCCGAAGTCGGTGATTTTCAGCGTCCCGCCGGCGGCGATCATGATGTTCGCCGGTTTGATGTCGCGATGTACGATGCCCTTGCTGTGGGCGTAGTCCAGCGCCACGGCTGTCTGGGCGAGTATGCTGAACATGCGGTCCGCGGGCATGGCTTGCGGCTGAGAGAGCACCTGGTCGAGCGTCGGTCCGTCGACGTATTCCATGGCGATGTAGGCCACGTCCCCCTGCTGTTCCACGTCGTAAATGGTGACGATCCCGGGATGCGACAGGATGCCGGCGGAGCGGGCCTCGCGGAACAGCCGCTCGCGCATCCGTTCCTGCTCTTCGGGTTTCAGCACCGCGCCGAGATGGATGGTTTTGATGGCCACCGGCCGGCCGATGTTGGGGTCGATGGCGTGGTAAACCACACCCATGGCGCCGCGCCCGAGTTCCCTGACAATTTTGTATCGCCCGATGCGGTCCATCCAGTTCTAGTCATAGCACATAGGGAGCCGGCCGCGCGCTGTTGTATGCGGGTTATATGCCGCGATTCGCTGATTGGTGCGGCGCCTGCCTGAGAATGAAGGCCGGGGCGTGGGGGACGGCCCGGACCCGAGTGACGGCCGCCCCGGCACGCGAGATTGTCCCGCACTCTGCCATAATCGTGTTTCGCGCGGCCGGGGGGATTCATTTGCTTGCCATTTCGGACCTCGACAGCCGTAAAATAAGACTTCACGATGACAGGCCGTAAGAGCGCTGGGAAGGAGAGTATCTGGAAGACCTGGTCGCGGCTTTCGCTGCGATCCAAAGGCGTGGCGGTGCTGACCATACCGCTGTCGGCCCTGGTGGTGGCGCAACTCGCGATTTACCAGGTGGAGGGCGACGTCGCCTCCCTGGATCAACGGGTAGTCCGCTTTTACGATGCGCGCGCGGAACTGGCGCAACTCCGCAATTCCCTGAACGGGGCGCAAGCCGCCATCGGCGGGTACGAGGCGACTGGCGAGCGGCAGTTCGCCGCCATGTTCGACCAGTCTCGCGAGACCGGTAAGCAATCCCTGAACCACCTTTCCTCGCTGGTCGGCGACCCGTCCATGGAAGAGATCCGGCGCCAGGCGGAACAGCAACTGCAGATCCTGAACGCATTGCGGCAGTCTCCCGTCGACTCCGCAGGCGCGGCGCCGCGGCTGAATCGCGCTAAATCCTTCCTGACGGCATCGCTCGGGCAGGTGGCAACCCTCAGCGACGAGGAGGAGCGTCAGTTTGCCGAAGCGCGCAGCCAGCGCGACGGGGCGCACCAGCGCCTCTTCCGCACCTTGATGGCCTGCGGGATTCTGGGGCCGTTGGGCGCGCTTTTTATGAACCTGGTGGTGGCCGGGAAACTTTCCAAGCGGATCCAGGCGGTGGAGGAGAACGCCCGCCGGTTGGCGCACGGATTGCCGCTCGAGCCTTTCCGCGGCGGCAGCGACGAAATCTCGGCGCTGGCCCACCAGATCGAAGACGCGGCCTACCTGTTGCGCAAGCGCGAGCGCGAGGTGAAGGAGAACGAACGGCGCTACCACGAGCTGTTCGACCGCGCTCCCATCGCCTTCGAGGAGACCGATAGCGATGGCGTGATCCGCCGCTTCAACCAGGCGGTGTGCGGCCTCCTGAAAAGCCCGCCGGACCAGATCCTGGGCCGCAAGGCGTGGGACTTCGTGGCGCCCGACCAGCAGGAGAATTTCCGCCAGGCGATGACCGAACGGATCGCCACGGCCACCGAAACCGGGCCGTTCGAATGCGATTACATGCTGGATGACGGGTCGCGGATTACCGTGGAAATCCGCGAAAACCTCATCCGCGGCGACCACGAGGAAGTGACCGGCGTGGTCTGCTCCCTGCTGGACGTGACGGAACGCAACCTGGCCGCCATGGCGGCGCGCAAGGTCTCGCAGTATGCCATGGAATTGCGCAGCAAGAACGAGCAACTGGCGCGCGCCCTGGAAGCCGCGCGCCTGGCCGCCGAAGCCAAGAGCCGCTTTCTGGCGGGAGTCTCGCATGAACTGCGCACCCCGCTGAACGGGATTATCGGCTTTTCGGAGCTGATGTACGATGCCAAGCTGGGGCCCGTAAGCGACGATCACAAGGACGTGCTGAGCGACATCCTCACCAGCGCCCGCCACCTGCTGCAGCTCATCAACGACATCCTTGACCTGTCCAAAGTGGAAGCCGGAAGGATGGAGTTCCGTCCGGAGGCCAGCCGGATCGACTCCCTGGTCTACGAAGTGCGCGACGTGGTGCGGCCGCTGGCCGAAAAGAAACATCTCCGCCTGCTGCTCAACGTTCCCACGGGCCTCACGGCGGTGGTAGACCCCGCGCGCTTCAAGCAGGTGCTCTACAACTACGTCTCCAACGCGGTGAAATTTACGCCCGACAGCGGCCGCGTGGAGGTGAGCGTTTTCCGCGAGGAAGACTCCTTCCGGTTGGAAGTGGAAGACACCGGGGTGGGAATCTCCGCCGACGAGATTTCCAAGCTGTTCCAGGAGTTTCAACAGCTTCCCAATAGCCGGAAGGCCGAACAGGGCACCGGGCTGGGCCTGGCCTTGACGCGCCACATCGTGGAAGCGCAGGGAGGATCGGTGTCCGTGCGCAGCGTGCCCGGCAAGGGCAGCGTGTTTGCCGCGGTGTTCCCTTTGGTTAGCCTTCCCATATCCGATGGGGTTACCCGATAGTTATGGGATGAGCCTGGCAGGACTGTAAAAATCCGTTATGTAGGCTAGAATACAAGTGCCATGGCTGGCGAACCAATACTGATAGTTGACGATACGCCGGTAAATCTCAAGCTCACCCGCATTCTGCTGGTGAACGAGGGATACAAGGTGATGACCGCGGCCAGCGCCGAAGAAGCCCTGGAACTGCTCCGCAGTTATCATCCGCAACTGATCCTGGCGGACATCCAGTTGCCGGGAATGGACGGGCTGGAGTTGACCCGGCGTATCAAGAAAAACGAGGAGACCCGCGACATCTCCGTGGTGGCGCTCACGGCCTTCGCGATGAAGGGTGACGAGCAAAAAGCCACCGAGGCGGGCTGCGATGGCTATATTACCAAGCCCATCGATACCCGCTCCCTGGGGGCACGCATCCGGGAGTATCTCAACCGGCGCGCGGAAGCGCAGGGCGGTTCCACCTCCGCGCAACCCGCGGTCAAAAGCGGCGACCCCGCAGCCGCCGTCTCCGCCGCCGAAATGCTGGCGCTGCGCCGCCGGTTCCTCAGCGAAGGCCAGGAAGCGGCGCGGCAGATGCTGCTCGACCTCGATGGCCAATTCAGCGCCAGCCAGGCGGCCAAACTGGTGCACAACTGGATCGGCACGGGCGGCCTGCTGGGGTATTCGGCCATCAGCCGGCTGGCGCGGGAAGCGGAGGCGGTGCTGGCGGCGCGGCCACTCGAGAACGACCAGCTTCGGGATACCCTCACCAACCTGGCCCTGGCGTTCAACAGTCCGCGCGAAGCTCGCGACGCTCCCCTTTCCGAGAGCATTGTGCATGCCCTCTCGGGCAAGCGGGTGGCGCTGGTAGGTCTGCCCGCCAGCGATGCGCAACGGATGTGTGTGGCGCTGGAGCGGACCAATTCCGTGCCGGTCTTCTTCGAGCTGAGCGAGCCGCCCAACTCGCAGGCGGTTCTGGAATGCCATCTGGCGGTGATATACGTCCGGCCGGAAATGGGCCGCACGCCCTGGCTGGAACCCGGCACGCCTTACCTGCTGCCCCTGGTGTTCGTGGGCAACCGCGATCACCTGCTCTCGCTCGACCAGTCCGTCCAATCGCTGGCCAGCGAGTTCCTGATGGATTCCTGGCAGCCGGAGGAAGCCCTGGTGCGCTTGAGCCTGGCGCTTTCCCAGCAACGCGTGGCCGCGCCGCAGAATCCTTCCGGGCCGGCAACCACCGAACGCAGCCGGGTGGCCATCGCCGATGACGATCCCACGGTGGTGGCCCTGGTGCGCACCGCGCTGGCCAACTTCGGCATGGAGTGCTACACCGCCGTCGATGGGCCCAGCGCCCTGGAGACGATTCGGACATATCGCCCCCACGCCGCCGTCCTGGACGTCAACATGCCGGGTATGGACGGTTACGAAGTGCTTTCCGCCGTGCGCAAGGAGGAGATTCCGGTCCGCGTCATGTTGTTGACGGCCCGCCAGCAGGAAAGCGACGTGATCCGCGGTTTCAGTTTGGGAGCCGACGACTATGTGGTCAAGCCGTTCAGCCCGATGGAGCTGGTGGCGCGCATGAAACGGCTTCTCTGGCGATGATCCGCGTCGAGCTATCGGTGGCCGCCTGCCTGCTGGGCGTTTACGCCCTGTTTCTGATTGCCATGTTCGCGGTGCTGTGGAGCAAGGCATCGGGCCGCCGCCAGCACGCGGTGACCACCCAGGGCCAGACGCCGCAAATTCGCGACGCCCTGGTGGATTACCTTTCGGGAAGCAACGACCAGACGCGCATCCGCGAATTCTTGCGTGCCAATCGCGGCGAGATGGTCGACACCCTGCTGCAATTCCACGGCACCGTAGGGGGTAGCGCGCGCGACCGGCTCTGCGATTTGGCGTTGGAAATGGCGCTGGTCCACGACTGGTGCCGTGACGCCGGTTCCAAGGACCGGTTAGTACGCCGCAAGGCCTATGCCCGGCTATCGTTCGTGTGCGCCTATGAGCCTTGCCGCCGGGTAGCCGGCGATCTGTTGCTGCGCGCGCTGCAGGATAGCGACCGGGAAGTCCGGCTTTCCGCCGCGCGCGCCCTGGTGCAATCCGGATCGATCGCCGATTTAGGCAAGGTTTTTCGCCTGGCGGTGTCGCAAAGCCTGTTGAACCGCATCCTGCTGGCGGCGGACCTGCGCCGTCACGCCACCGAATTGTGCGCGGGAGCCGTTCCCGCGGTGCTGGCCGGCGACAACGCCAAAGAGACCATAGCGGCCCTGCAGATTCTGGTGGCGTGGGAACGGGCGATCCCCCTGCCCAATCTGCATGAGCTCCTGGAATCCGGCAACCGCGATGTCCGCCTGGAAGCGCTGCGCCTGGTGCCGCTGGTTCCCCTGACTCCGGAAAATCGCTTCTCCCTGCTGCGCACCTTGCGGGAGGGCGATGAGGACGAGAACACCATCGCGGCCCTCACCGCCGGCCGTCTGAGGCTGCAGGAGGCGCTTCCCTCACTGGCGCGCTGCCTGCGCACGGGGACCGCCGAACTGGCAGCCAACGCGGCTGCGGCGCTGGCGGAGATGCCGCCCAAGGGCTGGCAAACCCTGGAACAGATTGCCGGCGGCGGCAATACCGCCGCTCTCATTGCCGCGGTGGCCCTGGAACGCGCCCGGCGAAAGGCAGGAGTCTGATGGGCGCGGTGGTTTCCTTCCTGGTACAAGCGATTGCCGGCCTGTTGTTCGCCCTCGGCATAGCCACATTTGTCAGCCTGTTGAAGGGCTGCTTCGTGCTGCGGCGGATGGCGCTTGCCGGCCGCCAGGACCACAGCGCGGCCATCCTCAAATCGCCCCTCGCGCCGCCCGTCTCCACCATTGCCATTCCTCCCGACGCCTCGCCCGAATCGCTGCTGTTCGCGCGCCGCCTGCTGGAGCTTCACTTCGGCCGGAACGAAGTGGTCATCGTGCTTGACGGCCCGCCGGAGAGCGAATTGGAGGTCTGGCGCACGGAATTCCGCTTGTGCCCATCGGCGCGCATCGTCGCCGGGAAATTGCCCACCGCTCCGGTGCGCGGTGTGTACGAATCCCGCGACCCGATCCGGGTGGTGGTAATCGACAAGGAAAAGGGCGGCCCGGTGGATGCGTGGAACGCCGCGATCAATGCCTCCACTTCGCCGGTGATCGGGTTGATCGACCCGCAAAGCGAGTTCCAGCCGGACGTTCTCTTGCGCCTGATTCAGCCGATGGTGGATTCGGTGGATGAGACCATCGCCATTTGTGGCGGCGTGTCCGCTCCCCCGTCGGCCGGCCTGGCGGCGCAATTCGGCGCTTTGGAATCCCTGCACGCCTGGATGACGCGGGGGGCGGCTCTCGCGGGCCGCAACCGGACCCTGCCGTTTCCCGGATCGGTGGTGCTGGTCCAGCGCAGTGCGGTGGTGCAGGCGGGAGGTTTCACGGGCGGAGCCCTGGAGCTTTTCGTGCGCCTGCATGGACTCGCGCTGGCGATCGGGAAACCCTATCGCATCGCTTTTTTCCCCGAGCCCGTCAGCCACATCCGTACGCCCAAGACGCGCGCCGAGTTGCACCTCCAGGTGGAGCGCGACCAGCGGGAAATCGCGCGCGCATTCTTCCATAGGGTGGCCACCGCCGGGCCGTACGGCTGGACGATATTGCGGGGTCTCTTCCTGGTGCGGGCGGTGCGCCCCTGGTTGGAGATGGCGGCTTACGTATTGGCGATCGTGGGCCTGGCAGTGGGCTGGGTGAGCATTTTCGCGGTGCTGCTGGTGCTGCTCGCCACCGTGGGGATGGGAATCGTACTGTCCATGGCGGCCGTCGTCCTGCGGGAGGTGGCGGAACCGAACAGTCCCGATGAGCGGCGCATGGCCGCCATGTTCTTCGCCGCCATTCCGGAGAACCTGGGATATCGCCAGTTGCGCAACCTGTGGTTGATCGACGGATTTCGTCCGCCCGCCACCCCTAAAAAACAGCACCGCGGGAGTTCGGCCAAGGACCGGCCTCCCGCGGTGTCTGCCGCTGCCAAATAAGTAACTTGAGAGTACCGATTTGTGAGGGGCGACCTCTCATGCCGCCAAGTTGTAAGTAATAGTCCTAGTTGAAAATCAGCCGGGTCCTGGTGCCGCCCAGCCGAATCTCCGAAAGAACCGCTTTGCCGCTCGACATATCCAAACGAACCGTGGTGGAATCGAACTTCGTGGGTTCGGTTTCCACCTTCACCGCCACTTGTATGAGGTTCTTGCCGTTGTCGGCGACGATGGTGAGCTGAGAGTTCGCCAGCAGCAGGCGATAGTCGCCGGCCTTCAGTACCGTGCCTTGCACGACGGCAGGCTGCATGAGAGTGATCTTATAATGTCCGCCCGTGGGCGCCGTGCCGGCGGACGCAAGTAGCGCCACGGCGGCCAAAATCAATACCAGTTTCCTGAACATGTTTGTCTCCCTGAACCGGTTGGTTCATTCATTCGATTTCAGGGGCTGGTAAGCCCCTAAAAAGAGTTTAACACCACTTTATCGTGGGGTCATCCCTCCGAGGATGTGCCCTCGGAGGATGTGCACGGATGTGCACGGCTTCCGGGAAAGCCGTGAGCCCAATGGGCAAGCTCCAGAGGGGCTACTCTTCCTCTTCTTCCTCGCCCGTCTTGGCCGCCTTGGCAGCCGCGACGATCTTGTCGGCCTGCAGTTGCGGCACGTAGTCGTAGTGGTCGAACTCCATGCTGAAGGAGGCCCGGCCCTGAGTCATGGCGGTGAGGTCGCTTTGATAGCTCAGCATTTCGGCCATGGGGACGACGGCGCGCAGGAACTGCGTGCTGCCCTTGGTTTCCATGCCGGAAATGCGGCCGCGGCGCCCGTTCAGATCGCCCATCAGGTCGCCGGCATACTCCACCGGCGCCTGGATCTCCACGTTCATCACCGGTTCGAGCAGCGCCGGCTTGGCCTCCAGCATGGCCGCCTTGAATGCCTTGCGGGCCGCCAGTTTGAACGCCAGTTCCGAGGAATCGACATCGTGATACGACCCATCGTAGACCGTGACTTTGAAATCCACCATAGGATAGCCGGCCAGGTACCCCTTTTCGGCGGCCTCCACGATGCCCTTTTCCACCGCCGGAATGAAGTTCCTGGGGATGGAGCCGCCGAAAATTTCATTGGCGAACTCGAACTTGGCGCCGCGCGGCAGCGGCTCCATTTTGATCCAGCAATCGCCGAACTGCCCGTGCCCGCCGGTCTGCTTTTTGTGGCGGCCCTGGACGTCGGCCTTCCCGCGAATGGTCTCGCGGTACGGAATTTTGGGCGCTTTCAGGGCGACATCCACACCGTAGCGCTTCTTCATGCGGCTGACCACGATTTCCACGTGCTGCTGGCCCGTGCCCGCCAGCAGGAACTCGCGCGTTTGCGGGTCGCGGTAAAAGCGCAGCGACTGGTCTTCTTCGAGAATTCGGTGGACCGCCTGGCCCATGCGGTCCTCGTCGTTGCGGGACTTGGCCTCGATGGCGAAGGCGATGGACGGCTCCGGCAATTTCACCGGCGGATAGGTCACGTTCGACCCTTTTTCCTCCAGGGTGTCGCCCGTGAGGGTGTCCTTCAATTTGGCCACCGCGCCGATATCGCCGGCGTGGATTTCGGGCACCGGCTGCAGGGTTTTCCCCTGGGGACTGGCGATATGCGCCAGCCGCTCAGTGCTGCTGTGCGCGACGTTGAGCAGGTTGGCGTCGTTCTTCACCGTGCCGGTGATCACCTTGAAGTAGGTAATGCGCCCGGCGAACGGGTCCGCCGTGGTCTTGAAAACGAACGCCGAAGGTGTGCCGCCGCCGGAGATCTTCTGCGTTCCTTCCTTGCCGCCGATGATCGCCGCGACGCCTTCCCGCTCGGTGGGCGCGGGCAGGGTTTCCACGATGAAATTGAGAATCAGGTCGCTGCCGATATTGTGCAGGCTGGAGGCGCAGAAGACCGGGAAAATACGCATTTCGGCGATTCCCTGCTTGAGCCCTTCGACAATCTGCTCGATCTCCAGCGTCCCTTTGTCAAAGAACTGTTCCATGAGGGCGTCGTTGCCCTCGGCCACCATTTCGATCAGCGCTTCGTGGGCCTTTTGGGCGGCGTCCGCCAGGTTGGCGGGAATCTCACCCTCCTTCCCCTTGCCGTCGCCATCGGGAGTGTAGGTGTACGCTTTCATACGGACCAGGTCGACCACGCCCTGGAAGTCGCGTTCGACGCCGATGGGGATCTGGACGGGGATGGCGGCGCGCCCGAAGTTTTGGTTAACGCTTTCGAGGGCTCGCTGGAAATCGGCGCGCTCGCGGTCGAGCTTGTTGATTACGATGGCGCGCGGCAGTTTGAAATCGTTGGCGAAGCCCCAGACCTTTTCGGTCTGCACTTCGACGCCGGCGACGCCATCCACCAGCACCAGGGCGGAATCGGCGGCCACCAGGGCGGCGCGGGCGTCGTTGATGAAGATGTTGTAGCCGGGCGTATCGAGGATATTGATCTTGGCCTTTTTCCATTCCGCCACGGCGATGGCCGTGGAAATGGTGATTCGGCGCGCGATTTCCTCGTCGTCAAAATCGGTGATGGTATTGCCTTCATCGACGCGGAGGAGGCGGTTGCTGGCTCCGGAGGTGAACAGCAATCCGGCGGTGAGAGTGGTCTTCCCGGAATCGCCGTGGCCCACCACCCCGACGTTCCGAATGTCTTTGCTTTCGTATACTTTCACGTGGATACGCTCCAGGATTAAAACGGAATAGTAACACGCGATGCAGGGGGTAGGGGTGGAAACCTTGGGAGAGGCTGAGCAACCGCCGGCAGGTTCGTTCGTCAATGACCGTTTGCCGGAGACACAGTTCCCGGCACCAGCCGTTCCCGGGCGACGGGGGAATTACGCGCCGGGATGGCGCCGGCATTCGTCCAAGCCCATCGAAGGCGAGCCGCTCTCGAGGCGCGAACCGGAAGTCACGCGCAGGCCAGCAGACTTGCCCCACACGAAGATCCACGCCTACTTGGCGGGAATAGGACATTTCTACTTGGCGGCGACAGCCAGTGTCTTCCGCCTGGCACATTGGTGTGCCATGATTGACAATTGGAACCGGGGAGTTCCCGGCCGCTGAATGCCCACGCCTCCGACCGACTACAAATACGATGTCTTTGTCAGCTACCTCCAGAGATCCGAAGCTGGGCTGCTGGTGAAACGCGGGTGGTCCTATCAGTTCCCCGCAGGCCTCTCTATGTGGTCGATCACGAACGTTTCAACCGGTCCTTTCGCCGGTTCGAGCTTCAGGCCGAGCTGTCCCTGGACCGCAGCGAATATCGAATCTGTCGGATCGGATGCCGGGGAGCGGCCATCGGCGGGCTCCGTCCGAAGAGGGGAAAACGTGGTTCCCTCTCGCGAGAACTCCATGCGCATATCGAATCGGCCAGCGATTCCGGTCTTGTTGATTACCGGGTGGCCTAAGATTGCGAAGAGCATTCTGGAAAAGTCATCGAGTGTCGCGCCTTGAGCTTCTATTGAGGCGGGCGTAGAGCCGCTCATATTGCTTTTGCAATAGTTCTGTCCCGGCTGGAGTGGGTTTTCTTGGAGCGTGCAGCTTCCTGCAACGAACGAGTGCAGCTTCGGCCCTCCACGCGCGACCGTTAAGAAAAAAACAGGGCCCTCGGCGATT
>Ga0182030_10008164_pt1 | contig 21743 bp, 15 predicted proteins | sample 812S3MmetaG_FD_121299 | JGI IMG/M metagenome (GOLD analysis project Ga0182030, IMG submission 121299) | Permafrost microbial communities from Stordalen Mire, Sweden - 812S3M metaG (Illumina Assembly) | ecosystem: Environmental > Terrestrial > Soil > Wetlands > Permafrost | place: Sweden... | reverse complement strand
TATTTGCCGTGGATCGGCATGTATATCTGCCTGACGATGTTCTCCATGGCGCTCGAGATTGTCCTGGTCTCTCGCGGCCGGTATCTTTGGGCCGCGGCCTCGTATGGCATCTCAGACATCGCGCGGGCGGCGGCCTTCATCCTGCCCGCGCTGTTGTTCCGGCGGCTGGACTGGATCCTCAAAGGCGCCGTCATCATGGCCTGCCTCCGCGCGGCCGTCACACTCTTCTATTTCCGCAGGGAATTCCGCGGCAGCTTTCGACCGGATCGGGCATTCTTCAGGAGCCAATTGGTGTATGCCGTCCCCTTCGGACTGGCAGTTCTGGTCGAGATCGTGCAATCCAGTCTTCCGCAGTACGCGGTGTCTCATCTGTTCGACCCTGCCACATTCGCCATCTTCGCCGTGGGCTGTTTGCAGATTCCGCTGGTTGATTTCGCGGCCTCGCCCACCAGCGACGTGATGATGGTGAAAATGCAGGAGCGCCTCGCCGAGGGACGGATGAAGGCGGTACTGGAAATCTGGCACGACACCACGTGGAAACTGGCACTTCTGTTCTTTCCCCTGGCTGCCTTCCTGATGGTGGACGCCCGGGAGTTCATCGTCCTGCTGTTTACCCGGCGCTACACGGCGAGCGCTCCCATCTTTATGGTGTGGTCCGCGATGATCCTATTGACCACCTTGCAGGTGGATGGCGTGATGCGCGTCTTCGCGCAGACCCGCTTCCTGCTGGTGCTGAACTTGATGCGCCTGGCAATCGTCGCGGGACTGATCAAGTGGTGTCTCGGGGAGTTCGGTCTGCTCGGCGCGGTGCTGGTGACGGTGCTGGCGACCGTGCTCTTCAAGGCGGCGGCACTGGTGAGGATGAAGAGGCTCCTGGAGATCGATGCCGTACATCTGCTGCCGTGGCGTAGTCTTGGCGCCGTGTTGGCTGCGGCTGCATGCGGGGCGGCGGTGGTCCTGGCAGTCAAATCGCAAATCCATGCGACCCCTCTCCTGTTGATTCTGGCGACGGGAATGGCTTTTGCGGTCACCTACGGCGGGTTGGTCTGGCGTTTCGATTTGCTGAATGAGAGCGAGAGGCTGGCGATTGCCGGCTGGGTGCGGAAAGCGCGCGTCGCCACAGGCTTGGCGTTGGATTACGAAAGGGAATAGAGAGTATGTGCGGAATCGCCGGCATCGTCAGCTTGCAGGGCAAACCTGTTTACGAGCAGGAAGTCCGGGATATGTGCATGTCCATCACGCACCGCGGCCCCGACGACGAGGGCTATTATTTCGGCACGGGAGTGGGACTGGGCATGCGCCGATTGAGCATCATCGACGTCGCATCCGGCCGCCAGCCGGTTCGCAATGAAGACGGCACGGTCTGGGTGGTGTTCAACGGCGAAATCTACAACTTCCGGGAATTGCGCCGCGAACTGGAGGGACGTGGGCACGTTTTCTACACGCACACTGACACCGAAACCATCGTCCATCTTTATGAGGAATACGGAACGCGCGCCGTGAATCACCTGCGCGGTATGTTCGCTTTTGCGCTGTGGGACGAGCGAAAAAGGCGGTTGTTCATCGCCCGCGACAGGGTCGGCATCAAGCCGCTCTACTACACGGAAACGGCCGGCAGAATCCTTTTCGCGTCCGAGTTGAAGTCCATCCTGCAAGTGGCAGACGTCGACCGCGAGCTGAGTTGGAGCGCGATGTCTCATCTCTTCACGTTCCTGTCCACTCCGCCTACGGAAGCCATCGTCGACGGCGTGCACAAGCTCGAACCCGGACATTTTCTGACGGCCATGCCGGGCCGGGATCCCGTCATCGAACGCTACTGGGATCTCAAGTTCGAGCCTGACTCTGGCCGAAGAGTGGGCTATTTCATCTATCGCGTCCGGGAGCTTCTGGATGAATCGGTCCGCCTGCACATGGAGAGCGATGTCCCGGTGGGAGCGTTCCTCAGCGGCGGAATCGACTCCAGCGCAATCGTGGCCACTGCGGCGGGCCTCAGTCCCGAACCGCTGAAAACTTTCTCGATCGGTTTCAACGAGCCGGACTACGACGAGCGGGAACACGCCCGGGTGGTCGCCGCGAAATTCGGCACGGACCATCACGAACTGACTCTCGGACCGGATGGCCTGGAGCAACTGGAGGACATCGCGTGGCACCTCGACGAGCCCTTCGGCGATTCCTCCGCCATCCCCACCTACATGGTTTCCAGGCTGGCGTCCAAAACCGTCAAGGTCGTACTGTCGGGCGACGGTGGCGATGAGCTCTTTGCGGGATACGACAAGTATCTGGTGGAGGGCCGGGAGCGAGCCCGCACCCAATTGCCGGCCTTCGCCCGCAGGGTACTGGGAAAGATCGGCCGCACGATGCCCGATGGGATGCGCGGACGGAATTTCCTGCGCCATATGTCGTTGACCGGCGCCGAACGCTACCTCGACGCTTGTACGCTCTTCCCGCGTGACGAGATGAGGAAGCTGTTCCGCCCCGACGTCTTCGAATTGCTCGCGCCCTATGAACCGTGGCGTCCCAAAGCGGCCTGCATGGAATCGGGCAACGGAAACTGGCTGTCGGCCTTGCAACGTCTCGACGTGAAGAACTATTTGCCACTCGACATTCTGACGAAGGTGGATCGCATGAGTATGGCCCACTCCATCGAGACCCGTGTGCCGTTGCTGGACCACAAGCTGGTGGAATTAGCCGCGACCATCCCGCCCGAAATGAACCTGCATAACGGGACCACCAAGTACGTATTCAAGCAGGCAATGCGCGGGATTCTCCCGGATGGAATCATCGACCGCCCGAAGCATGGTTTTGCAATTCCCTTGGGCTATTGGTTTCGGGGCAAGCTCGGCGCTTATGTGCGCGACCTCTTGCTGGGCGAGAGCGCCAGGCGCCGCGGATTCTTCAACGGCCCATACATCGAAGAGTTGGTGGCCCAGCACGAACGGGGACGAAATCTCGACCTGCAGCTCTGGACTCTGATTTCGTTTGAACTCTGGGCCAGGGTGTTCCTGGATCGAGGAGCAAGGAGACAGGCCCGTGAAGCGGCCTGAAGGGTGCGAACGATGCAGACCACGAAAATCAGACTGCTGCAGATGCTGACCAACTTCCACATAGGCGGAACGGAGAGGCAGGTCGCGAACCTGGCCCTGGGAATCGACTCTGCACACTTCGATCTGCATCTGGCGTGTCTGTGGAATTCGGGCGAACTGCTGGCGGAACTGGAAGGCTTGCGGGTTCCCCGATCGGAGTTCCGGATCGGCAGCCTGTACAGTCCCAAGACTCTCTGGCAGGGGATCCGGCTGGCGCATTACGTCAGGAGGAATCTGATCCAGATCGTGCATAGCTACGGTTTTTATCCGAATGTCTTTACGGTTCCGGCCGCCCGGCTGGCCGGGGCATCCATAGTGGTGGCCTCCATCCGGGACACGGGCGACTGGTTGACGCCCATGCAGCGACGGCTGCAAAAGCTGGTCTGCCGGATGGCCGATTGCGTCCTGGTGAACGCCGAGGCAATCCGGCAGAATCTACTGGAACAGGGATATGACGCGGGCAAAATCGTCGTCATTCGGAACGGCATCACGCTATCCAGATTCGCCAGCAAAGGCCGGAACAGCGCCCTGAGGCGGGAATTAGGCGTGCCGCTTTCGGCCCGCCTGGTCGCGGTGTTTTCACGTCTCAACCGGTTTAAAGGAGTGGAGTATTTCCTCGATGCGGCAAGCTTGCTGGCGGGGAAGTTTCCGGACGTCTGCTTCCTCGTGGTCGGCGACGGTCTGAACAAAGAGGAACTGGAAGAATACGCCCGCCACCTGGGGCTGGGCCAGCGGATTGTGTTCACCGGATTCCGCAGCGATGTTCCGGACCTGCTATCCGAGGTCGCGATCTCGGTGCTCCCGTCTTTGAGTGAAGGCACCTCGAATACCTTGCTCGAATCCATGGCTGCCGGCGTCCCTGTGATCGCGACTAGGGTAGGGGGCAATCCGGAGGTCATTGAAGACGGCGTCAGCGGGCTGCTGGTGCCAATACGCGACTCGGCCGCACTGACCGCCGCTGCGAGCCGCCTGCTGGAGGACGAGGACTTGGCGCTGGCGCTCGGCTTGGCGGGCAAGCGCCGAGTATCGGAGCTCTTCTCACTGGAAGGCTCGGTACACCAGACCGAGCACCTCTACCAGCGGTTGGTGGAAGCAAAGGCGCACGTATGAGAGTCCTGCTGATCGGCCCGTGTCCGCCCCCGCACGGAGGAATCTCGGTGCACGTATCGGGAATCCAGCGGCAATTGGTGGCGGCTGGGGTAGCTTGCCGTGTCCTAGACATGACCCGGGTTCGGCCTGGATTCCGCTTCGCTTTCACGGTGACGCGCTACGCATTCGCAGGATGGACGCTGCACCTTCACACCAATGGACACAACGTGAAGAGTTGGCTGCTCGCGCTGGGATGTGGACTGGCCGGACAATCCCGCGGCGGCTGCATATTGACGCTGCACTCCGGGATGGTTCCCGGCTATCTGGCGACTGCGTCCTCCTGGCGCCGTCGACTGGCAGTAACTACGTGCTCGCTCTACAGGTCGGTAATCTGTGTCAACCCGGAGATCGAGCGCGCCCTTCTTTCGTGCCGCTTTGCGGTAGGACATGCTTCAGCTTGTCCAGGCGAGCGGAGCTCGCCCGCGCCGAGAGGAGTCTCGGCGCCGGCAGGCATGAGTGCCTGCGCCACGTCGCAGTCGGAGGTCAGCGCGAGGTGGCGCGGGCTTCAGCCTGCCGTCATTGAGATGAGCCCGGAAACCGCTCCCTTTGGTCACGGCTCGGAAACGCAGTGTACCGACACTGAGCCGCGACCAGAGGGAGCGGTCTGCGCAGGCGAAATTACCTCACGTCATTTGCCCCGGCAACCCATTGCACAACGCATCGAGGTCTTGCCCGCCTTTCTGAGTGCGGAAAGCCCCGCAGTTGCGCCCCCATCGGAACTCCGAGCCTGGATCGAGCGGCACCAGCCTCTATTCTCCACCGTGTTGTTCTTCCGGCCTGAGTACGGCTTCCATCTGCTGGTCGACGCCCTTGCCCGGCTCCGATGCCACTATCCTTCGTTGGGATGCCTGGTGATGGGCAGCGGCGAACAGCTAGCCGAAGCCAAGCGACGGATCCATGAAGCGAGTCTCGAAGAGAGTATTCTCCTACTCGGCGACGTGGACCACGATGCCTGCCTAGCGTCGATATCGGCGTGCGACGTCTTTCTCCGCCCCACTCTGAAGGACGGCGATTCGATTTCGGTGCGCGAAGCATTATCGCTGGGTGTCCCGGTGGTGGCCAGCCGGGTCGGCACGCGGCCAGCCGGCGCCATCCTGTTTCACCCGGGCGATGTGGACGACATGCTTGCCAAGATCGAACTCGCTCTGGAGACGAGAAGAGGCGATCGCGCGCAGACAGTAGGATGCATGGATCGTTTGATGGAGATCTACCGGCAGGTGGATGGATCCGAGGCCAGCTTATGTCTGACTTGATCACCAGCGAGGTCATGCAAAAGCTCAAACGGCTGAGCGCCATGAAGCCACGAGAACTGGCCCACCGGGTTCGGGAGAAAGTGTATTCCGAAGTGGATCGGATCGGCGCCGGTACCGTAAGCAATACCTCGCCGCCAGTGCCAGATTTCAAGGCTTACTTAGCTGGCGCGCCCGCGAGCCGTTTCTATTGCGGGTATCGCGAGAGCCTGCGGCCATTCGTCCGCGCGAATTTTCCGCAGTGGATCGACCGGGCCGTCGACGAGGCAGACAGGCTTTGCAGGCACGAAATCACGCTTCTCGGCTACGGGCCGATCGAACTCGGTGCAACCATCGACTGGCACCGCGACCCGGTCACCGGCCGCACATGGGAACGGCGGTATTGGGCCGACTACCGGCCCGCCCAGGATAGCGGCGGGCGCGACCCGAAGATCATCCACGAGTTGAACCGTCACCAACACTTGCCGCGGCTCGCCAAGGCATACCTGCTGACTGGAGACGAACGCTACGCCGCCGAGGCGGTAGCCCAGCTCAATAGCTGGATCGATCAAAACCCGCCCGGCCTGGGCATCAATTGGCAGTCCAGTCTGGAAATTGCAATCCGTGCGATTTCCTGGTTGTGGACGATCTTCCCGCTGCTCTCCTCGCAGGCGTTCGACCAAGCTTCCGCCCAGCGCATCGGCGACTCGCTGTTTGCTCAACTGGAGCATATTCACCGGTATACGTCCCTTTTCAGCAGCCCCAACACGCATCTCATCGGCGAGGCCGCGGCGCTTTTCATTGCCGGACTGGTGTTTCAGGACCAGAAACGGCCGGCAATCTGGCTTCGGCAGGGCGCCAGTCTGTTGACCGCGGCAGCCGAAAAGCAAATCTTGGACGACGGAGTGTACGGCGAACTTTCCTCCTGCTATCACTGTTATGCCCTCGATTTCTATTTGCAGGCAATCGTCCTGGCGGAACAGAATGGGTTGCACTTTGCCGAGCCCGTTCCGCATCGCGTGCGCGGGATGCTGCAGTTTCTGATGCACCTGACGCGGCCCGACGGCAGTCTTCCAGCGCTGGGAGATGACGACGGCGGCCGGGCGCTGGCGCTCGACAAAAGGGATTACCGCTCGTTCCAGGACGGATTGTGCGTGGGCGCGATCCTTTATCGCAGGGGCGACTTCAAGCATCAGGCAGGCGCTTTTTGCCAAGAGGCGCTGTGGATGTTGGGTGAAGATTCCTGGGACAAGTATCGCCAACTGGCAAGCCGCGAGCCGGCAGAGACGCAGGCCAACTTTCCATTCGCCGGGTACTTCGTTCGCCGCTCCGGCTGGGGGCCGCTCGGCAGTCACATGGTATTCGACTGCGGTGGGCTCGGCATGCTCACCGGCGCTCATGCTCACGCCGATGCCCTGTCGCTCACTCTGTTTAGCGGGGGCCGTGAACTACTCCTGGACTCCGGAACGTTCGTCTACAATTGCGCGCCGGAATGGCGCAACTATTTCCGCTCCACACGGGCTCACAATACCGTCACCATCGACGGCCGGGATCAGGCCGAACAGGGTGGCACCTTTCACTGGAGAACCAGGATCGTCTCGCGTGCGGCGCGAGATTTCAGCTCACTTGGAATCGAGTACATGGAGGCGGAACACGATGGGTATCGGCGGGTGCCGCAAGGTGTGATCCATCGCCGCCGCCTCCTGTTCCTTCCTCCGGAATCGTGGATCGTGGTGGACGATTTCCGCGGAAGCGGTGAGCATCGGTTCGATTTTCGTTACCACTTCCCGTTGGACGCCGAGGTGTCGGGCCTGCGGCTACCCCTATTTGCTACCAAGCCGGTGAAGACTGTAACGACCGAGGGGTGGATCTCGCGCGGATATGGCGAGAAGACACCTTGTTCCACCCTTCGTGCCTCTTTTGCCGGACCGGTACCGGCCGCAGCCATGACATTTCTTCTGACGGGTGCATCGTGCGACGCCGTAGTCCAGCAAATGACGCTGGAGAGCGGCAGCGGGATCGCCTGCTCCTACCAACACGATGGATTCGAGGACATCGCCGTATTCTCTGCCGCGGATTCCGAAATCACGGTGGCGGATTTTCGCATGCGCGGGGAATTCTTCTGGTTGCACCTGGAAGGCAGCGTATTGAAGCAGGTCCTGGCAGTGCGGGCCCGCAGCTTGGATCGCGGCGGTAAGGAGATATTCCGAAGATCCGAGCCGGGGCCGTATTTTGGCGAGATGGATGCCGGATCGAACGAGGAAAACTTATGTGTGGAATTTGCGGGATCGTAAACTTCAACGGGTCTGACCCTGTGGATCGGGTGACGATCGAGCGGATGACCGAGTCTCTGGCGCATCGCGGACCCGACGACGCGGGCTATTTCGTGGAGGGCCAGGTAGGGCTTGGCCATCGACGGCTCAGCATCATCGACCTGAGCGGCGGCGGGCAGCCGATCTTCAACGAGGACCAGTCGGCGGCAATCGTCTTCAACGGCGAGATCTACAACTATCGGGACCTGGCAGACGAACTGAAGACTGCCGGTCACACCTTCCGCACGCGGTCCGATACGGAAACCATTCTCCACGCCTATGAGGAATACGGCGATGACTGCGTCCAACAGCTTCGCGGAATGTTCGGCTTCGCCATCTGGGACGGCGCCAAACGGCGCCTTCTGCTGGCGCGAGACCGGCTCGGCGTGAAACCGGTTTACTACTATCGCGACGACCGTTTTCTGGCCTTTGCATCGGAGATCAAATCTCTGCTCGAGATTCGCTCGATTCCGCGCGAGGTGGATCCCGAAGCTTTCGACATGTACCTGTCGCTGCGGTATGTACCGGGCCCTCGCACTATGTTCAAGAACATCTTCCGGCTGCAACCCGGGCACGTCCTGGCGGCCGATGACAGCGGAGTTCGCATCGCCAAATACTGGGACATCGATTATCCCGAGACAGAACCGCGTTCGCCGGAATATCTGCTGGAGCGTTCCGTGAACTGCTCGACGAAAGTGTGCGGATGCGTTTACTCTCCGAGGTTCCACTCGGGGTGTTTCTGAGCGGTGGACTCGATTCCAGCGCGATCCTCGCCACCATGAGCAAATACGCCGGCGACAGCCGGGTGAAAACCTTCAGCATCGGCTACCAGGCGTCGCCCGCCGAGGAAATGGCGTCCAATGAGTTCGGGTACGCCCGTGTCGCAGCCGATGCGTTTTCCTCCGAGCACCACGAGTACCGACTGGATGCTCCGAGCTTCGCGGAGTTCGTCCCCGACCTGGTGAGTTACCTCGATGAGCCGCTGGCCGATCCGAGTTGCATCCCACTCTATTTCATTTCCAAATTAGCGCGCGAACACATTACGGTGGTCCTCTCGGGTGAAGGCGCAGACGAGATCCTCGCCGGCTATGGGATCTATGGCCGCATGCTGGCGCTCGACCGCATCTACGCCGGCTCCGGTCCATTGCGCCGGTTGGCGCCGTGGGCCGCCCATCTCACGCCATCGGAAAAGCTCCGGCATTATGTCCGAATGTGCGGCCAACCTCTGGAAACCCGCTACCGAGGCGTGTCCCGAGGCTTTACCGACGAAGGCAAACTGCGCTTGGTCGGTGCGGATCGCATGAAGCAGTCCGGACGGCAATTGCGGAACGTCTTCGGAGCATATTTCAAAGCGGTCGAGAAGGCCTCGCCATTGGACCGGATGCTTTATGTCGACGCCAAGGTGTGGCTGCCCGACGACCTCCTCATCAAGGCCGACAAAATGACCATGGCCAACGGACTCGAACTGCGTGTTCCGTTTCTCGATCACAAGATGGTGGAATTTGCCGCCACGCTGCCGAACGCGTCGAAGATCCATGGAAGAGGCGGAAAGACGCTGTTGCGCAGCGCGATGCGTGGAGTCTTGCCCGACGCCATCATCGACCGTCCGAAAAAGGGATTTCCGATCCCCATCGGATCCTGGCTTCGCACTTCCTTGCGCCAGTTTACACGCGATCATCTGCTCGCCCGGGATTCCGCTTGCGGCCGCTATGTAGATCGCGCCGAAACGGCCCGGCTCGTCGAAGAGCATGAGCAAGGCCGCGCGGACCGGTCCCAGGAAATCTGGACGCTGCTGGTGTTCGAATTCTGGCACCGGCATTTTATCGAAGACCACCCTCGTCAGCCAGTCGCGCCAGCGCGCATGACGCTTATCGGAGAGCCATCATGATTGAAGGAAACGACATTATCTGCTTCAGCAACGATTGGGATGGCGATCCCCTCAGTAAGAAGCACATCGCTCTGCGGCTCGCCCGCAAGAACCGGGTGTTGTGGGTCAACTCCACGGGGAATCGGAACCCCACAGCATCGGTCCGAGACCTTAGGCGGGCATGGAAGAAACTGCGGCAATTCTTCCGGGGATGCCTCCCCGTGGCCAAGAATATCTTCGTGTTCTCGCCGCTGGTGATACCCTTTCACGGAAACCGGACGGCCAGATGGATCAACCGCTGGCTCCTGCGATGGAGCCTGCGGCGCGCCTGCCGGAAGCTCGGCTTTCAGAAACCGATCACCTGGACCTTCGTACCCAGCTCAGCCGATGTCGTGGGCACGCTGGGTGAGCGTCTGGTCATCTATTACTGCGTGGACGAGTTCTCTAAGTTCACAGGCACCGACGAGGCAGCGATTCTCGACATGGAACGCAGCCTCATGGAGAAGGCGGACATGGTGGTGGTCTCTTCCAGCCGACTCTACGAGACCAAGCACCTCTACAACTCGAACACCTTTCTGGTTACTCACGGCGTCGATGTGGCTCATTTTCGAAACGCCTGTCTGCCCGGAATCGAAGCTCCCGCGGATTGCGCGGATCTGAAAGGGCCGGTGATCGGGTTCTTTGGCCTGATCGCCGATTGGGTGGATCTGGAGGTGGTTCGCTACCTTGCTTCCGTTAGACCGGAGTGGTCGTTCCTGCTGATCGGAGAGATTCAGACGGACACCTCGGCCTTGCGCCAGTTGTCCAATGTGCATCTGCTGGGAAGGCGCAGTTACGATTCCCTGCCCGCCTATTGCTCGGCGATCGATGTGGCCATTTTGCCGTTCGTAGTCAACGAACTCACGGTGTCGGCCAATCCCCTGAAGTTGCGCGAGTACCTGGCGGCGGGCCTGCCGGTGGTGGCAACGCCTATTCCGGAGGTCCTCAAACTGAGTGCGCTGGTGCGCATGGCGCGGTCCCCCGCGGAATTCCTCCATGAGATTGAAACACTCCTGAGCGAAGGTAAGAGCGGGCCCGATCCCGCCGTTTCAGCGCTCATGGAGCGGGAATCGTGGGATCAGAAGGTGGAGGAACTGAGCGGGATCATCGCAGGTCTCGACGGCGATGAAAAAGGACGCGGCCGGCCCCTGCCTGCGCGGCGAGTGGCGTAAAACCTATGTCCAGATCTCCTGACCCGTTCTCGTGGCGCAGGCACTCTTGCCTGCCGGGTCGAGACTCATCTCGACCCTCTTCGGGAGTTACCGCAAGCGCGGGAAACGCCGAGATGAGTCTCGGCGCTGCAGACACGAGTGTCTGCGCCACGTCCGGCGTTACAGCGCAGGTCTGGCTCAACTCAATTTCCCGGGTCGCCAAATTTGCCGGGGAGGAGTTCTGATGCCTTTCCGAGTGGTCCTGATTTTATTTACGATAGCGTTCGCAGCCTGGGACCCAGCCCTGGAACCTCAGCCACTCACCTGGTGGACCACAAACTCTTTGGCGAAAGTGAAGCCTCTCGACCCCGTCCCTAACATCCCAGTGAAAGGCGTAGATCTTTATGCGGGGCGTAACGAGTTCGAGCCCTTCCAGATCGTATTGCGGGCCAATTTCAAAGATCGCCCGGGTGTCGATATCGAGTTTTCGGATTTCCGTACCGCGGAAGGCGCCGAGATCTCCGCCAAGAACGTGACAGTATATCGCGAGGAGTTCATCAACCTGCAACGCCCCTCAACCAGCGAAGGCGGCGAAGGATTGTGGCCCGACGCCCTCATTCCACGCGTGGATCGATATACCAACGAGGCGCGCAATGCATTTCCGTTCACGGTGCGGCGCGACCGGAATCAGCCCCTGTGGGTGGAAATCTTCGTCCCGGCCGCCGCCCATCCGGGAAAATACACCGGCTCGGCCCGCATTTCTCTCGGCGGAACGGTGCGGTTTTCCTTGCCCATCGATCTGACCGTGTGGAGATTCGTGCTCCCTTCCACGGCCACCCTCAAGTCGTCATTCGGCCTGAACGGAATCAATGCGCTGAAGCAGCATCGTGGCCGCTACACCAACGATGAAGATCTTCATGCCATCACCGCCTTGTATACCAAAGCGGCGCTCCTTCACCGCCTCAGCACTCAGGGAGGAAGCATGGAGCCACCGAAGTTTTCTTATGAAGCCGGCAAGATGCGGTTGGATTGGCGCGAGTACGATACCGAGGTCGGGCCGTTTCTGAATGGCGCTGCCATCCCCGAAGGGGAACCGCTGCACGGTGCGCGGGTAACTTCGGCGGAGATTCGTACACCCACGGTCTTCGAAAGCGACGAGCAGGAGAAGTTGTATTGGACGGAATGGACCAGGCACTTCCAGCAAAAAGGCTGGGGCGGCCGTCTATTTCTGTACCTGTGGGATGAACCGGCCGGCCGGGATTTCCCGGAAGTACTCAAGCGCGGACGGGTGTCGGCGCAGGTCGAGCCAAGTCTTCGGAATCTGCTCACCGTGCCCTTCACGCAAAAACTGGCGGAGGTGGTCCAAATCTGGGTTCCCCTTGTGAATTGCCTGGAGATCAAACCCGGCTACCCGGATTTCTGTGGCGACACCCCGCGGCTAGACGCGTATGCGCGCCAGACGCCACCCGGCAAGAGCCTGTGGTTTTATCAGTCCTGCGCCAGTCACGGCTGCAACATTGTCGGGGGACCATATTTCACCGGATGGCCGAGCTACATGATCGATGTGCCCGGCACCGCCAACCGCGTCATGCAATGGCTGGCGTGGAAGTTCCGGATGGATGGCGAGCTCTATTACAGCATGAATGAAGCCTATGGCCAGGATAACGATCCCTGGGTGAACATCCGCCTGTTTGGCGGAAACGGCGACGGGACCTTGTTTTATCCGGGACGTCCCGACCGCATCGGTGGACAAAGGGACATCCCGATCGAGAGTATCCGCCTCAAGCTGATCCGCGAAGGCATGGAGGATTACGAATATTTGGCCATGCTCGCGCGGCTGGACGGCCGGCAGGCCGCCGACCGATTCGCCGATCAAATCGTGCAAAAGGCCTACCTTTGGGAATCGCGACCGGAGGTCTTTCTCCAGGTCCGGAAAGAGCTGGGTGAGTCGCTGGATCGGGCCGCGGCCAGGTCCGGCGGGACAATGTGATGGACATCAACACGACCAATCGAATGGTAATGGAGGTGAAGGAGCCATTGCTCGCCGCGTTGGCCCGCTTGACTACCCATTCCGCAAGAATCTCCACGTCCTGGCACACTCTGTTGAAGCGCTACAGACTGTGCGGCAAACATATGAGCCTGCTTTCGGGGCTGTGTGCCGCTCCGCAACTTCGCGATCTGATCTTCGTAAATCCACACGCCTATAGGGAGAAAGCTGAGCGCCAGGGCCAGGACATGGCGCGGAGCGGAGTACCCCCGGAGTGCGTCGCCGTAGCGGTGGCCCACTACGTGGAATGTTGCCTCCCCTATCTGTCGTCCGATGAATCCCAGAGAGCGGAATGGATCAGGGCTTTCGTCCGGTGGGCCTCGATCTACCAGTTCTTTCTTCTGACGGGCTACGCCCAACACGCAGCGGCCGAACGGCAGGCATTGGAGGAAAGAATCAGCCAGGCGGAGCGGCGATCGCAAGACTTTTCCGTCCAGTTGGGCGAGGCCTATGAGAAGGAGCGGCGCCGCCTGGCGCAAGACCTTCATGACGAAATCGGGCACGACCTCATTGTTCTAAAGCTCTATACCGAAGTGATCGCACTCGACTTGAAGAAGGGCGATGTCAGCCAACTCCGGCGAAAATTGAAAGAGTCGGTCACGTTGATTCAGCACGCCCTGAAGAGCGTGCGGCACCTCACTTTCGATCTGGGGCCGGCGGTCTGGAATGAGCAGGGCTTTGTGCCGGCGGTTCGGCTGTATACCCGCCAGTTCGCCAATCGAACCGGGATCAAGGTTCGACTGGACGCAGCACGCATGAAGGTCCAGTTGCCCGCGCGTTGCGAGACGGCCCTGTACAAAGTGCTTCAGGGAGCGCTTGCCAACGTTGTCGCCCATGCCGACGCCCATCGTGTCAGAATCACTCTGGCGAGTGGGCCGGAATCCGTGGCAATCAAAATAGTGGATGACGGAAGGGGTTTCAACGTGGGACGCAAGCTGGGCGTGCCACGCGAGTCATACGGACTGCGAGCCATGCGGGAGCGCGTCGAACTCCTGGGCGGAGCCATTCATTTTACTTCCCTTCCGGCGCGCCGGCGGGAGGAGTGCCGCGGCACCACGATTGAAGCCCATCTGCCTCTGCCGGATAGTGAGATCGCATGAAGGAGAGAATCAAGGTCCTGCTTTGCGACGACCACACTTTGTTCCGGGAGGGAATCAAGGCGATCCTCAAGGACGAGGCTTCGATCGAAATCGTGGGGGAAGCCGCGGACGGGCGGCAGGCGGTCGCCAAGGCGCTACAACTGCGCCCGGACGTGGTGCTCATGGATATTGCCATGCCGGATCTCAGCGGATTCGACGCGACCCGCCGCATCCTACAAAGCAACGCCAAGGCTAAGGTGATCATTCTCACCATGTACGAAGAAGAAGAGGTGATCAATCGCTGCCTGGCTGCCGGCGCCTCCGGCTACGTTCTCAAGGATGCTCCCAGGGCGCATCTGATTCACGCCATTGACGTGGTGAACAAAGGCGGACAATACCTGAGCTCGCGGGCACTCAAGAAAGTGGTCAAACAATATGTGAAAGGCGCCAGGAGTACGGCCACTGGCTATGAGCGCCTGAGTGACCGCGAGCGCGAAGTCCTGAAGTTGCTCGCCGACGGCCTGGCACTGAAGGAAATTGCCGTGAAACTGGTGCTCAGCGTCAAGACGGTCGACGCCCACAAGACCAATCTGATGCGGAAGTTGGACCTGCACGATCGTTCGGAACTGATCAAGTATGCCATCCAGCGCAAACTGATCCGGTTGCCATCCGTGAAACTACCGGCTGAAAATGCGTCCTGAGTGACGGTGAGGAAATGACCTGTTAATTCGTGGCGACCGCTCCCTTTGGTCGCGGCTCAGTATCGGGATAGCGCGTTTCCGAGCCGCGACTAAAAGGAGCGGTTATTTCTTAACAGTTCCTGGGGCTGTAAGAGATGGGACCGAAACCGGCAAGCGGGAATCAGGCCCTTCGTCTCGCCTGCCAGAAAGCTGAGGGTTGAGCGTGGAGAGATTGGCCTGCCGCGACGGAGCGACGCGGCTCCTTGAGGGTGTCGAATCGATCTGTGGATTGCTCTCGCGTCTCCCCGCGTAAGACGTCTTTGATCTTACTTACCAGGACCGAAGGTACGAACGGTTTTTCGATGTAGTGCCAACCGTAATTCAAGACCAGCAAAGCGCCACCCGGGTAGCCGGACATGAGCACTACACGCATATGCGGGCGGTGCTGTTTGAGCCTGGTGGCGAGGTTGGGTCCCGACATGCCTCGCATCCTCACATCGCTCAGGAGAAGGTCGATGGTCCCCGGAAACTCCGCCGCGAGCTGAATCGCCTGCTTCGCGTTGCTTGCCGGTATGACCGTGAAGTGAGCATCTTCCAAAATCTGTTTGACGAGCTTGAGAAGGCCCGCGTGGTCTTCAACAAGAAGGACGGTTTCAGGAGTTTCCCCAACGGGTAGAGCCATAATATTCATCCTGGGCAGTTATTTTGAGTGTATCCGCAGAGTTGGTCCATGGCTGTATCGCATTGCTCACTGGGGTGCTTATCCGATTTGGGGGAAACCGTTCCCAACGCCCGCTTGCTGACGCGCGCGGCTCAGTAACGGCCCATTCGAATCAGCGGCTGTTTTCCGAGCCACGACCGTAAGGGAGTGATTCTCCCCAAAACGGTCAAGCACCCTGCTCACTGCCGCCCTACAAAAGGCGGCCGGCATCGCGCGGCCGGGATTCACCACAGTACGGGCGTTTGCCGGGAGGACCTCTTCGCGATGGTGGAAGCGACGGACACATCGAATGCATCCACCCAGACCCATGCTCCCGCGGAGGTCGCATCGTGCGTACCGGTGGCCACAATTGTCAGTGTATGGCTGGTATTGCTGAGCCGGCCTGATGAATAGACAACGGCCTGAACTTGCTCGGCAGCCGAGTACGTGTCAACAGTTCCCTTCAGTACGCCGTCCAGATACACCTTCGCGATGCCCGACCACGCGTCGCGATAGCCAAGCCACTGGACGCCCGTTCCGGTGAAGGTAAACGTTGCCTGGCTACCCTGGTCCATCGCCAGAATCGCGGAACCACCGCTATTGAACGCTCCGCCGTTCGGATACCAAGTCCCCGTGAGCTTGACCGCCGGACTGTCCTGCTGGTAGAGAGTGGTTGTGGTGGTAGGAGCGGGAGCGGGAGCGGGCGTAGGAGCGGGAGCGGGCGTAACCACGGGCGGTGGCGTCGACGTGGAGGCGCTGCCGACGACGATCAGATAGACGTCGCTGTATTGAACCCCGAGTCCGTCGATCGACTGCAAATCGTAGTCGCTGCCGTATACCACCCGGCTGCCGTCACGGCTGGTGGACATCTTCGGCTGCCAATTGTAAGTGTTGGCCTCAAACGGGCGGCTGCGGTGATGGGCCACCCGGAGAACCTGCGAACCGTCGAGCTTGATCTGCAGCAACTCGTTGGTATACGCCATCCACCCGCTCTGCGGAGTGGGATTGCTCGGGGCGTAGGTTTCCACATAGACAAAACCACTGTTGTCCGGCGCGGAAATGTGCACTGCCAGGCTCCAATCGAACGATGCCAGGCAGGTTTGCTGTCCGGTGGCAAGCTTAATCTTTACGATGCCGTTGTTGCAGATCGGCTGCGGGTCGTTGGAGTTGGTCCACACCAATACTTCGTCTCCATTGGTATCGAGAGTGACATCCTTGTGACCATCGGCGTCTCCGACCTGCCGCAAGAAGTTCATGTTCGTGTCGAACAACTCCTGGCCGGTGGAGCGGACCGTGCCAGTCTGTATCCAGGAAACGATCACGTTATTCTTTGGCGTAATATACACGCTGTCAAATTGGGCCCCGCCCGTGTCGAACGCCGGGCCCTTGGTATCGGTGCTGATCTGGTATACGAAGACGTACCGCCCGTTTCCGGCGAAAACAAAATGGTCCCCATCGAAGGAGATATCGGATTCACCCATGCCGCTGATGGCGGAGTACTCGCTGAACGTATGCACGATAGTCGTGGCGGTGCTGGAAATATCGTACGTCTTGAACTGGTTGCCGTGGACGTAATAAATCGTGCGATTGTCCGCCCGCGACCACCTTGGCTCGCTGGACGCGGTAATCTCGAGCGGAAGATCGCCAATATGGGAACCGGTTCCGCTGTAAAGCCCGAAGTAGCTTTGGTGTACCAGTAGAATCCTGGAATTGTCGCTATTGAACGGAGTCATGGTCGGATACTCGTCCGTGATCCACGTCAGGTAGCCGCCGCCGTCGGCGTTTGCCGTGCCCAGGGCATTCGATATTCGCGTGACTGTCGAGCCGAAGACCGGGTCGAGATAGCTACCGCCCGCCGCCGGCGGCTGGAACGTATTGTAGTTGGCGGGGAGCTCAATACCACCGGAGGACAACTGCGCAAGAGCCGGCAGCGAGCTTATCGAGAGGAATGTCGAGAACAGTACGCTTCGAATGACTTGATTTTTCAACGAGGTTCTCCTTATGGTTTGAAACATGGCTTTTTAGGGAGCGGAAACCGGATTGGCCGGGCCGTGTACTCTAGTCGCCGGCGTTTGCCAGCCTTGAGCGCCCGGCCAGCGAGCGGGCCGTTCGTAAGAGATGGCCGGTCAGCTTCTCATCTGGCAGGCAGGCGTCAGCGCCGCACTTGCGGGCCATGGGCGCCCATTCTTCGAGAGGACAGATCAGGATCAGCTTGGATAGAGGGCTGGCCTGCTTAAGACGCGCGACAACCCGGCAAATCCTAACGCTCACTGGTTTCACGCTGGCCACGATCAACTCGGGAAGGCACCCCACGGCCCGCGGCCGCAGACTCCCCACACCGCTTGCCGCGCCGATCACTTCAAACTCGGACCTGCCGCGAAAGAGGTGCTCTATAATGCGTGCAAGCGGCGCGGATCCGACTACCAGGATTGTGATTTTGCGCAATTCAGCCTTGTTCGTACCTGCCGGAAAGCTTCTCCTCGGTGGAGCCGCAACCGAGACGGCGGCTGCTCTTCTTCCAAGTTAACGGCAGGACAGCAATGGCTCAATTGGGCTAGCACCCTAGGGTCGCTTCAATCGCACCCTAAGGGGTTGTGAGGAATAACCGCTCCCTCTGGTCGCGGCTCGGAAGCTTTCGGTGTCGATGCTGAGCCGCGACCAGAGGGAGCGGTTTCCGCAAACTGGCACCGTTATTGTTTGACAAGCCCCAAGGAGATTGCGTCCGATCTCGATGGCGTGTGGGTTAAGGAGCACCCATGCGGGCGATTTTCCCGCCCGTTCCGGGGCTGTCTCCCTCCCGTTGAGCGATATTGACCAGCCAGGAATGTGCTTTGCGGCGACACTTAAGGTCGGAGCCAGAGCGCTGCCCTCTAATTCCGGGAGGCAACCACCCCTGAGGCTCGGCATTACGATTTACCTGCCCACCGGTGAATAGGCCGACGTTCGGTTCACTCTAGGCTGACGTTCGGTTCACTCCATCCCAACAGGCGGGAGACGACCCAATTCATGGGAGGACTATCATGACGAGCCGCGCTCTGCGTTGCTACATTCTATTGCCGGTTGCGCTTGCACTGTGTGCGTCGCTCAGCCCGGCCCAATCGGCCACTACCACTACTCAGATCCTGCAAAACGATCCGAGCATCGTCTACACCGGGACGTGGTACCCCAACAACGAATCGCCGAACATCGGCGGCAGCGCCACCTTGACGAACGACAAAGGGGCTACCGCGGTCTTGTCGTTCACGGGAACCGGCATTACCTGGATCGGCGTGCTGGACCCGTACTCGGGGATCGCGCTTGTGTATCTGGACGGAACCCAGAACACTGTCGACACGTATGGCCCAACAACGCTGTACCAGCAGCCTCTCTTCAGCGTGCATGGTCTGCCCGCCGGCCCGCACACTCTCTCCATTCAAGTCCTGCACCAGAGAGACGGAGACACGCAAGGCTCCTGGATCTGGATCAACGCTTTCAATATTGAAAACGGTTCCGGAATCGTCGGCGGAGTGAGCGCGCCGGCCGGACGGATCGAACAGAACAATCCCGCGGTCATTTACAGCGGGAACTGGTATCTCAACACGAACCCGATCATGAGCGGCGGTACGGCGGCGTTGGCGATGGACCCGAACTCCAGTGCGACCGTCAGCTTCAACGGGACGGGAATCACCTGGATCGGCTATCGGGACCAGTGGTCGGGAATGGCCAAGGTCTACGTCGACGGCACGCTGCAATCGTCGCTTGTGGATACCTACGCGGCTTCGCAACAGGCGCAGTCGGCTGTCTATTCGATCAGCGGCTTGAATCCAGGCGCTCATACCTTGACGATCGTGGTGGCCGGCGTGCGCAATGCAGCCTCGGCGGGTTCGTGGATTTGGGTGGACGCCTTCGATGTGATCTGAAGCACGGCCCGGTCCTCTAAGTCGTGAGCAATCCGGAACAGCGGCTTGCTCTAAGTGGTGTCAGCATAACTCAGTGCCTTAAGACCGTGCCGGCAGCATTGCCAAATGACGCGGCAGGCGCTGTCGGATAGCGCATAGCGCGCCAACGCACTCATTTCGGTGCGCCGGCGTTCAAAGGTAAAGATATGAAAACGTGCGATCGAAGTATTCGGACTGCTAAGAATTCGGAGGCGCAAAGAAGGACGCGCGTTGGCGCCTTCTCAGCGATGTGCCTGGTTCTGAGCGCGTGGCCCGCCCACTCGCAGGGGATTATCACGACGTTCGCGGGCAACGGGAGCGTGACATTCTCCGGCGATGGCGGCCCAGCCACCGCCGCCGCTTTGAATGATCCAAGGGGATTGGCCGTTGACTCTACCGGCGGCGTCTACATTTCCGACTCAGCCAATTATAGAGTCCGGCGAGTCAGCGCCGCCGGGATCATCGCAACTGTTGCCGGCAATGGGAACATGGCGTTCTCCGGCGACGGAGGGCAGGCGATCGTCGCGTCGTTCAGCGATGTCACCAGTGCTGCGCTTGACTCGGCCGGTAACCTTTACGTTGCCGACGCGAGCAACCGCCGCGTCCGGCGAATCACCCCCGCCGGGATTGTCACCACAGTTGCAGGCACAGGCATTCAGGGTAATTCGGGCGATGGCGGGCAGGGGATTTATGCCACGTTGAATCGGCCGTTTGCGGTGGCTCTGGATGCCGCCGGTAACCTGTATATCTGCGACAGTTCGAATCAGAACATCCGGCGAGTGAATCTTGCCTCCGGAATCATCACGACGTACGCCGGCAACGGCTTGGCTGCCTTCTTCGGCGACGGAGGCCCGGCCACCGCAGCCTCGTTGCAGTTTCCGCTGGGAGTGGCTGTCGACAAGTCAGGCAACCTGTACATTGCGGACGCCGGCAACAACTGCATTCGTAGGGTCAGCCCCTCCGGAGCGATCGTCACCGTCGCGGGCAACGGCAATCGCGCCGGCTTCTCGGGAGATGGCGCCGCCGCCTCCAGCGCGTTACTGAATATCCCCTCGGATATCGCCGTCGATGGCTTGGGCAACTTGTTCATCGCCGACGCTGGTAACAACCGGGTCCGTCGAGTGGACGGAGTTTCGGGAATCATCAGTACCATAGCCGGCGGCGACAACAATGGATTCTCCGGCGACGGCGGTCCGGCTACCGCTTCGCTGCTCAGCCATCCTTGGGGAATGACGATCGATCCCGCCGGCGATGTTTACATCGCCGACATGGTGAACAATCGAATTCGGAAAATTTCCGGAGCTGCCATAGTGGTGGCGTCCACTCCCCTGACGATCGCGCCAAACATATGGACGGAGATTTTCGGAACGGGCCTGTCCGTTGGGAGCGACACACGCAGTTGGCAAGGTTCGGACTTTCTGAACGGCGGCACGAGCATGCCAACCGAGTTGGATGGAGTCAGCGTAACCGTAAATGGAAAGCCGGCGTTCATCTCTTATATCAGTCCATCTCAGGTGAACTTCCTGACCCCGCCAGGCGCCATGCAGGGCCCCGTCTCGGTGGTCCTCTCCATTAACGGTGCGCCGGCAGTGGGGTTCACCGAACAGGCGCAAGCGACCCTGCCGTCGTTCTTTCTCTTCGGCGGCGGCCCATACCTTGCCGCAACGCACCTCAATGGAAGCCTGGTCGGACCGGCCAGCCTCTATCCAGGATTGACCACTCCAGCGGTGCCTGGCGAAACCGTGGTGCTCTATGCTAATGGTTTCGGAACCACGTCCATACCAGTCGTCAGCGGGTCTGTGACGCAATCCGGAACCCTCTCGCCATTCCCGGCAATCACTATTGGCGGCCAGCCGGCGACGGTACTGTACGCGGGCTTGGCAGCACCGGGAGAGTTTCAATTCAACGTGACGGTCCCGGCTTCACTCGCTAATGGCGACCAGCAGATCACGGCTACCTACGGTGGGTTGACTACCCAACTGACAGCGATGATCACGATCCAACATTAAGCTACTCCGGCGTCCGTGCCGGGTGGTTGTCTTGGTGGGGTAGGCGATTTCGCGTGCGACGTTTTCCATTTCCGATGTGGCAGGCGAAACCGCCCAATTCCGTACAGTTTTCGCAATGAGTGGGTGAGGGTCCGCGAGGGACGCCTTCATCCCGCTATTCTCCGGAATGAGTCTCCGAACTCCTGAAGTCGCCCCGCAATTTCGATGCGCTATGGAAATTAGGCTGAGACCATGCTTCGCGGAAAGAGGAAATTTGGCCACCGATGATTTCTTTTGTTTGCGCGAGGTGGGCTCATCTAATTTCCATGATTTCAGGAGTTCGGAGTCTGCCCTCGCAAAGCCGGACAGCGGGCCGACTGTGGACCGGAGCGGGCGCCCAATAATCGCTAACTTAAGCGACCCTTATCCCCGGATCTGTTGCGATGGTGGTTAGATCCAACGGCGTTCCAGCTTCCTTGACGGACCAAGCTTCCCACAACGC
>Ga0182030_10008163_pt1 | contig 21744 bp, 15 predicted proteins | sample 812S3MmetaG_FD_121299 | JGI IMG/M metagenome (GOLD analysis project Ga0182030, IMG submission 121299) | Permafrost microbial communities from Stordalen Mire, Sweden - 812S3M metaG (Illumina Assembly) | ecosystem: Environmental > Terrestrial > Soil > Wetlands > Permafrost | place: Sweden... | reverse complement strand
CTGCTGCCTGCGGGCAATCTGCGCGAACCGCTGCTGGCTGCTCACCGCGCCAGCGTAATCGCGATTCCTGCAGAGCAACGCGACCTGGAGATTGCGCTGCGCCGCTGGGGCTGGCAAGGACCCATCTGGCGATTGCGCCGCAAGATGGATACTGGCTCATATGGGGGTCCGGTGGCTGCATTCTGCGGCATCGGGCGACCGGAACAGTTCTTTCAGGGACTCGAAGCTGCGGGCGTGAAGCTGGCCGCGCGGCTCTCCTATCCAGACCACTTTGTGTATACCGCAGAGATTCTGAAACAGATGATTGCCGAGGCCCACGAAAGCGGGGCCGTCGCCATGGTTACCACCGGCAAGGATTTGGCTCGGATGGGCAAGCTTGCCTCCATCTTCACGAAATCCATGCCGCTGGTTGCAGCCCGCCTGTATGTCGATATTGAAAACAAGGATGCAGTGCTGGATTGGTTGGAGGACCAATTGGGAAAGAGGTCGGCTCGCGCCAGCGTGCCCAATGCCGCGCGTTTGCCACAATCATCCAACCGCGCACAATGATTGACCAGACCGACGGCGGCCAATCATTGGATAAAGTCATTTTGTAGCAGTTGCTGAAACGCCTTCAAGCAAACTCTTCAACGAATCATCCGGTGTGCGCGCAAAATAGGAACGAAGATTTTCACTGTCGAGCCGCTGGTCGAGGTAGCCGCGCAGCAGCCGTTCAACAGCGTCTGGAACTTCAGTGGCGAGGCAGCGATATGCCAACGAACGGGTGAGGCTTGCGTGCTCGCCGAGAGAGCCGCCGACTGTAAACAGGTAGGCATCCACAAGCTTTCCATCGACCTTGATTTTTTTACCTTCAAGGCCAATGTCCGCGACCCAATGCTGCCCACAACTGTTTGGGCAGCCTGTTACGTTCAGGCGAAGGGGTTCATTGAAGGCTGGTAGACGTGACTCCATCTCATCCACCACCCAGCGTGCAAAGCCCTTGGTCTCGGTAATCGCCAACTTGCAAAACTCTGTGCCGGTGCAGGCGATGGTTCCGCGCCAGAAAGAAGAACCTTCCACGCGGAGTCCGATCTCAGCTAACTCGTGCGATAACTCAGAAGCTTTATCTGTAGGAATGTTTACAAAGATCAAATTCTGCATCACAGTGGTACGAAGCTCTCCACCAAAGCGGGCGGCAAGTTCGGCAGCGGCTACAAGCTGGTCGCCCGTCAATCGCCCGCGCAGAACACTTGCACCGACATAACTCAGACCATGCTGTTTTTGCGCATGAATGCCAGTGTGGTCGCGCAGTCCGTCAGCAGGCGGAGTGAGTGGAACTCCCGGATCGAGTTTGTAACCCAGGCGAGTTTCTATCTCGCTGAGGAATCGCTCCACGGTCCATCCTTCACGAAGAAAGAGATGCTTCATACGTGCGCGATCACGATTTTCGCGCAATCCTTGCTGTGAACGGAATAACTCGGCAATCGCTGTAACTACGGCAACTAACTTATCCTGCGATACAAAGGCATTGAGCCGCACGCCAATGTGAGGATCGGCAGAAAGTCCACCGCCAACATGAATTGCATATCCAACTTCATCGCCGCGTTTGACAGCCACGATTCCAACATCGTTGATCTCTGGGTAACTACACCAATCCGCGCAGCCAGAGACGCTGATTTTGAACTTGCGAGGCAAGTTATAAAAATCATTATTCCCAGCGAGTGCGTTAGACAAGGCCAACGCAGCCTGAGACGCATCAATCAACTCACGCGCATCCACGCCAGCCAATGGGCATCCAGTAACATTGCGCACCACGTCGCCGCAGGTACTTTTGGGAGTAAGTCCTACAGTTGCCAAGGCGTCGATAACTTCAGGCAGTGATTCAACGGTAAGCCAGTGAAGCTGAATTGCTTGACGAACTGTAATATCGGCAAGGTTTCGCGCATACTTTTGCGCTAACTCACCAATGGTTCTTGCCTGCCGCGATGTTAGCAAGCCATTGGGGATACCGATGCGCATCATGAAGTAATCGGATGCCAGGCCTTCGCCACCCTTGCCGCCGGTAGCCCCAGCGCCATCGCCCTGCGTATAAATTCCCCACCACTTGAAATAAAATGCAGCCCACTCTGGCAATACGCTGCTTCGGCCCTCGCGCGCAAAAGCGCGAATTTCCTCTAACGCTGCAAACGGATTTTTTTCGATCTTCAGTCGCTCGGAACGTTGAGCTCTGCTCTCTTTGACTTCAGCCATGATCGTCTCCTACTGGTGATCAGCGTCTTGCGTCGATGGAACAAATGTATGAATGCCGCACTCCAGCTTCTTGCCGCCCCAGCGTCCGGCGCGTGGGTTAGCGGGGTCGGTGGAGCGGACCGTGCATGGCTCGCAGCCAATGCTTGCGTAACCCTGCTCATAAAGCGGTAGCAATGGAATGTTATGCAAGGCTGCGTACTGCTCAATCTCGCTCCAGGTCCACGCCGCCAACGGAGAAACCTTGTGCAACAACTTGCCTGATGCGAGTCGGTGTTCTTCAACTTGTTGTAACTTACTGCGCGAGGGTGATTGCTCGCGACGCAGGCCAGTAAACCACAAATCAAATGGCTCCAGTGATCGAAACAACGGTTTGACCTTGCGCAGATTGCAGCACTCGGTGGGATCAACCAGATACAGAATGCCTAACTTGGCTTCGTGCTCCGCAACGGTAGTTTCAGGAGTTACATTGATCAGGTTCAAGCCCCACTCCGCGACCATGCGATCGCGATACTCATAGGTCTCACGGAAGTGGTATCCGGTATCGAGAAAAATCACTGAGACCGCTGGAAAATGCTGGCGCAACATATGCAGAACGACCATATCCTCTGCCTGAAAGCTGCTGGTCAAACAGGGCAGTGCGGCAGGATATTGCTCAATGACCTGACGAATGCAATCTTCCGCAGTTAATAACTCCGTCAAAGCAGATGGATCGTTCTGTGTCATAACTCAACTCCTAAGTCGTCGATAAGATCAGCCAGTCCGCGACTCTGGTCATTCAGGCTAGTCCAGACCGTTATCTGGTCGGCGCCAAGGAAGCCATTGACTTCTGCCAGTGTGGATGCAGGCAACTCTGAAAGTGCAGTAACGGCTATGGCATTCACCATCTGAGCTGCGCGAATCGCGGCAGGCAATGCAATAGCCGCAATATGCGAATCATCGAGATCAACAACGGTGCGCCCTTGCGAGCGAAGCGATTCCACAAACTCACGCGCCAACTCAGGACGAGCGGGAAGATGGAGAAGCACTGGCAACGCACGGCTCGCATCCTCTTTCTTGCCGATTGGTTCAACTATCATTGCCGCGCCAACGGTAGCGTTGGTCAAAGGATCAATCAAGATGAGATGACCAGTAGCGCGATTCTGCTCATAGGCATCAAAGAAAAGCGGGCGATTCGCTTCAAATTCAACCAAGCCGATTTCATTGAGGGCGAGCGATGCTGCTGGAAACTCATCGAGCGCATGAATATCTATGCGATGGCGAATTGCAGTTACTGTGGCGCGAACAGTGCGTGTGGTGTGTTTGGCAAGATACTGCGCACCGGGTCGAAGTGGCTCTTCATGCAGCCAAACAACCTTGGCGCTGAATCGCTGCGAAAGATGCGGCAGACTATCTGGCGATACCAGCATCTCTCCGCGACTCAAATCAATCTCATCTTCAAGCTCTACAGCGACTGCAATAGGGGCTGTTGCAGAATCAAGATTTCCGTCGAAAGTGACTATAGACCGAATGCGCGTTTGGCGGCGAGAAGGAAGTGCCAGCACTTCGCTACCTGCCTTCAGTGTTCCACTTGCAACCTGCCCTGCGTATCCGCGAAAGTCCGCATTGGGGCGCAATACCAACTGCACTGGAAAACGCAGTGGAGTCGCGGCTGCGCGGCTATCCAACACTGGCACAGTCTCAAGATGCTCAAGCAATGACGGCCCGTGATACCAAGGCATATTTGCGCTTCGATCCACGACGTTGTCGCCAGCCAGCGCACTGATCGGAATAGCCTGTACGTCGGTTCTGCCAAGTTTGGCGGCAAAAGCTCGAAACTGTTCTTCTATGGCGGCGAAACGCTGCTGGCTGTAACCTGCCAAATCCATTTTGTTGACTGCGGCAACCAGATGTGGAATGCCCAGCAAGGATGCGATGAAAGTGTGACGGCGCGACTGTGGAAGCAGGCTGCCCAACTTTTCAAAGGCGATTGCGTCAATGAGAATAATGGCCAGATCGGCAGTCGAGGCACCCGTAGCCATGTTGCGCGTGTACTGTTCGTGCCCTGGCGTATCGGCAATGATGAACTTACGTTTTGCGGTGGAGAAATAACGGTAGGCTACGTCAATTGTTATGCCTTGTTCGCGTTCGGCACGAAGCCCGTCTGTAAGCAGCGAAAAATCAATTGGCCCAGTGGACCGATTCAGACTGCTGGATCGAATCGAGGCAAGCTGATCGTCGTAGACGGCCTGCGTATCGTGCAGCAGGCGACCAATCAGAGTTGACTTACCATCATCGACGCTGCCAGCCGTGGTAAAACGCAGCATCTCACGACCAAGATGCTGGTCAAGAAAGTCCTGGAATCCGTTGTGTGTTTCAAGAACTGGAGCAGACATTTTAGAAGTATCCCTCCTTCTTCTTGGCTTCCATGGAGCCTTCTTCATCGTGGTCGATAACTCGGTTCTCACGCTCGGAACGTCGGAAGGAAAGTAACTCCTCGACGATTTCAGGGACGGTAGCTGCTTGGGAGCGAATGGCTCCAGTGCACGGCATACAGCCCAGGGACCGCATACGGCATTGAACGCGTTCAACCGTTTCGCCCGGAAGCATCGGCGTATTTTCATAGGCCAGAATCAGTGAGTTACCACGCTTGATTACATCGCGCTCTGCCGCAAAATAGAGCGGCACAATCGGTATCTTCTCTGCATGGATATAGAGCCAAATATCCAACTCAGTCCAATTAGATAGTGGAAACACGCGGATGGATTCACCCTTGCGTAAACGTGAGTTATATAAACTCCATAACTCAGGCCGCTGGTTTTTTGGATCCCACTGCCCGGCTGCATCGCGAAATGAATAGACGCGTTCCTTGGCGCGAGACTTTTCTTCATCGCGTCGAGCACCACCAAATGCCGCGTCGAATCCGCCTTCAGCCAAGGCATCCAGCAAGGACCGAGTCTTGAGCAGGCCGCAACAATTCTGCGTTCCCAGCGATTGCGGATTCGCGCCTTTCTGCAAAGCGTCGAGATTCTGATGAACGATCAACTTCACACCCAACTCTTTGGCATAGGCATCGCGGAAGGTAATCATCTCAGGAAATTTGTAACTGGTATCGACGTGCAAAAGCGGAAAGGGAATCAGTCCTGGATAAAAGGCTTTCTGCGCCAGCCTTACCATCACGGACGAATCTTTGCCGATGGAGTAGAGCATCACTGGACGCGCAAACTCCGCCGCCGCCTCGCGCAGAATGTGTATGCTCTCAGCCTCAAGAGCACGCAGATGGTTTATAGCTGGAGTACGCGAACTCTCTTCTTCGACAGCAGTCGGATTTGATGCAAATGCAGCCATATTGGTGGCATTTCTCCAAGTGGGATCAACTGTCCCGGGTCATTTCTTGCTTGAATAAAGCAGGCATGAAAGGAACCTGCTCATTGGGGAATGCGAAATCTGGACATTGCGGTTTCTTATCTTCGCATTGGATATTCATATTTTACCGCATCCAGCGCAAAAGCAAGACTCGGACAGGGCGGCGAACGCATAGAGCAATCGCATTTGGAATTCTCTTGACATCCGAATAGACCTAAAGCCCAAGTTTGTCTTCATCCGGCGTCGACCGGTGTCAATTTGCCTTCACATTGCCCTGGCAACGACGGTTTTCGGCGGCTCCTATCCGGCAGATGTCACCAAAATCAACATCCAGATCGGCGATCCGCGAGTGAAAAATCCAAATGCGGGAGAGGGATTCATATCTTCGCATAAGCCGTTGTAAATAAACTAGATAAATGATCGCGTCAAGTAAATACACCCAATAGTACACCCTTCGAGAAATGGTAGGAGGTTTAGTGCCAATTTTGGAATACCGAACGCCAACTGGCGAAGATATAGAAACATGTTGATTCAATACCGGAACAAAAACTCTCAAACCATTCAACCGTGGCCAATGGGACATGGTTGTGGTATACCAACTTGGACCTCTTTCATTTTGAGGATTCTGATTGACTGGCACCAGTAAGCGACTACTGATTTTTCGCGCGGATCGGCCACTGTTCAAAACAGATCGCCAATTGGCGGAAAGGTCAGCAACGTACTCAGGCCGAGAAGCCCAAGCGCAATGACATTGATGCGCCGCAGGGAGACCGTCCTCTGGCGCCAGCGCCAATCGAGAATTGCCCATGCGGCGAGCCAGAGAAGAATGGCCACGGTGGTTTCGCCAGAGAGCGCTCCGGTTGGCTTGTAAAAGACAAACAGATTCTTCACGAATGCAGATTTGTCGGCTGCAATCGCGAAGAAGGCCACCGCGAACGAGCCGATGCCTGCCGATAGAATGGCAGCCGCGCCGGAGCCATTGGGAGTAATCGTGGATTGATCCGAGATTGTGTTTGCTGGCACGCTCATCTTTATTCTCCTTTGATCAACTGAATTGTTTGTCCGCCATCGACGGGGGCATTCTTGTCGAGCATGGCGCCGAAGAATCCAGCAATGCCAGCTGCGAAAAGTGAGGCCGCGGTGAATCCCAGCAGCGCGGAGCGAAGCTGCGGATGATGCTTAAGATCGCGGGCATAGCGGATCGCGATAAATGCAGCCGCAGTGATGGCGATCGGCACAAGCCAGGCGACGTGCTCTTTCCACTCCATGCCGATCAAGTGCCACTGACTGGTTGCGGGATGGGAGAGAAGAAGCGAGCGCGGATAAGCGCCGAGATTGACTGTGTCCTTGGGAGGCGCGGCGCGATACCACGGATAGATGATGTAGGTTCCGGTGAGAACTGTGACCCAGGCCAACGCGGCCATGATACTCAGATAGATGCCGAGGAAGCGATCTACGCCTTCGGGATTTTGCGACGAAGGTTCGGTTGAATCGCGTCGAAAGAGCGCGACAATCGCTCCTGAGCTGGCCAGCAGATAGAGTGCGCCGAAGCCCATGCCGTGAATCAAAGTCCAGAGACTGCGGGTAGTGATTTCCATTTTGATTGACCTCCGATTGGGATTTGCAATGTGGATGTATGCGAGGGGACATACATTCATGCTGTACTGTTGTTTGGCGGCGCTCGATGACTTGAGCGCCGCCAAAGAAGTTAGAAAGTGACTTTTGCGGCCAGTTGAACCTGCCGCGCAGTGCGCTGGAAGGTTGAGTCTGAGCCTGCCGATGAGATGGTTCCGAAAGTGGCAGTACCGACTGTGGTTCCAGGATTGTTAAACAGCGGCGTGTTGGCAAGGTTGAAGAACTCGGCGCGCAGTTGCAGAACCTTCGCCTCTGCCAGATGTGTGTTCTTGAAGACAGAGAAGTCCGCCGTCTTTGAGCCTGGGCCTTGCAGGATATTGCGCCCGGAGTTTCCCCAGGTTCCCGCAGATGGATTTGCGAAGGCTGCGGTGTTGAACCATGCCGACCGAGTCCGTTGGCCTGGAGGCAACGATCCGTTTCCGCTGGTGCCGATAAACTGCGCCCTGGGAGTCAGTCCGTCACCTACACCGCTGGAAGCAGAGACAGAGAAAGGCAGTCCGTCGGAGAAATTGAGAATGGCGTTCACCTGCCATCCCTTGACAATGCCTCCCAGTGTTCCTTTGGCTTTGAAGGGAAGTTCATATCCGCCGCTGGCTACAAAGCGATTGGGAATATTCAAGTCGGAATTTCCGTAGTCGGCGCGAATGTTGTAGGGGTTCAAAACACTTCCGGGGCTGCCCGAGCCTTCGTCGAGCGAGTGGCTATAGCTGTACGAGGCAAGGAAGTTCAAACCATGTGCGCGGCGTTCGGCGGTGACTTGCAGTGCGTTATAGTTGGAGATCTGCTGGGTCTCCAAAACGTTGATCTGAATAAAGTTCGGGTAAGGCCGGTTTACGGTCACGTTCGTGGTTCCCGGCGAGCCAGCGTTGATGTCGCGCAGATCGTCCAGATGGACTCCCTTTGTGCCGACATAAGCAATCTTGAGAACGGTGGAGAAGGGAACCTGTTGCTCGATGGTCGCGTGCCATTGCTCGCTATAGGGAGTCTTGGCATTCGGATCTTGCGCATAAACCGGCAGGCCCGCCGGAAGATTGCTGGCGGAGGTGACGGTGGTGTGAACAAACCCACTCGATGTGTAGTTGAAAGCAGCGCCATTGGGGGCCGCGGCGCCGTAGGTTGCCGAGTTGTTGAAGGCCCAGTAATTGTCTGTCGGGACATTGGCCGAGAGACCGCTCGAATTGGTCACGTTGGGTGCCGAGTAGTAAATGCCGTAGCCCGCGTGAAAGACGGTCTTGCCGGTGATCTTGAATGCAAATCCAACGCGTGGCGCAATGTTCAACTGGTTGTCGTTGGCTCCGCTTCTTGGAATGCTGTTGGTGCCAACCTGCTCCAGCGCTGTCGTCGAGATGGATGGAATAAAGTTGTATTCCTTGTTGTTGACTTCAGTCCATGGCCAGCCGAGAAAGTTTTCGTAGCGGATGCCTGCGTTCACAGTCAGCCTATTGATCGGCTTGTAGTTGTCCTGCACGTAAAATGCCAGATCGCTCTGCCGCAGGCCCACCCCAGTCGGATAGGAGTAAGTTCCAGTCTTGGGAGCGCCGAAGAGAAGATCGGTCCAGGCCAGTCCAGAATATGAGGTGCCGTAGGATTCGGAGCCGTGCTCCGCGCCGGTCTGGAACATATTGTATTGAAGACGCACAAACTCGAAGCCGATGTCCAGCGAGTGCTTGCCGTGAACCCAGTTCACGTTGTCGTCAGTTTGATAATTGTTGGTTCCGATCACCGTTGGACTGTTGCCCGCGTCGCCGATCGACGTGCCGCCGGAAAAACTTAGCACGGGCAGACCGTCGGACCTGGGATCGTTGGCAATCTCGACACCAGGAATGCCGAGTTGCAGGGGCAGCCCAAGACCCGCATCCCAATTCTGCGCATAAACAAAGAGCCGCGACCAACCGACGCGGGCGGTGTTTACGATGGACGATGATAGGATGTGCGTTTCGCCGAGGACGGCTTGATGCGACGGATTGCTCGCCGGGCCGCAGATCACAGCTCCCACCAATGGATTGGGAAGCGTGCCAGGCTGCCCGATAATGTCGTGACCCTGGCTGTAGCGGCCAAATGCGCTGTCCTTCTCAGAGAACTTGTGATCGATCTTCACGTCGAAGTCGTCTTCATTCAGCGTCTTTACCGGGTTATACAAGAAATTGTTTGCCGTTGTCTGGCCTGGTCTGTTTGGCGACGCATACTTCTGGTAGAAATTCAGAACATTTGCGCCGGTCTGATTCACATCTGCCAACGGAATGAAATTTTTGGCGTATGCAACCTTGGTTGTTGGATTCTTGATGGTCTGTGCATACGCGGAAAAGTCGTATCCGGTGCTGGTCAATTTGAAATCAGGAACGGTATTTACGTAGGTGAATCCCTGGGCCAAACGCTGTCCTGAGTAGTCTGCAAAGAAGAATGTCTTTGGATTGGCCTGCTTGTAAAAAACCGGACCACCAAAGGTGCCACCAAATTCATTCTGGCGTAGCGGGGGCTTGATGCTGGTGGCATAATAATTTCGAGCATTCAACGCGGAGTTGCGGAGAAACTCGAAGACCTCGCCGTGATAGTGATTGGTTCCGGATTTGTAGATGAGGTTAATGGTGCCGCCGTTGCCACGTCCATAGCGGGCATCGGCATCAGTCGTCTCTTCTGAAAATTCCTGGATGGCGTCGATGGGCGGAAAGATCACTACGGCAAGTCCGTTGTGATTTTCATTGTCGCCAATACCATCCAAGAGCAGGCGATTTTCCTGATAGCGCAAGCCTGCAAAGGCATACGACGAGGGGCCGCGCTGCTGGGTGTACGGAACGCTAACCAACTGTGTTTGAGCAGGAATCACGCCTGCGCCCAGGCCCAACAACTCCGCAAAGTTGCGACCATTCAGAGGCAGATTTTTGACGGCCTCCTCGGTTCGAAGATTGGAGACGCTGGAGCTTTCCGTCTCCAGAAGTTCGCCGGAGGCCTGGACTTCGATGGTCTCGGCTGCGGTGCCCACCGCCAGATTTGCATCCGCCGCAACACGCTGACCAACTTCCAGCCTGACGGATTCAACGACTTTGCTGAATCCAGCAACATCTATCTGAACCGTGTAGTCGCCGGGATGCAGCGGCGGCGATACATAAATGCCCTGGGCATCGGTGAAGATTTTGCTGGTGAGTCCGGTTCCGGTGTTGCGCACAATCACCGGAGCGTTCGGAATCACCGCGCTGGTGTTGTCTTTGACCACGCCGGTGATGACGCCAGTCTCGACGATCTGCGCTTGCAGCGTAGAGGCAGCCACAAGGACGAACAGCGTCGGTAGTAACAACAATTGATTTCGCTTGACTAGATTGCGCAACGAGAAAAATGCAACAGACATACTTGCCTCCAAGGATACGATCAACTTTGACCGCACAGAAAAATGGCCCACGATCTGCTCGTGGGCCATGGCATTGCGCTTTGCGCATACTGCCGTCAGACGGGAACGATGCACTTGGCCACGACGCAAGGCGCATCCGCTTCATGGATTTGAGTGAAGCGACAACAATGCAATGGCTTGCGGGCAATCTGCTTTTGAATGCTCATGTTCTTTTTCCTTTTTGTGATTTATCTGGATGAAAGCGCTTCGATTCGCATAAAAAGCCTGATGCGAAGCAAAGAATTCAATTGTTTTTCAAGATTCGTGTTACAAGCCAAGGTGGTCTGCCGAACACAAGCCGCAACAGGATACGACGCTCTCAGCGCGGCTAATGTGCTAGATCAACAATGAATTGTGCGAGGTAAAATGCGGGCGTCAACAACACGAGCGACAAGGCGTCGGCTCGGAGGCGGGCGTGAGGTTTGCCTGGATGTTGATTCGCTCCTGCATATTTTGTATTGGGCCATAAAGTCGAAATTGTGTCAAGGACGTCCGATGATTTTTCAGAAGACCTAAAAAGTTTTTCTGTTTGGCTTGACAGCTTTTCAATCCCCGTGCATCATCGAAATAGTTGATCTGCCAGGATCGGTCCTCGTAGAACCAAGGGACTACCTGGATAGAGGAATCGAATTTCATGCTTCATCGCCGCGCATCCCGCTGTTGTTGTTGCCCTGTCGCCTCACTGACAGTCGAGCAGCCTCGTGGGAATGCCGCGCGCATGCAATCTTAACTGATCCGCATCGCCTGAGTCTTCGCAATCACGGCCCACGAGCCTCTGCCTCGTGGGTTTTTTCATTGGGCGCCCCGCCCACATTGCGATTCAGGAAAAGAGCTGCACTCCGATGAAGCCGTTTCACATCATGGCCAAGCCGCATGGCGCAATCTGCAATCTCAATTGCACCTATTGCTACTACCTTGAGAAGGAAAATCTCTACGCTGGCAGCGGGCGTGAATTCCGCATGGCCGACGATGTGCTGGAAACCTACATCCGGCAGTACATCGATTCACAGCCCGACCAGCACGTCAGCTTTGCGTGGCAGGGCGGCGAGCCAACGCTCCTGGGGATTCCCTTCTTCGAACGCGTCGTTGCGTTGCAGAAACAATATGCGAATGGCAAGAGCATCGACAACGCATTCCAGACCAACGGCACGCTGCTGGATGATGCGTGGGGCGAGTTCCTGGCGCGCAATAAATTCTTGATTGGCCTTTCCATCGATGGCCCCGAGGATGTGCACGATGCATATCGCGTGGACAAGGGCGGCAAGCCTACGCACGCGCGCGTGATGCGCGGTCTAAACATTCTCAAGAAGCATGGTGTCGAGTTCAACACGCTCACCGTCATCAATCGCTTGAACTCTTATCGCGCTCGCGATGTCTATCGCTTCCTAAAGGAGATCGGCAGCAGATATCTGCAATTCATTCCCATCGTAGAGCAGCTCGCAAAAGAGCCGGATCCCAATGGGCTGGTCTTGTTGAAGCCCTATTCAAAACAAGAGTCGGCGGTCTCCGATTGGTCTGTCGAGCCGCTGCAATTTGGCAAGTTCCTGCAGCAGGTCTTTGACGATTGGGTGATTCAGGATGTGGGCCGTGTCTACGTGCAGGTCTTCGATGTTGCGCTGGAGTCGTGGTACGGCGTGCCGCAGACGCTCTGCGTCTTTTCTCCCAAGTGCGGCAGCGCGCTGGCGGTCGAACACAATGGCGATGTCTACTCTTGCGACCATTTCGTATATCCCGACAACAAGTTGGGAAATATTATGCAGAAAAATTTGTCGAGCCTGGTGAGCAGCCCACAGCAAACGCGCTTTGGCAATGCAAAGGAGATTGGCCTTCCCTCTGATTGCCGCACGTGCGATGTGCGTTTTGCCTGCAACGGCGAGTGCCCCAAGCACCGCTTCACCACAACGGCATCCGGTGAGTATGGGCTGAACTATCTCTGCGCGGGCTACAAACATTTCTTCCATCATATTGATCCGTATATGCGCTTCATGGCGGAAGAGTTGAAGCAGAATCGAGCCCCGGCGCGAGTGATGGAGTGGGCGCGTAAACGCAGATCACAGCACTTGACGGTGGCCAATAGGGAGGGCATCCATGCTTTCTCTCGCGTTTAGTTGTCTCTGTTGTTGACCCCTCACCTTTTGCATTGATCTGAACTGCCACACTCGTTCCGCGCGTTGATCTTTGCGCAGACAGGCAGCTCTTCGCATTTACCCGTATATCAATTTCACGGAGACAGGTAATGAAAATTTCGCAACAAATCGCATTGCTTCTGAGCGGAACGATGGCGCTCGGTTCGCCGGTTTCGAGCGAGTACAAATCGCCCAACCGCTTTACCGGCAAGATCGATCTCGTCACCGTGGAGTTGAAGTAGTGCTTAGAATTCCTTCGTGTTCTGGCGCAGTCTTCACTGCGCCAAACGCATTGAAGCACATTTGAAGAAACAACGAAGAACCGAGTCATCACTGAATGACTGCAATCAACAGGAGATTTTATGAACGAGAAGAATGTATTGAAGGCGTTGACCTCGACGCTGATCTTTGCAGCGGGCGCACAACAGTCCCTGCACGCACAAGCGGCACAACCCTATCAGGGAGTCGTAGGCAGGACTCTCGCCGAGTCGAAAGAATGGTGGCCGGAACCGGTGAAAGCACCAGCCGGTGCTCCGAACGTAGTGTGGATTTTGATCGACGATGTGGGCTATGGCGCTTCCAGCGCATTCGGCGGAGTGATTCAAACTCCTACCTTCGATAACCTGGCCAACAACGGCCTGCGGTATACCAACTTCCACACCTGCGCCATCTGCGCTCCGACACGCTCCGCATTGCTTACCGGACGCAACAGCTCATCGGTGCATGAGTCGGGCTTCTCGCACATCACCGCATCCGCCGGCTTCCCCGGCTGGGATGGCCGCGTGCCTTCGACGGCTGGCACCATCGCTGAGATCCTGCGCGACAACGGCTACAACACATTCGCCGTTGGCAAGTATGGTATAACTCCTGACGAAGACGCAACCGATGCGGGTCCATTTGATCGCTGGCCGACCGGCAAGGGCTTCGATCACTTCTTTGGGTTCCTTGGTTCGCAGACCGATCAATACAAGCCGGACCTGGTGGAGGATCAAGCGCACGCAACTCCCGATGGCCGTCACCTGAGCGATCAGATCACCGACAAGGCAATCTTCTATATAGATCGCCAAAAGAAGGCTGCACCAGACAAGCCGTTCTTCCTTTACTACGCGCCGGGCGCCACGCACGCTCCGCATCAGGTCGACAAGTACTGGAGCGATCAGTACAAGGGCAAATTCGACAAGGGCTGGGATGCATTCCGCGAAGAGGTCTTCGAGCGCCAGAAGAAACTCGGTGTGATTCCCGCCAACGCGATCCTTCCCAAGCGCAATGATACCGTCAAGGCCTGGGACGCGCTGACGCCGGATGAGAAGAAACTCTATGCGCGCTTCTTCGAAGTCTATGCGGGCTACTTGACCTACACGGACTTCGAGGTTGGCCGCCTGGTCAATCACCTGAAGGAGATTGGGCAGCTCGACAACACGCTGATCTTCATCTCCATTGGCGATAACGGTGCCAGCAAGGAAGGATCGCAGGAAGGCGTGATCGACAAATCCTATCGCGGCAAGCTGGTCTCCGATGAGGATCGAGTCACCTATAACCTGACCAATATCGACAAGATCGGCACGCCTGATTCCAAGAATGGCAATTATCCGCTGGGCTGGGCGCAAGCCGCCAACACGCCCTTCCGCTATTGGAAGTCAGATGCCAACAGCGAAGGTGGAACGCACAATCCGCTGATCGTTTATTGGCCCAAGGGCATCAAGGAAAAAGGCGAGATTCGCACCCAGTACAGCCACGTCATTGATCTTCTTCCCACCACGCTTGATCTGGTTGGCGTAAAGGCTCCCGAAGAGATTCGCGGTATCAAGCAGCAGCCGATTGAAGGAACGTCTTTGGCCTACTCGATTGACGATGCCAAAGCGCCGACTCAGCACACCGTGCAGTACTACTATATCTTCGGTTCGCGGTCTATCTACGACAACGGATGGAAGGCCGAGCTGGCGTATCCCAACGACATTCTCACCAAGAACACAATCATAAATCCGCCTCTTGATGAAAGCACGTGGGAACTCTACAACCTCAACGACGATCCGACCGAACGCATCGATCTGGCCAAGAAGTTTCCGGAGAAGTTGGAGCAGTTGAAGGCCGAGTTCGAAGAGCAGGCCAAGGCGCATCATCTCGCTCCCTACCTCACCTTTGACGATATTAAAAACACTCACCACACCTATTTGCCCCAGTGGTATCTTGACCGGCAAAAGGAGCTGGCGGCGGCACAAGCCAGCAGCAGCAAGTAGTCTGCCGGAGTGTTTTTGGCTCTACACCATTGAGGATCTTCGGGCGGCTAGTACTGAAAGTTCTAGCCGCCCGACACTAATTCGACAGGAGATTTATGAACGAGAAAAGCGTATTGAATGCATTGACATCGTCGTTAATCCTTGCGGCGGGAGCTAGTCTCCCACTGTATGCGCAGACGGCACAACCGTACCAGGGCGTCGTGGGCAGGACTCTCGCCGAGTCGAAGGAATGGTGGCCAGAGCCTGTGAAAGCGCCTGCCGGTGCCCCCAACGTAGTTTGGATACTGATCGATGACGTGGGCTACGGCGCTGCTGGCACATTCGGCGGTCTGATTCAAACTCCCACCTTCGACACTCTGGCCGAGAATGGTTTGCGCTATACAAACTTCCATACGACCGCGATTTGCGCCCCCACCCGCTCGGCTCTGCTGACTGGCCGGAACAGCGCATCCGTTCACGTATCCGGATTTTCACACACCGTCATGTCTGCTGGATTCCCGGGCTGGGATGGCCGCGTACCTGCCACGGCTGGCACCATCGCCGAGATTCTGCGCGACAACGGCTACAACACTTTTGCAGTCGGCAAGTATGGCGTGACGCCGGATGAAGAAGCGACCGACGCCGGCCCCTTCGATCACTGGCCAACCGGCAAGGGCTTCGATCACTTCTTTGGATTCCTCGGCTCGCAGACCGACCAATACAGACCGGATCTGGTGGAAGATCAGGCGCACGTGCGTACCGATGGCCGACACCTGAGCGATCAAATCACCGACAAGGCGATCTTCTATATCGACCGCCAGAAGAAGGCCGCACCGGACAAGCCATTCTTTCTTTACTATGCTCCCGGCGCGACGCACGCTCCGCACCAAGTGGACAAGTATTGGAGCGACCAATACAAGGGCAAGTTCGACAAGGGCTGGGATGCGTATCGCGAAGAGGTCTTCGAGCGACAGAAGAAACTTGGTGTCATTCCTGCCGATGCAGTTCTACCCGATCGCAATCCGAACATCCCAGCCTGGGACAAGCTGACTCCCGAAGAACAGAAGCTCTATGCGCGCTTCTTCGAAGTGTATGCGGGCTACCTGACCTACACGGACTTTGAGATCGGCCGCCTGGTCAATCATCTGAAAGAGACCGGACAACTCGACAACACGCTGATCTTCATCTCCATCGGCGACAACGGTGCCAGCAAAGAGGGCACTTTGAACGGAACTGTAGATCAGGGGCTGGTGACAAAGCAATTGTCGGCGCAGGAAAACATCAACTACAACCTGAACAAGATCGGCGAGATCGGCACAGCTCAAGCCACCAATGGCAATTACCCGCTAGGCTGGGCACAGGCCGCCAACACGCCTTTCAAGTTCTGGAAGCAGGATGCGAACAGCGAAGGAGGCACTCATAATCCGCTCATTGCGTATTGGCCGAAAGGCATCAAGGACAAGGGCGGCATTCGCACTCAATACAGCCATGTGATTGACCTTCTTCCAACCACGCTTGAGCTTGTGGGTGTAAAGGCTCCGGAAGAGATTCGCGGCATCAAGCAGCAGCCCATCGAGGGTACTTCGTTGGCCTATTCGATTGATGACGCCAAGGCTCCGACCCGCCACACGCTGCAGTACTACTACATCTTCGGCTCGAGGTCGATCTACGACAAAGGCTGGAAGGCGGAACTGGCCTACCCCAGCAGCTTTATCACGGGAATTCCAGACAAAAAGGCTTTTGACGAGAACGCCTGGGAGCTTTACAACCTGAATGACGACTACACTGAGCGTATTGATCTGGCCAAAAAGTACCCGGAAAAACTGGCTGAGCTCAAAGCTGAATTTGAGGAACAGGCCAAGTCGCACAACCTCTACCCTTACATCACTTGGGATGATGTGCTGAACGGACGCATTCACAACCTCAAGAACAACAAAGCATTTCTCGATGCGTTCAAGAATGTAACCAAAGCCGCTGGGAATCAGTAGCGTTGGAAGACCTTCACAGGCGAGATCGAAACAGCGGGATAGCGCCTGTGAAGCAACTCAACAGAAGCATGGTTCTATCCGGCGCTCAACTGCCGGACAGAACTGTTTGAAACATTTTCCGTAGAGGGCGTAATCATGTTTTATAAAATTCCGGACAACCTTTCCGCCGAACTCGATGAACTGGATTCCTACATCGCGCGCTATCAACGGGGCGAGATCGACGCCGCAACATTGAAGGTTCGTCGCGTCCCCTTCGGCTGCTATGAGCAGCGCGAGGACGGAACCTTTATGGTGCGCATTCGGACCACCGGAGGCGCGCTCACGCCGTTGCAACTGCGCGCAATTGCAGAAATCTCTGCGCGTTACGGCAGCGACGCGATTCACATCACCACACGACAGGAGTTTCAGATTCATCATGTTGCTCTTGAAAATATTCTTCTCGTCATGCGCGAATTGTTGCAGGCCGGTTTGGCTGCGCGCGGCGGCGGCGGCAACACTGTCCGCAATGTTCTCGTTTCCCCGGACGCAGGCGTCGGCATCGATGAAGTCTTCGATCCGAGTCCATACGCATTTGCGCTGACCAGCCGGCTGATTGCCGAATCCGATTCTTGGCTGCTCCCGCGCAAATTCAAGATTGCCTTCTCCAACTCTCCGGCGGACACTTCCTACGCCGAGTTCAACGATCTCGGATTTATCGCTCATCTGCGCGAAGGACAGAAGGGATTTGCCGTCTATGTCGCCGGTGGCCTCGGCACCAAGCCCGAGGTTGGTCATCTGCTTTACGAATTCATTCCTGCTGAAGATGTGTATGTTGTGGCAAGTGCCGTCAAGCAACTCTTCGACAAGCACGGCAATCGCAAGAATCGCCATGCGGCGCGCTTGCGCTTTTTGTGGAAGAATCTCGGCGAAGCCCGCTTCCGTGAATTGTACGAAGAACAATTGCAGCTCGTGCGCGGCGAAAATCCGGAGGCGCTGCAAATCCAAGAGGTTCCGCAGTTCAGCCTTTTTCCGCCGTTCGCTCCTGAGAAAGATACAACGCCAGAGTTCTATCAATGGAAAGATCGTTACGTTGAAAACCAGAAGCAATCCGAATTGGTTTCCGTGCGGGTTCCGGTCTTTCTTGGCAATTTAAAAAACCAATATGCCATTCGGCTGGCAGAATTTCTGGCGCCCTTCGGCGATTTTGCGCTGCGCGCTTCCTTCGGACAGAATCTGCGGCTGCGCAATATCCCCAAGAATTATCTTCCCAACGTCTACCATCTGGTGCGCGATCTGACTGAGCTTGCCTCCGGCCCGCGCTTCATCGGCAACTCGATTGCTTGTACCGGAGCGGACACTTGCAAGCTGGGCATCTGTCTTTCCAAGGGCGCGCTAACTGCGGTCGTTGACAGACTCAAGAACTCTTCTCTCGATCTCGATCAGATTGCCGATTTCAAGCTCAACTTATCAGGATGTCCGAACACCTGTGGCCAGCATACGCTCGCTGATCTTGGTTTCTATGGCAATGTTGGCCGCAATGGACAGCATATGTTTCCTGCTTACATGGTTGTTGCCGGAGCAGAGATCGGCAATGGAAAAGCACGTCTGGCCAAGCCGATCGATCGCGTGAGCGCGCGCGACCTTCCCGAATTCGTGCATGATGTTTTGAAATTATGGATTGCAAAAAAGAATGATTATCCATCCTTTGCCGCGTTTGTGGATGAGAATGGGACAAAGGAAATTCAAGAGATTGCCGGCCACTTCCGCGAGATTCCTGTTTTCAGCAAAGACGGCAGTTACTACCAGGATTGGGGCGCGGCAGAATCATTCTCGCTGGTCGGGAGAGGCCTCGGTGAGTGCTCGGCCGGGCTCTTCGATCTGATTGAAGTCGACCTCAATGCCGCTAGGCATTTGCGCGAAGAATTCCGCTCCGGCGATTTGCAAAGCGAGGAAGCCCTTTACGGAATCGCCCTGCGCAGCGCACGTGCATTGTTAATCACGCGCGCCATTGAAGCGCCGACGGACACCGCCGTTTTTGAAAACTTCGCACAGCATTTTATTCGCGCGGGATTGATCGACCGCCGCTTTGAATCCGTGATTCAAAGCGCTCATCAAAAAAATACCGGGCAACTTAGCCAATTGGAAGAGGAAGTCTTCGGACTGCTCAGTGCGGTCGAGGCTCTCTATTGCAGCATGGACAACTCACTCCGCTTCCCCGCAGAAGCAATGACCACAGCATAATGGAACGGCCAGAACGTATGACGACTTTATTGGGTGTCAATTTCACGCAGCGCATCGGGAGCACGCCCCTGCTGCGCCTGGAGCGCGTAACCACCGGCCTGAAAGGTGCGCAGGTGCTGGCCAAGGCCGAGTGGTGTAATCCTGGCGGCTCGGTCAAGGACCGCGCGGCATCGAGAATCGTGAAAGAGGCCTTGCGCGCGGGCTACCTGGGCACGGGCAAATCTCTGCTTGATTCTACCAGCGGTAATACAGGAATTGCCTATGCGATGCTGGGAGCAGCCTACGGCATTCCGATCACCTTGTGCATGCCCTCGAATGTGTCGCGCGAGCGCAAGCAGATTCTCAGCGCTTATGGCGCAACCGTTATCTACACTGATCCCGGTGAAGGATCGGATGGCGCGATTCGCAAGGCGCAGGAGATCGCGGCCGCAGAGCCGCAGAAGTACTTCTATGCTGATCAGTATTCCAACGACGGCAACTGGCGTGCGCATTATTCCAACGGAACGGCGGATGAAATCTGGATGCAAACGGCGGGGCGCGTCACCCATTTTGTGGCTATTCTTGGCACCAGTGGAACTTTCGTCGGCACCTCTCGTAGGCTGAAAGAACTGAATCCGGCAATTCGTTGCATCTCTCTGCAGCCCGACTCTCCATTTCACGGCATCGAGGGGACCAAGCACATGGAGACCTCGATTGTTCCGAAGATTTACGATGCCAGCATCGCGGATGCGGAGTTGGTCATCGAAACAGAAGCGGCCTACACGATGGCGCGGCGCGTGGCGCGAGAAGAGGGATTGCTGATTGGCGTTTCGGCAGCGGCGGCGCTGGTGGGCGCGTTAATCGTTGCAAAAGACGCGCCTGCGGATTCCGTCATCGTCACGATATTTCCCGACTCGGGCGACAAGTATTTGAGTGAGCATTTTTGGGAAGAAAATGCATAGGGCAAAGGAGCAAGCATGGCGTTGAGGATACCAGTTCAACTTTACGAGCAGTTGCGGAAGCATGGCGAAGCGACGTATCCGCACGAGTGCTGCGGAGTTCTGGTGGGCGAGTTTGATGAGTCTGATGGAAAGTTGGTTCGTAGAGTTGTGCCTTGCGGCAACACGCGCACTGATTCGTTGGCCAATCGGTATCACATCAGTCCTTCGGAGTTGGTCCGCATTCAACGCGAGGCGATGCTAGCGGGGCGTGACATTGTTGGCTTCTATCATTCGCATCCCGATCATCCCGCGCGCTGGTCGGTAACCGATCTTGCGGAAGCGCACTGGACAGGCTGCTCGTATGTCATCACCAGCGTCGAAAAAGGCCGTGCCGTGCTTACGAATTCTTTCTTATTGTTGGGTCAGGAAGAAGCCAAACACTTTGAGGATGAACTCCTCGAAGTGATTGAACATTAACAATTGCATTACAACTCAACACCGTTTTGAAAGGAAGAACATGTCCATCAAAGTTTTGATTCCCACGCCGCTCCGGCCTTACGCCGGAAAGCAATCCGTAATCGAAGTAAACGCTCAAACTGTTGGCGAGGCACTGAGCGGTCTCGTCACTAAGCACCCGGATCTGCGCAAGCATCTCTTCTCAGAGGATGGCAAGCTGCGCTCTTTCGTAAATGTTTATCTGAATGATGAAGACATTCGCTACCTGAGCAAGGACGCAACGCCTGTCAAGGAAACGGATACCATCACCATCGTTCCCTCGGTTGCAGGCGGACGGTAGAGAGCGGCAACTCTGCGAAAGATGAATGCACAAAACTATTTTGGAGAAATGAACTGTGGCTGAATTGATCGATGGCAGTAAAGCAACATTGAGCAACGAAGAGATTCTGCGCTATTCGCGTCACCTCATCATGCCGGAAGTAACTCTCGAAGGCCAGAAGAAGCTGAAGGCCGCGCGCATTTTGTGCGTAGGCACGGGCGGGCTTGGATCGCCGCTGGCCCTGTATCTGGCCGCGGCAGGCGTGGGCACTCTCGGCCTCGTCGATTTCGACGTGGTCGATTATACGAACTTGCAGCGCCAGGTGTTGCATCACACCTCGGACGTCGGCCGTCTCAAGATCGACTCGGCCATCGACAAGCTGACCGCTATCAATCCATTCGTCGAGATCAAACGATTCGACACCTATCTCAGCAGTCAGAATGCGCTGGAGATTTTCAGCGGCTTCGACATCATCGCCGACGGCACCGATAATTTTGCCACGCGTTATCTGGTCAACGACGCCTGCGTGCTGAGCAACAAACCCAACGTCTACGCGTCGATCTTTCGCTTTGAAGGCCAGGCCAGCATCTTCGCCACCGAAGCCGGTCCCTGCTATCGCTGCCTTTATCCTGAGCCGCCGCCGCCGGGGCTGGTGCCATCTTGCGCCGAGGGCGGAGTGCTGGGCGTGCTTCCGGGGTTGCTCGGCGTGATTCAGGCTACGGAGGTTATCAAGCTGATTCTTGGCGTCGGCGAGCCTTTGATCGGCCGCCTGGTTTTGGTCGATGCGCTGGCCATGCGCTTCCGCGAGCTGCGCGTGCGCAAGAACCCTGAATGCCCGGTCTGCGGCGCGAATCCAACGGTCAAGGAGCTGATCGACTACAACCAGTTCTGCGGCATTCGCGGCGAGGAGT
>Ga0182030_10008161_pt1 | contig 21745 bp, 11 predicted proteins | sample 812S3MmetaG_FD_121299 | JGI IMG/M metagenome (GOLD analysis project Ga0182030, IMG submission 121299) | Permafrost microbial communities from Stordalen Mire, Sweden - 812S3M metaG (Illumina Assembly) | ecosystem: Environmental > Terrestrial > Soil > Wetlands > Permafrost | place: Sweden... | reverse complement strand
CTACGGTGTAACTTTTTCATGGTGGTTTCCTCTCTTTTTTTAAAAAAAATGGTCACCCAGACTTTACAGTCTGGGCAGAGGAGCCACCACCTTCTTTTCAACTACGAACGGGACAATTTCCAATACAGTAGATAGTACCGACTTGTCTCATATTGCGATTGGGGGTAATAACGGTCAGGTTTACTATTACGACAGCACTGGTACGAAGACACTTTCTAATGAATCCGGGTTGGTTAATAACAAAGTCATTGAGTATTTAATCGGTCCCGATGGGCTTGTGGATGGAGCTTTCATCCTGTGTGGGTGTCCAAGATTATATTCATTTCCATGTGTTTTAAAAACGCAAACACCATTTGGGCCCCCAAACACCAATACACCTACACCAACTCCAACGCCAAGTTCTGTCACATCCACCTATACACCAGGAGTTGGCACACAAATACCTGGCACCACCACTTTTACGATCACTCCGACCTACACGCCAACAATTACACCAACTGGTTTTGGCAATAATGGAACTCCAGGTTCAGCTACACCTGGATTCGGTACCGCTACCTGGACGATTTCACCCTCCGTCACACCTACATTCACCCCGCAAGGCGGTTTCACTCCTGGCACCCCCGGTTCAGCAACACCTGGATACGGCACATCCACCTGGACAGTCTCACCCTCTGTCACGCCGACGGATACTCCGCAAGGTGGTTTCACACCCGGCACCCCCGGTTCAGCTACTCCCGCATACGGTACAACTACATGGACCTTTGTCCCGACCGTTACCAATACTCCCACCGCTGTCGCAAGTTTTGTAAGCACCCCTGAAACTCCCTATGCTTCTCCCACAGCGACCACAACTCCCTGTAATTTGAGGGCGATTACATGCCTTTCAGCGGGGCCTAATACCTACATAACACTTGCCGTGGGCGATTGTGGAACGGTCGAGGAACGTATTGCTACCCCTCAAGGTGTGACCCTCGCAAAAATTCCGGTCAAAATCAACGGTTCAGTCCTTGCCACAAACTTTGACGCGATTTATGCCTGTGATGCCACACATTGGTGGATCGCAGGGGCCGGTGGAACCGTGGTGACAACATCTGATGGAGGCGCTACCTGGACCCAGATTCCCGATTCCACTTTTAATTCCTCGGGTGTGGACATGTCAAATATTCTTCTTACCTCGATTACTGCGGACGTTACTTGCACCAAATTCACCTTAACGGGCCAGGGTGGTTATTACTGGACATTTACGAGCGATGGTACCGCCACAGGGACCCATGGATCGGGCGGAAGTGCAGCGGCTTTGAGTTTATGCACTTCTTGTAGTGGAGGGGCAATTCCAACCCCAACTGATTTTGACCCAACGCTCACCGGGGCTACGGTGAGATTCGACAAAACCTTCCAGTATCCCACAACAAATGAACAATGGATCGTGGGTTCGGACAATAGTGGGAACGGCTTTATCCTCCATAGCACGAATAGTGGAGGGTGTTTCTGCCGCGATCCTTTACCCAATAATGTTGGAAATACTTATGACCCAACAGGGGTTGGCGCGAAAGTAAATGAAATAACAGACATTTTTGAAGAATCGCCCACTAACATTTGGGCCGTAGGAACCCGGGCCCAAGATTCTAGCGGCCAGGGATTCAATGTCATTCTCCATTCCATTGATGGGGTGCATTGGCAATCTTGCCCCGCGTTAGAGAGAATTCCAGGCATTACCAATGGCACTAACTGTACCGGAATCAACATTACCCTGAACACGATTCGAATAAGCACATCTATTGGTGATTTGATAACAATTTTCCCCGATTCCGCTTTCTCTGACTGGTGCTCGTCTGTTTCCCAGCCGGGAGCTGTTTCTTTTATCAATGCGGGAGGCACCCTGACCGGTGTTTGCGCCTGCGTGGTTTGCGGCTTGGACGGCCTCTTGAAACCTATTTCTGATTGCAGTCCCTTCGCCATAGGCGGGACATGGACGAATACACCCACTGTCACTTACACCAGCATACCCTGCGGCTGGCCGAGCAATACATGCACCTGGACTTCTACGTATACCCCAACATTTACTTATACAAACTCTTTTACCTCCACAGTAACTTACACACCTACCATTACACCTACTGTAACCGACACAATTACTCAAACTGTTACTTCTACTCCAACAGACTTATGCAATGGTTTTTATCTTGGTAGTGGAATAACCAGATGGGGGGGTGTTGATAGGCCTTTTTCTGGTATTGGCAGTGTATTTTGGGATGAGGTTCCGGTTCCTCCAGAAGGATATAATGCAAATACAAATTGGGGAACTCCTGCAGGCGGATTGGGAATATCTGCTTTCATGGGTACTGATGGTGATGGTAAATCCACGAATCCCGTACCTCATGTTTATACTACCGTAAGAACAATTGTTCTTCCTTCTTCAGCTTCTGGAAATACTTTTTATATAACGATGAAAGGGGATGACGAGGCATGGGCTACTCTTAATGGCGTAACATATGGTACCGCATTTGGTATGGGCGGTTTCTCCACTTATCAAATCCCCTTGGGACCTGGGACAAATACGCTTTACTTTTCTTGGGAAGATACGTCTTATGGATATTCCGGCGGAAACTATTTAATTACCTGCGAAGCTCCCCCCACACCAACAGTAACATCCACTGCAACACCAACGATTCCTTGTGTCCCGGTTTGTAATGGAATATCAATTCAATGCAGTAACCTCAGATTAGACCCTAATCAACCATCCTCTGGAATTCTCACGAATTTGCTGGTTGATATTACTGTCAGCAACATCAATCTGCAACCGGCCCAATGCTCAACCTGTGTTAATTTCCTTTTGGGTTTCAATTTTGAAAGTCATGGAGTAGGAGAAAGTGCTATTTTTGGAGATCCTATAATCCTTTGCCCATCCGATAATGGAACAACAAAAACTTACACAAACATTCCTTTTTCTGTACCGGATGGACAAGCCGGGGATCAAGTGACTTTCAATTTAGAATATGCTGTACCAGGTAGTTATCAGTTTTGTAGTAAGACCTCATGTGCAATTTCCGGAAACACAATGACATTCACTACAACAAATACTGCTACTTCAACCGCCACCTTTACTCCCACCCCCACCTCCACGAATACCTCGACTAGTACCCAAACCTTCACATTTACTCCCACCCCGACAGTTACCCCCACTGTGACCCAAACCTTTACTTCAACGAATACACCTCTTTGTATATGCCCTGCCCAAATAACCTCCCAAATTACGAATATAAGATACGGAACCAACAATGCTGCGAATGGATTGGACCTTTTATTTGATATTAATCTTACCGGGGTCAATTTCCCCCAGCCGAATTCATGTCAATGCGTGAGCTACAACCTATACCTTTCAGGGCCTCCGTACGATTTAACAGACTTAAGAAATGTCGGGACTTATCAGGTTTGTAGTAATCAATTAATACATGCTGAAGTTTTTGTGCCATTGTCGTGGGCCGGACAACAAATTATCACCAACGAGACAGACTGGGTTCTGAATAACATGAACCCCCCATGTCACCTTAACCAATCTAGCATCATGCTTCCGTCATCAAACCCTCAATGTAATTGCGATTTGAATATGGCCTGTACAAATCCAGTTTATACTTCAATACCAACTGGTGGTCTTGGGTCTGGTGGAAATGCTTGTTATACTCAGAATTTAACAGTATCTAATTCGGGTAGCTCAAATCCCTGTAACCTATCAACAGTGGTCAATCTAACAGTTTCCGCCCCGAATGGATCGTTTACGGTATCTCCCAATACTATTCCCTATCCTGGCCCTTCCCAGACAATTCAAGTTTGTGGCCCATCGTATTTTAATAACCCAATTGTCGTTGTAGGGACAAGTAACAATATGTCTTGTAATTTGTCGTGTGATCCAGTGGTTATTCCATATCCCTCTAGTTCGGTTACGCCCACACTCGGTACTGTCATTTTCACCCCCACTAACACGCCGACAATAATCTCAAGCCCAGTTCTTTCTGTGACCCCATCCGTATCAGTCGTACCGACTTGTGTCCAGTTTGTCCAGATGTGGGGAACTCAAGGTACCAGCGCCGGCCAGTTCAATTCTCCAGGAGCAGTCGCGGTGGATAATCTAGGGAATGTCTTCGTGGCAGACTCTGGCAACGGAAGAATCGAATCCTTCACCACAAGCGGTGGCAACGAAAACCAATGGTCAAGCGCTGGTCCTGGTAATGGTGTGTTAGGAAATGTTCTTTGGATTGCCGTCAATTCAAACGGGGTTTATGTTTTGGATTCGGCTAATAACCGCGTTGTGCAATACACCTCAAGCGGTGGCTTTATCAGGACATTCGGGAGCGCCGGGCCTGGTGTTGGGCAATTCAATCATCCTGACGGTATAGCTTTGGATAACACAGGCAATGTGTATGTCTCGGACAACCAAAACAGCAGGGTCGATATATTCAGCTCAACCGGAACCAATCCCACGTCGATGGGAGTCGGCTATTTAACCAATCCGGACGGGATTGCAGTGGATAGCCTTGGTGACGTTTTTGTTTTCGATGATAACGTCACGCAGGTGGTGAAGTTCAACAATTTGGGCCAAAAGGTTCTCGTTTGGGGCGGTTCCGGAAGCGGAAACGGACAATTCAATTACTATGGACGCCTCTCAATAGACGCGTCCAACAATGTTTACGTTGTCGATCCGGGGAATTACCGGTTTGAAATATTCGACAATAGCGGCAATTTCTTACTCGCTTATGGTTCCCAGGCTGAATCCGGTAGCCTGCCGTCCCAATTCGCAAATCCCGAAGGGATCGCAATAGACAGTCAATATAATATTTACTTGGCCGATACCGGCAATAACCGGATCCAGAAATTCAGCCAATGCCCCCCCCTGCCGCCCCAATGTTGCCCTCAGTACTCGTTTAATTGGGGAAGCCCCGGGCCCCTACAAGGCGAATTTTTCGATGATAACGCCTTGGCAGTTGATGGTTCCAACAATGTCTTCGTTGCCGATAGTGGAAACAGCCGCGTTGAAGAATTCAATGCGCAAGGGCAATTCCTTAATGAATGGAATACGGCTTATCCAGCCTTTGGGGTGGCAGTGGGCCCGGGGGATACCATTTATACGGCCGAGACGACTCAAATTGAAAAATTCACCGTAAATGGTTTGTTACCCCCGACCACTTATCCTCCTATTGGATCTTATGGAACGGGAAATGGTCAGTTCAAGGACGTGAGTGGTGTGGCTGTGGACAGCCAAGGTTATATTTATGCTTTGGATGAATCAAATTCAGATTCAGACGCAACAGCCAGGGTGGAAAAATTTGATTCGAGCGGTAATTTCCAGACCTCAAATAATTGGAATGGAAACTATGTTCCATATGGTGCCTCGATAGCCGTGGATTCTTCAGTTCCGGCCAATGTCTTTGTGTTAGAGAGAGTTGGCAATGAAGAAGTGGAAAAATTTGATTCAAATGGAAACTTGGAATTAGGTTTCCAAGGAATTTATCCCTACTCGGGCGGTGAAGCCTCGGGAATCGTGGTGGATCCATCTACAGGATGTATATTCATTGGCGACAGTGAGGAGCATCTTGTTGAGAAATTCGGGCCCAACGGACAATTCATCTGCTCTTTCGGCCAACCCCAGAATCTCAGTGAGTTTATGGGTTTGGGTATAGTGATGGGCCCCAACGGGGATATTTACGTGGCCAACGTTCAGAACGACAATGTTCTCGTATTCACCTGCGCAGCCACAACAACCCCGGTGCCAACGCCTTCGTTTACGCCGACAATCACAGCCTCTCTAACTCCCACCCCATCCTTGACACCTACACCGACCATGACCTTGACTTTAAATACGCCTACTTGGACAGTCACCCCTTCGCCCACCTATACTCCGACTCTTGTTAACAGTCCCTTGCCTTTAGTTTGTCCGCTCGTGAACTCTTTACCGGTTACTGACGCCGAAGGGGTCGCCATGGACTCTTTGGGCAACGTTTACGTTGCGGATGATTTGAATGGTTCAATTGATACTTTCAACAGCAATGGTATCCCCGGACCAAGCATTGGGTTAGGCACCTTGTACCCCTATGGAGTGGCAGTAGACGGGAACGGGAATATATACGCCACCGACCTTGACACTGATTCCGTTGATGTTTTCAGCAGTACAGGCGCGCTTCTCGCGAATTTTGGAGGGATGGGCAGCATTGGGCAACTGGCTTATCCGGCTGGAATCGCGGTTACGGTAAACGGTTCTGTGACTTTGGTGTATGTGGTGGACAATGGAAATCAGTTGGTTCAGGAATATCAATTGGGAGGGAATTGGACCGTCCAATCCGCCACCCAGTTAACAGCCCCCTCTGGTTTTGATTATCCAGTTGGCGTTGCCTTGGATGCCGGGGGAAACGCTTACGTGGCTGATGAAGGAACGGGTTTAGTGGAGGTGTTCAGTTTACAGGGAACACCCCTTTTGTCTTGGAGCGCGACCCAAAATACCCCGCTTGCCACGGCTAATTTTATCCAGGTTGGTTCCAATAATCTCGTCTATGTGACTGACAGCAATGGTTTAGTGGGAGTGTTTACCGAAAACGGCCAGTTTGAAGGTGCGGAGGTGGTTGGTAATCCGCCTTCCAGCATAACGGAAGGAATCGCGGTAGGCACCAATTCCTGGTACGTTGCGGACCTTGGAAATTCTCTTGTGGATGAATTTGGAATTTGTCCGGCTTTGCCAATGGCGACAAATACTCCCATACCTTCCCCGACCGATACCCCATCGGCAACACCAACATCCACTTTTGTTGCTTTGACATGTTCCCAGGTGAATACATTACCTGTCACCGAAGCTGAAGGTGTTGCCATGGATAATTCTGGAAATGTTTATGTGGCGGATGATTTGAATGACGCAATTGACAATTTCAACAGCCAGGGCACTCCCGGCGCAAGTATCGGGAATAACTACCTGTCCTTCCCATTTGGAGTGGCTGTGGACGGGAACGGAAATGTTTACGCCACTGATCTTGGCTCGGATTCCGTCTATGTCTTTAATAATTCAGGCGCGTTTCTCGCGAACTTTGGCGAAAACGGGAGCAGCGCTACCCGGCTGGCTTCACCCGCAGGCATAGCCGTTACAGAGAATGGATCAGTTACACTCGTTTACGTTGCGGATTCCGAAAATCTTTTGGTGCAGAAATACCAGCTAGGAGGGAATTGGTCGGTCCAATCCGCGACCCAATTAACGGCCCCTTCCGGTTTTGATTATCCTATCGGTGTCGCCTTGGATTCCAACGGTAACGTTTATGTTGCTGATGAAGGAACGGGGTTAGTACAGGTGTTCAACAACCTGGGCGTGCCCCAGTTATCATGGAGCGCAACACAAAATACACCGCTTGCTTCCGCAAACTTTATCGCTGTTGGACCCAATAACATGGTTTATGTCACCGATGATAGCGGTAATGTTGGAGTATTCACGGAAAGTGGACAGTTTGAAGGGGCATTCCAGGGTGGAAATCTGCCTTTTAGTAACACGGAAGGAATTGCGGTTGGTTACAACGCTTGGTACGTAGCGGATATTGGAAATTCACAAGTAGATAAATTTGGTAATTGCGTTGGCGTGCCAACGGCCGTAAACACCGTAACGCCTTCTCCCACGATTACAGCAACCCTTACACCTACCCCGAGCATCACATCCACGGCCCTTCCACCCACCCCCACCCAGACCAGTATGGCTACTCCCACAGCGACAAGTACTTTCACCCTTCTCTCGACCAATACCATGACCCAAACCTTCACCCCGACCGTGATGTCTACTAGCACAATCATGTTAAGCCCAACTTCGACCGCCACCCTTACTCCCTCACCAACCTTTCAACCCACCCCCTTCACATCTATTTTGGTTTCCACCTCCGCAACCGGCTGTGTGACCGTGGGCCAATCCATTTCCGTCACGGCCATCTTCGGGCCGACCAACCAGCAATACCAAACGGACGATTACAGCATCGGCTTCGGGAACGACTCAACCATCGTCTGGGGGAATGGTTGCAACGCTTCCTACAATACTGGCTCTTTGCCTACCTCCAACCCAGTCACGGTTGTTCAATCAGTTACTGTGCCGGCCATGGTAGCCGGTGGTGGATATACCACCGTAGATGTCGTGGGAATACAGGACAGTACCTATTTATGCGGTGGAAGCACCATTCTCGGCAGCGCGTCAATCGCCATGTGTTCACCTACGCCAACCATTACCAATACCATCACACTCACGCCCACAATCACTCTAACTCCAAGCGTGACCAACACTTATACATCGACATTCTCTTACACACCCACTTACACATCGACTTTCACTTCAACATCCACGTTCACAATCACCAATACCTCAACGGTTACTTCAACTTATACCTATACACCGTCTTTGACACCAACATTGACTTTATCTCCCACCAATACGTTTACACCAACACCCACCTTTACCCCAACTCCTACATCATCAAATGCCCCTCTTTTAAACCTGGAAGTGTGGAATCCGGGCGAAACATCCAATCAATATAAATTGGCCGCAAGGATAACCAACTGGGGTACCCAAGCCGTCACCCTCAATAACCTGTCCGTCAAGGTTTGGTTCGATTACACGGGATCGGCATCTTTAGAGGCGTCAACTTATGGTGGAAATCAAACCGTATATACCTCAAGCGGTTCTTACATCACAAATGTAAACGCCACTGGAGTTAGCTTTGGAAGCTTGGGTACTACCTATAACTGCGGAAACAATAGGGAATCGAACAAAGTGGCAGTCATCACCTTTACGGATAGTAACTCGGTTACTATCACCGGCAATGGCGGATATATGCAGACCAACTCGAATACAAACAGCCTAGCAACCTGGAACCGATCGGATTGGGCAAACTTCAACTATTCGCTGGATTACAGCAAGATTACGGATGCGGGGACATCAGCTTCCGCCAGGACCAACTTGATCAACTACACCCTATATATGAATGGAAGTTTGGTTTGTGAATACACGTCCGCTTCAACTCAAGACACTTCCTCTGGTCAGGAGCCCTGCAATATCTCTGCGTGTAATGGTGGTCAACAACACGCGATAAAGGGGCCACTTAACGGGAATGGGGTAATTCCAACTCCGACTCCCAACGAAAAGATTTTGAATGATTCCCAAGTGGTTGCGGCACCGAATATTTCTAGCGGAGGGGAACCTGTTAAGTTCCTGGTGAACCTGAATAAGTCAGCTCACGCTTCTTTGGTTCTCTATACCCTGTCCGGTGAGAAAATATTCACCAAGGACACTCAGGGTGTAGTTGGTGCTAACACTTTAATATGGAATCTGGAAAACAACAGGAATCAGGCAGTGGCCAGTGGACTCTATATTTTCGTAGTTACCATCGATAATGGAAGTCTGGTCACTCATCAGACTGGGAAAGTGGTTGTGATACACTAATTTCTTTTTGGTGTTTTCTGTTTTTTGAATAATTCTGATCTAGTTACTTGATCCAGGAGTTCCTCGGTTTCTGGCTCTTTCTCTCCGAAAAGAAATCAAATCATTCTCAGTAGGCATCTGTTACTCTTCGGACGATGTGTAATGGCTCGTCACTTTTATCCCAAAATCACTCGGCATTTCAGATCACTGTTCTCATTAATCTAATAAAACAATCTCACGTTATTCTGCAAATAACCTTAGAACTCTTGGCAAATGGGAATTTGGAACCTTCAACAAATCCTGTTAAAATACCAAATGGCAAGGGACCTTAGGAGGCAGTATGAGCAAGCCTAATGTCTACGGACTTCCCCAACATCTTCGGAAAGATAGAGGGGGATATTTCCTGGATTTTTTTATCCAGGAGGAAGGGGTTAATAAACGTAAAAGAGTGCGTTTGGGACAGATACCTTTGCCTCAGGCAAAGAAGATCTTGGCCCAACACATGCAAGCCATCGTTGAAAACAGTTATTTGGCACAGGATAGGCCAAAGATCACATTCAACGAAGCCGCCGATTCCTTTATGGCTTATTCCGTGTCCAGGAAGAAAAGTTTTCATCGGGACAAGTATTATGTGGCAAACCTTAAGGCCTTTTTTGGTGACAAACTTTTGGAAAGCCTCAACCTTGACCTAGCTGAAAAGTATTTAACTTGGAGAAGGAAAACCGGAAAACCCAAAGGGGAGGAAATGAAGGCGGCCACGCTCAACCGGGATATTGCCTGCTTAAAAACGATCATTAATAGGGCGAAGTTAAACAGGCAGATCGACAGGAATCCAATCGAGGGGATCAGGTTGTTTAAGGAAATCCCCAGGGATAGGACCCTTACTCCGGCAGAGATAAAACGGCTTTTGGAATGCTGCCCTCCCCACCTGAAATCAATGGTCGAGTTGGCTTATTACACGGCCATGAGGAAAGGTGAAATCCTAGGGATGAAATGGGGGCAGGTGGATTTCCAAAAGGGTGTTATCTTTCTTGAGGCGGAGGATACGAAGACTCAGGAAAAGAGGGAAATACCGATTGATGAGAAGTTAAAAGCGATCATCAAAAAGATTCCCAAGACCATAGGAAGCCCGTTTGTTTTTACCTATAAAGGGAAAAGGCTAACGGCTTGCAAGACCGGGTTCAAAAACGCTTGTCAAAAAGGGGGATTGGAAAATTTCCATTTCCACGATCTTCGACATTGCGCGATCACGAATATGCGCAAGGCGGGGGTGCCAGATTCCGTCATTATGAGCGTCAGCGGACATAAAACTAACGCGGTATTTCGGCGATATGACAAGGTGGATAGGGAAGACCGAAAATTGGCGTTGGAGCGGGTTCGGGAGTTCAATGACACCAAATTCGGGACCTGAATGACACGGGAATGACAAACGCCCTTTTTAGGGCGGGGAAGGAGAAGGAAAAAAGTTCGTTTTTCGCTTTAGCTGTAAGGGTTTTAGAAGCTTTAAGAAAACAAGATTAAGCAACCTATCGCGACCCTCAAAATCTATCGAGAGCAATCTCATGTCGGTTCAAGTCCGACCTCGGGCACCAATTTTTTTCTCTTTGAATTTTTTGGAAAAACCTTAAAAATCATTGTTCCTAGCGCAATTTAGAGGCTTCCGACTTTATAAATTTTAAGTCGGGAGCCTTAATTGTTTGTGGCGGTCAGTGGCAGTTAGGGGCGGTCGAAACTGGCAAAAACCGACTACATAAGACTCCTATAAGACTCCGGAAGGCACCCAAAAGTCTATTGCGTCTCCCCCGGTTTTAACTGAGAACGATAGAGTGAAACTCTATCGCGCTCGAAGTTTCATCCACTAGATAGAAAGTAATTTCTCGTGTTCTGCGGCTTAGGAATTTTACGCGGAACAGGTTTTTGGAATTTTCCTCACTTAATTGTCGTTTCGTACAAAAAACGATCTATTTACATTTAACATCCACCAAAATAGAACCCCCTCTCCTTTTCTTGTTTTTCTAGTAAAATCGATTTTTAAGTTCAAATCCCTCAACTATTGCCTCCAAGTTGGTTGTATCCGCTTAAAAATGATTTATTCCATCTTTGTCAAAAAAGTAATGACTTTATTCGCTCCAAACATTCTTTAAACATTTATAGGCACGGATGTTGCTTTACATAGTTTTCGTTTGGTTTTAATCGCACTGACCCATCCCAAGGTTACCCGCGTGGTAATGGGTATCAACTATTCGCGATCAACCTAAACCCGGTGAAAGGGGGTGAATTATTTATGGATTCGCCTGCCAAACCACTTTTGCAATTAGGGGAATGCGGAATGCAAGTGCTCGAGTGCCGTGCGCGCGTCCTGCCTCTTTTACACGACATCTCCCTGGCCATTACTGAAAAAAACGAGATTCGGGAAGTCATGGATAAGGTGGCCTCCACCATCGCCGGGCACATGGATCGGGCTGAGCGAATCCACCTGACGGTCTTCAACCGGAAGACAGGCGCCATTCTCATCGACGCAGCCTATGGACTGAACGAGGAGGAGAAAGCCCGGGGCGTCTATGGTCCTGGGGAGGGCATCACGGGCAAGGTCGTTGCCACAGGATTGCCCATCATCGTTCCCAATATCGCCAAAGAGCCGGGCTTCCTGAACCGGACCGGTTCGAGGGCCCACCAGGACACGAAAACCATTGCCTTCCTCTGCGTGCCCGTCAAGGAAGGGAGAGAGGTCATGGGAACCTTGGGCGTGGACGTGAGAAGCGGACCGGAAGAAAACCTGGGGCAGGATCTTGAGCTTTTGATGATCATCGCCTCCATGATCGCCCAGCGGGTCAGCATCCACCGGGCCCGGCAGGAAGAAACCCACGAATTGCGTGAGAGCAACCAACGCCTCCAGGAGGAACTGGCGGCGCGCTACCATCCCTCCAACATCATTGGAACCTCAAAACCCATGCAATCGGTATTCCGGTTGATGGAAAAAGTCTTCTCGGTAAAGACCCCGGTACTGGTTCTGGGGGAAACCGGGGTTGGAAAGGAACTGGTAGCCCAGGCCCTCCATTTCCAGAGCCCCCATGCCCAGGGGCCCTTCGTCAAATTCAATTGCGCAGCCGTCCCCGAGAGCTTGGCAGAAAGCGAGCTTTTCGGCCATGAAAAGGGGGCTTTCACCGGCGCCCTGGCCCAGAGGATCGGTAAATTCGAGGAAGCGGACGGCGGTACCCTTTTCCTGGATGAAATCGGGGAACTCTCCCCGGCGGTCCAGGCCAAACTCCTGCGTATCCTTCAAAACAGCGAATTCGAAAGGGTGGGGAGCAACCATACCCTGAAAGTCGAAATCCGGATCATCGCCGCCACTAACCGCGACTTACCGAAAATGATCCAAGGTGGGCAATTCCGCGAGGATCTTTTCTATAGGCTGAATGTGTTTCCTATCACCCTTCCTCCGCTCAAGGAAAGAGGAAGCGACATCGTGCTTTTGGCGGACTATTTCGTTGGCAAGTACGCCGAGCGTTATGGGGGCAAGGTCAAGCGCATCTCTCCCCCTGCGGTTGAAATGCTATTGAGCCACCATTGGCCGGGCAATGTGCGTGAGTTGGAAAATGTCATCGAAAGGGCTGTGATCTTGGCCGCCGACGAGGGGGTTGTCCGTGAATTCCATCTTCCTCCCAGCCTTCAGACCGCAGAAAGCACAAGTACTCCCAGTGAAGGGGCACTGGACCAAAGAATGAAACGGGTAGAACGGGAATTCATCCTGGAAACACTTAAAACTACACGGGGCAACATGGCCGCTGCCGCGCGTGTATTGGGTATCACGGAGCGCCTCATGGCCCTTCGGGTAAAAGAACATCGGATCGAACCTAAACGATTCAAAGACAATGAAAAAGAGAAAATAATACCTTGAGGTTGCAACTGGGTTTCGCTCGACTTTCGGATATTCCCCGGTTGGCGGAATTGCTGGGTTTTCTGTTTAGGCAGGAGAAAGATTTTAAGGCCGATCCCCGCAAGCAAGCTACCGGGTTGCGCCTAATCCTCCGGGAACCCCGCCGGGGAAGGATATTCACGGTTCGCTACGGGGGGGCTGCCATAGGAATGGTCAGTCTTCTTTTCATCATCAGCACGGCCGAAGGCGGGCCCGTTGTTTGGCTTGAGGATTTTGTATTAGACCCGGCTTGGAGGGGGAAGGGGATCGGGGCCAGGCTGCTTGATTACGCAATCGCCTATGCCCGAAGGAAGGGGATCAAGCGCATCACCCTCCTAACTGACCGGAAAAACGTCCGTGCCGCCCGCCTCTATCTCCGCCGGGGATTCCAAAGCTCCGACATGATCCCATTGCGCCTTTTCCTCAAGAAAAGGTGAATCAACCGCAGCCGGATTCAGCCGGAATTTCCAACCGTTTGGTAGGTTGTTTGCCCGAAAGCCACCGTCAGGTGGGTTCGGCTTTTTCAGTCCAAGATAAATCCAACTTCAGTCGTCCCCTGAAACGGTTTCAAACCAGAAAAACCCCTTAACTATCTCCCGAAAATTTTATTTTCCACCTCAAAACTCCACGGACTCCACTGAGACTGTTCATGGCATGACGCTTGCTTTACAAGGTGCGCATAAGCGCAACCAGAAATTTAAAAGCGCCGGGAGGACGGAATGAGAAAGATAGCGATCTACGGAAAAGGCGGAATTGGAAAATCCACTACCACACAGAACACCGTCGCAGGTTTGGCGGAGATGGGCAAGAACATCATGGTCGTGGGATGCGATCCTAAGGCCGATTCCACGCGGCTTCTATTGGGAGGGCTGGCCCAGAAGACGGTGCTCGACACCCTGCGGGAAGAGGGAGAGGACGTCGCCCTTGATGACGTCCTGAAAGAAGGATACCGAAAGACCCGTTGCGTCGAATCGGGTGGACCCGAACCTGGTGTGGGCTGCGCGGGCCGCGGAATCATCACTTCGATCAATCTTCTGGAACAATTGGGGGCTTATCAGGAGAAGTACAACCTGGATTACACCTTCTACGACGTCCTGGGAGACGTGGTGTGCGGCGGGTTCGCCATGCCAATCCGGGAAGGCAAGGCCGAGGAAATCTACATCGTGGTCTCTGGCGAGATGATGGCCATGTACGCGGCCAACAACATCTGCAAAGGGATTGTTAAGTTCGCCCAGTCCGGAACGGTCCGCTTGGGGGGGCTTATCTGCAATAGCCGTAAGGTTGACAACGAAAGGGAAATGATCGAGGAATTCGCCCGCGAATTGGGCACCCAGATGATCCATTTTGTTCCCCGGGACAACGACGTCCAGCGCGCCGAGATCAACCGGAAAACCGTCATCGAGTGGAATCCGGTCGCCCCGCAAGCCAATGAATACCGCCAATTGGCTAAGTCCATCGACCAGAACAAAAATTTCGTCGTCCCCAAACCCCTTAAGATCGAAACCCTGGAAAAACTCCTGATCGAATTTGGCTTGGCCGCATAAGAAAAACTCCAAGCATTAACCACAGAGACACGGAGAAGAGTGGAAAAATTTTAGATAAAAGCCTAACCGTTACGAATAACAAGGAGGAATCACGATGATCATGGTCAGAGCCGTTATACGCCCGGAGAAAGTGGCCCCCGTCCTGGCCGCCCTTATGGACGCGGGGTTTCCCGCCGTCACCAAGGTGGACGTTTATGGACGCGGCAAGCAAAGGGGAATCCGGATCGGGGATGTCCATTACGACGAGATTCCCAAGGAACTCCTCATGGTGGTCGTCAAGGAACCGGACAAGCAGTTCGTGGTGGACACCATCATGACTGCCGCGAAGACCGGCGAGAAGGGCGCCTTCGGCGACGGAAAAATATTCCTTTCGCGGGTGGAAGAAGCCTACACCGTCAGTTCCGGGGTGAAGGAACTATGAAAGAAATCATGGCCGTGATCAGGCAAGACAAGATGAACGCGACCAAGGTCGCTTTGGCTGAGGCTGGAATCGCCAGTCTCACCGCCCAGAAAGTTCTGGGACGCGGCAAAGGGAACGTGGATTACCAGATTCTGGAGGGGGCCGGGGAGGGGAACGAGGCCGCCCTTTCCCAGTTGGGGAACGGTCCCCGCATGATCCCCAAGCGGATGCTGACCCTGGTGGTCCCCGACGATAAAAAAGATACGGTCTTGCAGGTTCTCTTGAAAGTGAACAAGGCCGGAAGGCCGGGCGATGGCAAGATCTTCGTCCTTCCGATGGAAAACGCTTTTCGGGTCCGTACCGGCGAAAGCTCGGATGCCGCCCTGGATGAGGCTTAAAGCGGGTTAAAGGACGGCGGGAGATTCCCCGAAAAAGGCGCCGCCGAACATCGGTCATTAAAGATTCGCAAGGAGCGGAACATGACAACCAAAAACATTTCCCAATCGGAAACCTTCAAGGAAGAATCCATGAAGGCGTACCCCGCCAAGGTGGGCAGAAAACGAGCCCAGCAGATCGTCTCCAACACGGTGGCGCCGGACGGTACCGTGCCCGTCATTCAGGCCAACTCGCGCACAACCCCCGGCATCATCTCCCAGCGGGGTTGCACTTACGCGGGATGCAAGGGAGTGGTTTTGGGCCCGACCCGGGACATCGTGAATCTTGTCCACGGTCCCATTGGTTGCAGTTTCTATGCCTGGCTTACCCGTCGCAACCAGACTCGTCCACCCTCCCCCTCTGACCCCAACTACATGAACTACTGCTTTTCCACTGACCTCCAGGATGAGCACATCATTTTCGGGGGGGAAAAGAAACTGAAACTGGCGGTCCAGGAAGCTTTCGATTTATTTCATCCCAAGGCCATCGGCATTTTCTCCACCTGTCCGGTGGGCTTGATCGGGGACGACGTCCACGCGGTGGCCCGGGAAATGAAGGAGAAACTAGGCATCAACGTCTTTGGTTTCAGTTGCGAGGGCTACAAGGGAGTCAGCCAGTCCGCAGGCCATCACATCGCCAACAACCAGCTTTTCAAGCACGTGGTGGGCCTGGACGACACCCCGGCCCTGAAACCCTATTCGGTCAACCTCCTGGGGGAATACAACATAGGGGGCGACGGTTTCGTCATCGAAGACCTTTTCGCGGCCTGCGGGTTCCACTTGCAGACCACCTTCAGCGGCAATTCTACCTACGAAAAATTCGCGAATTCCCATGTGGCCGAACTTAACGTGGTTACTTGCCACCGTTCCATCAACTACATGGCGGACATGATGAAACGCAAGTACGGCATTCCATGGATTAAGGTGAACTTCGTGGGGGCCCAGGCCACCGCCAAGTCCCTGCGCCGCATTGCCGCCTATTTCAAGGACCCGGAATTGACCGAGCGTACCGAAAAGGTGGTCGCCGAAGGGCTGCAATACGTTGAGGAGGCTCTCAAGGTCCTCAAACTGCGTACAGAGGGAAAGACCGCCATGCTGTTCGTGGGAGGCTCGCGGGCCCACCATTACCAGGAACTTTTCAAGGAACTGGGCATGACCGTGGCGGCGGCGGGCTATGAGTTCGCCCACCGGGACGATTACGAGGGGCGGCGTGTGCTGCCCAGCATCCAGGTAGACGCCGACAGCCGCAACATCGAGGAACTGCACGTGGAACCCGACCCGGAACGATTCAAGATCCGCCGCACTGAGGCCGAAATCGAGGCCCTGAAACCCACCGTCGAGGAATTCGAGGATTATCTGGGCATGATGCGGGAAATGGAGGAAGGCTCCCTTGTCATCGACGACATCAACCACTGGGAAACAGAAAAGCTGATTGAAACCTTCAAACCGGACGTCTTTTGCGCCGGTATCAAGGAGAAATACGTGGTCCAGAAAATGGGGGTGCCTTGCAAGCAACTCCATAGCTACGACTACGGCGGACCTTACACGGGATTCCTGGGGGCGGTTAATTTCTACAAGGAAATCGAACGCATGGTGAACAACAAGGTCTGGAAACGCCTGACCCCGCCTTGGAAAGCCAAGACCGGACCCCAGCTCACCGCCGTTTTCGCCCGCAATTAACCAGGGTTCGAACCAGACTCAAGGAGGCCGACCATGCTGCTCAGACACACCACCGGTGAAGTGAAAGAAAGAGAAGGTTTAACCATCAATCCGGCCAAGACCTGCCAGCCCATCGGGGCCATGTACGCGGCCCTGGGGATCAAGGATTGCATGCCCCACAGCCACGGGTCGCAGGGTTGCTGTTCCTACCACCGCAGCACCCTGACCCGGCATTACAAGGAGCCGGTCATGGCCGGTACCAGTTCCTTCACCGAGGGAGCTTCGGTTTTCGGGGGCCAAGCCAATCTGCTTCAAGCCATCCAAACCCTTTTTACGGTTTACAAGCCCCGCGTGATCGCGGTGCACACCACCTGTCTGTCGGAAACCATTGGGGACGACATCACCCAGATAGCCGCTAAGGCGAAAGAGGAAGGGAAGGTTCCGGAAGGGAAATACGTTATTCATGCCAACACTCCTAGTTACGTTGGATCGCACGTGACCGGATTTTCCACTATGACCCGGAAGATGGCCGAATCCTTTGCTGAAAAGACGGGCAAACCCAACGGGAAGATTAACCTCATCCCCGGCTGGGTGGAACCCTCGGATATGAGGGAGATCAAGCGCATCACCGCCCTGATGAAAATACCTACCATTCTTTTCCCGGACACCTCGGGAGTTGTGGATGGGCCCTTGACCGGGGAATACAAAATTTACCCCGATGGAGGGGTGACGGTGGAGGAACTTAAAAGCACGGCGGACAGCAAGGCCACCATCGCTTTGGGCCCCTTGGCCTCGGGTGCTGCCGCTGAATCCCTGGATTCACATTTCGGGGTTCCCTGTGAGGTCCTGGACCTGCCCATCGGCCTTTTGGCCACCGACCGGTTTGTGGACACACTTCGGACCACCGCGATGGTCGAGGTTCCGGCGCAGTTGGAGGAGGAGCGGGGAAGGCTTTTAGACATCATGTCGGACATGCACCAATATTTCTTCGGCAAGAGGGTTGCCCTCTATGGCGATCCCGACCAATTGGTGGCGTTGAGCGAATTCCTGGTCACCCTCGACATGAAACCGGTGTACGTGGTGACAGGAACCCCTGGCAAGAAATTCGAGGAACGGATGGCCACTGTTCTGGGGAACGCCGTGCCGGAAGCGAAGGTGCGCCAGGGCGCGGGGGCCGACATGTACCTCCTCCATCAGTGGATCAAGCAGGAAAAGGTGGACCTCCTGATCGGCAACACCTACGGCAAATATATCGCCCGGGATGAGGACATCCCCTTTATCCGCTACGGGTTTCCCATCCTGGATCGCATCGGCCATTCCTACTTCCCCTCGGTGGGTTACATGGGAGGGATCAGGCTGGCGGAAATGATCCTCGACGCCCTGATGGACCGGCAGGACCGGGACGCTTTAGAAGAGAAATTCGAGCTGGTGATGTAAATGCAATAACGGAGAGCGGCTTCAGGCCGCAAAACGGTGTAAGCCGTGCGGCGAATGCCGCGAGGATGGTGGGCCATGGCGGAAATATTAAAGGACCGGATCAACCAGGTCCGGCGGATCGGGGAGAAACAAGAAATCCCCCAATGCGGACGGCGTAGCACCGCCGGGTCGGTCAGCCAGCGGGCCTGTGTTTTCTGCGGTTCCCGGGTGGTCTTGTACCCGGTAGCGGACGCCCTTCACTTGGTGCACGGCCCGGTCGGGTGCGCGGCCTATACCTGGGATATCCGGGGGGCCCTTTCCTCCGGACCCGAACTTCACAGGATGAGTTTTTCCACCGATCTCCAGGAAATGGACGTCATCTACGGGGGCGCAGGAAAATTGGAAGCCTCCCTCTTGGAATTGATACGTACCTACCAGCCGAAGGCCGCCTTCGTTTATTCCACCTGCATCGCAGGTTTGATCGGCGACGATATCCAGGCCGTTTGCCGGAAGGTATCGAAAGAGACTGGCCTGACCGTTTTGCCGGTGCACTCGGAAGGCTTCAAGGGCACGAAAAAAGACGGATACAAGGCCGCCTGCGAGGCCCTTTTCAAGCTGGTGGGCACCCTGCCCCCGGATATCACCCACCCCCGCCGGGTCAACCTTTTGGGGGAATTCAACATCGGGGGAGAAACCTGGATCCTCAAGGAATATTTCAAAAAAATGGACGTCCAGGTGACGGCCACCCTGACCGGTGATGGCCGGGTCGAGGACATCCGGCGCTCCCATTGTGCCCAACTCAATCTGGTGCAATGTTCCGGGTCCATGCTCCCCCTGGCGAAGATGTACGAGAAGGAATATGGAATCCCCTACAAGCGAGTTTCCTATTTCGGCCTGGAAGATACGGCCGAGGCCCTTTATGAGACCGCCCGTTTTTTTGGCGGGGAAGACTTGATGGAACGCACCCGGAATTTGGTTCGGGAGGAAACGGGGAAGGTTCTTCCGGCGCTTAAAAGCTACCGTGAAAAGCTGAAGGGCCGGAAAGCGGCTGTTTACGTGGGCGGCGGGTTCAAGGCCTTTTCACTGGTAAGGGCCCTCCGGTTGTTGGGCATGGGTACGGTTTTGGTGGGAACCCAGACGGGAAGTCCCGAGGATTACGAGAAACTGAGGGAACTGTGCGATCCCGGGACCGTTGTTGTGGACGACACAAACCCGGTGGAACTTTCCGCCTTTCTTTCCAGTGAGAAGGTGGACCTGCTGGTGGGCGGGGTCAAGGAACGGCCCATCGCCTACAAGCTTGGGATCGGTTTTTGCGACCACAACCACGAGCGAAAGATCGCCCTGGCAGGTTTTGAGGGCATGCTGAATTTCGCCCGCGAGGTCTATTCCACCGTTTCCAGCCCTGTTTGGCGTTGGACCGCTCGGGGAAGGCGGTTTGCGCCATGAATTCCCCCAACTTCGTTTCCACCCGCAACGCATGCAAGCTTTGCATGCCATTGGGCGCGGTGATGGTCTTCAAGGGGGTCAAAGGGGCTGTCCCTTTCCTGCATGGTTCCCAAGGTTGCGCCACCTATATCCGGCGTTATGTCATAAGCCATTTTCGGGAGCCCTTGGACGTGGCGGCCTCCAATTTCAGCGAGGAATCCGCCGTTTTCGGGGGCAGGAAGAACCTGTCCCAAGGCATCCAAAACGTTTCGCTACAATATTTGCCCGAGTTGATCGGAGTGGCCTCCACCTGCCTGTCGGAGACCATGGGAGAAAACTTGCCGGCCTTGCTAAGGGAAGCCTCGACCCAGGAAGGCATTCCGCCCCTGGTTGGGGTTTCTACTCCCGCTTACGCAGGTACCCACATTGAAGGGTTCCACGCTGCCATAGCCGCCCTGGTAAAGGCCTTCGCCCAAAAAAGGAAGCGGAAGGAAAAACGGGTTGGTCTCTTCCCGGGGTTCGTCTCCCCTGCCGACATGCGCTACCTCAGGGAACTCGTGGAATCCTTTGGCCTTGAGGCAGTGGTTTTACCAGATTATTCCGAAACCCTGGACGGCGGTTCCTGGGAACGGTACGAGAACATTTCTCCTGGTGGGACCACACTGGACGAGATACGAAGCTTGGGATCGGCTATGGCCACTCTGGAACTGGGGTCTTCCCTTATTCATTCCACCCAAACCGCGGGGGCCTATTTGAGCGAAAAATTCGCGGTACACCGGATGTCCTTGGGATGGCCTGTGGGATTGGCGGAGACCGACACACTGGTTGAAACATTAACGCGCATCTCTGGCCAGCCTTTGGCCAAGGTCCATCGATTGGAGAGGGGACGGTTGGTGGACGCCTACGTGGACAGCCATAAAGTTGTGAACGGGAAAAAGGCCGCCGTTTTCGGAGACGCCGACCTGGTGGCGGGAATGGCCGGGTTTTTGGCGGAAATTGGTATACAGCCGGTTCTTTGCGCCACAGGCGCGAAAGGCACCGGTCTTTCTGACACCGTTCGGTCGAGGACGGCTGACCTGCCTGGGGCGGACGAACTGAAAGTCTTGGAAGGAACTGATTACGCAACCCTCGGCTCGGAACTGGAAAGAATAAAGCCCGATTTGCTGGTGGGTCCTAGCAAGGGATATTTCCTGGAACGGTCGTCAAAAATCCCGCTTTTGCGGGTGGGGTTCCCCATCCATGACCGCTTCGGTGCCGCCAGGATACTCCATACGGGTTATCGGGGGACCCAGGAGCTTTTAGACCGAATCGTTAACCTATTTTTGGAACATCAACAGGAAGGTTCGCCTGTTGGATACAGCTATCAGTAGGGGGAGGAAAACCATGGATACGACCAACCATCCTTGTTTCGACGGCGAAGCCGCCAAGACCGCAGCCCGGGTGCATCTTCCCGTGGCCGTGGATTGCAACGCCCAGTGCAATTACTGCGACCGGAAGTTCGACTGCGTCAACGAGAGCCGTCCT
>Ga0182030_10008160_pt1 | contig 21746 bp, 15 predicted proteins | sample 812S3MmetaG_FD_121299 | JGI IMG/M metagenome (GOLD analysis project Ga0182030, IMG submission 121299) | Permafrost microbial communities from Stordalen Mire, Sweden - 812S3M metaG (Illumina Assembly) | ecosystem: Environmental > Terrestrial > Soil > Wetlands > Permafrost | place: Sweden... | reverse complement strand
ATCCGGAGCGAAAAACTGGCTTCCGTTGGGCGTATGGCTGCCACCATTGCTCACGAGATTAATAATCCGCTTTCGTCCGCGTTAAATGCCTTGTTTTTGGTGAGGACGGACCCCGCTCTGCCGCAGTGCGTAAAGAGCCATCTCACTCTTGCAGAACAGGAATTGGGCCGAGTGGCTCACATCACCAAAGAGACGCTTGGATTTTTCCGAGAAGTTGGTAATCCAATCGCAGTGGATCTCGCTGAAGTTTTCGATAGCGTCTTGGATATTTATGGACCGCGCCTGAGAAACAAGGACATAACGGTGCTGCGTAGCTATCGGAGCAGCACAGGCGTCCATGCTATTGAAGGGGAGATTCGCCAAATTGCATCCAATCTCATCGCAAATAGCCTTGACGCGCTCCCACAAGGAGGAAGACTGCATGTGCGCCTGTTCGGACCACAAACCATACACGGACATCGCCGTATGGTTCGGATGACAATTGCTGATGATGGCGAGGGTATTGCGGCGGAGAACCTGAAGCGGATCTTTGAACCGTTTTTTACCACGAAGCAGTCGATCGGCACCGGGCTCGGACTATGGGTGGCCAGCGAACTGGTAAAGAAACATGAGGGTAGGCTGCGGGTCAGAAGCGAGTTGGGCAAGGGAACGGTCGTTACGATCTGGCTGCCGATGGATCGGCGCGGCACGGAACGAAGGGCTGCATGAGTACAGAGTTAGCCGCGCGGATGATTTTGGTGGTGGATGATGAGCATGCGATCACCGACACTCTCGCCTTGATTCTGGAGAGAGCTGGCTATAAGAGCACAGCCGCGTATAGCGCATCGGAGGCACTCATGGCAGTGGAGAAGCAACGTCCGGACCTGATCATCTCGGACGTCATGATGCCGGTTATGAACGGCGTCGATTTTGCGATAAAAGTCTCTAAGTTGCATCTCGGCATCAAAGTCCTTTTGATTTCAGGTCATGCTGGAACTCAAGACATGGTCGAGGCGGCCCGGTCGAATGGACTTTCACTCGATCTCTTGGCCAAGCCAGTCCTCCCGGAAGACCTGTTGGCCAGAGTTGCGGATATACTCGACAACATTTGCAGCGTTTAGTTTCGTACACGTCGGGAACAGGTCATCCCGCCGAGTCCCCCCTTAACATCAGAAGACGTGAATTACTCACAATCGCGCAAGACGAGTTAGCGAAAGTCAGGCGGATTACGACATTGCCCCTTGGACTTTACCGGAGTGACGACGAACGCCCCCAGCAGGTCAGAGTCTCCAAGCTAATCGACAATGTGTTGTCGCTCTATGGGCGCAAGCTCCGCACTCTCGGCGCTTCCACCGAGACTCGATACGACGGTAATATACCTGTGACCGCACCCGGAGAGTTACAGCCGGTATTCTCGAACTTTATCCTCAATGCCGCCGATGCGCTTGAGAATTCGGGAGACAAGCTCTGCATCCATATCCTTGTGTCCCTGAACTGGACAAATCTCACACAAAAAGGGGTATCCACCCCGTTACGGATAATGGGTGTGGAATCCCCACAACCGGATACCTGTGCAACGATTAGGTTTAGATGTGTGGTGAAGCAGGGGCGTTCTGGCACAACGTTCAGGGTGTTTCTCCCCGTCCTCTGAACTACGACTCCGCCTAAGCGCCTTCAGACAAAACCGCCCGGCTGGCATTGGGATTGTGCACACAAAAGGGTTGGCGCCTAACCCGCTCATCCTCCTCGGATCGGCGACCTGATTCCGGGCGAGTGACGGGCTTAACGTCAATTACCAGTTCGTAAACGTTCCGTCACACCTTCGGCGTGGATGACACTTTCTTGCCTGATACTGCTGGTGGCAGCATGACGCTGCAATGGGTGGCAGCATTGCTTGCCTCCAGCAATCTGCAACTTCCTGCGTATTCCGGTGATGTGGGCAGGTGATTCCGGTGATGTGGGCAGGCGTCGGAGCGAAGCGACGCTGGTTGTTTTTTACATTAGTTAGGCTGCCCACATAAGTCAAGAATAAGGGTAAAGGAAACATCAAGCAGCATCATTTCGTTTCTTGTTCTTCTGCGTGGCACGATTGTGGATTCCCCTTATGTGGTCAAGCGTTACGCTCGATGTGGGCAGCGATTCCATTCGATGTGGGCGGGCATTCCGGTGAAGTAGGGCAGTCGGAGACTGCCCCACGGGTTGCGGCATTAGGGTGTCGCTGGATGGGCCTGCTGCCATTGTTGTTCCATCCGCGCCACCTTCGCGCGAAGCGGTTCCCAGTAGCTTTCCGGTATCGTCGACTCGCTCACCTCCTCGACGATGTCGGAGAAGTATTGAAGACTGGTGATCGGAGTCCGAACCCCGGCGTTGATCATGGCGACATATTTGCGGGCGCAGCCCAGCAGGATGGCTCGCGTGATCTGCTCCAGTGAAACGCTTCGTCGATGAAGGCCAGCCGCGATCTTCTCGTCGGCAGCCGAGAAGCTGGCCTGGACGCAGGCCGGGGCCAGGAACAGGCCGCGCACTTTCTGGACGAACTCCGCCTCCGCCTCAGGTGCGCGGCCTGGGGGCTGTTGCTTCTGGTACGGCCAGAAGCGGTCGCGGATTTCGAGCACGAGCTGCGAGCCGCCGTTTCTGGTCATGCAGCAGACGGCACGCGCCTCCAACTCATCCAGGTTCATGGCAACCGCTGTTGGCGCACTTGTTATCGCACGCGCCAACTCGTCAACCGTTATATCGAGGCGCCCGGTATGGCGATTGGCCATCAAGCAGGCATGGACGTAGAGTTTGAAGGCGCCGTCGGAGAGCAGCGTGAGCGCCTGCGCAAACTCCCGGCCGGCGGCGAACCATCCGTTGGGCTGTTTGAGGATCAACCGAGGGGCGCTCATGAGCGGCCTCCGATCGACTTCACCACCGCGTCCTTCTTTTCCTTGCGCATCGATTCGCCGTTCATCTCGATGCGATAGGCGTTGTGGACCAGCCGGTCCAGGATGCTGTCGGCGATGGTCGGATCGCCGATCTGCGCATGCCAACTGGGAACCGGCAACTGGCTGGTCAGCACCGTGGAACGGCGGCCATAGCGGTCATCGCAGATCTCCAGGAAGTTACGCCGCTCGCCGTCACTTAACGGCGCCATGGCGAAGTCATCCACCAACAACACATCGGTGCGGGCGATGCTCTCTAACAACCGGCCCAGACTGCCGTCGGCCCGCGCCTGGGCCAGGTCACGGAACAGCTTGGCCGCGGACTGGTACAACACGCTGTATCCGTCACGGCAGGCCTTCTGCGCCAGGGCTTGCGCCAGCCACGACTTGCCGATGCCGGTCGGCCCGATGAACAGCACGCTGAGGTGTTGCGCGACCCATTGCGAGTTGGTCAGGCCGCGCACCGTCGCCGGGTCCATCTGCCGTGGATAGCGGTAGTTGATGTCTTCTACGCAGGGCTCGGCAGAGAGCTTTGACTTCTTCAAGCGCCGCGTGAGCGCCTGATTCTCACGCCATGTCCAGTGGCTGTCCACCAACATGCCAAAGCGTTCTTCGAAGCTGAGCCCGCGAGCCTCGGGCTCTTCCAGTTGCTTTTGATAGGCTGCCGCCATGCCCGTCAGCCGTAAAGCATAGAGTTTGTCGAGGGTGGGTTGGTTCAGCATTTGCCCACCTCCAGAGGATTCTCTTGCGCGTAGTAATCGGGGCCACGCAGGTTTTCATGCGCCACCGGGGAGGGCGGTGGCACCAACTCAGGCAGCAGTTGCCGGTCCAGGCCGCTCTTCAACATCGACTGCACACTTTGAAAGCGGTACAGCTTCAGCCGCACGGCCCGCGTGCAGGCCGCTTCCAGCCGCTCAGCACTATACTTGCGTTCTAGCCGGATCGTCCCCAGAGCCGAGCGGTACCCCATCTCCGGATGTGGCTTGCTGGCCATGATGCTCTCCACCAAACGCGCCGTGAAGGGGCCAACCTTGCCCGCCCATTCGATGATGCGCGTCGGCGTCCACTCCAGATATCGCTGATGCGATTTCGGTCGGTGCGCAGCATTCGTGCTAGCTTCACGCGGCTTGCTGCTACGCACATGACTGGCAACGCGCTTCCCTTGATAGAAGATCTCCACCGTTCCGCTCGTGCTGCGGACGTCCACCTCCTTGCCGACCAGTTGATACGGCGTGCTGTAGTAATGCCCACTCAGCTCGATGTGGTAGTCGAGACCTTCTTCCACTCCGCATACACGAACGGTTGCAGTGGCAACGGTTGCAACGCAGGGCGATCGATACTCTGATACAGTTCCGCACGCGAGCCCGCAAGCTTTCGAAATGGCCGCTGGTTCAGCTTGTGAACCAGCTCCAGGATGGCCTCGTTCAACTCCACCAGACTGAAGAACTGGCGCTTGCGCAACGCCGCCAACACCCAGCGCTGAACGATTTGAACTCCGACCTCTGCCTTGGATTTGTCCCGGGGGCGATACGGTCGCGCCGGAAGGATGCCCACGCCATAATGAATCGCCAGATCGCCATAGGTGCGATTCAACTCCGGCTCGTAATAGCAGGGCGTCTGCACGCCGGACTTCAGATTGTCGGGAACGACCAGGCGGCTCGTGCCCGCAAAAAACCCGAAGGCCCGCACATGCGAGTGGATCCAATCCCATAGATTCTGCGTCCAGGTAGCTTCGGCGTACGTGTAGTTGCTGGCGCCCAGCACCGCTACGAACACCTGGGCCTGGCGAACCTCGCCGCTCTTGGGGTCTATCACCGGAACCGTCTGTCCGGCATAATCCACAAACGTCTTTTCACCGGCGCGGTGCTCGTGCCGCAACACAACATCCAGTTGCCGTTGCCAGTCGCGGTAAAGCTCGCAGTACCAACTGTAGGCGTAGCCCAACGGATTCGCCTGCTTGTACTCTTCCCACAAAAGTTGAAGGGTAACATTCTTACGGCTCTTCAGTTCCTTGTGAATCGCCGCACAGTCGGGCGGGCAACGTTGCGTGGGTGACGTGACCGGCAGCGGTGGATACAAGCGCCGCTCCAGCGCCACGTCATCCAACTCGGCCGGCAACGGCCAACTCAGTCCCGCCGCCTTCAGCCGCTCAAGACACCGCTGGACGGTGCTTCTGCTTACCTTGCAGATCGAGGCGATCTGCCCTGGAACGAGGCGTGACTCAAAGTGAAGCCTTAAAATTTCGCGCGTTTTTCTCATTGGTAACCGACTTTCGGGCAACATGTTCTCCTTTGCTTTTAGGAAAACACCTGCACGGGATTACCAACGCCGCCTGCTCCGTCCCCAACCCACGGACACCGTTACGTTTCATGTGGGCAATCGATCCATTCGATGTGGGCACCGATTACGCCCATGTGGGCAGCGATTACGGTAAAACAAAAAAGGCTGCCCACATCACAACGGAACCGCCGCCCACATCAAACAGAATCAGGTGCCCACATCCAATGGAATTACCTGCCCACATCGACCGGAATACGCAACTTCCGGCCACCTTATGGTTTCTTCGTCGGCCAACATATCGTTGCTGTCACAATGCGGAGGGCTGCAAAGAAGCAGGCATCCAAGCGCGCGGCGGACGGCAGACGCGCTGCCGCGTAATCCAGCTTCGCCAGATCTCACCGAAGAACTCGAAAAGCGGCCACGGCGACACTCATAGCGTCGCCACCTGTTATGGTCGCGGCCCTGGGGGGGATGACGCTGTCAGTGGGAAAATCGAGAATTCGTCCTAAAAACTATAGAGGCCGTCTCCGTGCTGCTACGGCCTCTCCACTTCTAATCAATATACTTTTACAACCGTCGGGTATGGGTTTCGTCGGGTATCGATCTCGTCGGGTATTGATTCCGTCTGAGTTATGCCCGCTGGCGAAATCAACAGTTTGACTCCGACAGCATCTGCATTATGGCAAACCTTTGTTCCTTATGCAAGCTCCTCGATTGGAACAGCTCTTCGTATTGACAACCGTTCCCCAAGTCCAGAGCGCTGCGCATAGTCGGTTGCCCAAATAACTCACTTCCGCGCCTGATTATCCGGTCGAAAGTCGAGCCGCTCGCAAACAATTAAACGTATCGGCGCGCCCAGCACAGGGTGTTTACCAGTTTCAATTGCTCGACCGTGTTGCATTGAACCTCCAGCAAACGTGGGCTCGCAACAATGCAGGCCAACGACCGAGCACGTGATACAGCGACATTAAGGCGGTTCTTGCTATATAAGAACTCGATATCGCGGGGAAGGTCATCACCGCTGGACGTCACCATCGAAATCAGCACCACCTCAGCCTGCTGTCCCTGTAGTTTATCCACAGTGCCCACGCGAGCATCTGACGGAAGGATGGATTGTAGGTAGTTCACCTGCACATTGTAGGGAGTGATGATCATGATGTTAGCTGGCGTGATCCGATGTGTAACGCCGTCGCGATCACGGTAGCTCTGCGTGAGCAGATTCAAATACAACGCCTTTACTACGGCGGCTTCCTCCTCGCTGCGCTGTGAGCAGCCCTCGTGATTAACTTCCAGGAAACGAATACCCGTTGGCCGCAGCGCGATGTCAGCCGATTGGTTCAGAACGAGTGTCTGCTGCTGGTTCTTGGCATCAGGTTGGAGTCGGCCATCGTACACCGCGTCAGATATGAAACGGCATACGTCACCATGCATGCGATAGGTGGTGTCGAGGAAGACTCCCCGCTCTGGTGGAATGGTCGCGCTATCCTCTAGGAGATATTCGAGTACAGACATCCCCGACTTGCCGGGGTGCACACCCTGGATGGGCTGAGCGAGTTGCATCTGATCACCGACGAGCACCAGGTTTCGCGTACACATGGCCATGATGATTGCATTGGCCAGGCATACTTGTCCGGCTTCATCAACAAACAGGTAATCCAGTTGGTTCGCAAAATCAGCGTACATGAAAACGGTACCTGCAACGAGATTGCACGCGGCCGGGATATCACGCGTAGAAGTGACGCTCTTTATGAACTTTCCTTGGAAGAAACTCTCGTCGTTACCACTGCTGGCCTTCTTTACGCCAAGGAAAGGAACTTTCTTTTCTTCCGCGACTTGTTCAATCCCCTTGAGAAGATTGTGAATGGCCTTGTGGGAATTCGAAGCAACGCCGACGCGCTTGCCGCGACTGATCAGGTCTACGATGGCGTGTGAAGCTGTGTAGGTCTTACCCGTACCGGGTGGTCCTTGTATGAGCAGATAGGAGTCGCGAAGATTGGCAACCGCGTTGATTGTGGCCTGGAGCGTTCCTTCACCTGCAACCGTGACAAGCTGCCCTGTTTCGACCCCTGCGACCCGTGGCAGTTCACGTAACAGCAACGAACGCGCTGCACCATAAGGGTTGGAGCCGGAAACTTCAGCTTCAGCAAACCTAAACAAAGCATCTCTGAGCTTTCGTGCATCCAGTGGAGGCTCTGGGATGGCAGAAAACCGTTCAGGAAGTGTTCCGCTCGCAATCCCGCGCCTAATTGCGACCCTTCGCTGCTTTAAGTCAAAGTCAACGATCTCCCCAGCGCGCTCGAGAGTGGCCGCGATCTGGCAAGAGTCACCAACATCCAACTTTGTTTCCTGTTCGGGAAATTCGTAGGTGTAGACTCGCGAACGCTTTTCCGTATACGCGGAAATCCCCTTTGAAAGAGTCAATCCACCTAGGCATTCTGCGTCATCGACGAGCTCTTCGTCAGTCCGTTCCTGGCGATCGAACATCTTCCACCACTGCGGTTTTTGCTCGCGACGGTGGAAATCGAGCAAGTTGCTCACCAGCTCATGCATATCTTTCAGCATGGGATCGCACGCCATCAATTGTTCTTCGAGGGTCGCACGTCTAGCCTGCCCCTCTTTTACAGCCTGCAGCTTCTCAGGATCAAGTTCTTTAATCTTTGGAGAAAACCATGTCGCGGCGCTCGGTCGTTTCGAAAGCAGCCAGTTTCGCAGCAGATACGTTGAGCGGCAATCCTCGGCGTTGTAAGCCCCGATCTCGGCGAGCACTGTGGCATCGCCAGTAGCGCAGTATTTCTCATACATGACCACGCTGGCACCAGCTGTCTTGACCGCACCCTCGCGCGGGGGCATGTAGAAGATTTCGAGATCTTTTAACGAATAGCCGGGTTGGGATGTCCGAATCCCCTCGCGAACCACCTTGAACAAATCCACGAACTTCTGGTTACGCAACATCCAGTCGAGTTCTTCCTCCCGCGTGCCATGGAAGGATGCCAGGCGCTTGAGTGCAGTCGGTTCATAGTGGTTGTAGTGGTAAATATATGCACTTGGATTCTCGAGCAACTGGCTAAGCATGAAGTCCATAGCTTGTTCGAACGCAGCCTTCTCCTGCATGCGGTCATGACCCCAGAACGGCGTGAATGATAATTCGGTACCGCGCAACTGCGAAAAGCCAAACAGATACTCCAATCCATCAGGAAAGTGCGGGTCGCCTTCCATGTCGAAAAATAGATCGCCGGCGTCAGCTTGCGGTAGGCGACAGAAGCCCTTAGCCTCCTCCAGTGGCAGGATTTCGAGCAGATTCTCGCCGGTGTCTCTCTGTCGAACTTGAAGTTGTGCCTGCGACCGCAGCCGGTTCAGGGTCTCGGGCCCCATGCGCGAAACCGTGAAAGATTCGGGGGTCGAAGCAAAGGCACGAACCGTGCTTATGCCGGCATCGTTCAGTTTGCGAATTTGGCTGCGCTGGATGTTGGCTATCAGCCACAGATGGTCGGCGCGTTCCCATTCTTGGAGGCAGTGCTCGCTCCAACGGCACTGGCCGCAGTAATTGCAAGGCTCAGGCGCTGATGCCGTTGGCGGATCAGAGACATATTGGGAGAATCGGTCGCGAGCTAGTTCGACATAATGGATGAAATCCACAAGTGGGAAGCTGACGCGCTCGTTGTTTCCAAGCACGATGTGAACGGATCGAGGAGAGAAGCCTTGGATTTCTTCCAGTAGGTATGCATAAACACAAAGCTGTACCAGATACTTGGGCTTAGGCGAATGCGCCAGCTTCGTGTCGCTGATCTCGTAACTAAAAGGACCTAATGCGGAAGGCTTTTCTATCCGTTCCAGAAAATCGATGTACCCGTGCCAGGGAGCCCGGAGGAGCGTGGCCTGATAGATGATTGGATCACCGCGGCGAATGGCCTTGATTGTCTCCTCGATCTGCTGATCTAGACCCGCATCTTGCGCGACCTGTGTGACATTGATTCCTTGTGCAATCAGGCGATCACGATACCGCCGTTCATGCTCGATACCCTTCTGCTGCAGCAACTCCTGTTCTTCATCGACTTCGGTAGCGGCCATGGCATCAACTGGACGATGGAGATCAAGATTTGTGCAATGAGGGCAACCGAGATAGTTCATTAAGTCGGTAGCGGAGAACAGAATTTGTCCGTCAACTTGACGCATCAAAACCTCGCGTTCTGCCGAAAAGTTACATCCCGATCATAGCGAGCGTGACGTCTAGCACCACACACGGCCAGGCTTGTCAGAGCCTGGGCTAAAGTACATAGTCCACCTGGTACAGGCTGTACCATTCCTTGCGAAAGTGAGAGGTCAAACGAGAATATGCTCTAAATCAAAGGCCTTCAGTAGTGCTTCGGCCGCACGATAGGAATCATGTGGATTCTCAGCCAACCGAGCAAACTCGGCAATTCTCTGAAGCTCCGCCTTGAAAAGCTGTCGTTCAAACTCAGTCTTCTCGCACACTCCGAACGGAATTTGCACAGGAAAGTCGTATATAACAGCAAATTCCTTACCTGGCGAACGGCGCAGAATACGGCCGCGCCTCTGGATAAACTGCCGCGGATTGCGCCCGCTCGCCATTATGTACGCAGTGCGGCAGGCCGGGACATCAATACCTTCATCGAGGCATCGGATTGCCACCATCGCGTCGATCAATCCGACTCTAAAGTCATCCAAGATGGTCTTGCGAACCTGGCGTGACTCCTCGGCAGTAAACTCCGAAGATGACCAGCCATGTGAATGAATGAGCTGCGAAACCGCGCGGACTTGGCGAATCGATTCGCCCGTATCTTCGTGCTCGCACGTTCCATCGCCACAATAAAATAGTGAAAAACGCTCCGGCTTTTTGCTCGAGAGGAGTTCGTCCAACGCTTTCAACTTGTTGCGGGCTGAGCCGAGCAAACGAGCGCGTTTGAGCAACAGCTGCTTTAGCCGATCATCCGGGTCATCAAGACTTGCCTTTTGTGATGCAAAGCTTTTGGCTATTTGGGTGCTCAGCTCTTCATACACCACAATCTCGTCGTCCGTGAGTTCAATAAAATGAGGATGGTAATAGTACGGAGTCAAAACCTTATCGTTTAAGGCATTCGCAAGGGTATAGCTGTATGACACAGCCCCGAAGTATTTGTAAAGCGGATCGTCAGACTCAGCTATGTACTGTGAACCAGGCGTTGCTGACAGTCCGAGCCGGAGTTCTGCGTGCTCTGGAAGTGACGTTGCTAATCGATGCGACCTAAGGTGATGACATTCGTCACCGATGAACAGCAATTTCTTTCCGGACACATTGGAAATCATGCCCTTGAACTCATCCGATTGTAAAGTGCGATTAACAACAACCACGCAAGCGAACCGTTGAGCGTGCGTATTGTACAGATGCACGTAATGGGCGAGTGTGTCGCGCCATCGAGCAGCGTTGTCATAACAAGGAATTGGCTCGATTCCGAACACCCTAGCTTCGGCGAGCCATTGGTCGGCGAGGGACTGATATGGAACCGCAATAATTACAAAGAGTTTCTTTGACGCTTCAAAAAGCTTGGTGATCGCGTACAGTGCGGTGATAGTCTTGCCCGCGCCAGTTGCCAACTCAAGGATGCCAGCCCAACCTGCTGATCGCCATTTCAGGAGCGCCTCCTTTTGATGATCAAAGAGGTGGAACTCAATCCCATGTACGCTCTTGGGAACCGAAGGGTAAGAACTCGCGTCCTGCGGAATCTCCTCTCTATTCAGATCTCGCCAGATTTCGGCTTCGATTTCACTAGTCGGTACTTTGCATTTCTTGGCCACATCAATCATGCGGTTCTTCGCTGCTTCTGGAAACTCGAGCACGATTGTATTTTTGGAGCGGTTATTCCACAGGCGGTCAAATCCGGCCAGATACGGGTCGAAGTAAGGCCGAAACTCTTCGCGCCAACACGGAAATACATTCAGCGATTCAAAATTGAAATCTGGCAAAAGGGCGCTCACTGTTTCGTTTGCCGACCCCTCGAAGACTATCTGGTCTCCGGCTTCGTCAGTCAGGATTCCAATCTTCTCGTGGTACATACCGCGGCGTCGGAGCGCGACTTTTATCTCCAGGGCTCCTGTGCCTATCATCCAGGAGAGCGTCTCCAGTCGTTTGTAACAGAGCGCTTCAGCGATGTTGTCGATCACTTTCAGAAACTGAACGCCTATTTTGACAGACAGTTCCTTAAACTCATATCCGCGCTCGATAGCCTCGGCTTCTTCCGCGTCCAGCTCCGCTCCGACAATCAGCCGCATCGAACCGTTGTTTTCAAGAAGTCCAGAAACACCTTGTGCTGCGTACGACAGCATAGCGGACGAAAAGAAACCTACCGCACGGTCATAACGAGTCGATGTGGTGAGCGCCGGGATATAGAAGTCTTCGAGCAGGTTGTCGGATTCAGAGCGATACACAGCCCTAAGCGGGAGTTGGCGTAGCATCTCAGAAACTCACATTGTCGAGGGTGTCTTCTGCGTGGTCACCGTTCAGAAACTTGTATTTGTACAAGGCGGAAAGAAGTGCCCTGTCCCCATTCGGATCCTCTGGAGTCTCCTTGAGCCAGTCGCCTAGGATGCGAAGCCCGCCATTAACAAACGATTCGAAGACATCCATTGCTTTATCTTCATTTTCAGGACGTAGAATTTCGACATCTTGTGTAGCGGCAAGTGCCACCAAGCAGAGTAAGTCAATGGCGAGATCATCCCTACCAAATACTCGACCTTCGACCAATTCTTTGCACTCACCCTCCACTTTGACCCGAGTATCTGTCTCATACCCAATAAGCGCCGCAAACAACGCTAGGTCACGATAAAACTGAAATATCGGCTGACCCGTCGAGGGATGTTTGGCCTCAGCGAGTCTATGAACCACCGGTTCTACTGCATCCACGCGACGAATAGAACGCATTATTGAATTCTCTCAATCCGAGTGCGATTACGCTCACAGTTAAAAATCGATGTCGCGATCTCTTTTCCTCTGACCGCTATTAAGTCGCTCGATTTCTCTCCCCTGGAACCCTTATTCTCCGATATGAGTACAAATTCCAGGTCCACGTGCTTCCTCAACGTGTCAACCACGTCCTTGTCGCCTTGCGAGCTGCTGACCAGAAGCACAACCTGAGACGCAAGCGCTGGGACAAAGCGGGCGGTATCGACCCTGTACTGCTTATCAAGCTGTCCGAATGGTGAATCCAAAACGAGTGGGGCTACCGTACCGGGTATCAACACGGAATTCCCGCTTTCCTGGGTGCGACTACTTGAAAATTGTACGAGCGCTGCAATGAACGCCAGACTCATTAGCTGGTTTTCGCCACTGCTTCGCGGAACCGCTCGACCATCCGCGAAGAATAGCTCTAAGCCAAAGTTGTCAGCAAAGTTGAACGTATAGTCACGACGTGCCGTTTTGATCAAAATGTCATTGATCAGCTTGGTGATTTCGGCTTTTGCCAACATTTGATGTTGTTGGAGTAACGCGCGGAGAAGGTCGGCGGCGCGTTGGGCGAGGTCTCGACGAACGACAAACCGTTTGGCCTTCCCAGACTTGCCAGCCAAGAAATCTATTTCTTTCTCGATATCCTCGTATAAGCGATTGTGGCGGTTAACGTTCCCCGAGAGAATACCTAGCCTTTGGTTCGTTGCAGCAAGCTTTCGTGAGAGTTCTTGATAAGCCTTCTCTTTCTCTGCGATGTCTTTGAGTGGAGCACCCTCCAACTGTTTGCTCAGTTCACCTATCCGCACTTCAAGTCGCCTGCGCTTTTCAACTAGGCTTGCAATGCTCTGCTGAGCGTTTTCCAGAAGCTTCGGCGCGTCCTTCCTAAACTCTTTCAACGTTGAAATGCGACCTCGAGCACGAACGACACGTCCTTGAACCTCGGCTGTCGACGCACTTTTCAGCAGCTCCGCAACACATTTCCATTCTTCGGTCTCTGGGTGCAGCGGCCGCCCGCAAACGCAAGTTTCGACAGCCGACATGCCCTTTACGAACTCTTCATTGTAGGGGCTCGGGATGCGACCCTTTAGACTCGCTTCGTCGATGAATGACAGTGTCTCCGTTGTTAGCTTCCGTGCGACTAATGAGTAGGCCCTGGTTCCAATCCATTTGATGACTGACTGTTCGGCGGTTTTCAGTTGCGCTGCGACTTCCGCCAATTCTCGGGACCTCTCGTCTCGTTGTTTCTGTATCTCCTGAGCGCCCTCAGCGACCCTTAATTTCTTGAGTATGGAGTCTATTTGTGCCTCTAAAGCTTCCTTCTCGCTGATGCATTCGTCTCTTTGAATCTTTAGTTTTTCCCGCGTCTCATCAATCTCCAGCAGGCGCTGTTCGTATGCATTGAGCTCAATCTCCCCAGGTAAATTCCCAATTTGCTGATTGAAGTACTTTGCGGCTTGAGCGAGGTCGTCGATGCCTGTCTGGGCGATGTGGCACCCCAACATGTTCCGTATGGCTTGTCCAACCTCCTTATAGTTTCCTTCGGCCGAAAATGTCTCGGCATGCTCGCCATCGAAGAAAAAGTATCTCGCCATCTCTTTGGGCACTACTGAGTTGATGAATGAGTCTTCCGCATCGAGGTGCTGGTAAACGCCATCCTTTATCAAATGGACGGTCAAGCTGGACTCGTTTTTCTTATCGTTTTGCTTGTGCCTGCGCTGGGCCGAGTACGTTGCCCCTTCGTGCTCGAAAACGACTTCGACTGAAGCCGTGGTTGCGCCTTCCTCCGCCGCAGCGTAATTCACGATGTCATCGGGCTTTTCAAATTTCTTAGTTGTGGTTCCGTAGAAACACCACATTACGGAGTTCAGGATGGTTGTCTTGCCGACTCCGTTCTCTGCGTGTATCAGGGTTACATTGCGATCTGGGTCCGTCGATAGCGGAAGTTCCTGCTGGCCGTAAAATTGACGAAAATTATTGAGCCGTATGAGCTTGAGCTTCATTTAGCGTTCAGCTCCTTAGCGGCAAACTTATTAACCAGCTCGATTACCTCACTTTGGCGGTCTCCTTTGACACTCCGAAACTCAAAAGCATAGTGCCTCTGAATTTCCATCAGGCGGGCGAGGAACTGCTGGAGTACTTCGGGTGTGATGTTTGCGTCTGCTGCCGCCTGCTTCGCGGGAGTTGCAGCGTTACAATTGGACATAATAGAGCCTCTAAATCGTGTTGCGCATCGGCGGACGAATCGCGCGCAGGATCAGAGTACTTCGGCGCTGCAACCACGTAAATCGTTAATTTCTCAGTAGGTTATGCAGATCTCTGCAAACGCCCGAAACAAAGAAAATTTAACGTCCATTGAGAAATAGTTGACTTCCAGAGCTGCTGCATGGGTTAATTACACCATGAAGCCCACTACCGCAAAGCTGACCGAGTCGTACTCTTATGTGTTCTCGGCGCTCCGGGGAGTTCAGGCCGGCCGGGAATATTACACGGCAATGTGCCCACTGAAGCTGATATCGAAGATTTTCTTGTTTGATGAAGACGAGCTTCCCCCTATGCTGAGGGCGCAGAGAGCCATAAACCGGGCGCGAATCCCTGAAATATCTCGTTACTTGGTAGAGAATCCGAAAGAATACGTCTTTTCATCGATCACGGCGTCGATCGATGGCAGTGTCAGATTTGAACCTTTCGATCCCGAACATAGCTTCATCGGTCGCCTGTCGGTGCCAATGACGGCACGATTCATCATCAACGACGGCCAGCACCGCCGAGCTGGCATAGAGGAGGCTCTCAAACACCGCCCCGAACTGGGTGACGAGACGATCTCTGTAGTCTTCTTTCTCGACGAAGGGCTTCAGAGGAGCCAGCAGATGTTTGCCGATTTGAACAAGCACGCGATTCGGCCAACAAAATCGCTCGGAATTTTGTACGACCTCCGCGATCCCGTTTCGCAAGCAGTCCGAAAACTCATTCAGGAAGTTCCCATTTTCCGCGGGTTGACAGAGACAGAAAAAACGACCATCTCGAACCGATCGATAAAGCTGTTCACACTTAGCAGCGTCTTCCAAGGTACGCAAGCGCTATTGAACAAGAAACCTAAGGATCGTATGACACGCGACGAAGAGGCTTTCGCTCACGATTTCTGGGTTGAGATCACAGGCCAGATTTCCGAGTGGGGGTTAATTCTTGACAAACAAGTTCATGCGGCAGAATTGAGGAAAGACTTCATTCACGCTCATGGGCTCGCCCTTCATGCACTCGGAATCATGGGACACACGTTGGTGACCACCGAACCTGACAAGTGGAGGAATCGATTGCGCATGCTAAAGAAGGTTGATTGGTCCAGATCAAATGCTGCAACATGGGAAGGCAGAGCAACGATCGGAGGACGGGTTAGCAAGGCGCATTCCAATGTCATTCTCACTGCTGCCTTCTTGAAAAAGAGCCTCGAACTGCCATTGTCGCCGGAAGAAAGCAAACTCGACAACTCCAGAAGGAAGGCCGGTCGCACATGGTAGGAACAGCACCTTTGGCTCAGATTGAGCAACGTCGCACATTCGGCCGCGCTGAACTCGACAGAATCTACGCTGAAATTCAGCAGGTATACAGGGCGGACAATCGCCCATGGGTGATTGGATACAGCGGAGGCAAAGACTCGACAACAGCACTGCAACTTGTCTGGACGGCACTCTCGGAACTTCCAACGGGACAACTCGTGAAGCCCGTTTATGTGATTTCGTCAGACACGCTGGTGGAAACCCCAAAGATTGTTGAATACATAGATCAGTCGCTCGAGCGGATGAACAGTGCTGCTGTCGCGCAGGGACTTCCTCTCACCGCAGAGAAAGTGCAACCGGAGCTCAATCATACATTTTGGGTAAATCTCATCGGCCGCGGGTACCCAGTTCCATCTACTCAATTCAGGTGGTGCACGGAGCGTCTGAAAATCAATCCTGCGAACAGCTACATTCTCGATAAAGTCGCGAAGCATGGAGAAGTCGTCGTAGTTTTGGGCGTTAGGAAGTCGGAAAGTGCTACGCGCGCCCAGGTCATGAGCTTGCATCGGATAGCCGGGACGCTGCTCTCGCGGCACTCCACGCTTCCGAGCGCGTATGTGTACACGCCTATTGAAGACTTCTCCGTCAACGACGTCTGGACATACTTACTGCAAGCTCCGTCCCCTTGGGGTAATAACAACCGGGACCTCGTTACTCTTTATCGAAACGCCCAAGCTGGCGAGTGCCCACTGGTAGTTGATAAACAGACTTCTTCTTGTGGCAATAGCCGATTTGGATGTTGGACCTGCACAGTCGTCACTCAAGACAGTTCTATGGAAGCGTTAATAGACAACGGCGAGGTTTGGCTTGAGCCGTTCTTGGAGTTCAGAAATTATCTGGCATCGTTACAAAATCAAGAGCTGTGGCCTGAAATACGCAATCGTAAGCGCCGCAATGGTCGCGTGATTGTCAAAGACGGTGTGGCACAGCCTTGGGGCCCATACACTATCGCTATGCGACAGCTTTTACTACGAAAGCTGTTGGAGGTTCAGCGGGTTGTCGGCACTGCAGGAACGAATGAGAATGGCACACTGATCAACAAACGTGAGCTTGAATTGATCCGGAATATCTGGAGAACTGAAGAGAGCGATTGGGCTGATTCTGTACCTCAAATCTATTCTGAAGTGATGGGGAATAACCTTGAGTGGGTTCGCTACGAAAGCCCGACTTTTGGCGCTGCCGACCTTAAACTACTCGAATCAGTATCAGTTCATCACGGATTGCCAGTCGCTATGGTGGCGAAGTTATTGGAATGTGAACGGAAACTTAATTCGTACATGAAGCGTTCAGCTATTCAGCAACAGCTCGCGTCAATCATTGAAGAGGACTGGAATACAGAACCAAAGGATCCTACACCCGAGATTTCCAAATGACGCTTGAAGAAATTGTAATTCGCAACTACGGCGCATTCGGCGGGGAAACTATTATTGACCTGCGACCTGGGCCAAACCGCAACATCATTCTGTTTGGCGGCCAAAACGGCAGCGGCAAGACCACTCTTCTTGAGGCTATTCGGCTCTGTTTCTACGGAAGACAGTTCGACGGAGGGATGTCGAAGCAAGATTATGAAGCACTGTTGGCCAGCCGAATTCACCACTCCATTCGCTCTGTCGTTCAGCCAAGCGAAGCTTCCGTGTCGGTTCTGTTCACTTTTGGAGAGGAGGATGGTTCTCATGCGTTCCTGGTGACGCGATCCTGGACTAAGAAGAATGGGAAGCATGTTGAAGAAACGTTTGATCTTCTCAGGGATGGACGGCCCGTAGAAGACGTCTCGGATGAGTACTGGGAGGACTTTCTTCTAAATCTCATTCCGCGGAGTATTTCAGATTTGTTCTTCTTTGATGGCGAACAGATCCAAACGCTTGCCGATGATTCCGGGGACGGACGAGCATTGTGCGACGCGATTAAATCTCTACTGGGCGTAGACATCGTCGAACGTCTGCAGGCTGACCTCCGCATCTATTCTTCTAAAGCTCTCGCTGAATTAACGGACCCGTCCATCGGGGCTGAGATGGCGAATGCCGAACAAGAGCTTCTGTTTTCGAAAGCCTCATTGGAGGCGGCGCAACGCCCCTTAGGTGATATGCAACTTGCCGTCTCTCATGTGCAAGAGCAAATCAAACAGGCTGAATCAGACCTTGTTTCCAGCGGGGGCGCATTCGCGAAGAACCGGGAATCCCAGCAGCGGAGGGGGATCATTCTAAAAACTAGAATCGCCGATCTCGACAACCGCGTGAGGCAAGCATGCTCTGGGTTGATGCCGCTCGCCATCGCGCACCAACTCGGAGAGCGCGTTCAAAGTCAGCTCGAAGCGGAGCAAACTGCTCACGAAACGAAAGCGCAGAATAAGGCGCTTTCACGGAAGCGGTCTTCGCTTGCGGCGAAACTCGAGGCAGCATTCGATCGAAACCGAATATCGTCGATCAAAGCACGCGGTGACATACTCACGATAGTAGCTGAATGTCTGAGGGATGTGCCGTCTCCGACAACCGCTTCGATTCACGGACTTTCTTCAGACGCTGCGGAACAGGTCCGGACGCAGCTCGTCCGTGCGTCTACGGAAGCGAGTTCAGAGATGAAACAGGTTGCGAGCGAACTCGACAAACTCAATAGGCAACTTCATAAGCTGGAGAAAGACATCGCCAGAGCCCCTAGCCAGGCTGAACTCACCCCTAAGCTCGCGGAGCTTGGAACACTGCATTCGCGCCTAGGGTCTGCCAGCGCGGAAGCGATGCAGCAGCACGAAAAAGTGGGTCAGCTGCAGAATGCCGTCTTGGAGGCGCAACGGAAATTTGAGAAATTGACTCAAAATGCTGCATCTCTCGTTTCTGCGCAATCGAATGCAATTGCTGCAATCAAGACGATTGATGCACTAAACGAGTTTAAGCAGCGTCTCATTGACAAGCGATTGGCTGAACTGGAGGCGGTCGCTACCGAGTGCCTCTCCACCCTCCTGCGGAAGAAGCGCTGGGTTGGGCGCATTTGTGTTGACCCCGATAATTACTCGGTCACGATCCGCACTGCTACAAATCACTTGGTGCAGAAATCACAGCTATCAGCTGGGGAAAAGCAGATCTACGCCATCGCGATGCTCTGGGCGCTGGCAAAGCTATCTCAGCGGCCTCTGCCAATGATTATCGATACGCCACTAGCCAGGTTGGACAGTGAACATCGGAAACTTCTCGTGAAGTCTTATTTCCCCGTAGCAAGCCACCAAGTAATAATGCTCTCTACAGACACTGAAATTGATTACGAAAAGGTCGGCGATCTCTCGAAATGTATTTCCCGATCCTACAAGCTAGAATTTAACCAACAAGATGGTTCCACGACGGTTGTTCCGGGTTACTTTTGGGAGGTCAGGAATTGAAATTCACAAAGGTCCGGCTAACAAAAGACGCTTCAAATCGCCTTCGATTCTTGGCAGGCAAGACAGGACTTACGCCGAATTTGCTCTGTCGATTTGGACTGTGCCTGTCTCTCACGGAACCAACGGTTCCCAACCCGAAGGACTTTCTTGAGGAGGAACGCGAATTCAATCGTTATACGCTTCTCGGAGAATTTGATGCAACATACATGGCTCTGCTTAAGCAGCGCTGCCACGAGGATGGTATAGATCGGTCACAGCTCGCGGATCAATTTCGGGCACACCTCAACCGCGGAATCATTTTGCTACAGCGTCGTGTTCGGAACATAAGCGACCTTGCGGAATTAGTGGGCGGAACATTGGACACCCATCCAGCCCCTGGCAGCGAATGTCAGGAATAGGCAACGAGAGATGTCTTCAGATTTCGGGGCGCCGGCTCCAGCCGCTGTTCATGCTGGTTTCAGAAGCGTAGATTAGTCCTTCGCGGGGCGTTTAAAGACCTGCCCGAAGTGCCAACGAATGTACTCCCTTTGTGGTTCCCATCCAGCCAGACCGGGACGGTGCAGCTTGGATCCTTGAAAGCGCTCGAACCAGTCCCGCGTAGTACTTCCATGTAGCTCGCATGACAGAAGGACTTTCAGGTCTTCGCTAATTCCGATAGCCCCGCAATCCAAAGCCTTGTGATGAATACTGCAAAGCGCAACACCGTTATTGACGTCGTCCGGCCCGCCTGCCTGATGCCATTTAATATGGGCTGCTTCGAGCCCAACGTCACTCGTACCTATCTTCGCGTCATATCCACATATTGCGCATCGGTGGCAATATGCCGTCAATACCGAACGCTGAAAGTCCGAGCTCCTCGGAAAAAGAGTAGTGCTCATGCTCAGACCGACATCGTTCAGTATGTCTCCGTGTAACGATTCAGGAAAATGCCCGTGGAGTAAACGAGCCGCGATTCGTTCAAGGAGCGCACGATGCTCCTTGAGCTCCTCCCACTGGAGTGTCGGAAAACCTCCATGGACATTCGCGCTCAAAAGCTCTGACTTCTTTGGATCGCTGTTACTCACTCTGCGAATTAGGCCTTCGGAGTTGGTCACCTCCCAAAGTTCGTCCGTTTGAAGCCGCCAAAACGGGTACTCTGGGTGAACTGATTTTCTTGACGGGCCATATCGGCGCAGAAGCCTCGCCAGCGGTTTCTCAAGCTCACCGAATGTAGCCAACCGCTCACAACCTTGCGTGACGCGAGCCAGAGCTAACAACAGAAGGAGCGGCTTGTGTGGGGCGCGCTCACCGCCGCGTTTCCAGACATTCAGTTTCCGCACTCTGTCGGTAATGAATCTTGGGATTTCCCGCATTGCTCCTCTTTGAGAACGTTATACTCATCTGCGCAGTGCGCAACTGCTGCTAGCGGATCTTTTGCACGCCTCAAAGCTAACCAACATAACGTGGCCAGCCCTTATAGTGATACCCCGCCGCGTTGATAGGTTTCGCGAATTCGGCGTCGTACAATCATCAGAGAAAATCAGAGAAAACGTAGACATATTCTTTATTGCCGCGCATAATGTCGCCTACCAAACTTACCCTGATTTTATTTTTCTGGGAATAGCTACTCTGGAGCCAAGGTGTTCAGGACCAAACAATCTCGCGGAAGCTCTGAAAATATCGATACGCCTCATGCATACGCATTGAGATCGATCTTTCTCATGGATGAGCAACACCCCTGCAGTTGCGTCGGGGTTGCGATGCCCTACACAGTTTTCTCTTGCACGAGCCGTGCTGTTGCCTGCAGACTACGCAATGCAGTTCGGACTATTCAACCCGTGCGCGCGGAAGGTGATTCCTGTGCGGTGAGCTACGGGCTTTTGTCACACTAACTAATAATAGAAAGGAGTCCGGCACCTATGAATGCTCCGCATGACGCTGTTGCTGTGGCAACGGAACTTAGCGTGTCGGGTCCACAACAGTCTATTCAAGCTTCTCGCACAACAATCATTCAAGCCATCGAACAAGTAATTAGAGAAATTGGACACGCACTAACAATCGTTGAGATTCACGATGCAATTGTTGCCCGACATCTCTACGAATTCAAAGCCGACAATCCGGTCCATATCGTCGGAAGCCAAGTGAGAAGGCATTGCCTAGGACTGGATTTTCCATCCGCTGCGCCCAACAAACTATTCAAAATGTCCGGGGCGGGCAAGTACGACATCCTCGAAGCCCCTGTTAGGAAACGGGATCGTAAACGCCCACGATTGAAGACGGTCGAAACTCAAACGCTTGAATCTCTGAAGAAACAGCACGAACGTTATATTGCTGATTTCCGTCTAAGAATTCTTGAGACCCTAAAGAAATTGTCACCCCAACAGTTTGAGCACTTCGCCGCAATCTGCTGAAAGCTTATGGATTTAGAACAGTCAGCGTAACGCGATACGGCAAAGACGGTGGAATAGACGGGAATGGTCCCTCGGGGGTCACCCAAAAGCGGCCACGAAAGGTCACTTCAAAACCGGCCACGCTTAGAGGCCTAAGACAGAAGCTCCGACTAGGTGCAGGTAGCCTCGGTTGGCATGGGCAATGTCTTGAGCGAAACGAAGCGGCAGCAGGTGATTGCGTTGGGGCGGCTGGGTTGGTCGCTGCGGCGGATTGAGCAGGAAACCGGGGTTCGTCGCGAGACGGCAGGCGGCTATCTGAAGGCTGCCGGGATT
>Ga0182030_10008159_pt1 | contig 21748 bp, 18 predicted proteins | sample 812S3MmetaG_FD_121299 | JGI IMG/M metagenome (GOLD analysis project Ga0182030, IMG submission 121299) | Permafrost microbial communities from Stordalen Mire, Sweden - 812S3M metaG (Illumina Assembly) | ecosystem: Environmental > Terrestrial > Soil > Wetlands > Permafrost | place: Sweden... | reverse complement strand
TGGATCCAGCGTCGAGAGGTTCTCGACGAGATAGTCCATCGTGATGGCGTGTGCCTCTGCGTGCATCCCGTCGCGCTTTTTCAGGAGGTAATAAACGCCGCACAGCCCCGCAGCGGGCTTAGCGGCTCCCGCAACGGGTGCCGTGCATTCGCCCCCTTCGCGATGAGGCTGCAGCCCCGGACCGGTTTTGCCGGGTTTGGCGAGCGTCGCGGCGAGCGCCGGCACAACCTTCGTCTCGAAGTGCACCGCCAGTTTGAAACGGTCAGCGAGGAGAGACTGCATCATCAGCCGAAACTGATCTTTGGTGGTGTTGGGATTGGAGGAACGCGCCTGAATCCCGAACGAGTCGCTGCTCACCCATTTGGGCAGAGGCGCAAGCACGACATTGATCTGCTCGGGCGTGAGATTCAGCTTATAAGCGAAGAGAATGTAAACACCCAGTGGAGCGACAGCTGAAAAGCGGCCGCCGGTCGGGACAAACGCATCGCCGGAATTCAGCGGTACAGAGGGCAGAGAGAATACATCGGGCGAGACGGGCTTGACCGATGCGACCTCGAAGGACATTTTGCCGCCCGCTGCGATCTCCCACTGCGGCTGCTGTGCGAACAATGCGGAAGCGAAAGCCGTGATGAGCAGAAATGGCTTCATTTTTTCACCACGCCGCGATCATATATCTTCTCGCCATCAGCAGTGGTGATCGTGCTGGCGACGGCGGCAATGGTGCCGTCGGACAAAATGCGGCCGTCTTTGGCGAGGAAGCCAGTGACAGTGAGCATATCTGCTTTGCGGATCTGTTCGAGCACAGGGCCGATGCCAGGGCTGCTCGTCACAACGAATGTGTATCGCCTGCCTGTGCTATCCCCGGGGTCGACTGCGAAGGAGTTCTGCCCATTCAGGAACTCCATTTTGAAAACCTTGCCCTTCACGGAGACCGGACTCTCTGAGTCGAAGGCCAGAGCTGGTTGGCGGGCTGCAGCGGCGGTCTGGAAGGCCAAGTCGGTCATCCGGCGCTCAAGCTCGGCACGTGCCTGTTCGGTCGTTACCTGCGCGGCTGCAGCGGCTTTCAAGCGATCGAGGGCAGCCCTGATCTGCTCGAACCGCTCGGTGTCAGTGGCCGCACTATCCGCACCACCGCGGCCCCCGCGCCCCCCGGCCGGGAGCGGGTTCACGCTCTTGCTCGCCTCTGCCGCGAGGGTGCTGATCAGCCTGGCGTAGTCCGAATAATTGCGCGCGAGATTGGAGAATTCTGTCGCGCCGTTCGCGAGGTCGCCCTTCTCGATCAGGCTTTGCGCGAGCCGGTATTGCGCCTGCGCGGCAACATCGCGCGGAGAGTTTCCGGAATTGACGATCCGGCGGTAGATGGCGATGGCGCCGTCGAGATCGCCCGCCGTGTCTTGCGTGTAGATGCCCTTTTGCAGAAGCTCCCCGGCAGTCTGGGCGCGGGCGGGAATCGCCGGCAACGCGGCGGCTGCGGCGAGGATTGCGATGCGATACGTCTTCATGCCCCGAGCGTACAAACCGCATGTTACCGAATTGTTACCGCGGCGTCCTTTTTCAGAAACCAAATGGGCGTCGGGGCGGGTAACTCGCATGAGGGCATGAAATAATGATTTCTCGGCTGATGCTTCGGAATCGGTTCTTTCGGCTCATTTTGCTGACCGCATTTCCTGTCGCACTCCTTCACGCTCAGGGGAGCTACGAAATCCAGGTCTACGGCTCCGATCTGGTTTCGCCCGGCGCCACAATGGTGGAGTTGCACAGTAACTTCACTTTTGAAGGCAGCAAGACGGTCGTCGACGGCCAGTACCCGACCGAGCACCAGATCCACGAGACGCTGGAAATCACGCATGGGTTCAGCGACTGGTTCGAACTCGGCTTTTACGTCTTTACCAGCGCCGATACGCGAGTCGGATACCAGTGGGTCGGCGATCATATTCGCCCGCGGGTGGCTGTTCCGGAGTCGTGGAAGTGGCCGGTGGGCGTCAGCCTTTCCGCCGAGTTCGGCTACCAGCGCGCGGTTTACTCCCCGGACACTTTCACCCTGGAACTGCGTCCGATTGTCGACAAGACCCTCGGCCGTTGGTATCTGTGCTTTAACCCGGTACTCGACCGCTCGTTTCACGGCCCGTCTGTTTCGGAAGGTGTGACGTTCTCTCCCAACGTGAAGGTCGGCTACGATATCACGAAGGCTGTAAATGCGGGATTTGAATATTACGGGGCGGTCGGCCCGGTCACGGGATTTGACCCGCTGCAGCAGCAACAGGAGCAAATCTTCGCCGTAACCGATCTGAATGTGAGTCCGAAATGGGAGTTCAATTTCGGTGTAGGCGTCGGGCTGACGGGCGGGACCGATCACATCCTGGTCAAGATGATTCTCGGCCGCCGCTTCGGGAAAACCAGGTAAGTGGGCCGTAGAGCGCCCGATATCTGCGATGGGTTTGTCGTGGAACGAGCACGCGCTTAAACGGACTTCGCACAGGCCGAAGGTCCGTTGTGCGCGCTTAATTTCAGCGCACAGGCCGAAGGTCCATTGTGCGCGCTTAATTTCAGCACACAGGCCGAAGGTCCGTTGCGCGCGCCTGATTTAGTGGCTGTCGCCGTCGTGGTCGACATCTCCCGAGGCTTGAGCCTTCGCCTGCGCACTCAAATGAACACTGTCCTGAGGTTCCGCAGCCGGGCGCGGAGCGGGGTGTGAACTGGCCTGAGCGGCAGCCGGAACTGCCTGTGTTGACGAAACGGCGGTAATCATTCGACGGGTCTCTCCTGCCTTGTTATCGGCTTTTGTTCCGAAATCTTTAGTCGTTGTCGTGCGAGGTTTCGTCCTCCTCCTCCTCGCCATGGCTGGCAGCCTGTGCTTCCGCACTCAACTCGACAATATCCTCAGCCTCGTCCTCGGGCGATTTTTGCCGCCGGCGCGGCTGCGATGTGGCAGCGCCCACTGCGGAAACGGCCAACGCCTCAGAAACCGAACTCAGCACGTGTTCCTTATCGGCAATTTTTCCCGGGATTTTCGGGTTTAATCCGGAAAACTACGGATTGAGCGACGCTGTGTATGCGGCAATCGCGATCATGTCGTCCGTCGAGAGCTTCTCGACGACCTTCTTCATGAGCGCCGCCGCGCTGCTGCTGTTTGCGCCCACCTGAATGTTGTAAAGCTGCCGTACGACATAAATCGGATGCACGCCCGCGATCCCCGGCACGTCGCCCAGCCCTTTGAGGCCCTCGCCGTGGCACGTGCTGCAGACGATGGTTTTGCCCGCGCCACCCTTTGTCGCCAGTTCCTCGCCTCGCTTGATGCTGCCAGGCGGCACGTATGCGATGAATCCGGAATGCGGATCGCGCAGTTCGACACGTGCAGGATCCTGCGGCAGAGTGATGATGCGATTCCCCAGTGGTTCGGTTCCCCCGGCCGGGAGCGGCAGACGCATCCGCCCGCCGTTAACCCAGGTTTTCGGGACTGTGGTGGCTTCCACAACCTTATACCAGACCGCCGGTTTAAGCGACGCAAACCAAGCTACTGCCTTCCGCATTTCCTCTTCAGGAAGGCCCGCCGCGATGTTGTTCATCCGCGCTGCACGTGCTGAATTCGCATTGGCTTCCGGGTCTTTTCTCAAGTTGTTCTTGAAGTCTTCCATCTGCCGGAGCATGTAAGCTGCCGGCAGCCCGGCGAGATCCGCGGACTCGGGATGCCCCAGCCCGGTCATCAGATGGCACGACCCGCAGGCCTGTGCCTGTATCCCCGTCTGTACGACACGGGGCAGAGGGCCGTGTTCGTCCGGGAACCAGTCGGGCGGATTGAACTGATCGTCAACCTGTGCCTGGGTATAGGCCTTGGTGCTTCCGGCAAGGTGCTTGGGTCCGTTATCGGCAGCCGTTTGAGGCGGCGGATCCGGCACAGGATATGCCCAGTTCAGAGACTGCGCTTGCACCCCCGCGACCAAAACCGCCAACGCACCGGCCACAACGATCAGATTTTTCATAACAACCCCCCGAGGCATTCTACACAATTCCTCTAAAGATCCTCGGGTAATCTGCCGACAAATGAGCAGAAGGCGTCGCGAGAAAATTCCCCCGCCGGGCCACCCATCTGGTAGGGCGGTGCGACAGGGCGCATTCGGACACCCGAGAGGAGTCGCAGCGCAAACGCTCATGAAGGAAACGGAAGCCATCGGCTTAGCCCCGGCAATGCCCACGGCAGATGTTTCTGAGCGAGGTCTGCCGGCTGTACCACCGCTGCCACCACGGATACTCATTGTCGATGACTATCCGATGAACGTAGAGTTGCTGGAACACGTTCTCCGGTCGGAGGGATTTCGAACTCTGGCCGCCGGCAACGGCGCTACAGCGGTCGCTATGAGCCGTGCCAATCTGCCGGATCTGATTCTGCTGGACGTCATGATGCCCGACGAAAGCGGCTTTGAGACCTGCGCCAGGCTGAAGTCAGATCCAATGACGTCCGATATCCCCGTTATCTTCGTTTCTGCACTCGATGACGTCAGGAATAAGGTCAACGGCCTGAAACTGGGCGGGGTCGACTACCTGTCGAAACCAGTGCATGCTGAAGAGGTCCTCGCGCGGGTTCGCGTCCATCTTCACCTGCGGGCAAACAGTCGCGCCATCGCGCAAAGCAATCAGGCGCGGCTGGCTGAACTGCGGGACGCCCAGCGGGCCATCCTTGTACGGCCCGCCGACCGGCCCGAAGCTTCTTTCGCCGTGCACTATCACGCTCTTGAGGGAGCGGGCGGTGACTTTTACGACGTGGTATCGTCCAGCCCCGGTGTGTTTGGCTACTTTGTCGCCGACATCAGTGGCCACGGTGTGACCGCCGCATTTTTGACAGCTGCGATCAAGGCTTTGCTTCGCCAGTATTCGGGCCCGCTGTATTCGCCGGAAGACACTATGCGGGGCATCGACTCGGTGATGCGCGAGATTCTTGGCCAGGAACAATACCTGACAGCCTGCTACGCGGAGTGGAACCGCTCGACCGGCCGGCTGTCCGTAGTGAGTGCGGGGCATCCGCCGATGATCCTCATCCGGGAATCGGGCGAAGCGCAGACGCTCGAAATGGACAGTAATCCTCTGGGAATGTTCAGCTCCCTGGTCCTGCAGCGCAGGGACTTGTACGTTTCTCCGGGAGACCGCTTCTTTCTTTACACCGACGGGCTGATCGAGTGTTCGCCAGGGCGCGGCCGCGCCGAAGGTATCGGAAGACTGATTCGATCCTGCACCGACAACCGGGCTCTGGCCCTCGGCGACACGGTCGCCCGGGTCGCGTTAGACATCCAGTCCGGCGCCGGAGCGGTGAGCGACGATCTGCTGCTGCTGGGAGTGCAGGTCATCCGATGAGCGCGCGGTACACAGATTGGCGCTGCGAACTGCCCGCGACCCTGGATGCGGTCGAGCAACTCTGCAAAGAGTTTCACCACTGGCGCTTAAGCGCGTGCGCCGGGCTGAATTCCTTCTCGGGGGAATTGCTTTTGCGGGAAGCACTTACCAATTCGGTTCTGCATGGCTGTTCTGGTGATTCCGAGAAGCGCATTTTGTGCTCGATGCGCGCCAAAGCCGACCGTCTGATCATCGCCATCCGCGACGAGGGCAAAGGGTTTGACTGGCGTTCAGCGTGGAATCGTCGCCCGGAACCTTCCGCGGCTCACGGCCGCGGCGTCGAAATTCTCCGCCGCTATGCAAATCTCGTCCGCTTCAACCGGGCGGGGAACTCAGTAACGATTGTCAAAAGATATGAGGCAACAACATGAACGATGAAGTGATTTCTCAACAGGCGGTTCTGCAGGAAGCAGACACTGCGGCGATGAAGCCGGACGGGGATCTGGTCGCGGCTCATCTGCCCCTGCTTCGGTCGAAACTGACCGGGATGGTGGCTGCGGGGATTCGCCACCTGACCCTCGATCTGGGCGGCGTCAGAGCCATTGATTCGATGGGTATCGGACTGCTGGTTTCCGTGCACAATTCCCTGCGCAAAAGCGGGGGCGAACTGAAGCTGATTCATGTCTCCAGGGACATTCTCGCCCTTCTGCAGGCGATGCGCATCAACCAGCACTTCAGCGTATCGGGTAACTGAGGATCAAAAATGAGCGATTTCAGCCAGGATGACGAGCTGATTCAGGACTATCTCGCCGAGAGCCGCGAGCACCTGGCCACCATAGAGAGCGATCTGCTGGCCATGGAACAGGCAGGCGCGGCCATCGATGAGCAGCTTGTCAATCGCGTTTTCCGCGCCGCGCACTCGATCAAAGGCGGCGCCGGATTCTTCGATCTGCTGCACATCAAAGAACTGGCGCATCGTACCGAGAATGTTCTCGATCTCGTGCGCTCGGGCCAGATGACTCCCGATTCCGAGATGGTGAGCATTCTTCTGCTCGCCTTCGACAAATTGCGCGGTTTGCTCGATGATTACCACCAGAGCAACCAGGCCGATATCTCAGAATTCACTGCCGCTCTGACCCGCCTTACCGAGGACCACCTTCGCCCGCAGAAAAAGAGTTCCCCGGAACAGCAGGTTGTGGTTCGAATCCCGCGCGGACGCGATCTGACTGCCTCCGCCTTCGATCTGGAACAGGCCCGGCGGGCGGGTAAATCCATTTATGCCCTCGAGTATGACCTGATTCACGATATTCAGCGCCGGGGCGAGACTCCGCTCGAAACCCTGAACCGCCTGATGAAATGCGGCTCTATTCTGACGACAGCGTTCGATCTCGATTCCGCCGGCACGCTCGAGGACGAACCCTCCAACCGGCTCCTGCTTGACTGCCTCTATGCCACCGCGCTTGATATCTGCTCGGTAGCCCAGATCCTCGACCTTCGCCCGGAACAGGTTCACTGCATCGAAAACAACGCGCCGGCGGCCTCGCCGCCTGTCGATTCACCGCAGAACGCGCCGAACCTGCCGGCGGTACAGCAGTCGGCATCGCAGCAGCCGATGCCCGCTCAACCCGAGGCTACCGTTCGTCTCAACGTGGCGCTTCTCGATTCTCTGATGACGCTGGCAGGCGAGCTTGTCCTTGGCCGGAACCAGCTCAACGAGGCCGTTCGCAACAACGATACGCAGGGAATCAGTACAGGTGCGCATCGCGTCAGCCTCGTCACGTCGGAGATTCAGGAGACCGTCGCGCTGACCCGCATGCAGCCTGTTTCCACACTGTTCTCGAAGTTCCCCCGCGTGGTCCGCGATCTCGCTGCTCAGCTGGGAAAGGAAGTTAATCTCGTCCTCGAGGGCGGGGAAGTCGAACTGGACAAGACAATTATCGAAGGCCTGTCCGATCCCCTGACCCACATGGTGCGCAACTCGGTCGATCACGGCATAGAATCAGCCGCGGAGCGTACAGCGGCGGGCAAACCCGCGCAGGGGACGGTGACACTTCGTGCGCGCCATCAGGGCGGTCAGGTTCTGATCGAAATCGGGGACGACGGCAAGGGGATATCGGTCGAAAAAATCGTCGCTTCGGCGCTGGCGAAAGGTCTTCTCACCGCCGACCAGCTGCAGACGATGTCCGAATATGACAAACAGTCGCTGATCTTCATGCCCGGTGTATCCACCGCAAAGCAGCTCACCGACGTGTCGGGCCGGGGCGTAGGCATGGATGTGGTCAAGACCAACCTGGACAAACTCGGCGGGAAAGTCGAGATCGATTCTTCTCCCGGTAAGGGTTCGGCGTTTCGCATTAAGCTGCCGCTGACGCTCGCGATTATTCCCTCGCTTCTAGTGTCCGAATCCGGTGAGCGTTTTGCTATCCCGCAGGCCAGTGTCCGGGAACTGCTCCGCATCCCCGCGCGCCAGATCGCCGAACGTATCGATCGGGCCGGTGACGCGGAGGTGGTTCTGCTGCGTGACCGGCTTGTGCCGCTGGTGCACCTTGCCGATATACTCGGCGGCACCCGCCGGAACAGCAACGCTCGTGCTATGAACGTGGTTCTCGTCGACGCGGGACCTTTTGAATACGGATTGGCGGTCGAGGAGCTTCACGACTCAGTCGAGATCGTGGTCAAGCCAATGGGCCGCCACATGCAGGAACTCGGAGAGTATGCCGGGGCCACCATCCTCGGCGACGGACAGGTCGCGGTTATTCTCGACGTCGGAGGGCTCGCGCAGCGCGCCGGTTTGTCCCGCTCCTCGGCGGCGCCAATTGTCAAAGAGCAGGCTGCCGACGCGATGGTTGGCGAAAAACATGCGCTGCTCGTGTTCAGCAACGCCCCTGGCGAGCGCTGCGCGCTTCCGATCGATCTGGTGACGAGAGTCGAGCGCGTCCGCACCGGGCAGGTTGAATACCTGGGCGGTCGCCGGACGATGCAATACGGCGGCGCCAGCCTGCCTTTAGTCACACTGCACGACAAGGCCTCGGTTGGCGAACTCGCCGAAAGCCAGCCATGGGTGGTGGTGGTATTCGACTGCGGCGGCAAGGCTTTCGGACTCCTGGTGGCGGAGCCCCTCGATATGATCGAAACCTGCCTGGACGTCGACACGGTCACGCTCCGGCAGCCCGGTGTCGCAGGTTCTGCCCTCCTGAACGGAGTGACCACGCTGATGCTGGACATCTTTGAACTGACCGGCGCTGCACAGCCGGACGGTCCCCACACCGCATCGAACACTCTGCCGGCCGCAGTCCAGGGCCGCAAGGCAACAGTCCTGGTTGCCGAGGACTCGGACTTCTTTCGGGGGCAGATTCAACGCCTGATCGAAGGTGTCGGCTATCGGGTTCTCGCCGCGCCGGACGGCCAGGCGGCGTGGGAACTGCTCGACAGCAACGCAGAGGACGTTTCTGTTGTCACCACCGACGTTGAGATGCCGCGTCTGGACGGACTGGGACTCACCGAACGTATTCGTAGTGACCCGCGCTTTGCCCACCTTCCGGTGATTGCTCTGTCGACGCTGGCCGGCGAAGAGGAAATTGCGCGCGGTCTCGCCCTTGGCGTCAGCGAGTATCAGGTGAAGCTCGACAAAGATCAGCTTCTCGAGAGTATACGGAGAGCCGTGGGCAACCGGGCTCACGATCAGGCGCCCCTCGCGGCGTGAAAAGGAAAACCATACAAAATGTCTCTATCGAATTTGAAGATCCACAAAAAAATTGCGCTGGTGCTCGGCGGGATCATCTTGATCACCGTCGCCCTGTCAACCCTCTCACTGTGGACGAGCTTCACAGCGGAACGGCTGGCTGCCGATTCATTAAGCCGGATGACTAAGTCCAAACTGGCGGCGACTGTTGCCGCCGAAAATGCGGCCATCGGCCAGGATGTCGCGACGATGGTGGCCAGTCAGAACACCTCTGAGGATCTCTTGCGGGAACGAAAGGAGCATCGCGGCAAACGACAAGAAGCGCTCGCTGAATTCCGGAAACTCGCGAACACCCCCAAGTCGATCCAGCACGGCGCCGACATGGAGGAGTTAGTGAAATCGGCGAGTGCGGAGGGGGACAGGATTGAATCGCTTGTGCGCAACCACCACAACGCGGTTGCAGTTCGCGAGCTTCCGATTTATTCGGCCGCTCATGGCAAAATGCGTGCCAAGGCGACGGAAGCGATGGCGTGGCAGGAACAGCTGCTTGGGGAGAACGAAAAAAAGCGTGCTGAAAGCGAGACCACAATCTTGATTGCGCTGATCGCCGGCTGCCTTGTCGCAGTTGTCACCTCGGCTTTCGGGGGACTGGTTCTTGCCCGCGGCGTTGCGCGCCCACTGGGCACGGCGGTTGCGCACATCGAGCGCATCGCCGAGGGTGACCTGTCCCAGGATGCTCCAGTCGAATTTCTGGCCCGCGGGGATGAGATAGGCAATCTGGCGCGGGCGAAGCAGAGGATGATCGACGCGTTGCGCACATTCACCCGGGAAATCGCCGGAGGCGCGCAGGTTCTGGCTTCTTCTTCGACTGAATTGCTGGCCAGTTCGACGCAGCTCACTGCCGGTTCAAGGAACGCCTCCGATAAAGCGAACTCGGTCTCTGCTGCCGCGGAGGAAATGAGTTCCAACATTACGTCAGTTGCAGCGGGCATGGAGCAGACCACGACGAATCTCGCGCATGTTGCCGCCGCCACGGGAGAGATGACCGCCACCATCGGCGAAATCGCCCAGAACTCCGAAAAGGCCCGGCGCATCACAGATGAGGCAACTCGCCAGGCTGCCCGTATAAACGACCAGATTCACCAACTCGGCGCCGCCGCCCGTGAAATCGGCAAGGTTACCGAAACCATCACCGACATTTCCTCCCAGACAAACCTGTTGGCTCTGAATGCCACCATCGAAGCGGCCCGCGCAGGGGCCGCCGGTAAGGGTTTCGCCGTAGTCGCGACAGAAATCAAGGCACTGGCCGAACAGACTGCGGCGGCTACGGAAGACATCAAGGGACGTATCAGCGGGGTACAGTCCGCCACTTCCGGAGGTATCGCTGAGATCGAAAAGGTTTCCCTGGTGATCCAGGAAGTAAACTCCATTGTGGCTTCGATCGCCGCCGCGATCGAAGAACAGTCCGCCGCCACGAAGGATATCGCACGCAACATCGCTGAGGCATCCACCGGCGTCAACGAAGCGAACACCCGGGTGGCCGAGTCCTCCCACGTCTCCCGTGAAATTGCAAAGGATATCGCCAGCGTTAACGGATCTGCCAACGAAATGGCCGGCGGCGGTGAAAGCGTTCGCGACAGTGCCGGCGAACTCTCACGGGTGGCCGAATCGCTCCAGGCTACGGTCGCCCACTTCCGCCTTGCCTGAAGTTAACCGGAGGGAATTTTATGGCAGAAACGGAAACGGATCGCGGGTCAGAGAAAGTCCTGTTGTCGACTTTCTTTGTCAGGGAATCGCTGTGCGGCCTAGATGCCGCAGGCGTTCAGGAGGTGATCAGGATTGACGCGCTGACGAAGATCCGGAATGCCCCCGAGCACGTGGCAGGTGTAATCAATCTGCGCGGCAAAATCGTCACGCTCCTCGATCTGGGAATCATTCTCGGGTTCGGGCCGAGCCAGGTCACCGGGGAAAGCCGCGTTTTCATCATTGAGGACCGCAACGAGTTCCTCGGCCTGCTCGTGGACAAGGCGGGAGAGGTTGCTGAAATGGAAACGGACCGAATCGATTCGCTGCCGGTCAATATCCCGCCGGCACGCGCCCGGTGCTTCCGCGGGCTCTACCGGTCGGGGGGCAGCGTCATCGCGCTGCTCAGTCCTTCCGACGTGCTCAACTGAGGCCAGGATAAGAATGGCGGCTCACGACCGTTCGCGCACTCGCGTTCTTGTGGTAGACGATGCGTCCCTCTTCCGTCGCGCCATCTCCGTGGCGTTGGCGGGACTGCCGGATGTGGAGGTGGTGGGCGTCGCTGCCAACGGGAAACTGGCGCTGGAGCGTCTCGCCGCCCTGCAGCCGGACGTCATGACCCTCGACGTCGAAATGCCGCTCATGAATGGTATCGAGGTTCTGAACATCATGCGGAAGACCGGGGTTGCCACCCAAGCCGTCATGCTCAGCGCCTGCACCGTGCGCGGCGGCAAGATGACTCTTCGGGCGCTGGAGGCAGGGGCCTTCGATTTCGTAACCAAACCAGAGGGACGGAATCCGGAGGAAAATATCGCCCAGCTGCGCGCCAGCCTTCAGCCCATCATCGGGACCCTCGCGCGCCGGCGCGAGATCCACAAAATCCTGGACAACGGCGGAACCAGATCGGTTGCTCCACCGGTCTCCTTCGTCCCGGGGCCCGCTTCTGTCGCGCGCGCGCCTGCCATGTCGGGTCCACCTGTCGTTCTCATCGGCGTCTCCACCGGCGGCCCGGCCGCCCTCGCCGAGATAGTGCCCGCGCTGCCGGCGAAGCTTCCCGCCCCTGTTTTTATCGTGCAGCATATGCCTCCGCACTTTACGGAGGCCCTTGCGGAGCGCCTGGAATCTCTCAGCGCCATTCGGGTGCAGGAAGCGCGCGATGGCGAGATCGCGCAGGACGGCTGCGTGTACCTCGCGCCCGGCGGCCGGCATATGAAGGTCTGCCGAGGCGAAAAGGACGGAATTCTGATCCGCGTCACTGACGATCCGCCGGAGAAGGCATGCCGTCCGTCGGTCGACTATCTGTTCCGTTCCGCGGCACTGAATTTACCGGGCCGCTCGGTTGCCGCCATCCTCACGGGTATGGGCAACGACGGTTCCGAGGGTTTGCGCATGCTGAAACGCTGCGGCAGCTTCAACATCGCGCAGGATGAGGCCAGTTGCGTCGTTTACGGCATGCCGCGCGAGGCCGTGCTGACCGGCGCCGTCGACACGGTGGTGCCTCTTACCCGGATTGCGGACGCCATCACCCGCGCCGTTGCCTCCCGGGTGCGAGCATGATCCGCCTTCGCCCCGACGAGCGTCAGGCGGTCTCCTCCTACATCCACTCCATCTGCGCCATCACACTCGATCAAAGCAAGGACTATCTGATCGAAGGCCGTCTCAGCAGTGTGCTCGAAGAGGCAGGATGCACGAGCTTTACCGATCTCATCAGCCGCGCCCGCGCGGACTCGCAGGGCAGTCTGAAACGCCGCATCATCGACGAAATCACTACCAACGAAACGCTGTTCTTTCGTGACACGTCGCCGTTTGAACTTCTTCGCCACAAGATCATCCCCGAGATAATCGACCGCCGCTCAAAATCATCCCTTGCCGTTCCCCTTCGCATCTGGAGCGCCGCCTGCTCCACGGGTCAGGAGCTGTACAGTATCGCAATCCTGCTGCGCGAACTTCTTGGCGACCTCGAGCGCTATAACATCCGCCTGGTCGGCACCGACATCTCCAATCAGGCTGTCTCCCGGGCCAGCCAGGGCATCTTTACACCGATTGAAATCGAACGTGGCCTCGCCCCGGCGGAGCGCGACAAGTCTTTTCTGCCGCACAGGGGCGGCTGGAAGATTCGCGATGAAATCCGCGCGCTGGCCAGTTTCCGCCACATGAATCTCATGGAAGACTTCTCGTCACTGGGGAAGTTCGATGTCGTCTTCTGTCGGAACGTGGCTATCTATTTCAATGAAAAAGACCGGATCTCGGTTTTCAACCGTATCGGCCAGAGACTGGAACCTGACGGCTATCTGGTCATCGGCTCCATGGAGTCCATCGCCGGCATCTGCCCGCAGTTCGAATCGAAGCGGCACCTGCGTTCTGTTTTTTATCAGCTCCGCAAGGCCCATTAACGGTCGCAGCGGTCGTCGCGCCGCTGATCAAACCCCTCGCGGTCGATCAGATGAGGCCGCTCCATGCCACAGGGCGTAAAGACGGTTTCGTCCGGATACTCGTTCTGGATTTTCAGCCCGCCCATGCGTGTTTTGAAGGGTAGCGTCCCGACGGGAACAATGCGGCCGACATCCTGCCCGCTCGTCCTGTCTTTGGCGCGGATCTGTATTTCGCCGGCTTCGCGCAGCACCGGAACTGTAATCCGGAATCGCCCGTCGGCCTCCACATCGGCCGCCTCTCCCACCGGAATGCTCACCTCTACGCTGCCGATTCCCAGAAACGCCTGCGCCCACCGCGCCACATACACTGCCTGCAACCGGAGTTCGTGTTGCCCCAGCCGCTGGGACTCGGTCAGTCTGCCCGCGATCGTCGCATTCATCACCGGGCGGCACACAAAGTCCTCTCGCGGATTGCTCTGATCCGACAGTGCAAGTTCCACGGTTTGAATCGCGCATCCAGGGGCGTAGAGGAGCGCTTTGAAGAGGGCCGCCGCGCGATCACCGCGCGTTGTTGAAATCAGGTAATCCGTGACACCCGCTCGCCCGTTCACCACGCCGCCAAGCTCCTCGCTCTCGAGAATGTAGCGAATGAAAACCTTCTCCGCCGGTATGCCGTCAGGAATATGAATCCGGACATAATGCGCAGGAGCCTGCGCCACAGCGGAAGCAGCTGCCAGCAGCAGGAAAAAACGCATGCTTCCATCATAGGTCCGCAAATGCCCCGTGATACTTCTGGTCTGTGGCCAAAGAACCGCACGTCATCGGGCGCATCGGCTGGCTGCGCGCCGCTGTCCTCGGCGCTAACGATGGCATCGTCTCCACCGCCAGCCTGATGCTTGGCGTAGCCGGTGCGCGGGGCAGTCACGCAAACATCGTGGTGGCAGGGGTCGCCGGCCTCGTGTCGGGAGCGATGGCGATGGCCGCCGGCGAATACGTCTCGGTGCATTCCCAGTCCGACACGGAAAACGCCGAGCTCCGACGCGAGCGGACGCACCTCAGAACGGACTACGCCGGCGAGCGCCAGGAACTGGTGGACATCTACATCGCCCGCGGGCTCGACGCCACCCTGGCCGGTCAGGTCGCGGACCAACTCATGCGTCACGACGCACTCGGGGCCCACGCCCGCGATGAACTCGGCATCACGCATGCCCGCAAGGCGCGTCCCACTCAGGCGGCGGCCGCCTCGGCTGCCAGCTACGCGATCGGCGCGGCAGTTCCGCTTATCATGGGCGCCGCGGGATCACAGAGCAGCCTCGCCGCCGCCGTCTCTCTGAGTTCTTTGGTAATGCTGGCCGTCCTCGGAGGTATTGCCGCATATGCCGGCGGGGCAAATATCCTGAAAGGTTCGGTCCGCGTGACGTTTTGGGGCGCCCTTGCCATGGCTGTTACAGCGGGCGTCGGTGCCGCGCTCGGAACCGCCGTATGATAAACAGATTCAGATGGCGAAGGATTCCATAACCATCGGCTCCCTTCGGAAAAGCGAGGTCGAGGAGGCCGCCCGCATTGTCCGCCTCGCGTTCGGTACATTCCTCGGCATTCCGGATCCACTCAGCTTTATGGACGACCGGAACTTCATGACGCCGCGCTTCCGGTCGCCGCACGTCAAAGTCATCGCCGCGCGCGAGGCAGGGCGTCTGATCGGATCGAACGTGGTCACGCGCTGGGGTTCGTTCGGTTATTTCGGACCGCTCACTGTGCTTCCTGAATACTGGGAGCGCGGCGTCGCGCAACGCCTGCTGCAAGCCACCGTCACAACGTTCGACGCCTGGAGGCTCCGGCACACCGGCCTCTACACGTTTCCGCACAGCGCGAAGCACGTTCATCTCTATCAGAAATTCGGCTACTGGCCGCGCTATCTGACTGCCATCCTGGCGCGGACTCCCGGGCCGGGTCCCCTGCCCACCCTGATGTCCGGACTGAAGAAGGACGAACGTGAGCGTGCCATCGCCGCCTGCCGCAGGCTGACGCACGGCCTCGATAAAGGTCTCGATCTCAGCCATGAAATCAGCGCCGCGCTTAAACAGCGGACAGGTGACGTCGTCCTTACCTTTACAGGGAGAACGCTCGACGCCTTCGCCATCTGTCTGACCGGACCGGGCTCGGAAGGCGGTTCGAAAGTCTGTTACGTGAAATTCGCGGCCGCCCGCGCCGGCGCGGCTGCGGAACAGCGATTCGCAGGACTGCTCGCCGCAATTGACGGGTTTGCTGCTTCGCGCGCCGCCGCCATTGAGGCGGGCGTAAACCTTTCCCGCGAAGGCGCATACCGGCAGATGCGCGCGCATTGCTATAAGGTAGCCGGCCAGGGCGTGGCCATGCAGCGTCCTCACGCAGCGGGTTTCAACCACCCGGAAGCCTGGGTCATCGACGACTGGCGCTGATTATGCCGAAACTCACCCGCCGTGAAGTCCTCGCCACCACCGCCGCCGCGGCCTTCGCCAGCTCTTCCCACGCGGCGCGCGCCATCAGGCCGAACATCGTTTACATCATGGCCGACGATCTCGGCTATGCGGACCTCTCCTGCTACGGCCGGCACGAATATAAGACTCCCAACATCGATTCCCTGGGGCAGCACGGCGTGCGTTTTCTGCAGGCGTATGCGAACTCCGCCGTCTGTTCGGCGACGCGCACCGCGTTGATCACCGGCCGTTATCAGTACCGGCTGCGTGTCGGCCTCGAAGAGCCTGTCGTCGAAGGCGGCCCATACGGCCTGCCGCCTGAACATCCGACGCTGCCCTCGCTGCTGAAGAAGTCCGGTTACGGCACTACGCTGGTCGGCAAATGGCATCTCGGCGGTCTGCCGAGTTTCGGCCCTCTCAAGAGCGGCTACGACCATTTCTGGGGCTTCCGCTGGGGTGCGCTGGATTACTTTACGCACAAGACCGGTATCGCCTCGACTGAGACCGAAGACCTTTGGGATGGCGACGTTAAGATTCATCAGGCCGGGTATCTCACCGATCTCATGGGCGACCGCGCCGTCAAGGTCATCGGCGATTACGCGAAGGCCGGACAGCCGTTTCTGCTGAGCCTGCACTTCAACGCTCCGCACTGGCCGTGGGAGGGTCCGGGGGATGAAGCCGAATCGCGTCGCATCACATCGTTGTCCGACCACGACGGCGGTTCCATGAAAACCTATGCCGCCATGGTCACCCGCATGGATTTCCAGGTCGGCCGCGTTCTCAAAGCCCTCTCGGACGCCCGCATCGCCGGCAACACGATCGTCATTTTCACCAGCGACAACGGCGGCGAGCGCTTCGCCGACACCTGGCCGTTCACCGGCAAGAAAACCGAACTGCTCGAAGGCGGCCTGCGCATCCCGGCGCTGGTGCGCTGGCCGAACCACATTCGCGCAGGCTCGACCACCGACCAGGTGGCCATCAGCATGGACTGGATGCCGACGATTCTCGCCGCGGCCGGCACTGCGCCTGATCCCGCATATCCATCCGACGGCATGAATCTCCTTCCGCAGTTGACTGCGGGAGCCGCAGCCGTCTCACGCCGGCTCTACTGGCGCTATCACTTCAATTCACAGCGCGCTCTGCGTGACGGGGACATGAAGTATCTGCGCATCGGCGCCAACGAATTCCTTTTCAATGTCGCCGATGACCCTCTCGAACGCGCCAACCTGAAGAACCGTCAGCCCGACGTTTTCAAACGGATGGTCGCTTCCTGGGAGGAATGGAATTCCACGATGCTCCCCGACCGCGACGATGTGCGCAGCAGCCCGCTGGGTTATGCCGACGAGCTTGCCGACCATTTCGGCGTCGAGCGGCCGCGGCGGCCGGCTGCTGCTGGTTCTTCGCCCGGACGCTAAGCCGGGCTATGCCGGATGGCTGAGTCGACGCCTGCGTCCGCGCCATGCCGCGCCGCTGCTGATCAGCAGCGCGCCGAGGAGCATCGCCAGCGTCCCGGGTTCGGGTGTAGCAGTCACCACCAGATCGAATGACGTGGGGTTGCCGGCATCCGGCTGCAGTGTGAACTCCAGCCCGTCGGCTACATCGTCAAAACTCAGATGATTGAAGGCAGGGTCAATGGACCCTGCATCGATCACATCATCGAATACTCCCGGCTGCGGTACAAATCCGTCCAGAAGCGCGATATCGAGCGATCCGCTCAGGCTGACTTCTCCGGTCACGATCAGATTATCGATCTGTCCGTCTGTGTCCAGATCCAGCTGCAGTGTGCCGCCGTTCAGATCATAAAAACCGATGACGCTGAACGATTGTGGATCGCCGCCCGGATTAAACGTGCCCCCGGTCTGATCGAGGTTTCCCTGCAGAATCCCCGCACCGCTGAGCGTCCCTTCAACCAGATCGAATCCAGTGCCGGCGGCGATCGACGCTCCCGCCGCGATCGTCACGGCTCCGTCGTTAATGAAGCTGCCCGACGCAGACACTTGGTCGCCGGTGCCGGTGATGTTAACAATCCCGGGGCTGGTATTGAAAATGTCCCCGGTCACATTGAATGTGTTGTTGCCGCCTGCGCCGTCGATATTGAGTCCGGTCGTCAGGCTTACGTTGTTTGTGAACGATCCGGCCGTCAGACTCAGGCTGGCATTGTTGGACAGGGTGAGAAATCCGTTGTTGGTCGCGAGCGAATTCGAGATCGCGTCGGCGCTCTTATTCAGAATCTGTCCGGTTTGCGAGGGCCCCGTGCCCGCGTTGTCCAGAATCAACGCCGTGTTGGCGCCGATCGCGGTGATGTTGCTCGATCCCGTGTAGTTCAGGCTCGATCCCTGACCGATGAAATAACCTCCGCCGGTGAGCACTCCGTTGGCCGGGATATTCGTGAAGGTGCTGGTTCCGTCGGGATTTGTTCCGAGGACGTTCAGTGTGCCGCCGCTTTTGATAACGACGTCGCTTTGCGGACCGAAGCCCGGGGTGTAGTAAGTGGAGTTCGCGAGGCCGCCAACAGTGACTGTGCTGCCGGCGCCCGAGATGTTCAACTGGCTCACACCGAATCCGGCGCCGCTTTGGTTCTGCGAGAACGATCCTGTCACGTTCAGCGTGCTGCCGCCGAGAACCTCGACCACCGAGGCGCCGGTCGGGGTACCGGGGATTCCTATGTTAAAAAATGCACCACCGTTATTGTTTGAGAAGTTCCCGCCGACGATCACCTTTGAGCCGCCTTGAATGCTGAGTGAATCGTTCCCCTGGCTCATGTCGGGAGCCATCGGCGCCCCCGAACCGCCGCCCAGATACACACTGCCGGTGACGTGCAGTGTGCTGCCGCTGTTGGGTACTCCGAATCCATTCGCGACCAGGACAGTGGAGTTCCCGGAAGCAGCCGTCGACGTCGTCAGACTGGACACGGTCAGCGTACTGCCGTTCTGCACCGTTACGCCGGCTGAGCCCAGGACTCCGGCCTGACTCAGCAGATCCCCCGCCGTCACCTGAGATTGCTGGTCAAGTGTGAGACTGGAAATGCCCCCAGCCGGGGTCGAAGAAACAGAGGCCTGCGACGTAATCGAGAGCGATCCGGGCGCAGGCAGATTGTAGTTAACTCCGTTCAGATAAAGAGTCGAGTTCTGAATGGAAGCGATAGACCGGAGCGCGTCAGTCGTGCCGTCACCCGTCAGCAGGCCGCCGGAACCGACGGACACGTTCGCATTGCTGAGCGTCGTAATCGCCTGCGACCCGATCGTCGACAGCTGCAGTGTCGCGCCGGCAGCGACCGCATAACTTCCGCCCGTCAGCGTGCTGCTGCCGTCCCAGTTCGTCAGAGCGGCGTTAACGGTCAGCGTGCCGGCGGCAACGCTGAGAGTGCCGTTATTGGTAAAGCTCGCGAGATTCGAAATCAATCCGGTCCCGCCGCTTGAAATGGTGTGATTGGTGTCGTTGATCAGGCTCTCCGTGCCTGTCGCGCCCTGGATACCTGAAGTGCCGTAAAGATTCAGTGACCCATAAACGCCGGACAGGGTTGTACTGGCGCCGGGGCTTTGCAGATCGAACGTGGCTCCGCCGCCGGCGAGAATCAATGTCGCGCCGGAGGTGACACCCACATTGATGTTCCCGTCGTTCTGGAAAATGGCCGTTCCGAGTGCGGGTCCGCTGATATTCCGTAAGGTCAGTGTGCCGCCGTCCCCCACGGTTACGGCGCCGCCCGCCTGGTTGTAGAAGCTGCCGCCATTGCTGGTGTCGAACGTAAGATTCCCGGCAGCGTTGACGCTCCCGTTGTTCACGAAGGCGCCCAGATTCGAAATCGTCGCGTTGGCGCCGCTATTGACGTTGATGGTGTGGCCCGCATCGTTGATGAGTTGCTCGGTGCCGTTTGCGCCTGAGATGGTCGAGACGCCGTTCATGTTGAGCTGACCCGCGCCGGACAGGCTCAACAAGTCGAAAGCCGTACCCTGGCCGCCGCCGTCCAGCACCAGCGCCGCACCGGCCGCTGCCGTTCCCAGGGTGATGGATCCATCGTTCAGGAAAACCGCCGGGAAGCCGGTTGTGATGCCGCTCGTATTCCGCAACGTGAGCGTGGCGCCGTCGGCAACATTGATGTTGCCCGTCCCGGTGTTATAAAAGCCGCTCAGGGGAGTCGCGGCATTCGTGGTATCGATGATCAGATTATTGTTGCCGGATGCGTAATTGATGACGTTGACCGTGCCGTTGTTGGTGAACCCGGGGGCTACGCTGCCGCCTGCCAGATTCGAGATCGTGCCCGCGCCGCTGATCGTGTGACCGGCATCATTGATCAGGCCCGCGGCGTTACCCGTGCTGCCGGTAATCTGCGCCTGCCCGCTCAGCGACAAAGTCCCGCTGCCCGTCAAATCGAATACGTTTCCCTGGCCGCCATCGTTGAGCAACAGTGTCGCCGCGGTACTCGTTCCCGTGAGGCTGATCGTTCCGTTATTGGTAACAATGCTGGTGACACCGCCGCCGGGCGTCAGGTTCTGCAGGGTGAGCGTGCCGCCGCTCTGGACGTTCAGCGTGCCCCCCGCGCTGATCGTCAGCAGATTCCCGGGAGAAGCCGGGCTGCCGAGGGTGATCAAGTTGTCGGCGACATTCAGGGTGGAAGATCCGGAGCCGTTTCCAATCGTCATCCCGTCGAGCGCGACGCCTGCGAACGAACTCGTATTGTCCAGCGTTACGTTATCGTTTCCGGTGCCGATGACGGCGAGATAGGTATTTCCGGAACCGTCGTTGTTATTGGGGAAGGCAGGACAGGGCGCAAGGCACCAATTGCTGTTTGTATAGTTTCCGGATCCGCCCTGCCACGACAGACTGATTTGTCCCGCATCCAGAAGCGGAGAAAACGCCGGAAAATGAATGAGAAGAGCGACCAGACAGACTGGCGGCCAGATGCGTACACAAGTCCTCGCACCGTAGGGAGCGGACAAAACTTATCCTCCGTAACAATTAATGTTACGAATCGTACGCTTCTGAGTAAAGTGCTATTTTGCGGAAATTATCAGGTAAATCTCTCCGCCGGCGTTTCAGCGCCGCAAGGCAGCGTCGGGCTTTATCTAATGCCCCAAGTGCAGCCAGCGTTTGAGATCGGGTGCAAACTCATGAAACACATTGATCCCGGCATCCACCAGAATTGTGTCAGAACCGGCAATAAATATCGCCTCGCCGTTGTGGTATTTACTCGGCCACCATTGCCGCGAGACCGCCGCTGCGCTGTAATCGCCCAGAAACTCGCTGTAGGCCGGCATCATCCCGCCGCTGTCGTTATGCCGCCAGATCGTATGCAGGAACGCATCTCCCAGGCGGCCTTTAAGAGACGTTCTTCCTGATCGGAAATAACGGGTGTCCTCATGATCGATCGCCTGCACCGGGAAAAACACACTCCGCTGCACCACGTAATAGCCGATGTGTGACCCGAACCTCCCGGCGTAGGGGCCCCACCCCTCGCCCCACTGCGGGGGGCGGTCGCGCGCCTGATCGAAGCCCGCGCCGATCGCCGCGAAGACCACATTGTCCACGTCAAACAGATGGCGCCAGTCGTAGGAGAGCTTTTCTTTAACCGAGAGCCCTTTCCACTGCGTCGAATTCGGTCCGGTCTGCGGATTATTGAGAGGCTGCCCCGCCGCGCCCGCCGGTTCCGGGGGAGGGGGCGCGACCGTTTCCTGAGCGAAAGCGAAACCAGCTACTGCAAACGTGGTGATCACGATCTGCGCGATCTTGGGCATCGATTCAGTGACGTTGCGCATGTTCCCTTGGGTTTCGCACCGCAATCCTTGTTCCAGCCTACTGTGAAAACGGGCGCAGCTGGCGGATAATTCAGTTGGTGAAACGTGTTCTCATTCCGGCTCTGCTCCTCTGTGTTTTCAATGCCGCGCCGCAAGCCTCCGATAATCACAGCGATGCCGATCTCATCAGCGTCGCCTGCGCTGTCTCCAGCCGCGCCGGCGCGCCGGTGAGAAATCTCACAGTCGCGGATTTTACTTTGAACGACAACGGGCAGCCGCGTGAGATTCGGACCGCGGCGCCGGAGTCCGGTCTCCCCCTGACACTCGCGCTGGTTGCGGATGTCAGCGGCAGTCAGGAGGATTTCATCGCCGGTCATCGCGACGATATCGCGCAGTTCCTGAAGCGGGTAATTGGTCCCGGGGATCGCGCCATCGTGG
>Ga0182030_10008158_pt1 | contig 21748 bp, 14 predicted proteins | sample 812S3MmetaG_FD_121299 | JGI IMG/M metagenome (GOLD analysis project Ga0182030, IMG submission 121299) | Permafrost microbial communities from Stordalen Mire, Sweden - 812S3M metaG (Illumina Assembly) | ecosystem: Environmental > Terrestrial > Soil > Wetlands > Permafrost | place: Sweden... | reverse complement strand
ATGCCCGTTCCTATCCGTTGCGCCAGAGCGTCCGCGGCGGACCGAAGCGCATCCGCGATCAGCCGTTCCGCGAAGCCCTCGGGAATGATCCTCTTCACCTTCTGCCCGAGGAGTTCGTCGCGGCGATATCCAAACTGTTTCTCCGCCTGAACATTCAGAAGGACGATGTCTCCTCCTTCATTCACTACCACCATGGCGTCCGGGGCCGCCTCCAGCAACCCTCTAAACTTCGCCTCCGCGCGCTTGCTCTCGGTGCTGTCCGTCACCGCTCCCACGAACTCAAAGCTGCCGGACTCATCCTGTGAGGGACGACCCACAACCCGGACGTATTTGATGGATCCATCAGGCATGAGCAACCGATGTTCGAAATCGAAATCCTTCCTCTCGCGTGAGACGCGATCCAGCAGTTGCTGTAACAGCAGTCTGTCTTCCGGGTGAGTCCGGTGCACTACCAGCTCTAACGGAACCCTGTCCGCCGGTTGGTATTCAAACATGCGAAAGGTCTCTCGCGACCAGTAGATTTCTCCGCGGGAGACATTCCAGCCGAAGCTGCCTGTGTGGCTCAGTCTCTGTGCCTCGGCCAAATAAGCTTCGCTGCGCCGCAGCGCCTCTTCGGCGCGGGTCAGTTCGGCTCTCTCGCCGGCTTCCCGCAACGCCCGTCGCACCGAGGGCACGATCCTCGACAGCCGAGTCTTGAAAACATAATCCGTCGCGCCGATCTTGAGTGCCTCGATCGCGACTTCTTCGTCCAAGGTTCCCGAAACAAAGATAAATGGAACATGTGGCCGGGTTTGATGGGCGATCTTCAATGCAGACATGCCGTCGAAGGTGGGAAGCGTATAGTCCGCGAAAATCAAGTCAAAGCCGCCCTCTTCCAGCGACGCGACGAAATCAGCCTCCGTCTCAACGTGCGTTACGCGGCAGCTAATACCGTCGGCCTCAAGCGTCTCCTGGATAAGCTCCGCGTCCCCGGAATCGTCTTCAAGATGCAAAATGCGCAACTCAGAATTCATTGTGGGTCAGTTCTTTTTTGCGCTTCCCGGCGGCGGCTCGTTAATCACAGCCCAAAAAACTCCCAACTCCTTAATGGCGTTCACAAACTCGTGGAAATCAACGGGCTTGACGACATAGGCGTTGACGCCCAGCTTATAGCTCGCCACCATGTCTATTTCTTCGCGGGAAGAAGTGAGCACCACGACGGGAATCATCCTGAGCTTCTCATCCGATTTGACTTGCTCCAGCACTTCCAATCCATGGACCTTTTGCAATTTAAGATCCAGCAATATGACGGCGGGATTATCATTCGGACGCGTACTGAAGTTACCCCGGCAGTAGAGATAGTCGAGCGCCTCCTCGCCATCGCGAGTGACCACCACCTCGTTGGCAAGATTGTATTCTTCTAAAGCCGTCAGCGTAAGCTCAACATCTTTCGGGTCGTCTTCGACCATCAAGATACGTCCCAGGGTACTCATACTTTAGACTCCTTGCGATGAGAACTTGAAAGTGAGAAAAAAAAGGTGGCGCCTTGATCGACCAGGCCCTCGGCCCAGACTCTCCCCCCGTGTCGATGCACAATACGCTGGACGGTAGCCAGCCCGATGCCGGTGCCTTCAAACGCCTCGGCGGGGTGCAGGCGCTGGAATACACCAAATAGTTTGTTTACATATTTCATATTGAAACCGACTCCATTGTCTCGAACGAACACCACTACCTGATTTGGGCTTTGGTCTCCTGTGCATCCGATTTCGATTTCGGCCTGAGCCCGCGTGCGGGTGAACTTTACAGCATTCGCGATCAAGTTGACGAATGCCAGCCGCAGCATGGAACGGTCCCCGTACACAGCAGGCAAAGCACCGACCCTCCACACAATATCGCGTCCGCCAGTATCCTGCCGGATTTCAGTCACGGCTTCTTGCGCCAGTTGCTCGAGGCTGACCGACGTGTGGCGAGTCTCCGCACGGCCGATTCTGGAAAAGGCCAAAAGGTCGTCGATCAGGCTGCCCATCCGTTGCGCGGATTCCATGATCATCGTCACATATCGCTGGCTCTTCTCATTAAGAACTGAGCCTGCGTTCTTTCGCAAAAGCTGGGTGAACCCGGACATATGGCGGAGGGGCGCGCGGAGGTCGTGCGATATGGAATATGCGAACGCCTCCAGCTCCTTATTACTCGCCTCAAGCTCGGCGGTTCGCTTACCCAGTTCTTCGTTGAGAGTGCTAATGTCCTGCTCCCGCCGCTTACGCTCCGTAATGTCATTGTTCGTTTCGAGGATCGCAATTGGCCGCTGCTGGTCATCTCGCCGCAGCGACCACCGGCTTGACACCACCACTACGTTTCCGTCGGCTTTGGTGTGCGTGAGTTCGCCTTCCCAGCGCCCCGCCCGCAGCAACTCCACGTGAATCTCGTCCAGTGGCGCCGGGAAAATGGTGTGCAGAAGCTCGTTGGAGCGCTTCCCCGTCGCTTCCTCCGGGGTCCACCCGTACAACTCCTGGGCCCCGCGATTCCAGTACGTGATCGCAAAGTCCATATCTCGGACGAAAATCGAATCGTGCGTCAAATTGAGCAGGCTGGCCTGCTGGGTTCGCTCCGCTACTTCTTTTTCAAGCTCGTCGCCGGATTGCAGAAGGTCTCGCTCGACGCGGCGCCGCACGGCGGCGAACCGGGTAACCAGCGACGCAAATAGTGCGAAGACGAGAAAGTGCGGAATATCTTCACTGGTCATGCTGAAGCTGTAGATCGGCTGGATGAAAAAGTAGTCGTCGATCAGGAACGACGACACAAGGGCGAGGAGCGCCGGGCCAGGATCCGCATACCAGGAGGTTATGGCGATGGCCAGCACGAACAGCAGGTCGGCCAAGCCCTGGAACCCGTAGCGGTTGAGGAGAAGGGACAAAACAAGTGCCAAAGCGACGGAAAGAACGGCAAGGCCATATTGTTGAATCGCAGGGAGGGACTTCGGCAAGTGTTTCCCCTCTGCTATGGCTTGCCTCCGCCTCATATTTGCCTGATTCATTCGGCACCAATTCGAAAAACGATGATATCAGCAACGCGATCTCTGGTGTGAGTTGCGCTTAGGGGGAAATTGCAGTTTTGAGGCGCTACTTGTTGATCTTCGGCGACCTGATCTTAGATTCCAGAGTTGAACGCGGCATGCCAAGCTAGGCGGCCGCGCCGGAACTTGCATCTTCGCGAGTGATTGCACGCAGCGGAGGACCCGGATAGTTCGGTCTTATGAGTTTGGGAGCTACGCAATTGCTCGCACCGGCGACGCTGAGCTTCCCCCACGATTGATTCCCAGCCGGCGAATCTTGGAGATCAACGTCGTCCGGCGCAGACCGAGGCGGGCGGCAGCGCCGTTCGGGCCACCGACCACACCGTCCGTTTGGTGGAGCATCCGCAGGATGTGCGAACGCTCCGCCTCTTCCAGTGTGACCGGCGCGGATGCCTTCGCAGGATGGGTGAAGTCCGGCATTGGACCGTTTAGCACGGGCCCTTTGGAAAGAATTACCGAACGTTCTATGAAGTTTTGCAGCTCCCGGATATTGCCGGGCCATGACTGATGCGAAAGAGCCGCCATGAAGTCGTCTGAAATGCCTGTAATGAACTTGTGTGTCCGACCAGCGTAATCCATCGCGAAATATTGGACTAACAAGCGGATATCTTCGGGGCGCTCACGCAGCGGCGGCAGTTCAATGGGGAACACGCTGAGCCGATAAAAGAGGTCGGCGCGGAATTCTCGATCGTCGATCATCGTAGCGAGATTGCGGTGGGTGGCGCAAATCACGCGCACATCGGTGTGTATCGTGGCGGTGCCGCCCAGGCGCTCGAACTGTCTTTCCTGCATGACCCGAAGAATCTTGGGCTGCAACTCCAGCGGAAGGTCACCGATTTCGTCCAGGAACAACGTACCTTTGTGGGCGCGTTCGAACCGGCCCACGCTGCGCGTGATCGCCCCAGTATAGGCGCCGCGCTCATGACCGAACAGTTCGCTTTCCAGTAAGCCTGCCGGAATGGCAGCGCAATTCACTTTGACAAACGGGCCGTTCGATCGATCGCTGCACTTGTGAATGGCTTCCGCGATCAGTTCCTTGCCGGTTCCCGTCTCCCCGTTGATCAACACCGTGGCATCGGTCGGCGCCACGATCCTCACCATCTCGAGTACGCGTCTGAGCGCGTCGCTGTTACCGACAATGCGGGGTAACCCGTTGCCGCTGAGCTCGTTGTTTTTGAGCACGACTTTCGCCGATATCGTGTTCTCGATTTCAAAGGAAGCGGTGCTGTTCACCGAGGATATGTCACGCGCCCACGCTGCTTGTGTTGCCATTTCTCTTCTCCTTTGGTCCGTAAGGCAAATGCTGCTTGCTCTCATGCCTCGTGCTTGAAGTCGTTGCCTCGTACGCCCACACGACCTTATGAATTGCTCTATTTGCCCGATACTGAGATGGCGGGGCCTGTTCTCCCCGACGCTCCGCTCTTCCATTCCATACGGTAATTCGATCCATTTCTTTCGCCATCGAGAATGCATATGCAGTGCCAATCGTAAGTTATTGAAAGCATGGCAATTGACAGACACGCAAAATTGGCCAAGTTGGACAATTGGCCAAATCTGTACAATCTTTGGAATCTGTCGAGACTCCAGCTTGCTGCTCTTTCGGGGGATTTGCGAGTTCTCTGGTTGAGTCTGGAGGAAAAAATGCGCCAGCCAAACTCCGGTATCGGCGAGTTGTGCCTACGGATGAGCTGCAGTCTTGAAGCGCCTCTTGTTGATCTTCAGCGATCTGATCTTATGCTCCAGCGTAGATCGCGGTATACCGAGTTTGGCAGCCGCGCCGGAGGGTCCGTACACCTGTCCTCCACTTTCGCTCAGCGCAGCCTCAATGATCTCCTTCTCCTGGGAAGGAAGCTTCCGAAGAGGTGCAAGTCCACGGCTCGGCACAGGAACGGGGGATTGTCGCGAAAGCCAACTTTCATCGACTGAGAAAGTCTCTGTCTCGCATACAATGACGGATCGCTCAATCACGTTCTGCAATTCGCGAATATTGCCCGGCCAGGGGTACGACTGAAGCAGATCCCGGCTCTTTTTATTCACCGCCTGGAAGCTCTTGCCTGCTTGCCTTGCGAAACGATCGATGAAGTACTCCATCAGCAGGGGAATGTCTTCTCTTCGTTCACGCAAAGAAGGCATTTCGATGGGAAAAACGTTGAGGCGGTAAAACAGGTCGCTCCTGAACGTGCCCGCGGAGATGGCAGCCTCCAAATCGCGGTTCGTGGCGGCAATCACCCGAACATTAGAGCGTATGGTTCCGGCCGCACCGACCCGTTCAAATTCGCGTTCCTGCAGAACACGCAAGAGAGCGATCTGGGTCTCGGCGGGAAGCTCTCCGACTTCGTCGAGGAAAATCGTGCCTCCTTCGGCCAGCTCAAAGCGCCCTAAACGCCGCTGCGTTGCCCCCGTAAACGCGCCCTTCTCATGGCCGAATAATTCTGATGCGATCAAGTCGCGTGGGATGGCAGCGCAGTTCACACTCACAAACGCGCGTGCGGCGCGCCGGGAACGCTTGTGAATGGCTCGGGCGACCAGTTCCTTGCCCGTGCCGGTCTCGCCGGTGATCAGAACGCTAGAGTCGGTGGGAGCAACTTTGGATATGCGAGACAGCACGCTTCGCAAGGCCAGGGAATTCCCCACGATCTGCTCGAACATCGAGGTCTTGTCGATTTCTTCGCGTAACGCGATATTCTCGGATTGGAGTCGCTGCTCTGCCTGCTTGCGATCCTCGATATCGGTTCCAGCAAGATACCAACGCGTGATGCGTCCTTGTTCATCCCGTAACGGGCTATAACGGAGAAGAAACCAGCGATACTTCGCGTCTTTTCCTCGTAGGCGCATTTCTACTTCGTGTGGGATACCGTTTAAGAATTTGGTTTGATTCTGGCTCATCGTGCGCTCGAAATCGTCTGGATGCGAAAACCAGCGAGGGTCGACGCTCTGCCATTCCTCAAGGGTAAGGCCGAAATAATCAAGGTTGGCCTGGTTTGAATAAATTCGAGTGCCATCGGGTCCTAATACAGCAACCTGTTGCGGCGCGAAATCCAGAATATGACGAAGCTCCCGTTCGCTTTGCCGGATCTCATCTTCGGCCCGCTTGCGCTCGGTGAGATCGATGACGGAGCCCACGAACTCAAAAAGATCGCCGAACGGGCTGAGAACCGGGTGCCCTACTGCGTGGATATATCTGATTTCGCCACCGGGATGAATGATTCGGTAGTCCACCTCAAAGTCTGCCCGTTCGCGCCTTGCTCGCTCTAATTTTTCCGCCAATACGGGTTGATCTTCCGGATGAAGGCGTTGAGCGACGGTTTCGAAGGTCGGTATCCCGCCTGCCGGGTCAAAACCCATCAGGCGGAAGCACTCGTCGGACCAGTAACTATTTTCGCCCGTAACGGGGTTCCATGCCCAACTGCCGGCATGGCCGAGCCTCTGAACTTCTGCGTGGAGTTCCCGCTCGCGCATGCGGAGCGCGACGTTTTCCAATAATGCCGCCGCCTGGTTGCTCGCGACATTCATCAGCAGCCTTTCCGTCGTCGTAGGGAAATCATGCGCGCGCGATCCAACAAGCACCACTCCGTACTCTTTGAGGACCCCAACTGAGCTCAGTGTAATTTGGAGTTCACCGGGCCCCATGGGATTAGGCACGGTGATCGCGGACTCTTCACACTCCAGTTCCAAGAATGGCGCGACGCGCTCCGCAATCTCGCCTGCATCCAGCTCTGGATATCGTCTTGCCGCACGCGCTGCGTTTATTGGTTCTTCCGCGAACGAGCCCGCAATTCGAACAAGCACGAACTCCGGGCTCAGCGTGGACTCCAGCACCGCGGCGAGGTTAACGGCAATCTCTCCAGGGGTCTTGTCCTTCCACAACAGCGGAAGGGATGTGAACGCAATGAGATCGCGAAGGCATCGCCTCAACCACCGCTCCTCGGAACGCGTGTCGTTTGCCGAGCCCTCTTGGATCATGGAAGCATCCAGCGTTAGCGTTTCAGACTAAAGCAGGCCGTCCGGTTTCGCGGGCCTCGCGTTCGCTCAGTTCTTTCAACAATTCCTCGGGCGGGACGTAAAACGGATTGCGCTGGACGATTCCGCCGATAAGCACGATCGGGTGTGTCCGCATGGCAGTGACGACCATCGAAGCGTCGACCGTGTCTAGGTCGTAGGAGCAGATCACAACATCCCCAGCTTTCGGCAAGGCGAGGTTCACACGGCACTCGTAATCGAGCATGCGATCCACTGCGCCCGGATTGTTCAGCACCCAAGCCACGTCCGCGATGAAGCGCGTGATAGGAAACCCTCGAGTTCTTCCTTTATTTAGAAGGACGGGCAATAGCGAGAGCATTTCGCTCGGTTCAAAACTGCCGCTGCGCAAATACGCCTGGTCCCACCCGATGATCTCCAGTTGCCCTTCGACCTCCGCCCGTGCCGTGTCGACTCCAGCCCCAGCGATACGTTGGGTGTGATCGCTGCGAAGGGAGGGATCGACAATGTGAAAGGCCCTATCCCCCTGGTCGAATCCTTCGCGGATGAAAGGCATCAGCACACGGTACCGTTCTTCGGCCGTACGAAAGAACGTACAAATGTGCATGCCCTCGTGTAAATTTTCACCAAACAGATGAATGGATTTTCGCGGGCTACTCATGGTCGCCTCCTCGCTGACGAAGCCGATCGCGCAATCGATACCGATCCCCGGAGCCTCTGGACCGAGACGCCACGAGGGATGGACCGAGTACTCAAGTATAAAGGATAGACCCAATCCGCAACGATTACTAGCCTGCAAGGGGAGGGCATCGGAGAAATATTTGTGCGGCTAGCTGTTCTCAAAGGACTCCGCGCTCTTGAAGCGTTTCTTGTTGATCTTAAGCGATCTGATCTTATGCTCTAGGGTGGATCGTGGCATGTCGAGCTTGGCAGCGGCGCCGGAGGGTCCGTACACGCGTCCTCCGCTCGCGCTTAACGCCGCCTCAATAATTGCCTTCTCCTGCGCCGCGACCCTCTTAAACAAGCCGATTTCTCCGTTCGGTTCAATTGCACGAGGCCGATGAGAAAGCCAACTTTCGTCGACGGAGAAATTCTCCGTCTCGCATACAATGACAGATCGCTCGATCACGTTCTGCAACTCGCGAATATTACCCGGCCAGGGGTACGACTGAAGCAGATCCAGGCTTTTTTTATTCAACGCCTGAAAGCTCTTGCCCGCTTGCCTTGCGAAACGATCAATGAAGTACTCCACCAGCAGGGGAATGTCTTCTCTTCGTTCACGCAAAGAAGGCATTTCGATGGGAAAAACGTTGAGCCGGTAAAACAGGTCGCTCCTGAACGTGCCGGCGGCGATGGCAGCCTCCAAATCGCGGTTCGTGGCAGCAATCACCCGAACATTAGTTCGGATGGATCCAGTTCCTCCGACCCGCTCAAATTCATGCTCCTGCAACACACGCAAGAGGGCGATCTGAGTCTCGGCAGGCAGCTCTCCGACCTCGTCGAGGAAGATCGCGCCTCCTTCGGCCAGCTCAAAGCGTCCTAAGCGCCGCTGCGTTGCCCCCGTAAAGGCGCGCTTCTCATGCCCGAACAATTCTGATGCGATCAAATCGCGCGGGATGGCTGCGCAGTTCACACTCACGAACGGCCGCGAAGAGCGCCGAGAACGCCGGTGAATGGCGCGGGCCACCAGTTCCTTGCCCGTGCCGGTCTCGCCGGTGATCAGAACGCTGGAGTCGGTGGGAGCAACTTTGGATACGCGAGACAGCACACTTCGCAGGGGTGGTGAAGTTCCGACGATCTGCTCGAACATCGATGCCTTGTCGATTTCTTCGCGCAGCACGATATTCTCGGATTGGAGCCGCTGCTCAGCCTGCTTGTGATCCTCGATATCGGCCCCAGCGACATACCAACGCCTGAGGCGTCCTTGTTCATCTCGCAGCGGGTTATAACGGAAGAGAAACCAGCGATACGTTCCATCTTTCCTCAGTAAACGAAGTTCGGCTTCGTGCGGGATGCCGCCTAAAAATTTACTGTGAGTCTCGCTCATCATGCGCTCCCAATCATCGGGATGCACAGACGTGCGATTGTCGCCGCTCTGCCATTCCTCAAGGGTGAGACCGATATAATCGAGCGAGGCTTGGTTTAGATAGAGACGCGCGCGATCAGGCCCTAGGACCCCAACATGCTGCGGCGCGAAATCCAGGATCTGTCGAAGCTCTCCTTCGCTCTCCCGGATTTTCTCTTCCGCGCGCTTTGCTGCGGTGACGTCCATTATGGCCCCGACAAACTCGAGGCTGCCTGACGAATCCCGCGGCGCATGAGCCAGGATATGAAGATACTTGACTCTGCCATCCGGCAGTAATAATCGATACTCATGCTCAAAATCTGTGGCGTCGTCGGACGCGCGGTCGATCGTCTGTTGCACTGCGACTCTATCATCGGAATGAATCCGCCGCAGGATCAACTCCGGAGTGGGCGTGGTCGTCGGTTCATATTCAAATATTCGAAATGTTTCATCTGACCAGTGGATTTCTCCGCTTCGAACGTTCCATCCGAAGCTGCCGCAGTGGCTCACATTCTGCCCCTCAGCCAAGTAAGCTTCGCTGCGGTGCAGATCGGAATAGAGGCTGGCATTCTCCAGCGAAATCGCGGCTTGCGAAGCCAGCAATTCCAGCACTGCGACCCGTTCCGAGGTGAAGGCGCGCGGAGTCAAACTGTTCTCCAAGTAGAGTGCGCCGACGAGCTTGGTTTGTTTCACGAAGGGCAGGCATAGGACCGATCTCGGTCCTCTTCGCCGCACATATTCGTCCTCCGAATACAAGCTTCCGGCAGAAGCGTCATCGAGGACCACATGCTCCCTCGTCCGGATCACGTAATGAAGCGCCGATTGGGGGAGATGAAGTGGTGTGATGACTGTCTGTTGGACCGTGACCTCGACCCCGCCGGGGCCGGTGGTGGCCTCCGCCTCGATCCGCGGCTCGTCGCCCCGCAGGAGGATGAGGAGCCCCCCTCGGCCCCTGCGTGCTCCACCGCGATTCGCATGAGCTTCTCGATCAGTTTGTCGAGGACTATCTCGCTTGAGAGTGCCTGGGAGGCCTTGACCACGGTCTCGACGTCCAACTGCCCGACAGGCGTGCCGATTGTTGCGGCAGTAGAACTAGGAAGCCGCCCTTCGTGCAAGCGCGGGTAGCGTTCGTTGAGTTGCTTCACCTTGCCGAGCGCGCCCCAACGGTCGTAGCAATTCCTCGCGTTGCGGAGATAGGCGTAGCCAGCCGCTTCGAGACTGCGCGCCAGGCAATACTGCGCCGCCAGTTCGTGGGCTAACCCCTCGTTTTGAACGAAGCCGTGCTCGCGCGCCAAATGGATAGCCTGCTCATACAGCCGCAGGGCATCGGCGTCTCGCCCTTCGAGACGGGCGATCTCGGCGGAGACGAGTGCGTACTTGTCGGCGAAGGTCGGTGGATAGGTTTCGGCCCACTCGCGCAGTTGTTCGCGGTGCGCCGTGAGGAGTTCGCGCCACCTAGTTTGCTCGTCGGCCGTCGCGTTCTCATAGAGCGCCGCCACTGTCAGCGCAGTGTAGTAAAAGTAGTCGAGCATCTGCAACTGTACCGTGGAGATCCGAAGAAGCTCCTTCGCGTTGTCGGATGCCGGGAGAGCTTCGGCGTAGTCGCCTGACAAATACCGCGCCTTGAGTTTGCGAATCCAGTGTAAACAAATCACGGTCGGCATCCGTGCGGCCGTCAGTTGCGCTTCGAACGCCGCCTCGTCGAATCGCTCGTCGCTGAAGGTAGAGAAGGTCGCATCGCGACCCTGCATGCTGGCGATGAAGCGTTGCTGGCTCACGATGAGGTCCTCGACATCGCGGAACTTGGCTGTGCGAGCGAAGTCCAGCGCCATCGCCGACTCGCCACACCGCATCGAGCGGATCGTTTCGCGTAAGCAAATATGTGATGGATTGGTGCATCCCATAGCAAGCGAAAGTCAGATCGCCTCTCTCCGTGGCGGCGCGCGTGGCCGCACGACGGAGTTCGATCACGCTCGTGAGCGGCTGCGTCCAGAAGGCGGCTAGTCCCATCGCATGGTAGACCTTCGTGCCGTAGGCGGCGAAGGCATGCTTTTCCACCAGGTCGCAGGCAAGTCTGGCCAGGCGGTAACCTTCGCTGTAACGGTGAAAGTTCGCTCCAAGGACAGACCCGAGGCAAGCATAGGCGTAGGCGGAAGCGCCGCCCATCCCATGCTGAATGCTCACGTTCACCATGCGGCACGCCAGCAGGCAAAACAACTGAAAGTCGGTAAATGTGGCCGGACCAGCAAGGACTGAGAGCACCTGCATGGCTGCCTGCATTTTCGGATCGGTCATCAGCGGCAGATCGATCAGGCTCTCGATCAGACGCCCGTTGAGGGCCTGCCAGACCGCCTCGTGTTCGGCCCGGACCTGCTCGATGGTGGGGTGTGCCGGCAGGTCTATGCCGAACCGACGCAGGCATCCGAGCGCGCTGTCGATGGCTAGGGGGTGTTCGCCTGTCATTACATGCAAATTGATCTTCAGGCAGGAGGCGTCCGCGAACTCGACGTCTGAAGCCCCGCGCTGCAGCAACTCCCCAATCAGTTGCTCGGCTTTTTCGAAGTCACCGCTCAGCAACTCGCACTCCGCACGCTCGAGCCACAGCCTGAACGTCAACTCGTGCTGGTCGCTCCAGGCCTGTTTGTTCAACAGGGCCATGCCTGCCGCGAAATACGCTCGCGCCGATGCATAGGCCGCCGAAGCTTTGGCCTTTCCGGATGGGCTCCAGTACGTAGCCAGAAGGCTCGGTGATAGACGGTATGCTCGTCGCCACGGCTGCACCACCTCAGAGTATTCATCTTGACAGCTTTCGCGCCCCGCGAGCTAACGTGCCCGACGGAGCGCCCTAGAATTGCACCGGGGATTCACCGTCAGCGCGCTAATGACACCGAACGTGCTCGGCGTCGAAACATCATTGGATGGATTTGCAAAATTCGGCCTGTTGAGCAGATTGAAAATCTCCCACCGGAAGATCAACTTTACGCGGTCTGTAAGAGGAGTGGTCTTGATGACAGCGATGTCGAAATCCCGTTGATCCGGCCCTCAGGATATTGCGCCCGAGGTTGCCAAAAACGGTCCCACCGCCGCCTGACACGGGATATTTGCCATCAATCAGGCCGCCGTCCGGCACAAAGGGCGTGGGAAAAAAGGCGCTCGTGTTGAAGAATTCGTTCACACGGCTGCTGACGCTTCCACTCCGGCCGGCATCGGCAAGTGTCGCACCAGGAGCCAGGCTTCCTGTCGTGTATATGGTTGCGGGACCAAACAGCGTACCGGCTGCGCTGTCCATGATGCTGAAAGGGAGTCCGGACTGCAGAGTGGCGACACCCGAGATGCTCCAGTCATTTCCGAGCTTTCGAATGGTTGCGCTTGTCGAGTGGTCGGGACCGGGTATGCTCCACGTACCGCTGATAACCAATCGGTGAGTTCGATCAAAGTCGGAAACGCCGCGTTGAGCAGCGACATTGTTTTGATCGTTGTAAACCAGTTCCCCAACGATCGGTAATCCGAATGTGCCAGCGATAGCAGCGCCGAGACTATCCCCCGCATCGTCCATCGATTTGGAAAAGGTGTAGGCTGCAAGGAATTGAAAACCATGACTCATGTCTTTCTTCAGCGTGGCCTGTAGTGAGTTGTAGATTGAATTCCCACTGCTTTCGAAACGGTAGAGCAACGCAGACAACCCGACGAAAGGAACCCGCTCAGCGGTATTGGCCGCGGAGTTGGTTGTGAGTCCGTTCACAGGGTCGCAAGGACTGGCGAGGAGAGGCTGATTGTTGCTCCGCCCCACGGCTAGGTGGGTGCCCTTCGCGCCGGCATACCCGATGGAGAAAACGTAGCTCTTGTATTGATATTGCAGATCGAAGTTATAATGCTGGACGGTAGATTCCTTAAAATCAGGATCGGTAATGAATGGGGTTCGGAGAAAGCTGCTCCCGGTAAACGGTGGACCCGGTAGCGTGTTGCCTACGAAATTTGGGAATGAGGAACTCGGCGGCAAATTTGGAAAGGGATTCTCCAGACTAGCGGTCGCGTTAGCGCCACCATTTAGCGAAGCACTCAATGCGAACGTCGGGTTAAGAGCCGGCTGTAAGCCATTCCCCCGCGAAGCTGGTGCGGTTCGCGTAGATGCCATATCCTTCTCGAAGAACTAAATCGTTGGAAGAAAATGGCTGCCACGCGAAGCCAACGCGGGGTTCCGGGTGCGTTTGGACGGGGTGATTCAGCAGGGTTGAATCGACACGTGGAAATCCCGCGGGGCACTGCCGGAATAGTTGTCGGGTAGAACAAATCCGGAGGTGGCTGGGCTGGTAAAGCCGCCGGCCGGGGGTGCAACGTAGAACTGAGGGAAGAAATTCGATACACGACCGTCGACTTCGCTTGGTTGGCCATCGACCCCGACTCGAACCCCGAGATTCACGGTGAGTGTTCGCGTAACTTTCCAGTCATCCAATGCAAAGAAACCGGCAGCGTTTGCACGTTGCCCCACATCGGGAATTCCAGTAACCACGCTTGAGAAGAAAATGTTTGAGAACGATGTGCCGTTCCCTCCTGCGCCGGCGGCCCCGGCGGGCAACCCAAGCAGGAAATCAGGGAACGACAGAAGTGTGATGAGACCGGCCGGGCTATCGCTTAGATGGTTGAACTGATTTCGGAAGATTTCTGTGCCCACACGAAGATTGTGCTTGCCCCGAGACAGGAATATGACGTCGGAAATGTAAAAGTTATTACCGGCTGTTTTGCCTCGGTCGTTACTGGAATTCCCAAGCTCAAAAGCGCCGAGAACGTCAATCTGGGGCAGTCCCTCTTGGGTGCCGTTGGGGCTGTTTATCCCCACGCCCTGATCGGTTAGCGTCCCTCCGGCGACGCTTTGACCCGCATTGCGAGAGAAGCCAAAGCGGAATTGGTTGAGCGCTCGCGGCGAGAAAATGTGAGTCTCGACCAATGTCAGGTTCCGGTTATCAAAGGAACGGAACGCCGGAAAGCCCGGTACCGTGGCGCCGAAGAAAGGAACATCTTGATTCGAATCTGAGAAAAAGAATTTCGCCGACAGGCGATCCGCTGCGCGCAGATTGGAATCGAAGTTGGTATTGAACTGATCTTCGTTGTAGTGTCCCGGCACGACTGCGGTGTAGTTGGCGCCACTACTGGATGTTTGAGGGCTGGGGATTACGAATGTGCCGTCGGGGTTCTTCGCGTTCAGCAGCTTGAGCGCCACCGGGTTAATATTCGAACCGTCGTGGGCGATTGCCACTCCGCCAAATGCCCCGGTCTGGCCGCCGAACACAGCTCCAAGCGAGGCTGGTGTGCGGATCTGAGGTATGGGAGGAAGGCTTAGAGAGCTAACACTGCTGCTCAAGGATGCCGCATTCACATCCCTTATCCCTTGATAGGAAACGAAGAAAAAGGCGCGTTTCCCCGACCGAGGTATGGGGCCGCCTAGAGTGCCCCCTGGTTGTGAGCGCCGAAATTCTCCTCTTGGCACCCCGGTTGCATTCGCAAAGAAATTATTCGCGTCCAGCGCCTCATTGCGGCCGAAGTAATAAGCGTTCCCATGAAACTCTGCGGTGCCCGACCTGGTTTCGACGTTTACGTTAGCACCTGCCCCTCGCCCATATTGCGCATCGTAGAGCGAAGTCTGGACCTTGAACTCCTGAATGGTATCCGGAGTGGGGATCGCGATCCCGGCTCCACCGAAAGGAGTGACCTCGGTCATATTGGAGCTGTAACTATTCGCATCCACGCCGTTGAGCATGAAATTGTTGTCGCCGCTACGCGCGCCGTTCGCCCGGATCTCTTGGCTTCCGGCCCCCAGTTGGGTGGCATCCACGATATCCGTGTTTGTTCCGGCGTTGAGGCCGAGGATCTCAGTAAAGTTGCGATTGACCAGCGGCAATTCTTCGATTGTCCTGCGATCGATGACCCGTCCGAGAGTGGCGTTCTCGGTTTGAAAAGAGAAGGTGCGGCGCTGACCGCGACCTGTTCCTTTGCGCCACTGAGCGCGAGTTGAATCTTCACCCTACTCACCTCCGTGATTTGAACCTGAACGCCATTCAAGATGGATGGCTCGAATCCTGACGCACGCACCGTGATGTCATAGGTGCCGGGTGTCAGGAATTGGGCCGAGAAATTTCCCTCGTTATCAGTAACGAGATCGCGCTTTTCTCCGGTGCCCTGGCTGTTGATGACCACTGCAGCACGTGATACAAGCGCTCCACTTGGGTCGCTCACGGCGCCAGCGATGGCTCCGGTGTTGGCTGTCTGGCCGTGCATAGGCAGAGCGCAGAGCGCGAGCACCAAGATCCGGAGCAAAGTGCGGGGCGCGTGCAGCGACATGTTCTAACGTCACCTCGTTCTTCCAACAATCACCACAGCGCGGTGGAAGGATGAAACTGGTTTAGAACATTATAAATTAGTTGGCGCTTTCGTCACACGCTTCTACGCCGCTCTGAGCCGCAACTTCCCAGGCTTCCTCGAATCCGGCGATGTTGACCACGTCTCGACGAATGGAAAACGCTCCCACCTTTCCCGGTGGGACGGAGGAATGACACAGAGCAGCGCGGCAATGTTCCAGCTTGTGTTTGCGTCCCGCTCTGCCCTGCCAGCGGCCGAGTTCAATGCGCCTTAACAGTGCGGTTTGGCGGATCGCCAGCACTTCGTCCGTCGCCGACGGCAACATTCCACAACTCCACCTCACGCCGTACTTGCTCCGATGGTCGCGCCGCGAAAGCCGTTTTTGTACCTTCCCGGAGCTATGCCAATAGCTTTTTTGAACGCTTTGCTGAACGCGGCCTCGGACTCATAGCCAACTAAACTCGCGACTTTCGCAAGCTTCGTGTCGCTTTCGCGCAGGAACTGCGCCGCCTTATACATGCGCAGTCGAGTCAAATAGTCGATGGGCGTTTCTCCCAACACGTCTTTGAACCGACTGGCGAATCCAGAACGCGAAATGCCGGCGACCGCGGCCAGGGATGCGACGGTCCACCGTTTTTCGATGGCTCCATGAACGACGCCGAGTGCGGCGCTCAATCCTTCTTCCGCCAGCGCGCGCAGCCAGCCGGCGGCGTCATCGCCGGCCTCTTCGACGTACGCGCGAATCGCCTGCACGAAGAGAATGTCCGCCAGCCGGCTGGTAATCAACGCTGAGCCCATCGTTTGGTTCTGGCATTCCCCCGAGAGGATTTGCAGAATGGTTTGCATCGCGGAGGAAGAATCTTTGCGATCCATCCGGAACGCGATCAAACTCGGCAACAGGTCCGTGAGCCATTTGCCCGCGTGCCGGTCGAGCGTAAAGTTACCCACGATGATGGTTGTGACAGGGCCTTCGCTTTCCGCATAACGTAGGTGTCCGTGTCTCTTGAACGAACGGATCTCGTCATAAGGCCGGACGCGCGCCCGGGGCATGCTCCGCAGGACGTGAGTCTGGCCGCGGGGCAGGAGCCAACAATCCCCCGCGCGGAGCGCGAGCGGGCGTGCCGCATCGAGCATGGAAAGCCAGCAAGAGCCCTCGCTCAGTACGCCGAAATGCGCGTGCTCGTAACCGTCGAAGCGAAATCCCCAATTGCCGCCGAATTCGAGGCGCACGCAATCGGAACTGTTGACTCGGACTGAAGTGAGGATGTGTGAAAGCGGGTCCATGAATGTCTCCGTTTTGGACGATTGAGCATAAGATCTGGCGTTCAGATCCTTGTGGGTCCAATTTTAAAATCTTACTATACCAATGTGACGTTGCGGGCGCGACGTGAGTCAAGCTCGGGCTGCATACGCGCGGCTGCCTAAAATTCGCCAGGAGGACCACATGAGTCAAGAGAGTGCCGGAAATCTGAGCCGGCGAATCTTTCTGGGAGCCGCAACGGCCGCCCCCGTCGCGATGGCGGTACAGCGCGCCTCCGGCCAGAACGCTTCGCCCACGGATCAGTTCGACATCGTGGTTGCCGGCGCGGGACACAACAGCCTGGTGTGCGCGGCGTACCTGGCCAAGGCCGGATTTAAGGTCGTGGTGCTGGAAGGGCGTCCCACGATTGGCGGCGGATGCAAGACCCAGGAAGTGTGCATGCCGGGGTTCAAGGAAGATTTATGTTCGAGCGTGCACGGGGCGTTTCGAACGAATCCGGCGTATAAAGAGCTGGCACTGCGGGATTACGGGCTGGAGTATATCGACGACGAGTTGGTGATGCACATCCCGTTTTTTGACGGGACGTCCATCACGGTGTACCGCGATCTGGCGAAGACCTGCGAGACGATCGCGAAGTTCTCGAAGAAAGACGCCGAGACGTTTCGCAAACTGGTGCCGGATTACGAGGCGTACACCAAGGTTCCGGCGAAGGATCGCGCGTCGGCGCCGAAAGCGGGCTACTTCGGGCGTCTGAACGCCATGTCGGGTTACGACGCGGCGTGCTCGATCTTCGAAAGCCGTTACATGCGCGCGGCGTCGGTCTCCTGCGGCCACTTTGGAGGCGTGCCGGGCAGCGATTTCGGAACGGGCAATCAGGCCTTCTCGCTGGTGACGCAGGTCGTCAACGGGCGCTCCATCGCCAAGGGCGGATCGGGCATGTTGAGTGTGGCTCTGGGGAAATTTATCGAGGCGCACAGTGGCGTGATCCTGACGAACAAGCCGGTGGCGCGGCTGATGATTGAGGGCGCGAAGTGCGTGGGCGTCGAGTGCAATGACGGGAGCAAATTCCGCGCCGAGAAGGCGGTGGTCTCGACGATTCATCTGAAGCACATTGTGGACATGGCTCCGCGAGAGCTGTGGGGCGAAGAATTCCTGCGCAACATGGAAGTCTTCCGGCCGGAGCACGCGATGTTCTCGATGCACTACGCGACGTCCGATCCGCCGCGGTATCCGCTGGCGGGCGGAGGCCAGGTGGTCAGCACGGAGGCGGCGCTCTTGGAGCAGCCCGAAAGCGTCCTGCTGCTGAATTCCTACAACGCGCGCGGCGAGGTGTGGGTGGACGATATCCCGCTGCAGATCGTGAGTCCGTCGGTGGCCGATCCGACGAGGGCGCCGGCGGGGTATCACACGGTGAAGATCGAGGGCACGATGCCGTACGCACTGAAGGAAGGACCTCGGCACTGGGACAAGATTCGCGACGAGGTTGCCGAGCGAATTTTTGCGCGGCTGCGGAGAGTGGCGCCGAACCTGACCGACGATAAAATATTGGCGAAGTTCTTGGAGAGCCCGCTGGATATCGAGAGAATGAATCCGGCGATGTGGAGAGGCAGCGCGCATCACGGCGATCGCCGGCAGTTATCGCCGGCGGGGAATTACAAGCTGCCGATTGCGGGGCTGTATCAGACGGGAGCGTGCACGCCGCCGGGCGGATCGATCACGGGATATCCGGGACGCAATGCCGCGACCGTGCTGCTGAAGGATCTGGGGACGAGCATCGAAGCGGTGGGAGCAAAGCAGGCATGAGGCGGCCTTTTTCGAAAAAAGTGACGCGGATCAATTCCGCGCTGGCCGCGGTATTGAGCGCGAGCCTGATTCTATTTTTCGGCTTTGCCCTGCGGGCGCAGCAGGCGGGTGCGGCGAATGGCGGGAACGCGGCAGCGCAGCAATTACAGGTGAGAGAGAATGTCGCGCCGCATCCAGCTCCAGAGCAGCCGCTGCCGTTCAGCCACAAGACGCACGTGTCGCGCGGATTGCAGTGCCGCGTGTGCCATGTGAATCCGGAGCCGGGGAATCAGATGACGTTTCCCGCGGTGGCAACTTGCATGGGATGCCACAAAACGATCGCGGCGGACCGTCCGGCGATACAAACTCTGGCAGGGTTCGCGCAATCAGGGCAGGCGATTCCGTGGGTCCGCGTGTATGAGGTCACGAAAGGCGTGACGTGGACCCATCGCAAGCATCTGGAGGCCGGGCTGCAGTGCGGCAACTGCCATGGGCCGGTGGGTGAAACAGAGAGGATGTCGACGGCGACGGCCGTGACGACGATGGGCAATTGCATCTCCTGCCACCAATCCCACAACGCCCGGACCACCTGTCAGACTTGCCATGCGTGGCCCGCGGAGAAGTAGCCCGAAAATCCGCACGACCGCGGGAACGCATTCCTTACGAACGAGACGCACCGTGAAAGTGAGCTGACACTCGCGCTTTACGCTGGTGTAATCACCACTTCTCGTTTTGGGATGCTATCGAGCATCGTCATTCCGACGCCCAAATGCTGATTTATTAATTGGTGTGGCGTATGCGCCATCCACTCCGCCAATGAGATGTCCTGATATTCGCTGGACCTGAACATCTCAAGAAAGACCAGATCAGTGTCGCCCGTATTCTCGACGTAGTGAGGGTTGGAAATCGGCACATAGCCGACGTCACCTTCTTCAAAATCCATAGTGCGGGCGGTGGTACCTGCGGCGAAGACCGTCATGCGGCCCTTCCCGCTGACATAGTACTGCCACTCATCGGCGTTCGGATGCCAGTGCAATTCACGCAGACCACCGGGCTTCAAGGTGACGATCGCGGCGGAAATTGGGGTCACGGGGAAGATCTTTGAGTCTATGATCTTCACTTGCCCTCCGCGCGTAACCTTGGTCGGCTTCATGATGCTCGCCTTGAAGTCGAACCTTTTTGCCACGGTGCCGGTGCCTTGGGCCGCCTGCGCCTGCTCGGTTTTCAAATCGCCAGGAAGCGCTGCTTGAAAGATGAATAATTCCTTCTTGGGAACCTTGTCGAAAGTCGCTTGCGGCACATGGAAGTTTTTCGCCAGCACTTCCTGCGGCGTATGCGAGAGCCAATCCGTGATTAGGAAGGTATGAAACTCATCAAAGTTTCCGTCGTCGAATACCAGAAGGAACCTGCAGCCATCCGGGCCCAAGCCCTGAATCGAATGCGGAATGCCGGGCGGGAAGAGCCACAAGTCGCCTTCGCCCACGTCGCTGACAAAGCTATTGCCTGCTTGATCGACGGCAGTGATGCGCGCATTGCCGTTCAGCATGATCGCCCATTCCCCTTCGACGTGCCAATGCAACTCCCGGACGCCGCCGGCTGTGAGCCGCATTTCTACGCCGGCCATGGCTGTCGAAACCGGTAATTCCCGCGCCGTTATCTGTCGCGTCCAGCCCCCGCTCAAGACGCGCTTGCGGGCCAGAGAAAACGAATACTTAAAGGGCTTTACGGTTCCGCTGTCAGTGGACGGGGACCATTCCGAATCCGGATTCTCCGCCGCGAGAGGAAGGTTCTGCGGCCCGGGATCGGTCTCATTCGGTGCATTGTGAGTAGCCAGAAATGGTGTCTGCGCGTTCGCGTTCTCCCTCCCGCTCATTGTCAGCGCGGCGGCGGCGAGAGCGGCGGAGCCTAATCCGAACACCTCCCGCCGACTTGTCTTCGCTTCGTTTTTGTCAGCGTCAGTCATGTGTGTCTCCTTGATTATTCAAAAACCATAGTTTTCAGAAACCGTAAGTTACGTATGCAAACGGGTAGTTGTAGTCCTTGCCGCCAGTAACCTCATTCAAGTACTGGCCTGTAAATAGATGAGCAAAACCGAAGCCATAGTCGACATGGCTGTTTTGCTTGTATTCGGCGATCAGGTCGAGTTCGATGCCGAGGTGATTGCTCGCGGCGCCAGGATGCGCGGCTATCGAGATGGCGCCGCTCGACGCATATACGGCATCATTAATCGTGGCCAGCCAGAGATCGTTGAACATTTCCGTTAGCGTCCATTTATGAGCAAGTTTTTCGCTGACCCCGGCCCGAAGGTCCTCTATGTTCTTCCAGCCGAATTGATCGGCGAAGTCCATTTTGTCGTGAGAAGAAGGATAGATTTCGTCGTGCGTGCCCCAGGTATTGCCGTTTGGGTTCCGGTTGCCCCACGCGTAGTTGTATTCGACAAACGGCCTGGGCTGCGTCAGTGCATTCTTGAAGGTATAGCCGACGTTCCAATGTCCGGCCCGCGCGTCAATGGAATATGGTCCGAGTGAGCCGGTCTGCTTGTTCATTTCGACGTCGTAATCGAGATGATCGAGTAACGTGCCGGCGATACGAGCACCCGAAGTGACCTCGTCAAGATGCCCATGCCCCTGGGTTTCAGGGAGCGGCACATTGCCGGGAGCCACTCGCCACAACACATAGGGTTCCACTGTGGCATGAGGGAGTAGACGGGCAAAACTACTATAGATCCCATAAATATTGTTGCCTTCAATGTGATGGTCAATCTGGCCGTCGACGGCATTAATCACCGAGGCGGCAAAGATGCTGACCTTAATATTCGAGGGGTGGAGGTCGAGCCTGACGGTGTCGAACGTGCGACCCATGTTGAGCCAGTCTGACGGTCCGATGACACGCTCGTCGCCGAAGCTGAACATTTGCCGGCCTACGACGGCGTCAACCCAGCCATCGTTGGAGTTGCCTAGCCGGGCATACGCCTCCCGAATATCCCAAATGTCTTGGTACGGAGGCCCGGTTGCCACATGGTGATTGAAGAAAATCCGTGAATCCTGGGTCACGCCGACCAACTCCAGCCATTTCGTGGGCTGCAGGTAGATGCCCAAGCGGAGTTGCGTCAAATCATACGCGTCATTGACGGGAGGATGTCCCATTTGTAGTTGAAGGTTGGTAACGGCGGTGGCGCCGGTTTCGATAGAATCCGGTTGCCAAACACAAATCCTAAGAAGGAGCCAACCGCCGTGAAGAAACCATACCAAATTGT
>Ga0182030_10008156_pt1 | contig 21750 bp, 19 predicted proteins | sample 812S3MmetaG_FD_121299 | JGI IMG/M metagenome (GOLD analysis project Ga0182030, IMG submission 121299) | Permafrost microbial communities from Stordalen Mire, Sweden - 812S3M metaG (Illumina Assembly) | ecosystem: Environmental > Terrestrial > Soil > Wetlands > Permafrost | place: Sweden... | reverse complement strand
GGCGCATCGGTTTTTCCCGGCTATCGTAATGTTTTCAACGACTTCTGAAGATATTATACCAGCCGAATGCACCCTATGTCATTGATTCTTTACGTGCTTAAAGGATTATTCAGGGACGACTGATGTTATTGATTTATTGGCTCCTCAGGTAGGACTCGAACCTACAACCCTTCGGTTAACAGCCGAATGCTCTGCCATTGAGCTACTGAGGAGTATCGTGGCTTGGATTGTTCAATCTAACGATACCAGAGAGTGGGGAACACGTCAAAATTTGCCCGACGAAACGCGTCAGAACGGATCGCATCTTGCACTCAAAACTCACTTTACGACCGAGAGCAAAAACGATCGAGGACAAGTTCGGCATGATTGTCAATCAGGTTCTGCTGCGGCGTTCCAGCCCGCTCCGTTGCTGTTCCGATGTGCTCCCCTCTTTCTGAACAAAATATGCTTGCCTGCCTTGAAGGCGCCTGCCGCTGCCCGTCCCTGCGAGAGAAAATGGGCCTACCGCAGCGCAGACATCAGTGCGTCCAGGGACGATTTCGGCGGCCTGGTCATCGATTCAGGCAAGCTGCCCAGTGGCTCATCCACCACATTCAGCAAGTCGATGAAAGTTGGTTTCTGGGTGTCGATGTAGAAGACTCCGGTGAGAATCTCATCATTATCGTGCGCCTCCATCAGGGTGCGCACGGCGTTGGCCTTGTCGGTGGGATCGTAGTCCTCGTGCAGTTTGCGCAGACGAAGGCTCGAGCCGTCGTGCATCTCCACGTCGTAGATCGCGCCGGTGTCGTAATCGACGTCGATCTCGTCAAAGCTGGCCACGAAGCCAATCTCATTGATGGGCTCGTCGTTTTCCTGCATGAACTTGTAGCTCTTGGTCGAGCCTTCGTGGTCATTGAAGGTGACGCAGGGGCTGATCACATCCAGCATGACCGTGCCTTTGTGGGAGATCGCGGCCTTGAGCATGGAGAGCAACTGCTTCTTGTCGCCGGAAAAGGAACGGCCCACGAAGGTGGCGCCCAACTGGATGGCTAGCGCGCAGGTATCGATGGCGGGCAAGTCATTGACCACGCCGGTTTTGAGCTTGGAGCCCAGATCGGCAGTGGCCGAGAACTGACCCTTGGTGAGCCCGTAAACGCCGTTGTCCTCGATAATGTAAATCATCGGCAGGTTGCGGCGCATCATGTGAACGAACTGGCCCATGCCGATCGAGGCCGTGTCGCCATCGCCGGAGAGGCCGATGGCCTTCATGGTGTGATTGGCGAGAATGGCGCCGGTGGAGATGGCCGGCATACGTCCATGCACGCCGTTGAAGCTGTGCGCGCGGCTCAGAAAGTAGGCCGGGCTCTTGGACGAGCAGCCGATGCCGCTCATCTTCATCACCCGCTCCGGCTCCACGCCCATCTCGTACAGGGCGTCGATGATGCGCTCGGAGATGGCGTTGTGGCCGCAGCCGGCGCACAGCGTGCTCTTGCCGCCGCGATACTCAAGAATAGGAAGGCCGATGTGGTTGACTTTGGGGGTAGGGGTAGCTGTTGCCATTTCAGAGGCCCTCCTGATGCGCAAACTCTTCGGTGATGGATGCGGCGTCCACCGGCAAACCGTTGTAGTGCAGAATGCTGCGCAGCTTCACCAGTTGATCGGCAGGAAGATCAAGCTTCAGCAGGCTGGCCAACTGCGCGTCGCGGTTCTGCTCGACGACGTAAATGCGCTCATGCGCGGCCACAAAGTCGTGAATCGCGTGCGCGAAGGGATAAGCCCGGATGCGCAGATAATCCACCTCCAGCTCGTGCCGCTTGCTGATCTGGTCCAGACTCTCGCACAGGGCGCAATCGGTCGAGCCAAAGGCCAGAAACCCGATCTTCGAGCCTGCATCCTTCACGACCACCGGAGCGGGAACCAATGCGCGCGCGCTCTCGAACTTGCGCGTCAGCCGATCCATGACCGCCTGATATTCCTCCGGATTTTCGGTGTAATTGGCGGCGTCGTTGTGTCCCGAGCCGCGGGTGAAGTAAGAAGCCTTGGGGTGGGGCGTTCCCGGAAGCGTGCGCCAGCCGATGGCGTCGCCGTCCACGTCGCGATAGCGAGCGAAGCCGCCCAGCCGTTCCAAATCTTCAGCCGTGAGCACCTTGCCCCGATCCAGCGGCTTGGCGGGATAATCGAACGGCTCCGACATCCAGTTGTTCATGCCCAGATCGAGATCGCTGAGCACAAAAACCGGGGTCTGTAGCCGCTCGGCCAGGTCGAAGGCTGCCTGCGTCAGCTCGAAGCACTCCTTCACGGAGCCTGGCAGCAGAAGGATGTGCCGGGTGTCGCCGTGCGAGAGGAAGGCCGCCGAAAGCAGATCGGATTGCTGCGTGCGCGTGGGCATGCCCGTCGAGGGCCCGCTGCGCTGCACGTTGATGATGACGCCGGGAATCTCGGCGTAGTAGCCCAGGCCGACAAACTCGGCCATCAGCGACATTCCTGGGCCGGAGGTTGCGGTCATCGAGCGTGCGCCCGCCCAGCCCGCGCCCAGCACCATGCCGATGGCGGCCAGCTCATCCTCAGCCTGCGCCACGGCGAAGGTTGCCTTGCCTTCCGGCGTAACGCGCAGCTTTTTGAGCAGGTCGGCGGTGGCCTCGATCACCGAGGTGGAGGGCGTAATCGGGTACCAGGCCACCACCGTCACGCCGGCAAAGACCGCACCCATCCCGCAGGCCGCATTGCCATCGATGATGATCTTGCCCGCGGTTTTATCCATCCGTTCGATGAAGTACGGATCCTGCTTGGTCAGGTTCTCCTGGGCATAGTCGAAGCCCGCCTTGACGGCGCCGAAGTTCAGGTCGAAGACCTTCTGCTTTTTTGCAAACTGGCGGCGCAGGCCGCTCTCGACAACCCCCAGATCGATGGCCAGCAACTGGGCCACAACACCCACGTACACCATGTTCTTGACCAGCTTGCGCAGCTTGGCCTCGGGGCAGATGGACGCGGTGATCTTGTCAAAGGGCACCGGATAAAAGGCGACGTCGGCGCGCACTTGATCGAGATTGAGGCTCTCCTCGAAGATCGCCACGCCACCCGCGGGCAGTGCCTCGACATCGGCCTTGGCGGTCTCCGGATTCAGCGCAACCAGGATCTCGGAGTCGGGCTTGCGGGCAACATATCCGTCCTTGCTGGCGCGGATCAGAAACCAGGTTGGAAGTCCGGCAATGTTGGAGGGAAAGAGGTTCTTCCCGCTGACGGGAACACCCATTCCGAAGATGCTCTTCAGCAGGACGTTATTGGCGGATTGCGAACCGGAGCCGTTCACCGTTGCTACGCTGATGCTGAAATCGTTTACGACGCGCGCTCGCGCGCATTCTGTGCCCTGTGGTTCACCCAGGGCAAGGCCAATTGTCGCCATGTGGCGGGATTCCCTTCCAATGCATTCTGGAAAGCATTGATCTTACGCTCAGATGTGATTATAGTCACGCGCAAGTAAAAACGTTCCGGTCTTTGTCCAGAGAATTACGGGTTTGATTCCTCGGATGGCACCCTGCCAGGCAAACTTGGGAACAGGACCGTTCCGGGCCAGGCTGCTTCCCCTGTATCAAGCCTGAAGAGCCAGCCGCGCCGCATCCCGGCGCCAGCGCACGAGCAGCGTTGCGGCGATCACGATCAAGGCCAGCGTAAGCCCGATCCATAGCCCGTAGATGCCCCAATGAAGCGCAAAGCAGAGCGTAAGCCCGAGTGGAAGCCCAAGAATCCAATAGCCCACCAGGTTGGCCAGCATGGGAATCCGCGTCTCGCCCAAACCGCGCAGTGCGCCGGTCGAGACGGTCTGAATGCCGTCGAAGATCTGAAAGGCCGCCGCCAGCCCCAGCAGCCTGGGACCGACGGCCATCACGCGCGGGTCAAGGGTGTAAAGGGCGATCAGCGGCCCCGGCGCCACCAGAAAGACCACCGCGGCCAGCAGCATGAACCCCGTGCCCAGCCCCAGCGCCAGCCATCCGGCGCGGCGCGCCCGCTCGGGATCCCCGGCGCCCACCGCATGGCCCACACTCACCGCCGCGGCCGCCGAGATGCCCAGCGGAACCATGTAAGTGAGGCTGGCGTAGTTCAATACAATCTGATGCGTGGCCAGCGCAACCGGCGTCAACCAGCCGGCCGAGAGCGTCGCCATGTTCCATGCGCCCACTTCGAGCACAATCTGCCCCGCCGCCGGGCCGCCCAGCTTCACCAGCCTCCGCAGCCGGTCCAGATTCAGGCCAGCCCAGTGGCGGAACAACGGATGCCCGCGCTTGCGCTCATAGCGCCAGGCAAAGCCCATGAGCGCCGCCGCCATGAAGACGCGCGACAGCACCGTGGAAAGCGCCGAACCGTTCACGCCCATCTCCGGCAGCCCCCACTTGCCGGAGATGAGCACCCAGTTTCCCCACCAGTTGAGCAGATTCGCCCCCACATAGGTCGCGGTGATCACGCGCACCTCGCCCACGCCTTGCAGGTAGCGGCGCGTGCCCCCATAAAGCAACAGCGGCAGGGTGCCCCAGTTGAGGATGCGCAGGTAGGAGGCGGCCGGCGCGGCCACCTGCGGGGTAATGCCGAAGGGCGCAAAGCCGAAGCTGGCCGCGGCGACCAGCAGCATCAGCGGCGGCGTAGCGATGCATGCCAGGTAGACGCCTTGTGCCAGCCAGCGGTGACATTCGTCGTGGTCGGCGCGCCCGTGGGCCTGCGCCACCAGCGTATCCAGCCCCAGCAGCAGGCCAATGCCGAACAGCGCCGGAGTGTAGTAGACGGCGTTGCCCAGGGCCACCGCCCCGATGGCCGCCGGACCCAGCTTGCCCACCATGATGGTGTCCACGATGGCCTGCGCCATCCAGCCCAGCTCGCTCAACACCACCGGAACCGCCAGCGCCACCATCGCGCCCAGCTCCGGCCTCCACTTGGCTTGCGCTTGCTCCATGGTTCCAATCTAACCGGCGGCGCTTCCAATCGGCCGGATGCGGCGCGCAGATCGACCTTGCGAGCCTCGCTTCAACGCAGGCGCAACTGGGTGCGCAGCTGGCATCGGCCCTACCACTGCGCCCAGTCGCCGAAGCCTAGAACCCATGCGGCCAACAGCAGATTGCTCACCGCGTGCGCTGCGACGGCATCGCCCATCCGGCCCCGCCAGCGAAGCACGGCGGCAAATGCCAGACCAGCCAGCGTACCGAGCGCGAAGTGCTGCCAATCCATCAGATCTCTCATATGCTCCAGGCCAAAAACGGCCGAGGACAGGCAGACCGAGAGCGCCGTGAGGCGGGAAAATGGAACCTCGTCGAATTCGCGGTTCATCAGCCTGCGCGCCAGATAACCGCGAAAGGCCAGTTCCTCGGCGATGGGCACGGTGGCGACCGCGGCGGCCACGCGAAGCGCAATCCAGCTCCAGCGGGCAGCGGGCGAAAGCGCCCCGAGGGCCGTCCCCAGCGGACTGGCGACAGGCGGATGCCCCCAACCGAATTGCGCGGCCCCGAATTGCGCAATCCCGAACTGCGCAACCAAGGAGGGAGCGATCCACGCCAGAAAGACCGCCGCGCCCGCAACCGGGCCGAACCAGCCAAAGCGCCAATCGAGTTTTCTCAGCTCCCGCCGGAAGTACCACAGGGCGATGGCCGCGGCGATCAGTCGCAACGGGTAGAGCCATTCAAAATTGCCCGAAGCTGCCTTGGAGATAAAACCCGCAGTCAGAATCGCCAGAAACGGAACCAGATACGCGCGAATGGCTGGAGATTCTCCCCCCTGCTCTTGCAGTGGTTCCGCTCCGCCGGAGACGCGCTCCATTCCGCCGCCGTGCACAGTGCCGGCCGCGCCCGAAACGCCCGTTTGCGCCTTTCGTACCCACGCAAGCCTCTGGGTGGCCAGGGAAAACGCCAGCGCAATCGCGGTGAACGCGATCCAGCCGGCGCGGGAATGGAAGCCGACCATGGCGACATCGGAGCTGATCTCGTCGCCAATGAAGAACAGCAGGCAAATCCGGACCACATTCATCGCCCAGATGCAAACCAGGGCGCAGGGAATCAGCAGAAGCGCCTGCGGAAACCGGCACTCCTTTCTGAAATACCAGAGCCAGGCGGAGGTAAAGGCAAGGATCAGCCCGAGCCCCTCCATTCCTGAACACTCGAGTCCTATCACGATCGAATAATGAGGCGTTCCAATCGTGTAAGAAGCCGCATCGACAAGAATATTCGGCGCGAAAAGGCGGAAAACCGAATGCACCGCTTCGAAGGTTGTGGCCTGGAGGATGCGCCCGGGAACGCCGCCAGCGGCCGTCCATAGGCGATCGGAAGGGCCTTGCAAAAGCGACGCGGCCACCCCGGCGAGAGAGGCATAAAGCCACAACGGACTGGTGGCGCGGATCGCCCTGCTCCAGACGCGCAGCGGCACGCAGGCCAACGCCAGCAACGGAATCTCGAATAGAAACGCAGCGGAAAAGGCCACGGGCACATCGCGGGAATACTGGACGGCCGCTCCCGTGTGAACCACGAGAACATGGAAACCGATTGCGGCGGCAACGCAGGCTAGGTAGCCGCCAAAAAACCAGAAACCGAAGGGAAGATTTTCTCTTTGGGCCTTCAGCCACCTGTACCCGAGGCCCAGAAACACGGCAAACGCGACGATTGTAGCCCGAAGCGGGTGAAAGAGAAAACTGGGATCGAGGTGGAGAGCGCCGACGACTACAACGGATTCAAACGCAAGAATTGCGGCCAATAAATAGAGTCGTCCAAGTAGATGGGAGGGCAAAGCTGAATGCTGCTTTGACTGAGAACGGCTGTTTCCAGTCAAGTCGCAATCGGAACTCATCTTCGGATTCAGTCTCTGTTCCTTCTACTTTTGACGCCGCACGCGCAGAACCGCGAGCGCTCCGGCAAGCAGCGTCAAGCCGCCTATCGCCACACTGGGATCAATCTCGGGAACAGGGTGCCTGAACATGAGACCATAGGACGGCACAGAGGCGCAGAACACAAGAAACAGAACCACAAGTGCATATTTTGAAAAGTACTTCGTCATATGTAAGTCCTCCCTGGCCGCTGTTCAAAATATCCGAGATACTCGAAGCCCTGCAAACCCCATCAAGCTGCCGAACCAGCCCTTGACCGCGTTCTCGCGTCCAAACCCGAGGTTCCCATCTTCCTTATAGCCAAGCCCCTTACGCCAGCAACGACATCGGAGTTCAAAACTTCATTCGATCCTGTGCGCTTGGCCAAGCTCCGCTTGAAGCCATCTTTTCATAGGTCAAAATCAGGATCATTCAACAAAATCTTAACACGACAGAAAGCTTTTCACTCAATCATCGTTATGAAAATCAAAGCACCCCACGCCGGGCCGGCCCAAACTCTCCGGCCTGCTCGCCAGAAAGTCCCAGTTTCCTGAAGTTTCTGATTCCATGTATTTTAAGAACACTTTCCACTGCTCCCCGCCGCGGCTGCGGCGGGGTCCACGCATTCCATCAAAAGATCAACGGCGAATCAGACGCGCGTGATGCTGGTTTCTGGCGCCCGAGTAGAGGCTGCTTTCAAACCATTTCCCCTCTTGCGGTAAAAGAAGGTTGCTGCCAGGAGCAGGCCGCTTCCAAGCAGAATCAAGCTGCTGGGCTCTGGCGTGGGCGCATCCCCGATCAAAGTCTGCGGCGTATCGCCCGCTTCATACGTGCCGTCAGGAACATATAACACCAGATCCGAGTAAAGGGTCGAGTCGGGATTGGCAGCCACCCAGAGCGGCGCGGCGGCCAGCAAAGCGTTGATGGCACGCTGGTCCGCTTGTGACAAACCAGTCACTCCGTTCAACCCGTACACAGTGTTTAGCAGTAACGGATCGCCAGGATCGAGCAGCAGCCAATTGGCCCACTGAACGTCTGTCGCGCCGTATACGCCCATCTGCGAAAAGATATAAGCCGCACCTTCGTAAGTTGTTAAGTCCTGCCCGGTGAAGGAGGTGATCGGTGTGATCGTAGCAGCCCAGCTCTCGTTAAACGAGATGTCGTCCTCGTAGTTGAGGCACATCAAATTGACGGTGGTCGGCCCGCCGTTGACGGTGAAAGTATAGGGGTACATGCTACTCGCACCTAACCCGCTTCCCGATGCAGGACCGTAACCGACGGATGTCAGACTCACTGAATCCGCGTAAGCGTTCACTGGGCTCAAAAACAACAAGACACAAAATGCGGCGATGGACAGAATCGCGAATACTCCAAGTTTCTTCATCTTTCACCTTTCCTTGCCGTCTTCAGCCGGCTCCCTGGCTGGAGTTTGGCACCCGGCAGCGTGTTCGCCCGATTTAGACCGGGCTTTAACCGGTGTAGCGAATCGATACATAAAAAGACCGGCCGCTCCCACAGAATTCCCAATGGACGGTTTCAAGTCTTTTAGTAGCTCGGCAGATATTACCAAAGGTTAATTTCAAATGCAACATTACCAGTAATGATTACCGAGGTAATATGTGTCCAGGAAAGCGACAGTGCCGAACTGCGCGCTTTCCAAGGCACGCATTCAGCGTTCCAGACTGACTTCAATGCTGGACCCGGATCGAACGATTTCCTAAATGAGTGGGGAAAAGCTTGCGATCCAGCCCTGCAGCAGAACCGGGAAGCAGCCCAGCACCACGACGGCCGCCGCAATCAACACCAACACGGCCATCGTGACCGGATTCGCCTTGATCTTCCCCGCCTTTTCCGGCGTCTCATCCGCAATGGGCATCACATAGACCCGCTTGAGCACCTGCAAGTAGTAATAGAGCGAGACCGCACTCATGGCCACGGCCAGGGCCACCAGGGCAAACGGAACCACCCCGGCTGAAACCCCCAGCACGGCGGCAAAGAGGTTGAACTTGGCCCAGAAGCCCACCAGCGGTGGAATCCCCGCCAGCGACAGGAAGAGCACCAGCAAGACGCCAGCGAGCACCGGATTCCGTTTGTGCAGCCCCAGGAACGAATCCATCCGGTCGCTGCCCGTAGCCCGCTCCACCACGGCCACCGCGCCGAAGGCGCCGATGGTCGTCAGTCCGTAGGTGAGCACATAGTAGAGCACAGCGTTGGTGCTGCGAATGGCGGGGCCGATGGCTGCGGCCTGGAACGCGAGGGCGCTTCCCTGCCCCGCATAGGCGCGCACGGTGGCAATCCCCAGCAGGATGTACCCGGCATGAGCGATCGCCGAATAGGCCAGCAGCCTGCGCACGCTCACCTGCGCCAGTGCGGCCAGATTGCCCAGCACCATGGAAGCCGCGGCAACCAGCAGCAGAATCATCGCCAGCTTCGGCCAAGTCTGATAGAACTGCCGCGCAAAGGCTTCAGCCGGTATCGTCGCGCCACCCATCGCCGCGCCCGGCATCAGCCAGTTTTGGCTGAGCGTGATCAGTAGCGCAAAGCTGGCCACCTTGGAGACCGAGGCGATGAACGCTGCCGCCGGAGCGGGCGCGCCTTCATAGGTATCCGGCGCCCAAAGGTGAAAGGGCACGGCGGCGACCTTGAAGCCCAGCCCGGCGACAACCAATATCCAGGCCAGATAAAACAGCGGGCTCGGCCCCGAAGATGCAATGCTCCGCTGGATCGCCAGCAGATTCGTGCTGCCGCTCAAGCCATAGAAGTAGCTGAACCCGAAGAGCAGAAAGGCCGCCGACATGCCTCCGAAGAGGTAGTATTTGATGGCCGCTTCGGCACTTTTTCCTGAAGTCTTCGCAAATGCCGTCAGAATATAAAGCCCCAGGCTGAGCAGTTCCAGCCCGATGAAGATCACCAGCAGATCCTGGGCTGCGGCGATGAGCAAGCCGCCGGATGCGGCCATCAACACCACGGCGACGAACTCGCCCACATGGCGGGTAACAACGGAATCGATTACCAGCAGCAGGGTCAGCGCCGTCAGCACCAGGATTCCAGTCTGCGCCACCTGCGCGAATCCCCCGGTTGACAGCAAGACGGACTCGCCCGACGAGCCGAAGCTCAACCCGCCATGGCCCTGAAACTGCAATGTCCACCAGGCCGCGCCGCAGCCCGCCACGCCCAGAAGAGCCGCAACGGCAGAGCGCACCCGGAGCGCGGCCTTGCGCAAAAAGCCCAGGTCCACCAATAGCACCACGAGCGCCGCGACTTCGAGCGCCGTCTCCGGCAGCGTTACGCGGAAAAGGTCTGCGTAATTCATCGTCCTCCTCCCGCAAGCAGCGCCTTGACCGCCGGTTCGATGGTATCGAGCAATATCTTCGGGTAAAGTCCGACCAGCAAGCTGGAGCCCACCAGCAGCACCACGCCGGTCACTTCAGGCCAGGTGATCGCGGCCAGCGGGTGCTCGTGTTCCTGCTCCAGCAGGTGCGCGCTGGGTGGCGTCTCATCGCTGAAGAAGGCCTTCTGCAGCGCGCGCCAGGTGTAGGCCACGCCCACCACGATGCCCACTCCAGCCGCGGCCACCCACCAGGGATTCACCATCCAGGCGCCAACCAGCACCTGCAACTCGGCGACAAAACCGGAGAAGCCCGGCAGCCCCATCGAGGCCATCCCGGCGATCACGAAGGCCCAGGCGGCAAAGGGCAGGCGCCTGGCCAGATGCATTGTCCCCAGCTCCGCCAACTGCCGGGTGTGGGTGCGGGCGTAGACCAGGCGGCCCACAATGGCGAACAGCAGGCCGGCGATGATGCCGTGCGAGAACATCTGCATCACCGCGCCGGTCATGCCGATCTGGTTCAAGGTCATCAGGCCCAGCAGCACGAAGCCCATGTGGCTGACGCTCGAATAGCCGATGACGAATTTGAAGTCGGTCTGCGCCAGGGCGACCAGCGCGCCGTAGACGATGCCGATAACCGCCAGAATCGCGAACACGTCCCGCCAGGAGCCGATGCCGATGAAGGAAAATCCCCACGGGTCAAGCCCGTGCGGGAAGAGGCCGATCCCGGCGCGCAGGCAGCCATACGCGCCCAGCTTCATCACCACGCCTGCCAGCAGCATGGAAGCAGCGGTGGGCGCTGCCACGTGGCCGGTCGGCGCCCAGGTGTGGAAGGGCCACATGCCGGCCAGGATGGCAAAGCCCGTGAAGACCAGCGGGAAGACCCACATCTGGAAGCTCACCGGGAAGTGGGCGGCTCCGAGCGCGATCAGGCTGGTCGAGTGGCTGCCCGAGGTCGAGTAAGCCGCCAGCAGGCCGACCAGCACCATCGCCGAGCCCACGAACGAGTAAAGCGCCAGCTTCATGGCCGCATACTCCCGCCGCGTGGAGCCCCAGATGGCGATCAGGAAGTACTTGGGCACGATGGCGATTTCATAGAAAACAAAGAGCAGAAAGAGATCGAAGCTGAGAAAAACCCCGTAAACTCCGCCGATCAGCGCCAGGAAAAAGGCGAAGAATTCATTGGTGCGCAGCTCGATGTCCCAACTGAAGAGCACCCCGGACACCGCGGCGAGGCCGGTCAAGAGCACCAGCACGCGGCTGATGCCGTCATCGGCCAGCAGGTAGTGAACCCCCATCGACGGCACCCAGAGCGCATCGACGATGATCTGCCTTCCCTGCCCCATGCCCGCCACAAAACCCGCTACTGCCAGAGCCAGCCCGGCCACGGCCACGGCCAGCGCAAGCCAACGCGCCAGATTGCGCGTGAGGGCCGGCTTGCCCTTGGGCAAAAGCGCCAGCACGAAGGCCCCGGCAAACGAGAGATAGATCGTCCAAGCCAACATCAAAATCTCCAGTGAGCCAAGAGGTTCATGACCGTCGGGTTCATACTCGCCACAATCAACTGCGGCACAAGGCCGATCAGCAGCATCAGGCCGATGACCGGAGCCAACGCCAGCCGCTCGCCATGGTGCAGGTCAGGGAATCCGACGCAGTGCGCTGCTACCGGACCCCAGAAGACCTTCTGAATGACGGTCAGAATCACCGCGGCCGTCACCAGCAGACCAAGAATCGAAACCGAGGCCGCAACCCAGGACAACGAAAAGACGCCGCGGAAGATGAGAAACTCGCCGGGAAAACCATTCAGCCCCGGCAATCCGAGCGATGAGAACAGAGTAATGCCCATCAGCCCGGCCAGCACCGGCGCCGGCTTGCGCAGCCCGCCAAAGTTGTCGATGCCGCGATGACCGCCCGAGCGCTCCTGGATCATGGCCACAAACCAGAACAGCGCCGCCGCCGTCAGGCCGTGGTTGAACATTTGCAGAATCACGCCGTTCAAGGCCGCCGCCTGGCTGGTCAGCGTGGCGGCTCCAGAGGCCGGAACCGCCAGCGCAAAGATGCCCAGCAAACAATAGCCCAGGTGGTTGACCGAGGAGTAGGCAAAGATGCGCTTCATGTCAGTTTGCGCCGCCGCCGCCCAGGCGCCCATCACCACCGTCGCGACCGCGAGCACCAGCAGCGGCGTGCGCATCTCGGCGATCTGATGCCCGAAGAGTGGAATTGCAATTCGAAGCAGGCCATAAACGCCCATCTTCGACATGGCGCCGGTCAGCAGCATGGTCACCGGCGAAGGCGCTTCCGCGTAGGCCGCCGGAAGCCAGGTGTGGAAAGGAATCATCGGCACCTTGACGGCAAAGCCGGCCAGCACGCCAATCGCCAGCCAGATCGTTACCGGCCCCAGGTGCGCCGTTACCGCCTGCTCCAGCGCTCCGGTTGAGGCCATCTGCGTCAGAACGCTGAAGTCCATCGAGCCGGTGGAGAGATAGACGGCCAGAAACGACACCAGCAGCGCCGCGCTTCCCGCCATGGTGTAAACGAAGAACTGCGTCGCCGCCGGCCCGCGTCGCGCGCCGCCCCACAGCTTGATGAGGAAAAAGGCGGGAATCAGGCTCAACTCCCAGTACAAAAACCAGGGAAAGAAGTTCAGCGCGGTGAAGGAGCCGAAGAGGCCGGATTCCAGCACCAGCACCAACCCAAAGTAAAGCCCCGGCTGGTGGTGAACGCGGTGCGCCGCATCGACCGACATGAGCGTCACCAGCGCCGAGAGCACCAGCATCAGCGCTCCCAGCCCGTCCACGCCCAGGTAGTATTGGATGCCCAGAGACGGCGCCCAGGCGGCCCGCTCGACTAACCCGATGCTTCCATCCACGGGTAATTGGGTCCACACCACCAGCGCCAGCGCCAGCGAGGCCAGCGTCGTCACCAGCGCCACGGCGCGCGCATGGCGGCCGGCGACGAGCGCCACAGCCGCCCCCACCAGGGGAAGCACGGTCAACAGCGTCAAGAGATGAAATCCGCTCATGCCCGGCTGCTCCAGATCAGAATCGCCACCAGCGCAACCACGGCCAGCGCCAAAATTCTCAAGTAAGTTTGCACGCGGCCTGTCTCGATCCGCGCCAGCAGGCCACCGCCCACGCCCAACTCCTCGCAGCTCTTGTCAAAGCTGCCATCCACCCAATTCATGTCGAGGAAGCGGTTCAGCTTCGCCCACAGGCCGAAGCCCCACGCCACTCCGGCCACCGCACCACCCCAGACGCGGCGGTCCAGCCAATCCGCGACCCGCGCCCACCACGCATAAAATGCAATCACCGTCACTCCGTAGAGTTCATCCACATACAGCCGGTCGCGCAGCCAGCCCCAGAGCATGGGCGCGGACTTCTCCAGCGCATCCGGCTCCTCCGCCTGCGACGAGCGGCTTCCGTAGAGCATCCAGCCCAGACCCAATCCGAGGAAAACCACCGCCGCCGAGGTCGCCATCAGCCTCACCAGCCCCGGTTCCATGAAGCCGTGGATGTCGAAGCTCACCGCGCGGTCGTCCAGGAAGGCATGGAACCATGGCCACGCCGGGGTTCCGATCAGTCCCAGCGCGATGGCGAAGAAAGCCAGAATCCCCAGCGGCACGACCATCACCGCGGGGCTCTCGTGCGCCGTCTTATGACCCCGCCAGCGGCCGAAGAAGACGTAGCTGACCTGGCGCGTCATGTAAAACGCCGTCAGCAGTGCGCCGAAGACCAGCATGTAAAACGGCGTCTTGGCCACACTCCAGTGCTGAGCCGCCTCCAGAATGCCGTCCTTGCTCCAGAAGCCGGAAAACAGCAGCGGAAAGCCGCACAGAGCCAGCATTCCCACCGCATAGGTCAGAAAGGTAAAGGGCATGACGGACTTCAACCCGCCCATCTTGCGCACATCCTGCTCCTCGTGGCAGCCGTGAATTACCGACCCCGCGCCCATGAACAGAAGCGATTTGAAAAAGGCGTGGGTAATCAGGTGGAACATCCCCACCGCCACGCCGCCCATGCCCAGGCCGGCCATCATGTAGCCCAGCTGCGACACCGTGGAATAGGCCAGAATGCGCTTGATGTCGTTCTGCGCCACGGCGATCAGCGCCGCGAAGACCGCTGTAAATGCGCCCACCCAGGTGACCACCGTCAGCGCCGTGGTGGTCCCGCTCAGCAGCATTCCGCCGTGGGTAAGATGCGCGCCCGCGGCCATCAGCGGATAAACCCGCGCCACCAGGTAAACGCCCGCGGCCACCATGGTCGCCGCATGAATCAGCGCCGAGACCGGTGTGGGGCCCTCCATCGCGTCCGGCAGCCAGACATGCAGCGGAAACTGGCCGCTCTTGCCCGCCGCGCCGGCAAAGATCAGCAGGGCGATCGCGCCCGTGGCCGTCAGGCCCAGAGCGGCGTGCTGGGCCAGCAATCCGGTAAGCGCCTGAGCCTCCATCGAACCCGCGCCGTGGTTGTAAAACAGCAATGTGCCGGTTCCCGCAAAGAGCCAGACGATTCCCAGCAGAAAGAAGACATCGCCGATGCGCGTGGTGAGAAAAGCTTTCTTGGCCGCCGCCGCCGCCGCAGGCTTCTGATACCAGAAGCCGATCAGCAGGTACGAGGTGAGTCCGACGATCTCCCAGCACATGAACAGCAACAGCAGGCTGTTCGAGATCACCACGCCCAGCATCGCTCCGGCAAAGAGCGAGAGAAAGCAGAAGAAGCGCGTAAAATTCTCGTCGTGCGCCATGTAGCCGACGGAGTAGATGAAGATCAGCAGGCCAACGAAGCTGACCATCACCAGCATCACCGCCGCGAGCGGATCGAGCACCCAACCCAGGTCCACCTGCCCGCCGCCGAATTGCGTTCCCACCTGAATCCAGCTGAAGTTGACCGTCTCGCGGACGGCCGCGCCATGCGCCCACGCGGCCACCACGTGCACAAAGGCCGCCAGCGAGAGCAGCAGCGAAAAACTCATCGACCCGATGGCCAATGCTGCGGCCGCCTTGCGTTTCGGCTGTTTCAGCAGCGCGCCCACGCCCGCGGCGATCATCGGCACGGCGGGAATCAGCCAGAGAATCTCCGCAATGGGAGAGACGCTCAGGAATGGAGTGAATGAAATTGTCTCTTGCATCAACCTCTCACCCTTTCATCCTGTTCGTGGCGTCCAGATCCGTTGTATGCGCATGGCGATGAATCGAGATCACCAACCCCAGCCCCACCGCCGCCTCGGCTGCCGCCACGGCAATCGAAAAAATCGCAAAGATCATCCCCGTCAGCAGCTCCGGATGCGGCCCATAGCGCCAGAAAGCGATCAGATTCAGGTTGGCCGCGTTCAGCATCAGTTCAATGCCGATCAGCACCAGGATGGCGTTGCGCCGGGTCAGCGCGCCGGCCAGGCCAATCGCAAAGACCAGCGCGGCCACCAGAAGATACCCCGCAAGCGGCGTCATTCAGCTCCCTCTTTCTCGTGCAAGGCCACGATCACCGCGCCGATCAAGGCCAAAGTCAACAACACCGCCACAATCTCCAGCGGCAAAACATAGCGGCCCATGAGCGCATTTCCAATCTCCTCCACGGTGACCGTGGGAGCCGGCGTGGCCTGCGGAAGCCAGGAAACGCTCTGCAGAACCGCCCAGCCGAAGACTGCAAAGACTGCCGCCGCGATCACCAGCCCCATCGGCCAACTCCGGCTGAAGACTCCGTCCTTCGGAGTTTCCGAGCCCTTGGTCAGCAGAATCGCGAAGACCACCAGAATCGCCACCGCTCCGATGTAGACCATGATCTGTGCAAACCCTGCAAACTGCGCGTCCAGATTCAGAAACAAAAGCGCCAACCCGGCCAGAGCCACCGTGAGCGCCAACGCGCAATGCACCGTGTTCTTCAACAGCATCGCCGCCAGGCTGCCAGCTACCGTGAGCGCCGCAATCAGGTAAAAGATAAGGTTCATCAGCAGTGGCTCCCTGTCTCGAAGTAGTAGGGATGGTGGCGATGACAACCGGGATTGAACGGGGACGAACAGTGAGGGCATTTGTCGAAACACCCCAGATATTGCCGAATACTTAGTTCGGCGCCGCAAACTCCGCATAACACCGCTGCCTGATCCCACTCGCATTTTGGCCAGACCTCGATCGCGTGATCGGCCAACGAATCGTGACACTCCTTGCAGGCATAGTAGATTCCGCAACACTTCATCTTGATTGCGACGATGTCTAGCGCTGTGTTGTAGTGGACGCAGCGCGTCTGAGGGTCGAGACAAACCCCAAGGACGTGCGGGTGCATTTTGGCCATGGACTTAGCGTAGAAGACTGCGTCCTGAAAACCGGATTGGACCGATGAATTCCTCTGGGAAAAATCACTCCGCATAGCGATATCTCCTCGGCCCAAAGCGTTTTCTGCGCATTCCGCCCCAGCCCAATCCCACGTAAGCCAGCGCCAGAATCAGTGTGCAGACCACCCACTGCGGCCATCCCCCGCCCAGGAAGCGCCAGGCCGCGGCCACCAGCACGTTCAGCAGGCTGATGGGCAGGACAAACTTCCAGGCAAAGTTCATCAGCTGATCCTGCCTGAGCCGCGGCATGGTGCCCCGCAGCCAGATGAAGACGCAGATGGAGAGCATCACCTTGGAGAAGAACCATATCCACGACGGAACCCAGCCCAGGAACGAGAACGGTGCCGACCATCCGCCCAGAAACAGCGTGGCTCCCAGCGCGGCGACCGATAACATGCCCACATATTCGCCCAGGAAGAAGAGCGCGAATTTGAAGCCCGAATATTCGGTAAAATAGCCGGCCACCAGCTCCGACTCGCCCTCAGGCAGATCGAAGGGAGAGCGGTTGGTCTCCGCCGTGGCCGCGACGATGAAGATCACAAACGCCGCCAGACCCCAGGGCGTAAAGACGTACCAGTGAGGGAAGACGCCCGTGTACTGGTTCTGCGCCTCGACGATCTTCGTCAGCGAAAGCGAGCCGGAGATCATGACCACGACCACGCTCGACAACAGCAGCGGCACCTCGTAGCTGACCATCTGCGCCACCGCGCGCATGGCGCCCAGCAGCGAGTACTTGTTGCGGCTCGACCAGCCCGCCATGAAGACCGACAACTCGGTCGCCGCGCCCATCGAAAAGTAAAACAACAGGCCGGCGTCCATCTCCACCAGCACCATGTTGCGCCCCATGGGAATCACCGCAAAGCCCATGAACGCCGCCACCAGCAGCACCAGCGGCGCCAGAAAATGTACCGCCGCGTCGGCGTTCCTGGGAACGATGTCTTCCTTGGTCAGCGACTTGAGGCCGTCGGCCACCGGCTGCAGCAGCCCGAAAGGCCCCACGCGGTTCGGCCCCAGCCGGTTCTGCATCCGCCCCAGCCCTTTGCGCTCCAGCCACACGGAGATGGCCATCAGCGTGGGAAAGACCGCGATGATGGCCACCACGTTCACCAGCACGCCGGCCGGCTGCCGCCAGAAGGCGGGCAGATAGCCCAGCAGCCAGTGTTCAAACAAAACAAAAATCTGATCCAACTTATCGATCATCGGCTGGTCTCCCGCATCGGCTGGTCTCCCGCATCCGCTAGTCTCCCGCTCCTGCCGGCGGCTCGGCGGTTTTTGCCGCTGCCGCGGCCTTGGCGGCGGCGGCTTCGGCATCCAGCTTGGCCTTGGCTTCGGCTTTGGCCTTTTCCCCGGCCCGTCGCGCGTCCACTTCGCCCGCTTCGGTGGGGTGAATCTTCCGGTAATGCCCGTTCGACTTGGCCAGAGCCCTGCGGTCGTGCAACAGTCCGCCAAAACGGTCCGTGGTGCTCAGCTCGAACTCCGTGTCCATCTTGATCGCCTCAAACGGGCAGACCTCGACGCAGATCTGGCAGCTCATGCAGACGGAAATGTCGATGTCGAAACGCGCCGGATAGATCTGCATCTTGCCCACAAAATCCGGCTTCTTGTCCTTGGATTTCTCGATATAAATGCACTTGGGCGGGCACTCTTTCTCGCAGATCTGGCAGGCCACGCAGCGCAGGCCCGCCTCCCAGTCCTCGCCGTCGTACACCAGGAAGGGAAAGTCGCGCGTCGCCTCGATCGGAGCGATGCGCTCTTCCGGGTACTGGACCGTCGTCAGCCGCTCGGCGGAGACATAGCTCGCGGCAAAGTTCTTTGCCGTCACCGCCAGCCCCTTCAGTAAGCCCTCACCTAACAATGCATCCTCCCAAAAACAGCTACTAGCTAGCAGCTAGTAGCTATCTGTCCACTTCGCCCAGCACAATATCCACACTGCCCAGAATCAGCACCACGTCGGCCACATTATTGCCCAGGCACATATCTTCGAGAATCGTCAGATTCACCAGGCTGGGCGGCCTCACCCGGTAGCGGTAAGGGTTCGGACTCCCGTCGCTGATCAGATAAAAGCCCAGCTCGCCCTTGGGCGCCTCGATCCGTCCATAGGCCTCGCCCGGCTTGGGCCGGAAGCCGCGAATCTTCGCCTTGGGGTCCATCACCGGCCCCTCGGGAATCTCCTTGAGCGCCTGCTCCAGAATCTTGAGCGACTCGCGCAGCTCCAGCAGCCGGATCATGAAGCGGTCGTACACGTCCCAGTGATCGCCCAGCGGCACCTGGAAGTTGAAGCGGTCGTAGATGCCGTAGTGGTCCACCTTGCGAATGTCGTAGTTGACTCCAGAGGCGCGCAGCATGGGGCCGGTGACCCCCGCGTTCACCGCCAGCTCCGGCTTCAGAATACCCACGCCCTGGGTGCGCGCCATCAGAATTTCGTTCGTGCAGAGCAGTGTCTCGAACTCGTCGGCAAAGGCCGGCAACTCCCCCACCAGCTTGCGCGTTCTATCCAGCCAGGACTGCGTTGCATCCACGCGGCAGCCCCCGAAGCGCATGTAGTTGCACATCATCCGCGCCCCGGTAAGCTCCTCGAACAAATCCAAAATCTTTTCCCGCTCGCGGAAGGCGTACATCAGCGGCGTGCCGCTGGCGCCCATGTCCTGAATCAGAAAGCCGATCGACGAAGCGTGGTTCTGCACCCGCGTCAGCTCGCCCACAATCACCCGCAGATATTCGGCGCGCTCGGGAACCGCCTGACCGGTGAGCTTTTCCACCGCCAGCGCGTAAGCCCAGTTGTTGGTCAGCGAGCAGATGTAGTCCAGCCGGTCGGTGTATGGCATCGAGGCCAGATAACTCTGTCCCTCGCCCAGCTTCTCGTGGTTGCGATGCAGGTAGCCGAAGACCGGCTTGAGCCGGATCACCCGCTCTCCGTCCAGGGCTACATCCATGCGGAAGACCCCGTGCGTCGAAGGGTGATGCGGCCCCATGGCCACTTCCAGAATCTCCGCTTCGCCGTCCGGCTGGAGCTCCATGGGCTGGTTCCAGCCCTCCAGCTTCTGGCTCTCCGGCTTCTCATGAGCAGTTGCGGAATGGCTTTGCAATTGGCTCATCGGCCGCCCTCCGTTCCCTGCCCACCGGCCACCGGGGCGTCACCCGCCGCCAGATGCGCCAGAGTCCGCTGCAACACCTCGTCGTGCGCCGTCGGCTCGTACTCGAAGTCGTCCGGCTCGCGGTAATCCTTCCGCATGGGGTAGTCCTTGAACCCCTCCCACATCAGAATTCGCCGCAGGTCCGGGTGCCCCGTGAAGACAATCCCGTACAGGTCGAAGATCTCCCGCTCCTGAAACTCGGCCGAGCGCCAGATGGGTGTCAGCGAAGGAATCTCCACCTGGTCGCCGCGGTTCGCGGTGCGCATTCGCAGGATCACCGGCCCGTGCTTTCTGGCCACCGAATAGAGGTGATAGACCGCCTCAAGATAACCCGGCTCAACGTGCTTGCGGGTCTCCTCGACCGTCTCTTCGACACTTTGCTCGACTCCATCCACGGTCTTGGCCACCGTGCGGGTCACCTTCACCTTTTCGGCGATCTCCCGGTCCGGCCAATCCACGCCGGTGACGTTCGAAAGGTAATCGAGCCGGAGATCCGCATCGTCGTACAGAAACTTCGCCACCGAGAGCGCATGGGCAGGCGCGACGCGCAGCGAATGCTGCTCGCTGGGGCTGGGGTTGGGCACAATCTCCACACCCGCGCCCGGCACCGCCGCCTCGATCGCGGCCTTGATCTCTTCTATCGTCTTCATCAGCGAATCACCACCGGCACAGCCCACACGCCCTTGTTCGACGTCGGCTCCAGATCGTGCTCTCCGGGAACGGGCACCGGAAACTCGCCCTGCGCCGCGGCGTCCAGGTGCCGCGGACGGCCCTCCCCGGTCAGCGGTTGCTCGTCAATCTTTTTCTGCAGCATCATGAAGGCGTGCAGCAGCGCTTCGGGACGCGGCGGGCAGCCTGGAATATGCACATCCACGGGAATATAGCGATCAATTCCCTTCAGCACGTTGTAGCCCTGCTTGAACGGCCCGCCGCTGATGGCGCAGGCCCCCATGGCGATCACGTAGCGCGGCTCGCCCATCTGGTTGTAGAGCCGGACCACCTGCGGAGCCATTTTCTTGGTCACCGTGCCGGAGACGATCATCAGGTCGGCCTGGCGCGGCGACGGCCGGAAGACCTCGGCCCCGAAACGGGCCAGATCGTAGCGCGCCATGGTCGTGGCGATCATCTCGATGGCGCAGCAGGCCAGCCCGAAGTTCATCGGCCAGACCGAACTGCGCCGGCCCCAGTTGTAGAGCTCCTGCATGGTTGTGACGAAGATGCCCTGCTTGCCCAGTTCGATCTTCAACCCTTCATCTACCATCTTCGCTTCGCTCCATGAGCTTCTAGCTGCTAGCTATTAGCCTCTAGCTTTACTTCCCACGCTATCGTGGCTGCATCGTTGTCCTGGCAGCCGGCTGGGCTGCCTTTCTTAATCCCCAAGGCGCTGACCGCGGGCAATTGCTGGCCGATCACCGCCCTGCCAACCCCTATGCCGCTGGAAGCCCGAGGGCAGCGGCTAGAAGCTAGAGGCCGCCTTTTCACGCCCAGGTCAGTACGCCCTTGGCCCAGGCCCACGCCAGCCCTTCGACCAGCAGCAGCACAAAAACCAGCATGGCCACGCAGGCGGCGACAGTCAGCCCAGTGAAGGCCACCGCAAAGGGCAGCAGAAAGACCGTTTCCACGTCGAAGATCAGAAAGATAATCGCGTACAGGTAATAGGCCGAACGGAACTGCATCCAGGCGTCGCCCTTGGATTCGAGGCCGCATTCGTAAATAGCGTTCTTCACACTATTTGGCTTGGGCGGCGAATACACGTGCGCCCACAGCCACGCCAGCCCCAGAGGGGCCAGCCCAAAGCCAAGCGCCGCGGCGAACAGGACCGCCAGAGAAAAATAGGGATTTGATGCCATCTTCGAAAACGAAATCCTTCTTCATGAACGTACCAGTTCAAAGGCAGCTTTGGCTAACGGAAAAGGGTCTTTCCACCCGCTCCGAGGGCATTTCACCCCCCCTTTATCCCACCCTGTGAACCTGCTTCTAACGTCGCAGAGCAGAAAGGGCTTTCTAGTGGTGTCCCCCACACAGATGGTCGTTTATCCGTTTTGAAGGGTACGGGCTTTAGCCCGTACGTAAAGCCTGCAAAATCAAGAGGGCTTTAGCCCCTGAGGGAATGCCGGCTAAGCACCACTCGACGATTGGGCCGTGTTTCAGAG
>Ga0182030_10008153_pt1 | contig 21756 bp, 17 predicted proteins | sample 812S3MmetaG_FD_121299 | JGI IMG/M metagenome (GOLD analysis project Ga0182030, IMG submission 121299) | Permafrost microbial communities from Stordalen Mire, Sweden - 812S3M metaG (Illumina Assembly) | ecosystem: Environmental > Terrestrial > Soil > Wetlands > Permafrost | place: Sweden... | reverse complement strand
GTCGCGGCCGCGATAGCGGAACGTCGGCGGCAGATGGCGGTCGATGTAGATGCGTTTGCCGTCGAGGCTGTAGCCGGCGAGATAGGGAATGTCGTGCTCGCGGTCGATCGAACCGACGCGGCGGGCGATGGCGTCGAGCGCGCGGTCGAGCATCAGGCTCGAGACGTAAGTGTCGGGAATGCGCAGCTTGTGGTGGGCGGCGATCGGGTGGCAGCAATCCTGCGGCATGGGCGCCTCCGAAAACGAAAACGCCGCTCCGCCCTGGGGCGAAGCGGCGCCGATCTTGACGGCCGACGGGGGCGGCCGCTAGCGACGGATCACTTCGGCTCTTCGCCCTTCGCGGCGGCGTTGCCGGCCGCCTTGGCGTCGGCTTCGCACATATAGGCGCCGTGCTTGGTCGTGCCGTAGCTCTTGTGGCCGGCGAAGTGGTACTTATGCGACGTGGTGTTGAGCCAGACGACGGTGTCGCTCGGGCAATGCGCCTTCGCCTCGGCCTCGGCGGCGAACTGGCCGGCGCCCTCGGCGGCGGCCGGCGCCGCGGCGGCCGGCGTCTTCTTCGGCTTGGGCGTCGCCATGGGCATGGTCATCGGCGTCGCGGCGGCGGCCGGCGTCATCGCCGGCGCAGGCGCGGCGGCCGCAGTGGGCGTGGCTGCCGGGGCGGGAGCGGGAGTGGAGGCCGCGGCCGGAGCGGCCGCCGGTTCAGCACCGCCTTTGCAATGCGATTGCTGGAAATCGCGGTAGGTCATTCCGGTTGCGGTCCCAGCCGCCTCGGCGGCCTTCCAGTCTGCGCCACACTGTTTGTTCGACATTGCATTGGCTGGGCCGATCATCGCCAGGCCGAACGCGCCGGCGAGCGCCATGGCCGCAAAGCCAATCGCGAAACTCTTGTTGTACATCGTCTGTCCCCTTGTCCTCCGCTCCGCGCCGCCGCTTCGCTCAGCGTCAGAGTGCCTTTGCGCCGCGATTCGCTGCGGCCACGCGATCCACGGCTTTACGCCGCCGAACTTTTCACGAACAGGTTCTTGAGCCGCTTCAGCCGGGTCGAAAAGCCGTGCCGGTTCTGCTCGGCGTCGACCACCGCCTGCGAGGTGACCCAATTCAGCTGGATCGCCCGTCGCTGGCCGGAGATCGGCTTGTGGCCGTGCCAGGAATTGTCGGCGCGGCGGAACGCCAGCAGCGTGCCGCCGTAGGGCGGCACTTCGGCGACATAGTCGTCGAGATTTTCGGGTCCGCGCAGGAGCCGAAGGCGCCCGGCGTCCTCCTGCCAGCGCTCGTTCATATAGAGCAGGACGGTGATGATTTTGGTCTTCGAGTCGGTGTGGATCGCGCCGTCGCGTTCGCGCACGTAGCCGCGCACGGTGTACATGGTCGGTCGGCCGGAAAGGTCGATGTCGAACTTGCGTTCGATCGCCGCCTGGAACTCCGGGCCGCGCAGTTCGTCGATCAGCGCGCGGAAATGGCCGTGGATCTCGAGCTCCGCCGGCGGATGCGACCCTGGCCCGGGAACCTCAGGATAATCAGATAGAACGGCGGGGAAATTCTCGCTCTTGAGGAAGTCGGGCACGACGACGAAGTCGAAAGGGTCGCGCTCGAGCGGCGCACGCTCCAGCCCGGCGAAATCGCAATAGCTCATCGGCCGCTCCAGCTCGGCGCCCGTCGGGCCGCGCGCCGTTTCGGGGCGAGCCTATACCAGATCGCCTGGATGCAGCCAAGAATTGGAGCGTTTCAACTTTCGCCGCGCCGCTGCGATCGTCGCCGCGAGCCCGCCGCTCGCCTCGAGCCCGCTCCAGCCGGGCTCGGCGAGCGCTTCTGCCGATTGGCGCGCGGCGATTGCGGCGTCGGCGTCGGAAGCGTCGCCGCTGCGCCGGCCGATCCGTTCGAGGCGCGTCGCGAGCGGCGCCTGAAGCCAAAGACCGATGAAGGGGACGGCGAGTTCGGCGGCGAGCCGCGCCGCGGTTCGTCGCTCGTGAGACTTGGCGTAGACCGCGTCGAGAACGACGCCCTGGCCCGCGGCGAGCGCGCGGCGCGCCTTGTCGATGAGGCGCGCGTAAGTCGCCTCGGTCGCGGCGAGGTCGTAGCCGGCGGGCGGCAGGCGCTCGGTCTCGGCGACGGCGAACAAGCGCTTGCGTTCGACGTCACTGCGCAGCGTCAGCGCGCCCGGCGACCGTCCGATCTCCGGCGCGAGCGCGGCGGCGAGCGCGCTTTTTCCCGCTCCCGAAAGGCCGCCGATCGCGACCAGACGCGGCGGCGCAGGGCGCAAGAACGCCTCGGCGAGGACGAAATAGCGGCGCGCCAGCGCGCGCTCGGCGCGCCGCGCGCCGCCGGCGAGATGAGCGAGGTTCGCCGCTTCGACCTTGGCGCGGATCGCGGCGCGCAGGCTCATGAAGAAGGGCAGGGCGGCGAGCCCGTCGAGCTCGTCCGTCCGGCCGAGCGAAAGATAACTCGCCAGCAGAAGGTTGGCCGCGGCGGCAAGGTCGCGCTCCCAAAGGTCCATCAGCGTGAAGGCGAGATCGTAAAGGACGTCGCCGGCGGCGACGTCGGGATCGAACGCGATCGCGTCGAACAGAATCGGCTCGCCGTCGATCAGCGCGATGTTGCGCAGGTGCAGGTCGCCGTGACCGCGCCGCACCCGGCCCGCTTCGCCGCGCGCGATCAGCAGCGATCGAAGCGCGGCGAACGCGACGCGGCTCTCGCGGTCGAGCGCCGCGGCGCGCTGCGGCGCGAACAAGTCTGGCCGCGCCGCGAAGGCGGCCTGGTTCTGATCGAGATAAGTCGCCAGCGACCGCGTCGCGCGTTCGCCGTCGCCCTGCGGCGCGCGGTCGTGCGAACGGCGGATGGCGGCGGCGAGGCGGCGGATCAGGTCGCTCGACAATTCGCCGCGTTCGGCGACGCGGTCGAGCGTCGCGTTCTCGTCGAAGCGGCGCATATGCGTCGTCCATTCGACGACTTCGCCCTCGCCGCCGATCGCCAGGCCGCCGCCGCGGCGCACGATCGGCGTCACGCTGAGATAGACGCCAGGCGCGTTGTCGCGATTGGCGGCGATTTCCGCCTCGCAGGCGGCGCGGCGCTTGTCGAGGGTGGAGAAGTCGAGAAACGGCAGCCGGATCGCCCGCAGCGCCTTGTAGGCGTCGTCGCCGGCGAGGAAGACCGCCGCGCCCTGGGTGTCGATGCGCGTGACCGGCCCGATTCCGCCGTGGGCGGCGGGGTCGGCGAGAAAGGCGAAAACCTCCGATTGGTCGCCCTCTGCGGGCGTCGGCGGGCCGGCGGTCGGGGCGCTGCTTTTGGTCATCGGGCTGGCCGCCGAGTCTAGCGCGTTCGCTCCGGCCCGTCGCGCCCTTGACCTGCCTCAAGCGATCCAACCGCGACGGGGCTCTATTCCACGGTTCGCATCGCGCTTCGCCTGTGGCGGCCGACCCGCTAAGCTCGCTGCCGCCGGATTCGCCGCCCTGGGGCCCGATCGATCATGTCCCGTATCGAAAACCGCACGTTCGACGAACTGGCGATCGGCGACAAGCACACCTACACCCGCACGCTGACGCCGGATGATTTCGAGCGCTTCTCTCGCGCCGCCGGCGAGCTTGACCCGGCCGCGGTCGAATCGGGCCTGGTCAGCACCAACGGTTTCGAGGCGATCGCCGGCGCCGCCGGCTGGGCCGGCGCGCTGACGGCCTCGGTGATCGCCGGACAGTTCCCCGGCCTCGGCTCGCTGCTCGTTCGCCAGTCGTTCGCCGACCAGGGCCCTGCGGCGCCGGGCGATGCGGTGACGCTCGCGGTTTCGGTGCGGGCGAAGGGCGAGGGTCGGCGCGTCACGCTCGACCTGCGCGCCGTCAACCAGCGCGGCGAAGCGATCCTCGCCGGCAGCGCCGAAGTCGTCGCGCCGTCGGAGAAGATCGCGCGCGGCCGGGTGCGCGGCCGCAACGGAGAAATCCACGAGAAGGGACGCCGCTATCGCCAGCTGCTCGAGCTGGTGCGCGGCTTCAAGCCATTGCGCACCGCGGTGGTCCATCCGGTCGACGAAGCCTCGCTGGTCGGCGCGGTCGAGGCGGCGCGCGAAAAGCTGATCGAAGCGGTGCTGATCGGCCCGGAGGCGAAGATCCGCCGCGCCGCCGAACTGGCCAACCTCGACCTCGCCGGGTTCGAGATCGTCGACGCGCCGCACAGCCACGCCGCCGCGGTCTTGGGCGTGGCGATGGCGCGCGAAGGCAGGGCGGAGGCGCTGATGAAGGGCGCCTTGCACACCGAGGAGCTGATGAGCCCGGTCGTCGAGGCTGCGACCGGCCTGCGCACCGCGCGCCGCATCACCCACGTCTTCGCCATCGATGCGCCGAACTATCCGCGCCCGCTGTTCATCACCGACGCGGCGGTCAACATCTATCCGAGCCTGATGGACAAACGCGACATCGTCCAGAACGCGATCGACATGGTGCGCGCTCTGGGCATCATCACGCCGCGGGTGGCGATCCTGTCGGCGGTGGAGACGGTGTCGCCCGACATCCGCTCGACCATCGACGCGGCGGCCTTGTGCAAGATGGCCGATCGCGGCCAGATCACCGGCGGCATCCTCGACGGCCCGCTGGCGTTCGACAATGCGATCTCCGAGGAGGCGGCGATCAGCAAGGGCATCGTTTCGCCGGTTTCCGGCCGCGCTGAAATCCTCGTCGCCCCCGACCTCGAAGCCGGCAACATGCTCGCCAAGCAGCTCGAATATCTCGCCGACGCGCAGATGGCGGGAATCGTGCTCGGCGCGCGCGTGCCGATCATGCTGACCAGCCGCGCCGACAAGACGATGTCGCGCCTCGGCTCCTGCGCGATCGGCCTGGCGCTGGCGCGCCGCGTCCTCTAGCGGTCAAAATCTGACGCGAGGTTTCCGCGCAAGCGAACGCATGGAATGATGGGCATGAACGCCATCGCCGAGGACGCTCCTGCGCCTCAGGCCGAGGTTCGGCGGGGCGCCGGCTCTCCGTCCTCGTCCGCCCCGAGGCGTCATCCGATGGCCTCTCACGTTGCCTGATCCGTCGGGAAGTGGTCATCATGGCGAGCGACGTCCGATGCCGATTGCATCGCCAACCCAAAGGAGAAGGGCGGCCGTGGAACCTGGCATGGCTCTGAAAGAAGACATCCGCCGTTTGGCCGAGCAGGAACGCCTGCTCGCGTTCTCCCGATTTGGTCCCGAAGAGGCCTGGGCGCTCGGCAATGCCGTGCGTGAAATCGGCCTCGCCCAGGGCGCGCCGATCGCCATCGACGTTTCGCTGCGCGACCGGACGCTCTTTCACTGCGCGTTGCCGGGAAGCACCACAGATAACGCCGAGTGGATAAGGCGCAAGCGCAACACGGTGCTTCGGTTGTGGCGCTCCTCCTACGCGGTCGGGCGCGCGTTGGCGCTATCAGGCGAAACGCAGGAAGCGGCGCACAACTTGCCTCTCGCGGACTATGCCGTGCATGGAGGCGGCTTCCCGCTTCTGCTGCATGGCGCGGGATGCGTCGGAGCCGTCACCGTTTCGGGCCTGCCGCAACGCGACGATCACGGACTTGTCGCGGACGGTCTCGCGGCGATTTTGAACCTCGACCTGTCGCCGTGCCGGCTGGGGAGCGAGCAAGCGTAGCTCGAGGGCCGCCGCGGCCGCCACAAATCGGCGATGCGATCGCAGTTGCGACCCTCTCCTCGCCGATGGCGCAGGATATCGGCGCGGCGTGTTCGCCGTTGTCGCTGTCGGATAGGTGAGTGGCGCGCATTCGCCCGAGCGCAATTGCAGCTCGGCTGAGCCCGCCAAAACGAAAAACCCCGGAGCTTTCGCCCCGGGGCCAAATCGCCGACTCGAATGGAGGTCTGTCAGAACGAGCGGACGACGTGGATGCGGGCGTTGAAACCGTCCGAGTCGTTGTGGAACGGGCCTGAACCGTAGGTGGCCCAGTACGCCGGCGTCGACTGATGCGACGACTCGTAGACCGCGTCGAGCGCGAAGTCGAGGTTCTTGACCGGCGACCAGTCGAACACCGCGCCGACCCACCAGCCGGTCGCCTTTTGCGACATGATCGAGTACCAAGAATTCGCGGCCGCGCTGCCGTAGTCGACGCTGCCGTAGGCGACTTCGGGGTCGATCTCGAATTGCGGCGAGACCTTCCAGGTCAACTGAACCGCCGCCGACCAGGAGTCCGACAGCGACCAGCTGCCGTTTGAGGTAATGATCGCGTCGGCGGACGGGAACAGCGTGCCGTTGCCGTTGGTGTTCATGCCGTCGTCCTGCTCGCCCCACGCCGGCGAGGTGGCGCCGGAATAGGCGATCGCGCCGTGGGCGTAAGCGCCCTGGAATGCGATCTTCGAGCCGGCCGACAGCATCGGCAGGTTGAAGGTCACGCCGCCGATGACGCCGTAGCCCCAGGTGTCGAGGGTGCTCGCCGCGGAACCGGAGGAGAACGAGAGGCGGACGTTGTGCGCCACGCCAGCGAGGTGAGCGCCGCCCCAGCTCTGCGTCACGTCCAAGGCCGCGACGATGTCGGGCGCCCGAACGCCGAGCTCCGTGCCGCTGGCGTGATAGGTGCCGGAGGACGAAGTAAAGCCCGGAACGTAGGGATGGTGGACCCACGGAATGTTCATGTTGGCGACCGACTCGTTCTGCTCCAACGACACGGTGGCCGAGAAGCCGCCGCCAAAGGTCGCCGTATAGGCCAGCAGGTTGATCGGGGTGCCGCTGTGGTCAGGCGAGAAGAAGTCCTTCCAGGTGTCGCCGCCGGCGAGGTAGTCGTAGAACGAGCCGTGCTTGCCGGCGGTGACGCCCGCCCATTGCACGTAACCGGCGTTGAGCACCACGCCCGAGCCGTTGTTTGAGTCGAAGCGGTTGTCGCCCGAGTCGCCCTGCAGCTCGATGTGGGCGAGCAGCGGGCCCATGGCGGTGTTGGTCACGGCGTCGAAGTTGACCTGGCCGCGGGTGTAGTAGCCGATGTCGCTGACCTCGTTGGCCGTGCTCGTCACCACCTCGGTGGCGTAGGACGGCGCGACGTGGTGGACCATCCAGTAGAGCTTGCGCTCGTCGGTGACGTTGCCCATGGCGATCTGCGCGTTGACGTAACCGCTGATCTTCAGGCAGGTGTCGGAGCCCGGGATGATGAAGCCGGCGATGTCGCCGACCTTGCAGACCTTGACGTATTCAGCGGCCGGCGCGCCCTTCTTGGTCGGAAGATCGGCAGCCTGCGCGCCGGCGACGACGACCAGAGTGGCGGCCGAACCGAGCAATAGGCTCTTGGTGAATTTCATATCGACGCCCTCCAGCCCGCTCCCGTCTTGATCGAGCGGGAACTCCCCGTTACGGACTTGCTTACCGTAACGTCAGCGACCGACCCTATCCAAGTCACGCCGCAATTCAATTGCAAAATTGCAAGATTGTCGCCTCAAAACGACCTTCTTAAAGACTGTTGCAGAAAAGCAACAGGCGGGGGCGAAACGCCCGCTTTGGCCTTGGCGCGCCTTGCTCCAGGCGTCTAACGCGCCTCAAACCGCAACGGCCGCTGTCCGCCCAAGATCGCCGAGAAGACCTGGCCGGTATGCCGTCCGCCTTCGAGAACCGCCTCAAACGGAAACCGGCTGGCATGGGCGCAACCCGGCCGTAACGCCTCGGGCGCCGCAAAGCCGGCGCGCCGCCCACAGCCGATCCGCGGCGCCGAGAACCAAGCATCAGATTTTGGCCGCCGGCGCGTCGCCAGCGCCGGCGCCCCATCGGCCGACCGCCGGCGCTTGCCTCGCTGCGCCGGCCGCCCCACAATGGCGGCCATGCCCGCCGCCGCCTCTCCGCGCATCTTCGACGTCGTCGTCGCCGGCGCGGGGCCGGCGGGGCTCGCTTTCGCCGCGGCGGTCAAACAGGCGTTGGGGGCGGGGATCGCCGTCGCCCTCGTCGACCCGCGCCCCGACGCGCGCGACGGACATTTGCGCACGGTGGCGCTCGCCGAAGGGCCGCGCCGCCTGATCGCGCAGGTCGGCGCCTGGACGGCGCTGGCGCCGCTCGCCCAGCCGATCCGCCGCATGGCGATCTACGACGGCCGCACGCGCGATGCGGTCAGGATCGAGCAATTGCGCTTCGGCGGCGAAGACGACGAAGCGCTCGCCCATATGGCGTTCAACGACGACGTCGCGACCGCGCTTCGCGCCGCCGCCGCGGCGCTCGGCCTCGAGACGATCGCCGCCGCCGTGACCGCGTTTGCGCCCGGACGCGACATGGCCGAGCTCGAACTCGGCGACGGCCGGCGGCTGAGGGCGCGACTGGTCGTCGCCGCCGACGGCGCGCGCTCGCGGCTGCGCGCGCTCGCCGACGTTCCGACCGTCGGCTGGGACACCGGCCAGACCGGCATGGTCGCGACGATCGCCCATGAGCGCGACCACGAGGGTCTCGCCGAACAGCATTTCCTGCCCGGCGGCCCGTTCGCCATCCTGCCGATGCGCGGCCGCCGCTCCAGCATCGTCTGGAACGAGCGCCACGCCGACGCCAGGGCGATCGCGGCGCTGGCGCCCGAGGATTTCCTGCGCGAGCTCGAATATCGCTTCACCTTGAAGCTCGGCGCGCTGAGCCTCGCTTCGCGCGTCGAAGCCATTCCGTTCGCGTTCCGCTTCGCCCGACGCTTCGTCGCCGACCGTCTCGCGCTGGTCGCCGACGCCGCCCATGTCGTCCATCCGCTGGCGGGGCAGGGGCTCAATCTCGGCCTGCGCGACGTCGCGGCGCTCGCCGAGGTCATTGTCGAGCGCATGCGGCTCGGCCTCGATCCCGGCGACGCGACGACGCTGCAAACCTACCAGCGCGCGCGCCGCTTCGACGTCGTCTCCTCGAGCCTCGGCATGGACGCGCTGAACCGTCTGTTCGCCAACGATCTCACGCCGCTGCGCGCCGCGCGCGATTTCGGCCTGAGGGTCGTCGATCGCCTGTCGCCGCTGAAGCGGCTGCTCGCCGCCGAGGCGGCGGGCGACGGCGTCAAGGCGCCGCGGCTGCTGCGCGGGCTCGCGCTATGAGCGACGCGCAGAACTGGAGCGCGCGCACGCGCGCCGCGCAGGCGCTCGGCCGCATCGACGAGGCGACGGGCGGCCTGGTGCCGCCGCTGCACGTGACGACGACCTTCATCCGCGATCCCGCCTACGCCGACTGGAGCCGGCCGATCTACGGCCGGCCCGACAATCAGACGGCGCGCGAAGCCGAAGCCTTGATCGGCTCGCTCGAAGGCGCCGCGGCGACGTTTGTGTTCGGCTCGGGCATGTCGGCGGCGATCGCGCTGTTCCTGAGCTTGGGTCCCGGCGCGCGAATCGTTGCGCCGCGGCGGATGTATTGGGCTTTGCGCCATTGGCTGAAGGACGAGGCTGGGAATTTCGGCCTCGAGGTCGCGTTCACCGACCCCGAAGACCTCGCCGCGCTGTCGGCGGCCGTCGCCGAGAAGCCAACGCGCCTCGTCTGGCTGGAGACGCCGAGCAACCCGCTGTGGAGCGTCACCGACATCGCCGCGGCGGCTTCGATCGCCCATGCGGCCGGGACGGCGCTGGCGGTCGACTCGACTTGCGCGACGCCGATCTTCACCCGGCCGCTCAAGCTCGGCGCCGACGTCGTCATGCATTCGGCGACCAAGTATCTCAACGGCCATTCCGACGCGATCGCCGGGGCGCTCGGCTTCGCGCGCGGCGACGGGCTGGCGGCGCGGGTCGCCGACATTCGCAAGCTGCACGGCCTCATCCTCGGGCCGTTCGAGGCGTTCCTGCTGATCCGCGGCTTGCGCACGCTCGATCTGCGCGTGCGCGCCGCGGCGGCCAACGCGTTCGAGCTGGCCGAGCGCCTGTCCAATCACGCCGCCGTCGCCGAGGTCCTCTATCCCGGCCGGCCCGATCATCCCGGCCACGCGATCGCCGCCCGACAGATGCAGGGCGGCTTCGGCGGCATGCTGTCGATCCGCGTGCGCGGCGGCCGCGACGCGGCGATCGCCGCGGCGGCGCGCGTGCGCCTGTGGAAGCGCGCGACCTCGCTCGGCGGCGTCGAATCGCTGATCGAACACCGCGCTTCCTACGAGGGCCCGGAATCGCCGTGCCCGCCCGATCTGCTCCGGCTGTCGGCGGGAATCGAGGACGTCGAGGACCTGTGGCGCGACCTCGACCGGGCGCTCAACGGGTAGGGGTCAAGATCGGCCTTCGCCGCTCGCTGTCGCGCCGCAGCTTTTCGTCGCGAGCTGGCGACAGGATGTCGCGGCGGTCGGTTTTCGCATCGGGACCGAACTGCTGTAAAAGCCGGCCGCGTTCGCAGCCGCCGAGCGGACGGTTTCGAGGGATCGCATGAGGCTCGCCGTCACCGGACTTCACGGGCAGGTCGTCAGCGCGATGATCGAGCGCGCGCCGCGCGGGGTCGAGATCATCGCCCTCGGCCGGCCGCGGCTCGACATCACGGTTCGCGACGCGGTCCTGGCGGCGTTGCGCGCCGCGCGCTGCGACGTCATCGTCAACGCGGCGGCCTACACCGAGGTCGACAAGGCCGAAAGCGAGCCGGAGGCGGCGATGCGCGTCAACGGCGAGGGGGCGGGCTACGTCGCCGAGATCGCCGCCGAGTTGCGCGCGCCGCTGCTGCATCTGTCCACCGACTACGTGTTCGACGGCGCGCTCGACCGGCCCTACCGCGAGGACGACGCGACCGCGCCGACGGGCGCTTACGGACGTTCGAAGCTCGCAGGCGAGCAGCGGATCGCCAGCATCCACGCGAACCACGCGATCCTGCGCACGGCCTGGGTCTACAGTCCGTTCGGCGCGAATTTCCTCACGACGATGCTGCGCGTCGGCGAGGCGGGCGGCGAAGCGCGCGTGGTCGCCGACCAGCGCGGCAATCCGACCTCCGCGCTCGACATCGCCGAAGCGTTGTTCGCGATCGCCGAGCGATTGCGCGCCGATCCGTCGCCGGCGCTGCGCGGATTGTTCCATCTCACCGGCCGCGGCGAGGCGAGCTGGGCGGAATTCGCCGAGGCGATCTTCGCCGAGGCCGCCGCGCACGGGCGCGCGCCGGCGCCGGTCAAGCGAATCGCGACGGCGGACTATCCGACAGCCGCCCATCGACTGGCGAATTCGCGGTTGGACGCTTCCAGGCTCGCCGCGACCTTCGGCCTGACGCTGCCGCACTGGCGCGATTCGCTGAAGTCATGCGTGGCGCGCCTGCTGGCGCGGCAGGACGCGAGGAAGCCGAGCCTCGCCCGGTAGTTCGGCGAGGGGTTTTCACGCGCTTCAACCCGGCCGCCGGGCGTTGCTTCGGCGAGAGGCGTCGACTGTTTACGCGCGCCTTCTGCGGATGACTCGGCGTTTTGTCGACGGCGCCCAGAAAAACGCGCGCGCAGCGGCTCCAGCCGGGATCGCGCGCGACGGCGATCGGCGTGCGGGCCATCGCCTCGGCGGCTTCAGCGCCGGTCTTCGTCGGCGGAAGAGTCTCTTCCCCCGCGATCGGCGGGATCGCGCTCGTCGATGCCGTAGTGCTGCCGGGCTCGGCGGAGGTTCTCACGCAGCGCCGCGAGGCGCGCGAGAAGCTCGGCCGTCGACGGCTCTGCGGCGTCCGTCGCGCCTTCTTCAGCGTCTTGCGTGACGACGAACCCGAGGGCGGCGCCGTACGCCGCTGCGCCCGCCTGCGCCAGCGCCAGCGCTCTCGGCGACGCCTGTCCGCGACCGCTGAGTTTGATCGCGAATCGGGCGAGGCGAGCCAGCAGCGCCGCAAACGGGTCACGAAGCGGCGCCGCCGCCGCTGGCGAAATCGACGCGTAGGACAAGGCGTTCATGAGTCATCTCCACGGCAGGCTGTGCGTTTGGGCCGCGCGCGTTTAGGCTGCGCGCAAGCCATCCGGCGGACGGCGGCTCGCGCCGCCGGTCTTGGCGACCTCCCAAATGCAACTCAGCTTCGGCGCGTCGGGCGCGCAAATCCACCGCCCGACCAGCCGCACGCGTTGGGCGCGCGGCGCGCGAGCGTCGACGTAGTCGCAGCTTGGGACGTCGGCATTGACGAGGCGCAATGGCGTCGTCGCAAAATGCATCGCCTGTGCGAACATGGTTCGCCTCTTGATCGCGGTCTTGCGCGGGTCGGCAAAGTGAGCCGCCGCACGGCCTCGCCGGCCGCGCGCGCTTGGGCTCAGGCGCCGGCTCGGCGAAAGCTTGCGCTTCGCTTCGGCATGCGCCGCGCGGCTGACGTCGCGTCGCTCACGTCGGGTCGTCACCGACCGACCCGCGGATTACCATGCGTCATTTGATGATTTATTGCCGCGCGCTTCTTTTGTCGCGCCTTCGCCGCGCAGCGTTTCCGGCGCGTTAAGTCGTATCGTAAATATCCTGTGACGGCGGTCTCGCGGCGGCGGCGGCCGCGTCGATCGACCTCTCGCGTTTCAGCGCCGCTCAGGCGACGCAGGGGCCTCCGCCGTCACGGCCGCCAGGGGAAGGTCCAGGTCTCGGTCAGCGCCTTGTTGGCGGCGCGCAGGAACACGCGCACGTCGCAACTCTGTCCGGGGTCGATGGCGACGTCGATTCCGGCGCGGAAGCCGTTGACGTGGGCGTTGGTCGCCAGGAACGTGCGCAACACCCGTCCGGCCGAGGTCGTCGCCACCACCTGAACCAGCGTCGGATCGCTGAGGTAATAGCCGAGATCGCCGCCGGCGAAGTCGATCAGGAAGCGCGTCGCGCCGGGCGGCAGCGGGTCGGCGGCGCCGAGCGCCTTCGGCATGGCGCGGAAGGTGTTGATCGCCCGCGCGCCTGGCGTCAGCCGCGAATCGCTGAACAGCGCGGTGATGCGGTAGCCGTAAGACATCGAGTTCCCGGCGCCGAAGCTCTCCTTCGGCGTCCAGCCGACGACGATGTTGTCGTTGCTCTCGTTGTCGGTCGGCAGCTCCAGCAGTTCGACGCCGCCGTCGCGCCAACCCTCGTGCGGCTCGATCCAGTAGCTCGGCCGCAATTGATAGGCGAGATCGAGGTCCTGATAATGATCGAAGGTGCGGTCGCGCTGCAGCAGGCCGAAGCCGCGCACGTTGTCGTCGACGAAGATCGAGACGGCGGGCGCCGCCGGATTGCTCAGCGGCCGCCAAATGTACTCGCCGGCGCCGGTGTGGATGAGCAGGCCGTCGGAATCGTGCAGCTCGTCGCGGAAGTCGTCGTCGACGCGATGGTCGTTCTTGCCGCGCAGGAACATCGACGACAGCGGCGCCATGTTGAGCGAGGAGATGGCCTTGCGGGCGAACAGCGTCGCGCTGACGTCGACGCTCGTCTCCACCGACGGCACGATTTCGAATTGGAACGCGCCGGTGACCGACTCGCTGTCGAGCAGGGCGTGAACGACGATGCGGTCGGCGGTGGGGTCGGGCGTCTCGATCCAGAACTCGCGGAAGAACGGGAATTCCTCGTCGGCGCGCGCGCCGGCGCCGATGCCGAGGCCGCGCGCCGACAGGCCGTAGCGCTGGCCGCGGCCGAGGAAGCGGAAGTAGCTCGCGCCGAGGAAGGCGATGACCTCGTCCATCACAAGGGGCGCGTTGAGCGGGTAGTGGAGGCGGAAGCCGGCAAAGCCGAGCGTGATGGGAAGATTGGCTGGCGGCTTGTTGCGGCCCCAGTCGAACATCCCGGGCGTGTAGGGGATCGGCGCCGGGATGCCGTCGCGCAGAACGTTGACCACCACCGGCCGGCGATAGAGGTGGCCGAGGTGGAACAGCTCAAGGCGGAAGCTCGCGCCCGGCTGGCCGAGCAGCGGCTTGTCGGACTTGAAGCGGATGTCGCGCCAGGCGTCGTAGTCGAGGCCGGCGATGCCTTCGGGCAGCGGCGGGATCGTCGCGTCGAACGGTGCGGCGGCGAGATCGCGCGCGCGCTTGACCACGTCGCCCATGCCGAAGGCCGGCGGCTGCTGGGCGAAGGCCGGAGCGAGCAACCGCACACTGGACACGGCGACGACGCTGGCCAGCAACGTTCGGCGATTCAAGGACGGCATGAGACTCTGACGTTCAGAAGGGACGCCATGACGTAACGCGCCTCGGCGAGCGAGGCAAGACGGCGCATCGGCGCGGAGGCCGGTCAGTGCAAGGGGCCAAACGGCCCGAACGGGCCGCCGTTGTTCACCCGCGCTTCGAGCCCGACCGTGAGGTTGTTGGTCACCGCATAATCGAAGCCGACCCCCGCCGTCCCGACCGCCTGCACCGCGCCGGGTCCGGCGAACAGGCCGTTGACCGACTGGCCGAGGTCGCCGAAGTCGGCGCCGTAGCTCGGCCGCGCCAGCGCCGCGCCCGCGACGACATAGGGGGTGAGCCGGCCCATCGCGTAGCCGAGCTTGACGTCGGCCTCGCCGAAGCTGAAGCCCCGATAGGGGCCGCTGGCAAAGGCCCACGGGCTGTAGCCGGTGGCGAAGCGCACCCCGAGGATGACGTTGTTGTCGAAGCGGTGGTCGTAGCCGCCGAACACGTCGCCGCCGGCCTGCGCCTTGGCGCCCTTGAAAGAGACCACGTCGATCCCGGCGCCGACATAGAATCCCGACCAATTGGGGGCCTGAGTCATCGGATCGGCGGCGAGCGAGGGCAGCGGCGAAGAGGACGGATTGGGCAGGTCGGCCGCCAAAGCCGGCGCCGCAATCAGGCCGCAGGCGGCCACGATAGGGAGAAACGCTTGGCGATTCATGGCGGTCATCAAGACGCCGCGGGACTACGGCGTCAAGATGGCGCGCCGATCGCCGCCACGACCCCGCCGAACTGGAGAGCGGCGCCGAGGGCGACGCAAGCATGCCAGATCGCGTTCTGGAATTTCAGGCTGCGCCAGACGTAGAAAGGCACCCCGGCCGAGTAGATCAGCCCGCCGGCGACGATCAGCGCCAGGGCGGTCGCCGGCAGCGTGGCGGCGAGCGGCTTGATCGCGACGATCGCCGACCAGCTCAGCGCCAGATAGAAGCCGACTGCGCCGCGGTCGAGCCGGGTCGGCATGAACAGCTTGGAGGCGACGCCGACGATCGCGCCGCACCAGACGAAGGCGACCAGGGCGACCGTCCACCATTGCGCCTGCACCAGCGCCATCAGCGCGGTATAGGTGCCGGCGATCATCAGATAAATGCCGGAATGGTCGCAGCGGCGCAGCCAGCGCTTGACCGCCGAATCGGGAACCATGTTGTAGGCGAAGGAGAAGCCGAACATCAGGAAGAAGCAGACGGCGTAGACGATCAGCGCCGCATATTCGGCCGCGCCGCCCTGCACCGGCGCGAGGGCGAACAGCAGCGCAAACCCCGCCGCGCCGGCGATCAGCGCCGCGGTGTGGACGACGCCGTCGGCGAAAATCTCGGCCACGCTATAGGGGCGGCGATGCCTGGCGGGCGATCGTTCGGTGTTCGACACGCTGTTCTCCGAGATCCGAGTGGACGACGCGCCGCCGCGCCGGCGGCGAACCCCGACATTTCTTCCGCCTGCAGCACAGCAATTTTGGCGCCCCAATCGTGTCGGAATCATGTCTGGCGCGCCTGGGGCGGCCAAGCGCTCACATCGAAATCGACCCGTCGCGGAAGTCGGAGCGGTCGAGCCAAACGTTGACCAGCGCCGGCCGGCCGGCGCGCGCGGCGGCGCGCGCGCGCGCGAGGCCGTCTGCGATCTCGCCGTCGTTTCTGACCAGGATTCCCTCGGCGCCGAACGCCGCCGCAACTTCGTGATAGGCGGCGCGGGCGAGCGTCACGCCGACGTCGTCGCCGAGCATCTTCACCTGCTCGCGCGCGATCTGCGTCCAGCCGGCGTCGTTGCCGACGACGGCGATGACCGGGATCTTGTGCCGGACGAAGGTGTCGAATTCGGCCAGGCTCCAGCCGCAGGCGCCGTCGCCGAACAGGATCCAGGTTTCCGCGCCCGGCCGTTCGAGCGCGGCGGCGAGCGCAAAACCGGCGCCGACGCCGAGCGTGCCGAACACGCCGGGATCGAGCCAGCCGCGGGCGCAGCGCGGGCGCAGCGTGTAGGACGCCGTGGCGACGAAATCGCCGCCGTCGGCGACGAAGACCGCGTCGTCGGCCGCCGCCGAATCGATCGCCCGCAACAGCGCGATCGGGTTGACGAATTCGCCCGCCGTCGTCGCCCGCGCGTCGATCTCCTGCTCGCGCGCCGCGTCGCGCGCGCTTAAGGCGGCGAGCCAGTCCGGACGCGCGTCGGCGAGGCCTTCGACGCGCGCGGAGAGGCGGACGAGGAAATCGCCGGCGTCGCCGATCGCCGCGACGCTGGGGCGGCGATTGAGCCGCGCCTCGCGCGCGCTGCGGTTGGCGGCGATCAGCCCCGCCGAACGGCGCATGGGGCGGCCGTAATCGAGGCGGAAGTCGCAGGGCGCGCCGGCGAGCAGCACGCAATCGGCTTCGCGCAAGGCTTGCCGACGCTGGTGCAGCCGCTGCAGCGGGTGGCTGCGGCCGAGCAGACCGCGCGCCATGCCGGAAAGATAGACCGGCGCGCCGAGCCGCGACAGCGCCGCGGCGATAAGCGTCGGGTCCTCGGCGCCGACCAGCGCCTGGCTGCCGACGACGATCAGCGGCCGATCGGCCGCGGCGAGCCGCGCCGCCGCCGCTTCGACCTGCGCCTCCGTCGCCGACGGCGCGACAATCGCGCGCGGCGGCGCCGGCGGCTCTTGGCCGGCCTTGGCGAACAGGCGGGCGGCGTGGCGCTCGAGGTAGAGGCGCAGCAGGCGGTCGGCGATCGACGTGCCTTTGCCCGCCGCGTCGCCATACCATTGGCGAATGGTCTTCTCGTCGTAGAGCAGGTCGACCGGGCATTCGACGAAGACCGGGCCGGGCAAGCCTTGGCGCGCGACGGCGAGCGCTTCGGCGATCGCCGGCGCAAGGTCGCGCACCCGCCGCACCCGCTTCGCCCATTTGACGAACGGCGCGACCACCGGCCCCTGGTCGATGTCCTGCAGCGCGCCGCGGCCCTGCAGCGCGGTCGGCGCGGCGCCGCCGATCAGCAGCAGCGGCGATTGCGCCAGCTTGGCGTTCTCGAGCGCGGTCAGCGCGTTGGTGACGCCGGGGCCGGCGGTGACCGCCGCGACGCCGGGCTTGCCGGTCAGCCGCGCCACGGCGTCGGCGGCGAAAACGGCGGTCGCCTCGTCGCGTACGTCGACGACGCGGACGCCGCGCGCCTTGGCGGCGACCAGGATCGGCGCGATGTGGCCGCCGCAGAGGGTGAAGAGAAAGCGGACGCCGTGCGCCGCCAGCATCGCGGCGACGCGGTCGCCGCCATGCGCATAGAGAGAAGACGAGGCCGAGGGCGCGGGCGTTTCCATCGCGCGATCCTAGCCGATCCGGAGGGGGAGCGCGAAACGCGGGGCGGGCAGGGGCCTTGACGGCGGAAGGTCAATCCGTCGAAATCGCGGCGCAACGAAAGGACGGGACATGAGCGAGCGGAAAACAAGCGTCATTGTCGGCGGTTCGAGCGGCATCGGCTTCGCCGTCGCGCAAGCCTTGGCGGCGCGCGGCGAAAGGATCGTGTTGACCAGTCGCGACGCGGGACGGGCCGAGGCCGCCGCGCGCAAGATCGGCGGCGACGCGATCGGCCTGGGGTTCGACCTCGCCGAGCCGCACACGATCGCCGGCAAACTCGCTGGCGTCGGGGCGGTCGACCATCTCGCCATTCCCGCCGTCGAGCGCGACCGCAACAGCGTCAAGGACTACGACGTCGCCCGGGCGATCCGCCTGGCGACGATCAAGCTCGTCGGCTATGTCGAGGTGATCCACGCGCTGCTGCCGCGCCTGACGGCGGACGCGTCGGTGGTGCTGTTCGGCGGCCAGGCGCGCGAGCGGCCCTATCCGGGCTCGACCACCGTCACCGCGGTCAACGGCGCGGTGACGACGATGGTGCGCAATCTCGCCTACGAGCTGCCGTCGATCCGCTTCAACGCGATCCATCCCGGCGTCGTCGCCGACAGCGCCGCCTGGGCCGGCAATACGGCCGTTCTCGAACGCACGCGCGCCCAGACTCCCGGCGGCCGGCTGGTGACGGTCGCCGACTGCGTCGCCGCGACGCTGTTCCTGCTCGACAACGCGAGCATGAACGGCGCCAATCTCGTCATCGATGCGGGCTGGGGGCTGGTGTAGGCGCCTGACGCGAACGGCGGCGGCGCCAAACCGCCTCATGGTCTGCGAGCGCGGTATCCCTTCGCGGCGACCCGCTCTCGCCGCCCCGCGCCCCCCTCAGTCGCCGCTCGGCGCCTTCGCTGACCCTGCGACGGCGGCGACCGGCTTCTGAGCGGCGTCGGATATGCGCACCTGATCGCCCTCGGCGATCCCGTCCGGGGGCGCGGCGATGACGCGGTCGTCGGCCTGCAACCCTGAGCCGATCTCGATCTCGCTGCCGAGGTCGCGCGCGATCGTCACGGCCTTCAGCAAGACGCGATCGTCGGCGCCGACGGTGGCGACGCGCAGCCCGGCCTGATCGAAGATCAGCGCGCTGACCGGAATGCGAAACGATCCGGCGCCGCCGGCGAGATCGACCTGCACATTGGCGGAGCCGCCCGGCATCAGCGCGCCGTCGGAATTGTCGACCGTCAACTGCATGTGGGTCGTGCCGGAGCCGATATCGACCGCGCGCGCCGAGGCTTCGACGACGGCGGGAAAAGCGCGGCCGGGATAGGCGGGCGTGGCGACAGTCGCCTTGTCGCCGATGCGGATCTCGGGCGCGTAGGTCTCGGGAACGTTGATCGCGACGCGCAGCTTGTGCACGTCGGAGATGACGAACATCGCCAGCCCGGCGCTCGAGCCGGCGCTGATCAGCGCGCCGACGTCGGTGTTGCGCTCGGTGACGATGCCGTCGAACGGCGCGGCGACGGTCTTGTAGCCCGCCAGCGCCTCCAGGCGCTGGACGTTGGCCTGATCGGCCTTGACCGCGGCCTGCTTGTTGGCGAGGTCGGCCGCGCGCTGATCGACGTCCTGCTGGGAAACGGCGGCGGACGTCAGCAGCGTGCGGCCGCGCGACAGCGTGACCTCCGACAGTTTGGCGCTCGCTTCGGCGCTGGTCAGGTCGGCGCGCGCCTGCAGCAATTGCTGGTCGAGGTCCGGCGCCTCGATCTCGGCGAGCGTTTGGCCCGCCTTGACCGCGTCGCCGATGTCGACCTTCCAACTCTTCACGTAGCCGCTGACCCGCGCATAGATCGGCGCGCGCAGATTGGCCTCCAGTCGGCCGGGCAGGTTCAGGCTCGCCACGCCGGGCTTGGCGTTCAGCGCGACGATCGCCACGGTCGGGATCGCCTGGGCCTCGGTCCAGTCCTGCAGTTTGGCGCTGCTGTTGTCGCGTTCGACGATGCCGGTCACGACGAGAACTATTGCGACCGCGCCGGCGATGACGCCGGCGAGGGCGAGCCTGCGCTTGAAACCGTTTCGGGCGGCAGGATCAGACATGGGCCGGGGACTCCGACGGCTCTGGTTTCGGATCAGGAACCCGCTTGTGCGCCAGACTGAAGACGACGGGAACGAAAATCAACGTGGCGACGGTCGCGAAGATCAGGCCGCCGACCACCGCGCGTCCCAGCGGCGCGTTCTGCTCGCCGCCTTCGCCCAGCCCGAGCGCCATCGGCGCCATGCCGATGATCATCGCCAGGGCGGTCATCACCACCGGCCGGAAGCGCACGAAGCCGGCGTCGAGCGCGGCGGCGACGGGATCGCCGTGCTCCGCGTAGCGTTCGCGCGCGAAACTGATCACCAGCACGCTGTTGGCGGTCGCCACGCCCATGCACATGATCGCGCCGGTCAAGGCCGGCACGGAGAGGGTGGTGTGGCTGACGAACAGCATCCAGACGATCCCCGCCAGACCCGCCGGCAGCGCCGAGACGATCACGAACGGATCGGCCCAGGACTGGAAATTCACCACGATCAGCAGATAGATCAGCACGATCGCGCCGATCAGGCCGAACAACAGGCCGGAAAAGGCGCCGTTCATCGTCTGCACCTGTCCGAGCATCGCCACCGCGCCGCCCTTGGGGACGTTTCCCGCGGTTTCGCGCAGCAGCTTGGCGACGTCGTCGGCGACCGCGCCGAGATCGCGCCCCTGCGGCGTCGCGTAGATCTGCACGATCGGCAGGATGTTGTACTGGGAAACGACCGCATTGCCTGTCGTTCGGGTGATCTTGGCGAGGCCGCCGAGAATCGGCGACGTCGCGCCGCCCGCGGCCGAGATCGGCACCGTCTCCAAATCGCTCAAAGTGTCGAGCCGGTATTGCGGCGTCTGCATGACGATCGAATAGGAGACGCCGGTCTTGGGATCGAGCCAATAGGTCGGCGACACCTGGCCGCTGCCGGCGAGGTTGACGACCAGGCTGTTGGTGACGTCGCGCTCGGTCAGCCCGACATACTGGGCGCGCGTGCGATCGACGTCGACGTCGAGCGTTGGCTCGCTGGGGGATTGCTGGATGCGCGCGTCGGCGACGCCGGGAACATGGCGGATGCGTTTGAGCAGAAGATTGGCGTAATCGAAATCGGCGGCGAGATTCGCGCCCGAGACTTGCACGTCGATCGGCGCCGGGGCGCCGAAATTGAGGATCTGGCTGATGATGTCGGCCGGCAGAAATCCGAATGTGACGCCTGGGAACCGGCGCGGCAGCTCCGCGCGCAACTGGCGGACGTAGTCGGCGGTCGGGCGGTGATCCTCGGCGAGCTTGATCTGAACGTCGCCGTCCTGCGTGCCGATGACGCCGGTGTTGCTGTAAGTCAGATTGATGCCGCTGACCGGCATGCCGACGTTGTCGACCAGCGTCGCCAGTTCCGTCGGCGGAATGATCGTGCGGATCACGCTCTCGATCTCGGCGAATTGCTTGGCGCTCTCTTCGACCCGCGTGCCGACGCGAAGCCGCGCGTGCATGAGGATCTGGCCGGTGTCGACGGAAGGAAAGAAATCCCGGCCGAGATAGGGCGTCAGCAGGAAGGAGGCGGCGACGAAAGCGAGAAAGCCGACGATGAAGATCGCGCGGCGCGCCATCGCCAATTCGAGCGCGCCGCGGTAGCCCTCGCGGATATGCTCGAAGCCGGCTTCGAAGGCTTGCTGGATCCGCACCAGCGGGTTGCGCGAGGCGGCGCGGGCGCCGTCCTCCAAATGGGACCGATGCGGCTTCAGCAGATGATTGGCCATCGTCGGCACCAGCGTGCGCGACAGGATGAAGGAGCAGATCATCGCGAACATGACCGCTTCCGCCATCGGCACGAACAGGAAGCGCGCGACGCCGTCGAGGAAGAACATCGGCACGAAGACGATGCAGATGCACAGCAGCGACACGAAGGCGGGCGTCACGATCTGGCGCGCGCCGTCCATGATCGCCGGCTCGACCTGTTTGCCGTGCTCGAGATGCCAGTTGATGTTCTCGATCGTCACCGTCGCGTCGTCGACCAGAATGCCGACCGCCAGCGCCAGACCGCCGAGCGTCATGATGTTCAGCGTCTCGCCGATCGCCGACAGCGCGATGATCGAGCCCAGCACCGCCAGCGGGATCGAGGTCGCGATGATCAGGGTCGAACGCCAGGAGCCGAGGAACAGCAGGATCATCAGGCTGGTCAGCGCCGCCGCGATGACGCCCTCGCGCGCGACCGACGAGATCGCGCCGCGCACGAACAAGGATTGATCGCCGAGCAGGGCGACCTTGAGTCCCGACGGCAACGCGTCCTTCAAATCGATCAGCCGCTGCTTGACGCCGGCGATGATCGCCAGCGTCGAGGCCGATCCGTTCTTGAACACCTGCAACAGCACCGAACGATTGCCGTCGACATGGACGATGTTGGTCTGCGGCGCATTGCCGTCGCGCACCTGCGCGACGTCGCG
>Ga0182030_10008152_pt1 | contig 21758 bp, 19 predicted proteins | sample 812S3MmetaG_FD_121299 | JGI IMG/M metagenome (GOLD analysis project Ga0182030, IMG submission 121299) | Permafrost microbial communities from Stordalen Mire, Sweden - 812S3M metaG (Illumina Assembly) | ecosystem: Environmental > Terrestrial > Soil > Wetlands > Permafrost | place: Sweden... | reverse complement strand
TGGCCTCGGGAAGATGTTGATGTCCTCTCCGCGACTGAACTTGCCTTCCCATGAATAGGTTTGGTGCGTGAGGAGGTTCTCGATAACGTCGACGGCTTCGACGAAGCGCTCGGTGCTTTCCTCCATCGGAATGCCGAACTTCTTGAATTCCTTCTGCTGGTACCCGCGGCCGAGGCCGAGGTCGAATCTGCCACCGCTGATCGCGTCCACCATCGCGACCCGCTCGGCCATGCGAATCGGGTTCATGAACGCCGGAATCACTACCGCGGTACCAATGCGGGCGTGCTTGGTAACAGCGGCCACCGCTGCGCCGAACACGAACGGGTCAGCGATCGTCCCGTAGGGCGAGAAGTGGTGCTCACCAAGCCAGATCGTGTCGTAGCCCATGTCATCGGCCGCGCGGCACTGGTCGAGGTTGCGCTTATACACAACGTCTCCCGGCAGCATCGGGGGCTTCTCGCCTAGGATGAAAACTCCGAACTTCATATGCCAGATCCTCTCGAGGGGTTAGTGGTGTCGTGCTGCTCAGCGCTCAACGAGGGCCATACCGTTGTCGCGCATGACCAACTTCTGCCCGGCCTCGTCGAGCATGTCCAGGTGGTCAACGAGCTGGCTGGGGAAGGCCAAGCCCTCGGAATGCGGGAAATCGGAGCCGCCGAGGAGAACTTCAGGACCGACCTTGTCGATGACGTCGGCCATGTCGTCCTCCCAGAACGGCACGACCCGGAAGTGACGTTTGAAGATTTTGCTCGGCCGCTCGGGCAGCTGGCCGCCGATCCACCGGCCGTTGCGCCCCATGCCGCGCATTTTGTCAAGCTTGCGCACGAACAGCGGAATCCACTCACACCCGTGTTCAGCCGACACGATCATGAGGTTGGGGAACCGTTCGAACACATTGCCGTAGATCAGCGAGCTGAAGGTCTCCTGAGCCGGAACGTCGCCGTAGGCCCAGTACCACTGCCATGCCGACTGGGTGAAGAAGGTCGGGTTTTCGTCCTCGCCCCATTCCTTGCTTCTGCCGGCCTTGTATCCGGGGGGCGCTTCGTTGATGTGGTAGCTCACAGTGGCATGTGCGTCGTTGATTCGGCCCCAAATGCGGTCGAAATACGGGTCGCCCGGGGAGCGCCCGTACGCCGGTCCCGGCACCATCGCGACGACTTTGCCGCCACGCTCGAAAAAGTAGTCCAGTTGTTCGCAGGTACGGTCGATGTCGCGCATCGAGAAAATGGGTGCTACGAACATGCGGTTGTCGCGAGCGAACCCCCATTCCTCTTCGAGCCAGCGTAGATAGGCCCATGTCGAGGCGTAGAAGAGATCGTTGTCGGTCAGCACGTGCTCGGCCAGCAGGCCGATTCCGGTCGAGTAGAGCATGCAGGCCTCGATGTTCTGTTTGTCGAGCTGCTTGAGCCGCAGATCGGCATCGCCGAAGGCCGGATCGGGATCCATCCACTGGTAGGTGCCGGCCTCGCCGGAGCCTTTCTTGATTCCCTTGAGCAGCTCCTTGAGCGAGCCCGGGTGCGGCACCTTGCCGTGGTGCCCATCGCTTTCGCGGGCGTTGCCGTCGAACTTGAACAGGGTCTTGCCGTTCTCCACGACGATGCGCAGGGTTCGGTCCTTGTACTTGTTCTCGATGTGGCGGGTGTAGCAGTCCTCCCCTTCGGTCAGGTGCTGATCGGCGTCGAAGATGCCGTACTCGGTGAAATTCTTGTACTCGAGGTACTGTGACGTCACTTTGCCTGGGCTGTAATCGGTTTCAGTGTTCAACTGTTGCTGCTCCATGTGCTCGCTCCCTCGACTGGTAGGAGAATTCCGTTGATGAATGACGCCGCCGGCGATAGCAGGTAGCAGATCGCAGTGGCGACCTCCCATGGCTGCCCGCAGCGGCCCATCGGGTACTTGGCGAACCGCTCGACATTTGCCGGGGCCGCAAACGCGGCTGCGGTTCGCTCGGTCACGGTCCCGCCTGGCGCGACTGCGTTAGCCCGCGGTTTGCCGCGTAGCTTCACCGCCAGGTGTCGGGTGTACCCGACAACACCGGCCTTGGCCGCGGGATACCAATCCGGAGTGGCGTCGACTCGGAGATTCCCGGCAATCGATGCGGTGAAGACGACACTTTCGGCCTCGGTGGCGTGCGCGGCCAGGAACGCCTCCGTCATGGCGGCGTAGCCGCCAACCGCTTGGCGCACTCCCTCAGAAACCGACATTGGGGTGGTGCTCGGTGGCCCAGCGTTGTTGACGAGGTACTGAATGCCGATGTCGGTGACGTCGTGCCAGGCCGCCTCGATCTCAGCGTCGACCGAGGTGTCGACACGGCGACACGTCACTGTGCCCTTTGCCGAGGCCAGTTCCTGGGCCAGAGCCTCAAGCCGCTCTTCATTGATGTCCCAGGCCAGCACGGAGACCCCACTCCGGGCCAGTATTCCGGTAACGGAACGTCCGATGCCGCTGGCCGCTCCGGAAACCACCGCGGTCTGACCGGGCTCGAAACCCAAGCCGGAGAAGTCGTACAGCGGCTCCTCGGTCATCGTCGCTCGATTCGGTAGGCGCGCACCGCGCCTTTGCCAGTGCCGGCATGAAGGCTCTCGGAGGTGACCTGCGCGGTGACGACGAACAGGGTGTCCTCGAGCTCACCGCCCAGGGCGCACGACACCGCCCAGGATCCGGGGGTGGAACGCGAGGCGAGAATCGCCCCGCCCTCGGCGACAAGAAGGACCTTGGAGGTGAACGGACAACACACCCAGACCGCCCCGGTGGGGTCAAGCGCGATGCCGTCTGGCTTGTGCTCGCCGAGTTCGGCGAATAGTTGTGGGGGGCCCAGGGATCCGTCCTCGGCGATGGCGAACTCGATTAACCGATATGCCTGAGTTTCGGCTGCGATCAAGGTGCGACCGTCGGCGCTGATGACCATCCCATTCGGGACCCGCAGGTCGTCAGCCACCACTCGCGTCTCGCCGTGTTCGTCTACCAGGATGATTGGACAGCGCAGGACATCACCCGGCCTGACACCCGTCAAATCGGGCAGCGTCGACACATAGGCCCTCCCCTGGGTGTCGACGACGAGGTCGTTGAGGGTGCCCCGGTAGGACGCACCGACATCGGCCACCGAACGCATTGACCCATCCGGCGAACCACGCAGCAGCCGCCCGTTGTGGACGGATGCGATGAGCACGTCCCCGTCTGGTAGCGGCCCGAGCCCCGAGGGCTGCCCGGGAACGTAAAACCGGTTGGTCACTTGCCCGCCCAGGTCGACCGACGAAACACGGCGGGAGAAGAAGTCAGAGAACCATAGCTCTCGCTGGAACCACCTCGGAGACTCGAGAAAGCCCAGCCCTTGGACCAGCATTCGTTCCGAGCCGATCGTCACGTCGCCGCTCAACCGAGCGATGCGCTGCGGCGACGTTGCTTCCGGTGGCGTCGTTGCCATGGTTCTCGATGCACCTCCCACAGCAACTTGATTGGACCCAGCGCTTCGTGCGCGTTCAGACGAATGAATGGCAGTCAGTCGAGCCCGATTGCCCCGACGTCTCGGCTTCGCATCTCGGCCAAACCGCACTTCCGACTTTTCATTGCGCTTACTATAATATGGCGAGTCGATTAAAGCCAATAGCTGTCCGGATCATGACTCACCCGCCGAGTTCGGCATGACAGAGGAGCATCCCGGTGCCCAGACCCGTTATCCGAACGTGTGATACGTGCTCCTGAAGCTGCGCGGTCATGATCGCGACGGTGAAGGCCGGAGCGAGCACTTCCGAGCGGGTGGTCGCAACGCAGGTCACCGCGCCGCCGGTGGTGATGCCGACGGCTGAGACCACGCCGCCGTCACGTCCCGTCTGACTGCGCAGAAAGGAATCGATGAGGTTTGAACTGAGCGAGGAGCAGGAGTTCCTCGTGGAAACGACACAACGCTTCCTCGCCAAGGAGCTACCGCCTACCGCTCTGCGGGCGTGGACACGTAACGCCGCCGGCGAAGGCTACCGTCAGTGGTGGCGCACGTGTGCAGGTCTCGGCTGGGCGGGCATATTCGCTCCCGAGTCCAGCAACGACTACGGTTCGGTGTCCGGCACACCGGTCATCGACGCCGCGATCGTCAGCGAGATTGCCGGCGGTTCACTGGCGCCGTCGGCACTCCTGGGAGCCAGTGTGGCAGTACGGGCCATTGGTCGTGCGTGCCCCGACGACACCGCAGACCTTCAAGGTCTGCTCGAAGGCAGCCGCATCGCCACGCTTGCGCTCGAAGAACCCTCGGGAAATTGGAATCTCGACACCATCGCGACCGCCGCGCGACGAGACCGCGGAGATCTGGTCGTCACGGGAATCAAGGCCAACGTACCCGACATCACCACCGCCGATATCTTCGTCGTGACATGCCGGGTCGACGACAGCACCGGGCTAGTCCTGGTACCAGCAAGCGTGGCCGGCGTGGGCGTCACACCCGGGCAGGGCCTCGACGTGTTGCGTGAGTTCGGCGAGGTCCATTTCGACAGCGTGCGCGTATCCGCCGATGCCTTACTGTGCATCGGGTCGGGGTCCGCTCGATTGGCAGAGGAAGCGCGACGCCTGGCGACTTGCCTGCAGCTTGCAGAATCCGTCGGCGCGGTTGACCGGCTCTCCACCCTGCTTATTGAATATGCTCGCCACCGACATGCGTTCGGGCGCCCGATCGGTGGCTTCCAGGCGCTGAAGCACCGAATCGCGGACATCACGCTGTTGGTTGAAAGCTGCAAGGGCGCGGCCGATGCCGCCGTAGACGCGGTGTCGAACGATTCCGAAGACGCCGATTTGCTCATCAGCGTCGCGAAGTCCTACATAGGCGACCGCTCGATCCGCATCGCCCAGGAGTGCACACAGATGTTCGGCGGCATCGGACTGACGTGGGAGCACGACGCCCACCTTTACTTGCGGCGTGTTACTAGCAACCGAGCACTGCTCGGTACGCCCGAGCAGCATCGTCGACGCGTCACCGAAATCTTGCGCGTTCGCGACGCAGTAGGAGGAAAGGATGTCCACTGAGATGGATCTCGAGGGGTTCCGTCGCCAAGCCCGCGCTTGGCTACTCCACAACATGGAGCTCAAGACGGGACTGCCCACCCCGAGCGACGCGGAAGACCGGCAACTGCAGGCCAAGATCGCCGACGCAGGCTACGCAGGACTGCCCTACCCGGTTGAATACGGCGGTCGCGGCCTGACCCTGCGTCATCAGGAGGTGTTTCACGAGGAGGCGGCGCCCTACCGGCTGCCAGCGGGTCTTGGCGTCTCCCTGGGCATGATCGCGCCGACCCTTCTTGATTGCGCCGCGCCCGAGTTCCTCGCTGACCACATGCCGAAAATCCTTCGTGGCCAGGAGAAGTGGATCCAACTTTTATCCGAACCCAATGCTGGTTCGGATCTCGCGGGCTCGCTCACCAAGGCCGACCGAGACGGCGACCGCTGGATCGTCAACGGATCGAAGGTGTGGAGCACCGCCGCGGCGGTCGCCGACTACGGGTTCTGCCTGACCCGCACCGACTTCGATCAGCCCAAGCATCGCGGCCTATCGGTGTTCGCAATGCCCTTGCGGGCGCCGGGTGTGACGATCAACGTCATCGTGAAGTCCGACGGCTGCGACGACGAATTCTACGAAGAGTTCTTCAGCGATGTCGCGCTGCCCGCCGATTCCCTGATCGGCGAGCTCAACGACGGCTGGTCGGTCGCTCAACGTCTCTTGTTCCACGAGCGCAACTTCTCCGGCGGCGTCGGCTACGCCGTCGGGCTGCGTCCCAAAACCCGGGAATCTGTGTCTATCGATGACCTCATTACCGCCGTACGCACGCGTGGTACTTCTCTCAATGACCACGAGGAGGATTTACTTGCGCAGGTATACATCAACGCGTTGGTGCACAATCAGCTGAGCAGACGGGTGTCGTCCGGGTACACAACAGGCAGCCTCAACGGCCCATGGGGGTCGCTGCTCAAGTTGAGTTCAGGCCTTAAGGAGCATCGACGCGCCGAGATCGCCGTCGAGCTTTGTGGTCCGGCCGCGGTCACGTGGAGTGACGGTTCCGACAACGGGCCAGTCGGTTCATCATGGCTCAATGCGATGGTGATGTCCGTCGCCGGCGGCAGCAACGAGATGCAGCGGAATACCATCAGTGAGAAGCTGCTTGGTCTGCCCCGCGAGCCGGCCCTCGACCGCGACATCTCCTTCCGCGAGTCGCTTCGGCGTCGCACACCCGGCGGCCAGGAACCGTAGGGACAGCCGTTAAGCACCTTTGCGTCGTTTAGCCGGTTTACGGCCTCCGCCTTTTTCTTCGGGCACGACTCGCACGGCGACGTGGTCAGCGATCAGGTCTGCCAACGCGTCCTGACCGGACTTGGCGCGCAACGGCTTTTGCATCACCATTCGGGCGACCATCATGCCGACCGGGCCGGCCCAGAGCAGGGTGGCGATCGAGTTGGCATGGGGTGTCGAGTGGTCGATCAGGCCGGCGATGCGAGCCAGCGCATCCTCCAAGCCAGCGAATTTTTTAGCATCCATCGTTCCCCGCATCGCGCGGGTGGCAATGAGAATTTCCAGGGCGCCCATGGCGGTGGGAGTGGAGAACATCTCCCACGCCGAGGCCGACAGCATTTCCGCTCTGGAGCGAAGGTCAGTCACCTCTTGAACGGTGTCTGCGAGTTCATTCAAGGACTCGACCAGCGTTTCGAAGCCGTGGTCGATGACCGCGGTCAGCAGCCCCTCGCGATCACCGAAATGGTACTGAATTACCCCCCACGAGACTTTGGCCCGCTCCACGATGTGTCGCGTGCTGGCCGCGGCGAATCCCTCTTCGAGGATGCACCGAACTGTCTCCTCGATCACCAGCTCGCGCGTGCGGTCGGCACGGAGCTGGCCACGTTTGCTTTGCCGCCCGGGGGACGGTCGTGCGCGCGAGGCGGCAGTCATGCTGGTGAACCTCCACGGCGAAACATCTCTCGGATGCCTGCGGGCGCGTTGCACGTCGCCGACTGCGGGGTGACCCGTCGACGGCGCATCGCGGAGGCATTCATCGGCGTCCACGCCGCCCGACCAACAACCACGACCACCCTTCCGATCCGAATCGCCGACTATCAGTGCACGGCGCCTATCACCGCCGGCAACCGCGCTGCCAGCGCTTTCTTATCCCGCAATGTTATTGCATGTGTCATTCGGTGTCACAACTAGCACCAAGGCGTGCAGCGACGGCACATGCTCAGTTCTCATCTGCCACCACACCGATGTATGTGCCGTACACGCGGAGGCGTTCGCCGTCGCGCTCCAGCTGGCCGATCAGTCGTGTTCGTCCCCCCGCCTTAGGATCGCGATCGCCCACAACGTCAATGCGGACGTCGATCGGTCGCGAGGTCGCGGGGTCGGTAATCTCGACCAGCACGGCGATCGTCTGTTCGTCGTCGTCCCAGACCACACCGTTGATGCGGTGCCTTGATGTCAGTTCCATGATCGTCGAATCGCGCCTCAGCAGGAAGTGAATCAACACGCACAGCTCACCTGCGCGGGGAGGTACGCACAGCGTCACGCTCACCGAGATGCTCTGCGAGGTGTGTTGTCGATCGGTGGGAGTTCGTCGAGGAACGCGACGACCTCCGCGGCGAGAGCGGCCGGGTTGCTGGACTGGATGGTGTGCCCGGCATTGGGAATCGTCGTCCACGACGCGCGCGGGATGAGCCCGGCAAGTTCGGTCGCGGCAGCTGCGCTCGTGACCCTGCTTCGTTCGCCGCGCAAAATCTTTGTTGGGCAGTCGATCTTACGAACAATCCGACGCAAGTCATCGCGCAATTCGAGTTTCATTGCCAGGAATTGGCGGCTATCGTACTTGAAGGCCAGCTGACTGTCGTCGGCCCACCGCAGGTTGGCCGCGATGCTGTCGACGCGCGCAGCGTTCCCGGGAAGCCCGGCTGCGAGGTAGGTTTCCACCTCCTCGAGGTCGGCGAAACTCCGCGCGGTAGTGACGAAATCACCCACCGAACCGATTCCCGCTGCGTCCATTTCGGGTGCCACGTCGACCACGATCAAGCCCCTGAGTACGGTGGGGCGCCGTCCGGCCCAGACCATCGCGCCCATTCCGCCTAGTGAGTGGCCAAGCACGACAACATTTTCAAGGCTCAGTGCGGCGATGATCGCATCGATGTCATCGCAGATTTCGGCCGATCCGTATCTGTTCGGCTCAACCCAGTCGCTTTCCCCATGACCGCGCAGGTCCAGAGCCAGACAGCGCGCGTGACGACGCAACAGGTTCCCAGCCAGGTCGAAGGTGTGGGCATGGAGTCCACCTCCGTGCAGCATCAGTAAATCGGGCGCTCCTGCGGAGTATCCCGGCCATTCCAGGTAGTGCAGTGTGGGTCCAGAGGCTCGACGCACCATCCCTTCAGCGGGCAGCACGAGATCGCCGTCGGGGACTTCATGGCGCTTCGCGGCGCTGTGCAGCCGCTCCCATCGGACCGTAAAGGAGTCAAGTCGCAGGGTGCGCAACGATGGTTGCCCACCTGCGCGCCGGCGCTTATTCATAGACCCGCCGGACGGTCACGGATAACGCCGTCGGCCAACAGCTGATCCACCTCGGCGGTGGACTTTCCCAGCAACCCAATCAGCACGCTCCCCGTATGCTCCCCATACGTCGGCGCAGGTGTTCTTATCCAATTCCTGCTGCGGCCGGCAAACGTGAAAGGCATACCGGTGGTCTTGAACCGACCTGCCACCGGGTGCTCGACAACCTCCCAGAATCCGACCGCTTCGAGCTGTTCGTCGCTGAGTAGGTCGGCGGGGGCGACCACCCGGGCCGCACCGATGCCGACACGGCGAAGGTCGTGAACGACTTGCGCTGCGGTTCGTTCCGAAGTCCAGCAGCGGATGGCTTCGTCGATCTCATCGGCAACGGCCCGTCGCGAGAACTCACCCCTTAGCGATGTATCGGCGGCAAGCCCGGGCTGTCCGATCGCGGTCGCGAACGCAGGCCAGTCTTCGTCGCGCAGGACCGCAATGGCGACCCATGAATCCGGCTCCGCGCAAGGGAATACTCCCTGCGGGCAGGATCCGGGCCCTCGGTTTCCATCCCGGCTCGGGGTGATGCCGTCACGCGACGCTTCGACGACGGCTTCAGCGGCGATATTGATTGCCGCTTCGACCATGGCGGCTTCGACATGGATGCCCTCTCCGGTACGGTCGCGTACTTCGAGCGCAGCGATCGCCGAGAACGCCGCGTGTAATCCCGCAATGGGGTCGCACGGTCCACGGGGGACCACGGGTGGGCCGTCCGCGGGACCTGTCATCCACGCCATCCCGCTGGCCTGCTCCATCGTCTGGGCAAAGCCCACTCGGTCACGCCAGGGGCCGTCGAGTCCGAATGCCGGCATACGCACCATTGAAACTGCGGGATTGGCGCCACGGACGACGTCCCATTCCAGGCCGAAGTGCGCCATGACACGAGGTGAGAAGTTTTCAATGACCAGATCGCAGTGACTGATCATCTCCAGTGCAGTCTCCCGGCCCCGCGGGTGAGTCAACTCGAGGCTCACGGCGTGCTTGTTTGTGTTGCTGCACAGATAAACCGGCCCCCATTCCCACCATTGGTCCCATGATGGTGGCCGGCCGTTGGCGAACCGCATGCCGTCGGGGCGCCGGACACCTTCGACCTTCATAACATCGGCGCCAAGCGCGGCAAGCACCGCGGTAGCAACCGGCCCAGCCCAGAACGCAGTCAGATCCATAATCCTGACGTCAGAGAGCGGAAGTGGCTGCTGGCCGACGCCCATCGTTTCGTTCTCGACGGACCGTATTGTCTCCCAGCCTATTTGATCTGAGTCGGCGCCCAACGCGGGAGCAGGCATTGGATTTCTAGTGACTACGGCCGGGCTGCGATAGGGAACGCGTGGGTGAAGCGCACCATCGGGGGCTTTCGTGAAAACGTCGCGCGCGATGAAGTGATCGACTTCAAGCACCGAGTTCGGCGTTGAAATTGGTGCGACGGGGATTCGCAAAGCCGTGGCGAACTCGATAATGTCCTGCGTCTTTTTCGTCTTCGCCCATCCGTGTACCGCTGATAAGAACTCTTCGCGTCGGCGGATCCGGCCCGCGAACGAGGCCAACTCTGTGTCCTCGATGAGGTCGGGCCGGTCGATGAGTACCAGGAAGTCCTCGAATTGCTGCGCCGTGATCGTGCAGAATCCGACCAGGCCGTCGGCCGTGGGGACGATCGAAGGCAATTCGATACTGCGGCTACCGACCGGTACGTCGACACCGAGCACACTATGAGCCATGGCCCCCAATGCTCCCATCGAGGTGACCATGCACTCATAGATTGAGACGTCGACGATCTCACCTCGACCGGTACGGCGAGCCTGCCGGATGCATGCCGCCGCGACGACTGCTGCGAAGGTGCCGGCAACCCATTCCCCGATCCTGCCGCCCGCTTGCAGCGGTTCCTCACCAGGCCAGCCGCGGCTGCCAATCGAACCGCACATCGCTTGCAGCACAAACTCGTTGGCAGGCACCCCCGCTTCAGCATGGGGACCTCGGCATCCGAATGGCGTCACCACAACAATGACCGCCGACGGCGATGCGATGCCCTGCACCACCTCACGCGGGGTCGCTCCGTCACGGAGGTCGGTGATCACCACGTCAGCGGCTTCGATCAGCCCACTCGCCGTACGCGCAAGAACCGACCTCTTTCCGGCAGCCAGGTAACCGAACAGCGCGCCGGAAGGGGCGCTGGGGTTACCGCGAAATCGCCAGTGCCGCATAGGATCGCCGTCGGGCGGCTCGACCTTGACCACATCCGCGCCGGCGTCAGCGAGAATCTTGCCGCAGTAGGCCGCAGCGATGCCCGACGACTGCTCGACGACCCTCAGGCCCGTGAACGGCAGCTGCGGAACGTGGGCGCTGACGGCCGCGCTGGGCACCTCAGTTGCCGAGCACGTTCGCACGGTCGGCGATGCCTCCCGCTTCGACTTTGAGCGCTTCTGCCTTCATCGCACCGTCGCGCGCCTGGGCGAACGCCTGCTGCATCTGCGACCAGAGTTCACGGTCCTCGGCGCCGGCCTTGCGCCCTACGTGGGTTACGACGTCGACGTCAGTGGCCTGTGACCGCAGATATCCCGCGCGGGCGTTGTCCTTCGGGATGAACTTGAAGGGGTCGAACGAGTACGCCTTGATCGCATTCTCATGAGTGATCTTGTTGATCACCGAATCGTCGAGGTGACCCATGTTCTCGATGATGTCCTCCGGGGCGAACGGCCAGTTGCTATCGGAGTGCGGGAAGTCCGATTCCCAGCACAGCATGTCGTCGTTGAACCAGTCCAGGTTCTTCACGCCGACCTTATCGCTGATGAAGCAGGTGTAGATGTGACGTCTGAACACGTCAGTCGGACCGTCGTATCCTGGCGGGAATTTCGGTTCCGTCCAGCCCGAATGGCGGTTCAGCACATGCTCGCTGCGCCACAGGAAGTACGGAATCCACCCTACGTCGCCCTCCGTGAGGGAGAACTTCAAATCGGGGAAGTCCTGCCAGAATTCCGCCCAGATCAATTCGACCAGGGTGTACATGCTAGAAATCGATGAGCCGGTCATCATCACCGATGGCGGAGCGTCCAACGAGAACATCGGCGTTCGCGACGATGAGCCGACGTGCGTGCACAACACGGTCTTGTTGTCACAGGCGGCAGCGAACAACGGATACCAGTAATCGGTGTGGATGCTTGGCATCTGGAGAGCTTCCGGATTCTCCGAGAACGTCACAGCGTGACATCCCTTTTCCGCCAAACGCTTGATCTCCTTCGCGGCCTCCTCCACGTCGAAGAGGGGCAGGATGCCGCAAGGGATGAACCGACCAGGGTAGGCGCCGCACCATTCGTCGACGTGCCAGTCGTTGTACGCCTTGATCATGATCAGATTAATGTCGGGATCTGGGCCCTGGTTGAGCACCTGACCGGAGAAGCCGGTCCAGTTGGGAAAGTTCAGGCCGGCCAGCAGGCCGCCCGCATTCATGTCACGGATGCGTTCATCGACGTTGAAGCAGCCAGGCCGCATCTCGTCGTAACGCGAGGCGTCGATGTTGTACATGTCGCGCGGCTTTCCGGCAACGGCGTTGAGACCCAGGTTGCGTCCACGCAACTCGCCGTAGTACCACTGCTCCTTACCGGATTCCTCGACGATCACCCGCGGGGCGTATTTCTTGAAGGCCAGCGGTACGTGGGCCTCAAACATGTCGGCGGGCTCGGCGATGTGATCATCGACGCTGATCAGGATCAGGTCATCGGCTTCCATTATTCCTCCTAGGATCGCGCGGTTACCACGCCACGCGCGAAGTCGATCAGACTGCTGGAACAACTGACTTCGTTCGGCATCAACGGCGTGTTCACTGGAGACGGGGGCCCAGTGATCCCCACCCTTTGGGGGTTGTAAAAAGTTCGAATCGATTCAGAAGGACCATCTTTCACCCGTCGGTTCGACCGGACCGGTGAGGGACCGTAGCCGCTGATATCACTTGGACCAGAAGTCTGTCGGTCCTGCTGACTGGGGTGTTTCATCGCGCCACCATGCCTCCGTCTACCAAGAGCGTTTGTCCAGTGATGAAGCTGCCCGCATCGGAAACGAGCAGCAGTGCCGGCGCGACGATCTCCTCGACGGTCGCGATCCGATTGAGTAGCGCTTGGCGGGCCAACGAAGCGGCGAATTCTGGCGGATTACCCCGCACCATGTCGGTGTCCACAGCTCCGGGGGCCAGGGCATTGACACGGATGCCTGCCGAAGCGAACTCGGCGGCCATCGAACGAGTGAAGGAAACCATGGCGGCCTTGGCGGCCGAGTACATCGATACATGCGGCGAGAAGATGAAGGCTCCGGCGGAGACGATGTTGAGGACCGCGGCGTGTTCGCTGAGCCGCAGATGCGGAAGGGCGGACTGGACGAGAAACACAGGGCCCTGCTGATTGACCGCGAACGACTTCGACCAAGCGGCCGGCGTGATCTCGCCGAACGGCTGGGCCAGGGCATTGGCCGCGTTGTTCACAACGATGTCCAACCCACCGAACTCATCGACAGTTCGTTCGACGAGTGCGTCGATCGCCGCCAGATCGCCCATATGCGTGGGGACTCCGATGGCGTGACCATCCAGCGACGATCGCAGGAAGGCCGCTGTCTGTTCGCAGGCCAGAGCCTTGCGGCTTGCGACCGCCACATTCGCTCCCGACGCGACGAGCCCCTCGGCGATGGCGCGGCCGATGCCACGGGTACCGCCGGTTACGATCGCCGTTCTTCCGGCGAGATTGAACAACGACATCAGCGACGAGTTGGACAATGTTCAGACTCCCATCTACGCGCAAGAGGCCATGGCGTTGGCGTGTAACATTTTTCGTCTGATCGGACCATTTCGGCGATGTTCTGGCCAATGGCCCGCTATCGTCCACGACGTGGTCATGGTCAAGGCGGTAGCGGATGAGCACTGACGGTATCGTGCTGGTGCACGGCGGTTTTCACTGCGCAGAGTGCTGGGATCTCGTTCTCCCTCATCTGAACAGGCCCACGGTGGCTGTTGACCTCCCGGGGCGACGCGCATGCCCCGCCGATCTCGCCACTGTGACGCTGCAGGACTGCGTCGCGGCAGTCTTGGACGCGGCAGACCACGCCGGATTCGACAGATTCATGCTCGCCGGCCATTCGATCGGCGGCGTGACGATCACCGAGACGGCGTGGCAACATCCAGAGCGGACCAGTCACCTTGTGTACATCGCAGGGTTGGTGCCTCCGCCGGGAGGCAGTGTATCGATGGTCATGAGTGGCAGCGATTTTCCTGGCGGAGCGATGCCGATGATCGACGAGCCCATCGCCAAGGAGTTGTTCGGCAATGACCTCGACGATCAACAGTGGGCGCAGTTCTGGGCCGCGTGTGTTCCGGAGACTGCCAACGTGCTCAACGCACGACTGGGCGGCTATCCATTCAACGTGCCTGCCACCTATGTGAGTATGACCGACGACGTTGCTGTCCCCCCAGAGCTTGCCGAGACGATGATGGCCATCATCGGCGACCACGTGTCTAGCCGCGTGATCTGCGCAGGGCACTCGGTGATGTTCTCCAAACCAGTTGAGTTGGCCAGGGTCATCAATTCGATTGCAGACCAGGCGAATTGAGTGTTTCCGGGGGGACGCAGACACACCCCTAGTGTTCGGCTGCGGCGGCTTTGCGCAGCTCGAGACCAACCGCTGAGACGCCACGAACCGGTGGGCATCCTTTCTAAGTGTAACCAGCGCTCCCTCTGCTACCGAATCTGCGCCTACGGAACATCTCGACGTGTGGAGCGGCCTAGTGTCTACGGTCACGGTGAACTCGAGCCGCGTAGCTCTGCGAGTTCGGCATCGAGCTGCATCGCGAACGGATCATCCGCACCAGGTAGCGCCCAGAAGCGGCCTTCCTCAAGCGCGCGTAGTGCCCACGAGACGGCCACGTCCGGGTCGACCCCCGTTTGGTTGAGGAAGTCGTGGCTGACCTGCACCAGATCGTCAGACATTGAGGCGCCACCGGGCAGCCGCGCGACTGATGTTCGGATGAGGTTGGTCGCGACCACCCCGGGGTTCAACACTGCGATCCTGACTGCGGGCGCCGCCGTACTCAATTCCGCGCGTAGGGACTTCGCTAGCGCTATCGCTGCGGCCTTGCTGGCGGCGTATGCGCCACCGTAGGGCGTGGCCACCATTCCGCCCATGGACGCCGTGATTACCAGGTCGGCGGCCGCTCCCTGCTCCACAAGTATCGGGACGAAGGTCTTGATGCTGTGAAAGAGCCCACGCAGGTTTACTCCGAGGACGAACTCGTAAGTGGTGTCCGGGGTTTCCCACACAGGCGTCCCGCTCGCAGCGACACCGGCGTTGAGGCATACCGCGGTCAGGGGACCCAGGTCGGATGCCACCTTCCCGAGGTGAGTGATCGACATGGGGTCTTGCAAATCAACCCGGACGCAGTCGACTGCCGAACCCGCCTCCAACAGCTGCACGCGCGCCTGCTCCAGCGCTAATTCGTCGATGTCGCCAATCACGAGGTGCGCGCCCCTTGCCGCGTAGGCTCGGGCGAACGCCAGGCCGATACCGCTGGCACCGCCGGTGACGACCGCGACACCCGCGGTCGACGATTCCGGCGTCGAACGGGTCATTTGTAGCTCGGTATGGGACCGTTGCCGATCACCGGTTCGAGGTGCTTGGTAAAGCCCATGTCGTAGTCCTCTGCCCGCCTCAGCGCCCATCGATGAGCCCTCAACCGAATGTCGACCTATGGGAATCGACCGAAAAAAACATTACGATCGCTATATTACATATCAGGCCTAGGCGTCTCCATAGCGAGGAGCAAGACGATGAAGTGTCAAGCGGCGGTTCTGCAGGGCGTAGGCAAGGACTGGGAGATTCGCGAGGTAGACCTTGACCCACCCCACGCCGGCGAGGTGGTGGTGAAGATGGCGGTGGCCGGCATCTGTCACTCCGACGATCACTTCGCCACCGGGGATACCGTGCCGAGCGAGGACATGGTCGAGATGATGCGCGCAGCCGGGGTGCCGATGCCGAGCACGTTTCCCATGATCGGCGGGCACGAGGGAGCCGGGGTCGTCGTGGAAGTCGGCGAGGGGGTGCACAGCCTCAAGCCGGGCGACCACGTCGCAACGTCGTTCATTCCCGCATGTGGAAGCTGCCGATGGTGTGTCACTGGCCAGAGCAACATCTGTGACGCCGGCGCCCACCTGAACGACAAGGAGATGACTACTGACGGCACGGTGCGGCGTCGCCTCGGGGATGAGGCCTTGCTGGCCATGATGCAGGTCGGCACTTTCTCGGAGTACATCGTGGCCTCGGAACGGTCCGTCATAAAGATCGACGACTCGATCCCGTTCCACGCAGCCGCGCTGGTTTCGTGTGGAGCGACGACCGGGTGGGGATCGGCAACAGTAAGCGCCGGGACCGAATCGGGCGACACCGTCGTCGTGATCGGCGTCGGTGGAGTTGGCATGAGCGCGGTGCAAGCTGCACGCGCTGCGGGAGCCAGACAGGTAATCGCAGTCGACCCAGTCGAATCCAAACGGGAGGCGGCTCCGTCCTTCGGGGCGACGCACACCAGCCCGTCCGCCGGTGAAGCACTAGAGATGGTCCGCGAACTCACCCTCGGCGTGATGGCTGACCGCGTCGTCGTCACCGCCGGCGTCGTCCACACGGACCTGATCCCGGTAGCAATGATGCTGACTCGCAAGGGCGGGACGTGCGTCCTCACCGGCGTCGTTCCGCTCGCCGAGTTCTCGGTCCCGATGATCCTCACCGACATGATCTATTCGAACAAGACACTCAAGGGCACGCTGTACGGCGGTATGAACCCTCGGGCCGACATACCAAGACTCCTGGCCATTTATCAGTCGGGCGGCTTGAAACTCGACGAAATGGTGACGCGGCGCTACCGGCTCGACGACATCAACGAAGCCATCGGCGACCTGCGCGATGGCCGAAACATTCGCGGCGTCATCGACTTTCAAGCCATCTAAGCGAACCCGTGGTGGTCTCGACAACTAGTTGCCATCCGAACAAGAGGTACCAGAAATGACCGTCCTAGATCCCGAGTTGTTCCAACCCGACCCGCAGCCGCGCGAGGTGAAGTACACCGTCATTTCCGTTGATGATCACGTCGTCGAGCCGGCACACCTATTCGACACCTATCTACCCGCGAAGCTGCGGTCGAAGGGACCGAAGATCGTCGAGGCCGCAAACGGCGCCCAGGTGTGGGAATTCGAAGGAGCGATCTACTCCCAGGTAGGGATGAACGCCGTTGCCGGGCGGCGGCAAGAAACCGTCAAGATCGAACCGTTCCGATTCGACCAGATGCGTCCTGGTTGCTACGACATCCACGCCCGGGTCGCAGACATGGACCTCGGGGGCATCTGGGCGATGCTCAATTTTCCCTCGATGATCACCGGGTTCTGCGGACGGGTATTCGCCCACGCCAAGGACGTTGAAGTGGGGAAGGCCTCGGTGCAGGCGTGGAACGACTGGCTGTGGACAGAATGGTTCCAGGCGTATCCGGACCGGATCATCCCGTGCGGAATCGTCTATCTAAGTGATCCTGCAGCGGCAGCCGACGAGATCCGCCGCAACGCCGCCCGCGGATTCACTTCCGTGACACTGCCAGAGCGACCCCACGCGATCGGATTGCCGACGCTGTGGGATCGAACGTATTGGGATCCAATCGTCGAAGCCTGCGTGGAGACCGACACCGTGATCTCGTTGCACGTAGGCAGCTCCGGCGGCTACCCGTCGCCGCCGGGTTCGCCGATGCTCCAACTCGGCTCGACAATGTTCGGGCAGCTGTCGTTAGGGGCCTGCGCCGAATGGCTCTGGTCCGGTTATCCATTGGACTACCCCACGCTGAAGATTGCGATGAGCGAGGGTGGAATCGGATGGGTGCCGATGCTGATCGATCGCCTCGACAACATCGTGGACCGTTCGGGCTACGGGTTGGGTTGGGACGTCCGTCCGGCGGACGTGTTGCGACGAAACTTCTGGTTCTGCACTCTCGACGATCCGTCCACGATCGCGCTGCGGCACGTGATCGGCGTCGAGAACATCATGGTCGAGACCGATTACCCCCACGGCGACGGCACCTGGCCCGACACCCAGTCCGTCATCGAGAAGTACTGGGGTGACATACCCCCCAACGAGCTCCGGATGATGTGCAGCGGGAACGCAGCGAAGCTCTATCGCTGCCCACTGCCCGCCGTCGTACTACCCCGCTGACTGCGCGCACCAGGTACTGCTGCCATGACCTTCACCCGCGCCGCGGCCACGCGCATCCCAAACACCAATCGTGGTTGACAGCGTTGACACACGAACATACGTTTTACAAAAGTGTCTAACCATGCGGAACGGATAAATCAGATGAATCCGATCGTGACCGACAACTCAACGACTCTTGCTTGGCAGGAGGAATCCCGTCGGTCTGCTGACGTTCATGGTGCGACAGGAGGCTGCCGTGGCTGAGCAAACACCGGCCGACCGCGACGAGCACTACGTCGTGATCTCCGCCGACGGCCATGCCGGAGCCGACATACCGCACTACCGGCCGTACCTCGAATCCAAGTGGCTAGACGACTTCGACGCGTGGGCCGCCGACTACATCAACCCGTTCGAAGATCTCCAAGGCGACGACGGTTCGCGCAGTTGGGATTCGGATCGGCGACTGGCTGACCTCGAAGCCGACGGGCAGGTCGCCGAAGTGCTTTACCCCAACACCATTCCTCCGTTCTACCCCATCGGTTCCCTCGTGGCGCAGCCCCCGCCAGTGACCGCACTCGACGCCGAGCGACGGTGGGCTGGCCTGCAGGCGCACAACCGGTGGCTTGCCGACTTCTGCGACCAAGCGCCGGGCCGCCGCGGCGGGATCTTCCAAATCACGCTGCACGACCTCGACGCGTCGATCACGGAAATGCGGTGGGCCAAAGATCGCGGATTGTTCGGAGGCATCGTGCTGCCGGGCGCCCCGCCCGGCGGCGACGTCCCACAGTTGCATGATCCGTACTATGAGCCGCTCTGGCAGGCCTGCGCCGACCTCGAGATCGTGGTGAACCACCACGGCGGATCGGCGACTCCGGTGATGGGGCCGACGGGCGTCGATCGGGTGCTGTTCATGCTCGAGTCGCCGTTCTACTCACATCGGGCGTTCAGCGCTCTGGTGCTCAGCGGCGTCCTCGAGCGGCATCCGAACCTCCACCTCGTATTCACCGAACAGGGCACCGCCTGGGTGGGCGACGAGCTGTTGAAGCTCGACTACATGGTGGAGCGCCTCGCCACCTCTCACGGGTCCAGGGAAAGCGCGTGGGGTCGAGAGGTCGCCGAGACACTGTCGCTGAAACCGAGTGAGTATTGGGCGCGCCAGTGTCACGTCGGGTCGAGCTTCATCCGCGCCCACGAGGTGGCCGATCGCGCGTCGGCTGGCATCGACCGGATCATGTGGGGCAGCGACTACCCACATCAGGAGGGCACAGGCCCTTACACCGTCGAGGCACTCAGGTGGGTCTTCTCTTCGGTGCCCGAAGGCGAGGTGCGGTCGATGCTGGGCGGTAACGCGGCCAAGCTCTATGGCTTCGACCTGGATCTGTTGCAACCGCTGGCCCAGCTCCACGGCCCGTCCGTCGCCCAGATCGCTGAACCACTCCCGCCCGGGGTGGTGGACCGCGAGGCCGAGCGCTCACCGGCTTTCATCGGTTACAACTTCGACGCCGCATGACGTCGAACCGCCGCCGGCGAGAACGCCGGCATCCACATCGAGGAGCCCGTCGTGGCCAATAAAGACAACGACCCCTACGTCGTTATCGCTGCCGACAGCCACGCCGGCCTGCCGACCGAGCAGTACCGACCGTATCTAGAGAAGAAGTACTGGCCGGAACTCGACAACTTTCTCGCCGAGCAGCACTCCATCCTCGAAGCGATCACCAAGCTGGGCGTGACGAATTCGAAGTTCGCCAAAGACTGGTTCGAGGAGCACGACGAGGAACTCGTCGGCAGCTGGGACGCGGTTCGCAGGGACGCGACGCTGGACGCCGACGGTGTCGCGGCAGAGGTGGTATACCCCGACGCGGACGCGGTCGAAAGTAGAACTGCCGTTCCGTTCGGAGCCGGTCTCGGGTTGTCCGGCGACCTCGACCCCGAGCTCGGCCTGGCCGGGTCGAAGGCGCACAACCGCTGGCTCGCCGAGCTGGTCGCGGCGAGCCCCGAGCGTCGCTGTGGTGTGGCACTCGTGCCGATCACCGGGGAAATAGATCAGGTGCTTGCAGAGATCGACTGGGCGAAAGAAAACGGACTGGGCGCAGTGATGATCCCAGCGCGGTGGTGCAACCAGACCCCATACCACGACCACCGCTACGACCCGGTCTGGGAGCGGTGCGAGGAATACGAGATGCCAGTGGTCACCCACTCAGGATCTGCTGAGCGCGAGCAATACGGCAACAACCTGGGCATCTACGTCACCGAGGTCACCTGGTTCCCGGCCCGGCCAATGTGGTTCATGCTGTGGTCCGGAGTGTTTCACCGCTACCCCAACCTCAAGTTCTGCACCACGGAGAGCGGCTGCTCGTGGATGCCGTATCTGCTTTGGTCGTGGGATCGGCTATGGATCGGCCAGCAGGCCGGGTTCCAGAAGCTGGCCAGCGGAGCCTTCGCCGATAAGGTCGAGATGCTGCCATCGCAGATCGTGGACCACAATTGCTTCACAGGCTTGGCGAACGTCAAGCGCCGCGAACTCGGGATGCGCTACGAGATCGGGATCGATAATATGTTGTGGGGAACCGACTTTCCGCACCCCGAGGGGACATGGCCGCAGACCCGCAAGGCACTGAAGTCGACGTTCTTCGACATCCCGGTCGCAGAGACGCGCCGGATGCTGGGCGAATCGACTGCCGAGGTATTCGGATTCGACGTGGCCGCGCTCAAGCCGCTCGCTGAGAAGATCGGCCCCACGCCGACCGATCTGGGCCAGCTCACCGACAGCCAGAGCGAGGCCGACCTCGTCGCCCGCTGGGCATCAGTGAAGGAGGTTGGGCGACATTGGTTGACCGACCACGATTTCCCGCTGGTTGCGGTCTAAGCCTTCTGACAGGGAGTTGCGCGTGGGCACGTCCGTTGGGCAGTACTGCATCTACGTCCAGGATCTTGAGCGAGCGGAGCGGTTCTACTGCGACGCCGTGGGTCTCGAGGCACAAACACGCACTGAGATCCCCGATGTGCACGAAGTCGTGCTCGCAGCAGCGAACGGCGGTGGTCGCCTTCAGCTCGCCGAGCGGTACCAGAACGGCAGCACTATCGACCACGGGTTCGCGCTGTGGAAGATCTACATGAATGTCGATGACTGCCGTGAAATTTTCGATCGCTGCGTCGCGGCCGGCGCCACCGCGCAGATGGAACCCGCGAGGCTGGATCGCTGGCCGGTGACCGTCGCCATGGTCGAGGACCTCGACGGTTACCTGGTCGAGCTGGTTCAGGTGCACCACGGAACAGCAGCGAGCGCGTGAAGGATTTGCGCGGCAAGGTCGCAGTGATCACCGGCGGTGCCGGTGGCATCGGCGAAGCGATGGCCGAGCGCTTCCTCGCCGAAGGCATGCGCGTCGTCATCTCCGATGTCCGTGAGGAGGCGCTGGACAAGACAGTGTCGGCCCTGCAGGCCGACGGCGGCGAGGTGCTCGGCATCGTCAGCGACGTGTCTCGGCTGGAATCGGTTGAGGTCCTTCGTGATAAGACGTTGGAGCGCTTCGGTGCGGTCCATGTCGTATGCAACAACGCGGGCGTGGCCGCCGGCGCGCATGGCCGCTTGTGGGAACATGAGGTGAACGACTGGCGGTTCGCGTTCAGCGTGCACGTTTACGGGGTGATCAACGGTATCAATGCGTTCGTGCCGGCCATGCTTAAAACAGGCGACGAGGGCCACATCGTCAACACGGCCTCGCACAACGGCGGCTTCGCGCCCGTCGCCGGGGCGCCGGTGTATGCCACCTGTAAGTCGGCCATCACGACCATTTCCGAGTGCCTGTGGGGCCAGCTCCGTGAAATCGATTCGCGCATAGGTGTTTCCGTGCTCTTTCCGTCAGGCCGGACACAGGGGATCCTCAACACTGGGATCTGGGCTGCTCCCGAGCGACCGGCCGAGTTCGCGGCTTCGGTTCCCGTCGACACGACTAACAAGATGCAGATGTGGATCGACATGCAGGCCGCCGCGGGAACCCCCGTGGCCTTCACC
>Ga0182030_10008151_pt1 | contig 21758 bp, 21 predicted proteins | sample 812S3MmetaG_FD_121299 | JGI IMG/M metagenome (GOLD analysis project Ga0182030, IMG submission 121299) | Permafrost microbial communities from Stordalen Mire, Sweden - 812S3M metaG (Illumina Assembly) | ecosystem: Environmental > Terrestrial > Soil > Wetlands > Permafrost | place: Sweden... | reverse complement strand
CGTCGCCGGAAAAGACGTGCTGAAAATGCGGGGCCGAATGGCGGGTGGCGACGGCGCTCGGCATGCCGATCTCCGCCAGCGTTCGCCGCTCGAATTCCGCGACGTCGAGCGCGCCCGGATCGGCGACGAGATGCAGCTCCATGTCGAACAGCGCCGCGGCGACGAACTCCGTCGTCGCGAAGCCCTGGTTGAAGCGCCGCGCCGCCGCCAGCCGCTCGATCAGCGCCTCGGGCATCGGCTGGCCGGTGCGGTAATGGCGGGCGAAACGACGCAGCGTCTCGGGTCGCTCCAGCCAATGCTCGAACAATTGCGAAGGCAGTTCGACGAAGTCGCGCGCAACATTCGTGCCCGACAACAGCGGATAGGTGACGTCCGACAACATGCCGTGCAAACCGTGGCCGAACTCGTGGAACAACGTATGCGCCTCGTCGAGGCTCAACAGGCACGGCTCGTCCGCCCCGCCGCGGGCGAAGCTCATCACGTTGACGACGATCGGCAAGACGCGTCCGTCGAGCTTCTGCTGGTCGCGCAGTGCGCTCATCCAGGCGCCGCTGTGCTTGGAGTCGCGCGCGAAATAGTCGCCGACGAACAGCGCGATCGGCGCGCCGTCGGGGCCGATCGCCGTCCAGGCGCGGGCGTCCGGGTTCGGCAATCGCACGTCGTCGCGCTCGACGAAGGAGACGCCGAACAGGCGATGGGCGACGTCGAAGGCGGCGGCGATCATCCCTTCCAGCGGCAGATAGGGCGCGACCTCGCTCTGGTCGACGTCGTAGAGCGCCTTGCGGCGCTTCTCGGCGTAATAGCGCCAATCCCAGGCCGCGAGTTGGAAATTGCAGCCCTCGGCGGCGATCGTCGCCTGCAAGGCTTCGGCTTCGCGCAGCGCCTGGGCGCGCGCCGGCGCCCACACGCGCTGCATCAGATCGAGCGCCGCTTGCGGCGTCTTGGCCATCGCGTCGGCGAGACGGAACGCGGCGAAGCTCGCATAGCCGAGCAGCCGCGCGCGCTCGGCGCGCAACGCGACGGTTTCGCGCATGATCGCGCCATTGTCGTGCGCGCCGCCGCCGGCGCCGCGCGCGACGAAGGCGCGGAACGCCTTCTCGCGCAGATCGCGCCGCGCCGAGAATTGCATGAACGGCTCGTAGGACGAGCGCGACAGCGTGACCGCATGTTTGCCGGGCCGGCCGCGCGCCGCCGCCGCCTCGGCCGCCGCGGAGACGAAGCTCTCCGGCAGGCCGGCGAGATCATCGGGCCCGTCGAGGATAAGCGCGAAGGCCTTCTCGTCGGCGAGCACGTTCTGGCCGAACAGGGCGCCCAGCGTCGCAAGCCGCTCGCCGATCGCCGCGAGGCGCGCCTTCCTGTCGGGGGCGAGCCCGGCCCCGGCGCGCTTGAAGGCGACGCGCCAGCGTTCGAGCGTGCGCGCCGCTTCGGCGTCGAGCCCGAGGCGCTCGCGCGCATGGAACAGCGCCTCGACGCGGGCGAACAGCGCGTCGTCGAGCAGGATCGCGCTGCGTTCGCGCGCCAGGATCGGCGCGACGTCGCGCTCGATACGTTCGATCGCGTCGCTGGTCTGCGCGCCGGCGAGGTGGAAGAACGCGCCGCTCACCCGCCTGAGCAGCCCGCCGGCGCGCTCCAGCGCGGCAATCGTGTTGGCGAAGGTCGGCTGCTGAGGATTGCCGACGATCGCCGCGATCTCGGCCCGCCGCTCGGCGAGCGCCGCCTCGAACGCAGGCAAGAAATGCTCGGGTCTGACCCGATCGAACGGCGGCGCGCCGAACGGCGCGTTCCACGGCTGAAGCAGGGGGTTGTCGGCGGCGGGGGACGGCTGATCCATGCCCGGTCACTTAAGTCGGCGTCGACCTGACGGCAACCTGTCGCGCTCAACGCCCCATTGTCGCCTCGATCAAGATGGCGCGGAAATCGTTGACGTTGGTCAGCGTCGGTCCGGTGACGACGAGGTCGCCGAGCGCGGCGAACAGGCTGTAGGCGTCGTTGTCGTCGAGCGACTTGCGCGGCGACAGGCCGAGCGCGGCGGCGCGTTCGAGCGTGTCGGGGGCGACGATCGCGCCGGCGTTGTCCTCGCTGCCGTCGACGCCGTCGGTGTCGCCGGCGAGCGCCCAGATTCCCGGCGCGCCGCCGAGCGCGAGCGCCAGGCCGAGCAGGAATTCCGTGTTGCGCCCGCCCCTGCCCGTGCCGCGCACCGTCACCGTCGTCTCGCCGCCGGAGAGAAGCACGCAGGGCGCCGGCGCCGGCTCGCCGCGACGCGCCGCCGACAGCGCGATTCCGGCGAAGGCCTTGCCGAGTTCGCGCGCTTCGCCCTCGATCGCGTCGCCGAGATCGAGCGGCGTCACGCCCGCCGCGCGCGCCGCCTCGGCCGCCGCAGCGAGCGACAGCCGCGGCGCGGCGACGACGACGTTCGAAACCCTGGCGAAGCGCGGATCGCCGGGCTTCGGCGTTTCGGACGCTGTGTCTTCGAGGTGGGCGACGACGCGCGCCGGCGCGTCGATCGCATAGCGACGGAGGATCGCCAGCGCGTCGGCCGAGGTGGTCGGATCGGGCGTAGTCGGCCCCGAGCCGATCGTCGCCGGATCGTCGCCCGGCACGTCGGAGATGATCAGTCCGACGACCCGCGCCGGCGCGGCGGCGGCCGCCAGCCGCCCCCCCTTGATCGCCGAAAGATGCTTGCGCACGCAGTTCATCTCAGCGACGCCGGCGCCGCTCCTCAGCAGCGCGCGGTTGATCGCCTGCTTGTCGGCGAGCATGAGGCCCGGCGCCGGCGACGCGAGCAGCGCCGATGCGCCGCCGGAGATGAGGCACAACACGAGGTCGTCGGCGCCAAGTCCTTTGACGCGCTCGAGAATGCGCGCCGCCGCCGCCGCTCCTGCGGCGTCCGGCACGGGATGGGCGGCTTCGACAACCTCGACGCGCTGCGTCGGCGCGCCATGGCCATAGCGGGTGACGACCAGGCCTTCGAGCGGGCTTCGCCAAGCCGCCTCGACCGCCGCAGCCATCGACGCGGCGGCCTTGCCGGCGCCGACGACGATCGTGCGGCCCTTGGGCGGCGGCGGCAGGAAACGCGCGAGGGTTCCCGCAGGCGCGGCGGCGGCGATCGCCGCGTCGAACAGGCCGCGCAGGAAGGCGCGCGGATCGCGCCCGCCGGACGCGACGGCCGGCGACATCAGGCCTCGCTCTTGGTGCGATAGGAGGTGAACCAGCCGAGCCCGTCCTCGGTGCGGCCGCGCGGATGGTACTCGGCCCCCACCCAGCCCTCGTAGCCGAGCGCGTCCAGCCGGTCGACCAGGTAGCGGAAGTTGATCTCGCCGACGCTCGGCTCGTGGCGGCCGGGATTGCCGGCGATCTGGATGTGGCCGATGCGCGGCAGCAGGCGCTCGATCGTCGCGGCGAGTTCTCCTTCCATGCGCTGCATGTGGTAGACGTCGTATTGAAGCTTGACGTTGTTCGAGCCGGTTTCGTCGATGAGATCGAGCGCGCGGCCGCTGTGGGTGACGAAATAGCCCGGCGCGTCGTAGCGATTGAGCGGCTCCATCACCATCTGCACCCCCGATTCGGCGCAGCGGTCGCCGGCGTAGCGCAGGTTTTCGATCAGCGTGCGGCGCGCCTCGATCATCTTCGTCTTCGGCGAGGGAATCCCGGCAAGACAATTGACGGTCGGACAGCCGAGCGCGCGCGCATAGGCGATCGCGCGCGCGACGCCTTCGCGGAACTCGTCGACGCGATCGGGCAGACAGGCGACGCCGCGCTCGCCGCGGGTCCGGTCGCCCATCGGCAAATTGAACAGGGCGAGCGCGAGGCGGTTGTCGCGCAGGCGCTGGGCGAGCTCCTCGACCGGGGTTTCATAGGGGCTGAGGAATTCGACGCCGCGAAAGCCGGCGCGCGCCGCCGCGGCGAAGCGGTCGAGGAACGACCGTTCGGTGAACAGCATCGACAGATTGGCGGAAAACTTCGCCATGCGCCTTCCCCCCGCGCGCCTGGCGCGACCGCCGCCCCCGGCGCGCCGCAGCCCCGATTCGTCAGGGTCGGCGAACTCGGCCCGCTTGTCCAGAATTCGCTTGAGTGAGCCGAGGATTGCCGACCGGCGGCGCCGCGGGGCAAGATGCGCGACCTCGCTGCCTGGGAGGAATGCGCCCCAATGTCGGTCGAAGCCCGCTTGCGCCGCCGCGACGGCCGCCTTTCGCCCCGCGCTGTCGCCGGTCTGGTCGCCGCCCTGGCGGCGCGCTTCGGCGCGAAGCTTTCAACCGCCGAAGCGGTGCGGCTGCAACATGGCCATACGCTGACTTGGCTGGAAAACGCGCCGCCCGACGCGGTGGTGTTCGCCGAGACGCGCGACGACGTGATCGACGCGATCAAGATCGCCGCCGCCCATGACGCGCCGATCGTGCCGTTCGGCGCGGGCACCTCGCTCGAGGGTCACGTCAATGCGCTGCACGGAGGCGTGTCGATCGACTGCTCGCGCATGAATCGCGTGCTCGCCGTCCATGCCGAGGACCTCGACTGCGTCGTCGAACCCGGCGTAACCCGCAAGGCGCTCAACAGCGATCTGCGCGACGCCGGCCTGTTCTTTCCCATCGACCCCGGCGCCGACGCGACGATCGGCGGCATGGCGGCGACGCGCGCCTCGGGCACCAACGCGGTGCGCTACGGCACGATGAAGGACGTGGTGCTGTCGCTTGGCGTGGTGACCGCCGACGGCGCGTTCCTGCGCACCGCCAGCCGTGCCAAGAAATCGGCGGCGGGCTATGATCTCACCCGCCTGTTCGTCGGCTCCGAAGGCACGCTCGGCGCGATCGTCGAGATCACGTTGCGCCTCGCCGGCCTCCCCGAGGCGATCGCCGGCGGCCATTGCTCCTTCCCGAGCGTGCGCGCCGCCTGCGACGCGACGATCGAGACGATCCAGTCGGGCCTGCCGATCGCGCGCATCGAGCTCCTGGACGCGCTGCAGGTCAAGGCGTGCAACGCCTATTCGAAACTCGCGCTGCCCGAGACGCCGATGCTGTTCGTCGAGTTTCACGGCAGCGACGAGAGCGTGGCGGAACAGGCGCGCCGCTTTGGCGAGATCGCCGCCGAACACGGCGGCGGCGCGCTCGCCTGGGCGAGCCGGCCGGAGGAACGCAGCAAGTTGTGGCAGGCGCGCCACGACGCCTATTGGGCGGCGACCACGCTCAGGCCCGGCGCGCGGCCGTTCGCCACCGACGTCTGCGTGCCGATCTCGCGTCTCGCCGATTGCGTCGAGGAAACGCAACGCGACATCGCCGACGAGGGCCTGATCGCGCCGATCGTCGGCCATGTCGGCGACGGCAACTTCCACGTCAGCCCGCTGGTCGACATGCACGACGCGTCCGAGATCGCGCGCGCCGAGCGTTTCGCCGAGCGGCTGGCGCAGCGCGCGATCGCCATGGACGGCACCTGCACCGGCGAGCACGGAATCGGCCAGAAGAAGAGCCATTTCCTCGAGCTCGAGCGCGAACCGGAGGCGCTCGACCTCATGCGCCGCGTCAAGCTCGCCTTCGATCCGCAGAACTTGTTCAACCCGGGGAAGATCTTTCGCGCGTAATCGCCTATCGCCGCTCGTATTCGACGAAGGCGAAGTCGGCGTCGTCGCGCGGGCCGCGTTCGCCTTTGCGGCGGCTGACTTCGCGCCATTGTCCGGCGTCGATCGGCGGGAAATGCGCGTCGCCTTGCGGCGCAAGGTCGACTTCGGTGATGTGCAGGCGCGTCGCGCGGCCGATCGCCTGTTGATAGACGTCGCCGCCGCCAGCGACGACGATTTCCTCGACGCCGACGGCGCGCGCCGCCGCCTCGGCGAGCGCCAGCGCCTCGTCGAGATCGCCCGCGACCGAAACGCCCTCCGCTTTGAAAGCGCTGTCGCGAGTGACGACGATCGTCGTCCGCCCCGGCAGCGCGCCGCCGATCGACTGAAAAGTTCTGCGGCCCATGACGAGCGGCTTGCCCATCGTCGCCGCCTTGAAATGCTTGAGGTCGCTCGACAGGCGCCACGGCAGCGCACCGGCAGCGCCGATCACGCCGTTGCGCGCCACCGCCGCGATCAGCGCAACAAGGGCTTCGCTCACACCGCCACCGGCGCCTTGATCGCCGGCCAGGGATCGTAACCTTCGAAACGAATCGCATCGTAGCGAAGATCGAACAGCGCCCCCCGCGGCGACGGTTCGGCCGGCGCGAGCACGAGACGCGGCAGCGGCCGCGGCTCGCGGCGAAGCTGCTCGCGCGCCTGCATCTCGTGATTGAGATAGAGGTGCGCGTCGCCGAACGTATGGACGAACTCGCCGACGCCGAGCCCGCATTCGCGCGCGACGAGATGGGTCAGCAAGGCGTAGCTGGCGATGTTGAAGGGCACGCCGAGGAAGATGTCGGCCGAGCGCTGGTAGAGCTGGCACGACAGCCGCCCATTGGCGACGTAGAACTGAAACAGGCAATGGCAGGGCGGCAGTTTCATCCGCTCGATGTCGGCGACATTCCACGCCGAAACGATCAGCCGCCGCGAGTTGGGGTTGCGCTTGATCTCGGCGATCAGCCAGCGGATCTGGTCGTGGACGCGTCCGTCCGCGCCCTCCCAGGCGCGCCACTGCTTGCCGTAGACCGGGCCGAGATCGCCGCCGGAATCGGCCCACTCGTCCCAGATCGAAACGCCGTTGGTCTTGAGATAGGCGATGTTGGAATCGCCGTTGAGGAACCAGATCAGCTCGTGGACGATCGACTTGAGATGCAGCTTCTTGGTCGTGACCAGCGGAAAGCCTTCGGCGAGATCGAAGCGGATCTGCCGGCCGAACAGCGAGCGCACGCCGGTGCCGGTGCGGTCGCCCTTGACGACGCCCTTTTCGAGCGCCTCGCTCATGAGTTCAAGATAGGCCCGCATCGCCTCGCCGCCGGATGGAACGTCCTATTTAGACGATTCGGCCCGCGCAAGGCAGCCGCCCGCTTCGCCGCCGCAGCGCGGCGAAGCGCGGGCGGGGGGCTCAGTGCAGGCTAACCGTCTCCAACTCCTGCTGCCAGGCGTTGGCGATCGCGGCGTCCTTGGAGTCGGTGAGCATGATCGGCGAGCCGTCGGCGGAGAGCAGCGCGAACAGCTCGAGGCCGGCGCGGATCGCCGGAGCCTGCGGGAACAGCCGCTGCGCGTCCTCGGACTTGATCGACTTGACGTAGGCGACGACGCCATCGCCGAGATGGGCGAATTCTTGAGGCGTCAGAGCGCCGAACTGGGGATTCGAACTGGTCATCTCTCACTCCTTCCGGGCCGCCCTGCGACGCGCCCAGGCGCACACTGTAGGATCAGTCGCGCGCCGCGATATTGATCTTCTTCACGGTTCGTTCGGGTTGCGGCCGCACCACATCGATCGACAACAGCCCGTTCGCAAGTTCCGCGCCGTGGACCTGCATGCCCTCGGCGAGCAGGAAGCTGCGGTGGAACTGGCGGGCGGCGATGCCGCGGTGGATAAAGTCGCGCGCCCTTTCGTCGCGCTGGCGGCCGCGGATCGACAACTGGTTCTCCTCCTGGGTGACCTCGATATGGTCCTGAGAGAAGCCGGCGACCGCAAGGGTGATCCGCAGAATTTCCGGCGCGCCTTCGTCAGACGTGATTCTCTCAATGTTGTAAGGAGGATAGCCGTCCGCTGCGGCTTTCGCGGCCTTGTCGAGCGCACGCTCGACCCCGTCGAAGCCCAACACGAACGGTGAACTCAGCGCCGTCACGCGAACCATGATCGAAGCCCCTTTCAGGCGCTCCGCCGAACCGGCCTTCCATCGAACGACCTGCCCGGCTGCCGTCGTCCAGTCCGCAATTGCGGCGCCGGACAGCAGAAATATGGCCTCGCCGCGAAGCGGTTCAAGCCCTTGCGGCGGAAGGCGGCGACGGGCGGGCAGGCTCGCCTGATTCCCATGCTGGAAGAAAAACTTGAATAAACCTCTACGGATCGAGGCCAGACTGGCTGCGCCGCCGCCACGCGACGCGCGGCGCAAGTTGAGCTATCAACCCGCCGCGGGCGGCCGTCCCGAATCGCGCGCTCCCAAGAGGCCATGCGCAAGACCAAGCTCGGAACCAAGCGCCAGTGCCAGGCCTGCGGTCGCCGCCTCTACGACTTCGGCAAGCGTCCCGTCGTCTGTCCCCATTGCGGCGCCGAAGTCGACCTCGCGCGGCTGACGCGCGCGCGCGCCGCCAAGGCCTCGACGCCCGCCGAGCTGGCGGCCGAAGTCGCCGCGCCGCCCGAGCCGCCCCCCGCCCGGCCGGCCGAACGCCGGCCGCCGCGCGTTTCGGCCGGGCCGCCGCCGCAATGGTCTCCCGGGCAGGCGGCGGCGCTCGACAAGGTCGGCCGCTGGCTCGCCGCCGGCGAACCGCAGGTGTTCCGGTTGTTCGGCTACGCCGGCGTCGGCAAGACGACGCTCGCCAAGCGGCTCGCCGAATCCGCGCAGGGCGAAACCGCCTTCGCCGCCTTCACCGGCAAGGCGGCGCTGGTGATGCGGTCGAAGGGCTGCGCCGGCGCTTCGACCATTCACGCGCTGATCTATCGCGTCAGCGAAGGCGAGGACGGCGCGCCGACCTTCACCCTCAACCACGACGGTCCCGCCTCGCGCGCGGCGTTGATCGTCATCGACGAATGCTCGATGGTCGACGCCGAACTTGGCCGCGATCTCCTGTCGTTCGGCAAGCCGATCCTGGTGCTGGGCGATCCCGCGCAATTGCCGCCGGTCAAGGGCGGCGGCTTCTTCACCGAGGCCGAGCCCGACGCGATGCTGACCGAAATCCATCGCCAGGCGAAGGACGATCCGATCATTCGCCTGTCGGAGATCGTCCGCTCGGGCGGCGAAATCGCCTACGGCCGCTACGGCGATAGCCGCGTCATCCGCCGCGACGAGATCGACGCCGCCGAAGTGCTCGCCGCCGATCAGATCCTGGTCGGCGTCAACCGCACCCGCCGCCTCTACAACCAGCGCATCCGCCAGTTGCAGGGAACCGAGGCGCCGCTGCCGGTGGCCGGCGACAAGCTGGTCTGTCTGCGCAACGACCGAGCCAAGGGCCTGATCAACGGCGGCCTGTGGCGGGTCGAAAGCCTCTCGGGTCTGCGCAAGGACTTCGTGCGCATGACGGTCAGGTCGGAAGACGATCCTGGCCGCGCCGCGGTCAAGGTCGCGGTGCTCAAGCCGTTCTTCGAAGGGACCGAGGCCGACCTGCCCTACGCGCTGCGTCGTGATTCCGACGAGTTCGACTACGGCTACGCCCTGACCGTCCACAAGGCGCAGGGCTCGCAATGGGACGCGGTCGTGCTGTTCGACGAGAGCCGCGCCTTCCGCGAGCACCGCGCGCGCTGGCTCTACACCGGGCTCACGCGCGCGGCGCGGCGCCTGACGCTGGTGCGCTGACTATTTCGCGCCGCCGAAATAGCCGGCGTGGATCGCCAGGCCGACCACGGCGAGCGCGACGATGATCGCCAGCGCCCACAAGGCGCCGGCCGCGTTCCTCGGCAATTGCGCCTTGGCGCGCCGCCCGAAGCGCGGCGGAGAATCGCCGGCAAGCGTCGCGGCGGCGAGACGCCGATAAATCGCAATGCGCCGTTCGGTGCTTTCGCCGATGATGTAGGAGCGGGTCTCGGCCTCGCTCGGGGCGCGACCGGTTGTCTTGACGAAGTCGTCGAGCCAGGCGCGCTTGTTCTGCTTGTAGATCGAATAGGCGACGAGACCGGCGACGTCTTCCTCGTCCGGGCCGACGAGCGCGTCGAAGATCGGATTGCGTTCGACCTCGCCTTCGAGCTCCGGGCGCTCCGTCAGGCCGGACGCATGCGGTAGCGGCGTCGTCGCGCGCGGCCCCGTCGTTCCGCTTTCCGTTCCGCTGGTTGGTTCCATGCCGCCCTCCCCGCGCCGACTTCGCTCGCGGCGCCGTGTCGCCGAAGATACGCCAGCTCGACCGCGCGCCGCAATGCGCGATCAAAGCAACGGGTAATCGGCCTCGACCAGATAGGGGCCGCCGCCGACCGAATCGCGCGATGAAAAGAGCGCGAAACGCGCCGCCTCGAACGACGGCGCGGCGAATCCGCCGCGCGCGCCGAGATAATCGGCGACCGCCGCAGCCGCGACGCCGCGCAGCCGCGCCAAGGTGACGTGCGGCGCGAAATTCCGCGTCTCCGGCGGCAGGCCGACCCGACGCAGCCGGCGCTCGAGTTCGCCCTGCAGCTCGACCAGCGGCGACGACGGGCGGATCCGGGCAACGATCGCGCGCGGCCTGTCGCCGCCGAACCAGCTCAGACCCTCGAAATCGACGGCGACGCGCGGGCGGCGCACCGCGGCGAGCGCGTCGGCGACTTCGCGCGCGGCGTGGGCGTCGACGTCGCCGACGAAGCGCAGGGTGACGTGATAATTGCCAGGCTCGATCCAGCGGGCGCCGAACACGCCCCCGCGCGCCCCAGCCAGCGCCGCGCCGACCTCGGCGGGGATCGACAGGGCGGCGAAAAGACGCGGCATGGCGGGCTCCGACGGCGCGGCCGAATCGACAGGCCCGTCGGGGCATAGCCGAGTCGCGGCGCCAAGACGCGACAGCCGTCCGCGCTCGATCGGCTCGAACGTGAGGTCAGCTCTTGTCGCCAAGCGCCGCGGCGACGCGCAGCGAGATTTCGTCGGCGAGCGCGCGGGCGAGACGGATTTCGGCGTCGCGCTCGGCGCGCAGGTTGGCGAAGCCCTGCAGCGTGCGATCGTAGACGGCGGCGGTCGACGCCTGGCCCTCGAAGACGATTTTCTCCGGCTCGATCTGGGTCAGGGTGAACTTCGCCGCGCCGAGCACCGTCGCCGCGTCGGCGGCGTTGATTTGCGACTCGACAGTCGGCGTCTGGACCTTGGTCGTCACGGTGACCGTCAGCCGATACTTTGGGGTCGGCGTCGAGCCGGTGCCGTTGAGGCTGCTGATCAGATCGTCGCCGAGGTAATGGCCGATGCGGTCCTTGATCGGCGCGACCTCGATCGCCTGCAAGTCCGCGACGAGGCCCGGGTGCGCCGCCTCGCTGAACATCGGCTGGAAGCAGCCGCCGAGCGAAAGCGCCAGTCCCAACGCGGCGAGTCCGCGCGCTCGATCAGACCACCACATTGACGATCCTCTGCGGGACGACGATGACCTTCTTGGCCGGCCTATTATCCATCGCCCGGCGCACGGCGTCGAGGGCCAGGGCGGCGGCCTCGATCTCGGCCTGGGAAGCGCTGCGGTCGATCGTCAGTTCGTCGCGCTTGCGGCCGTTGACCTGGACCGGCAGCGTCATCTGGTCGGAGACGATCAGGCTGCGGTCGGCCTCAGGCCACGGGCTCATCGAAATCATCGTCTGGTTGCCGAGAACCTGCCAGCACTCCTCGGCGAGATGCGGCATCATCGGCGCAAACGACTGGACGAGGATGTCGCCCGCCTCGGCGAGAGCATAACGCAGGTCGTCGCCGACCTTGTCCGCCGCGATCGCCCCGATCGCCGCGTCGAGCGAGTTGGCGAGTTCGTAGATCGTCGCGATGCCGACGTTGAAGCCCAGCCGTTCGATCTGGTCCTCGATCTTGGCCAGCGCGGCATGGGCGGCGCGGCGCACGGCGGCCGCCGGCGGCGAGAACGCGGCGGGCCTAGCTGGGCGGGCCGGGCCGACGACCCGCTCGATCTCGCACACCAGCCGCCATAAGCGTTGGATCTGCTTGAAGGCGCCCTGCACGCCCGCCTCGGTCCAGATCACGTCGCGGTCGGGCGGCGAGTTGGACAGCATGAACCAGCGCGCGGTGTCGGCGCCGTAGCTGGAAATGATCTCGTCGGGGTCGACCGTGTTGCGCTTCGACTTCGACATCTTCTCGATCGGGCCGATCTCGATCGGCTTGCCGCCGTCAAGCGCGAAGGCGCGGCGGCCGTCGGCGTCGCCGTCGATTCGCACCTCGTTCGGCGCGAGCCAACGGCCGTCGGCGTTGCGATAGGTCTCGTGGACGACCATACCCTGGGTGAACAGGCCGGCGAAGGGTTCCTCGAGATCGAGATGGCCGGTCTTCTTCATCGCGCGGGTGAAGAAGCGCGAATAGAGCAGATGCAGGATCGCGTGCTCGATGCCGCCGATGTACTGGTCGACCGGCAGCCAGCGGTTCGCCATCGCCTCCGTGGTCGGCGCGGTCCGGTTCCACGGATCGGTGAAGCGAACGAAATACCACGAGGAATCGACGAACGTGTCCATCGTGTCGGTTTCGCGCCGCGCCGGCCGGCCGCATTTGGGACAGGCGACGCGCTTCCAGGTCGGGTGGCGGTCGAGCGGATTGCCCGGCGCGTCGAAAGTCACGTCGTCGGGCAACTTGACCGGCAGGTCCTGCTCGGGAACCGGCACGACGCCGTCGACCTCGCAATGGATGACCGGGATCGGGCAGCCCCAGTAGCGCTGGCGCGAAATGCCCCAGTCGCGCAGCTTGAAATTGACCTGGCGCTTGCCCTGAGGCCGATTGCCGAGAGTCGCCCCCTCCAGCCGGCGCGCGACTTCCGCCTTCGCCGCCTCGATCGTCATCCCGTCGAGGAAGCGGGAGTTGATCATCAGGCCGTCGCCGTCATAGGCGATCTTGTCGACGACGAAGGCGTTCGGGTCGACGCCGGGCGGGCAGACCACCGGCGTCGCGCCGAGACCGTAGACGTTGACGAAGTCGAGGTCGCGCTGGTCGTGGGCCGGGCAGCCGAAGATCGCGCCGGTGCCGTAATCCATCAGGATAAAATTGGCGACGTAGACCGGAACCTTCCAGTCGGCGTCGAACGGATGGACGGCGCGCAGGCCGGTGTCGTAACCCTTCTTCTCCGCCGTCTCGATCGCCGCCACCGACGTGCCGATCTTGCGGCACTCCTCGATGAACGCCGCGAGCTTCGGGTCATGACGCGCCGCGGCGGCGGCCAGCGGGTGATCAGGCGCGATCGCCATGAATTTCGCGCCGAACAGCGTGTCGGGGCGCGTCGTATAGATCTCGAGCTCGCGCGCTTCCGGCTCGTCGGCCAGCGCGCCGCGCGAGGCGGCGTCGATCGCGAAGCGCACCAGCATACCTTCGGAGCGGCCGATCCAGTTGCGCTGCATCAGCCGGACCTTGTCCGGCCAGCGATCGAGCGTGTCGAGCGCGGCGAGCAGCGCTTCGGAATAGTCGCTGATCTTGAGGAACCATTGCGTCAGCTCACGCTGCTCGACGACCGCGCCCGAGCGCCAGCCGCGGCCGTCGATCACCTGCTCGTTGGCGAGCACGGTGTGGTCGACCGGGTCCCAATTGACCTTCGACTTCTTGCGCGCGACCAGACCGGCCGCGAGAAAGTCGAGGAACAGCTTCTGCTGGTGGCCGTAGTAGCTCGGATCGCAGGTCGCGACCTCGCGCGCCCAGTCGAGCGAGAGGCCCATCGACTTGAGCTGAGCGCGCATCGAATCGATGTTGGCGTAGGTCCATTTCGCCGGATGGGTCGCATTCTGCATCGCCGCGTTCTCGGCGGGCATGCCGAACGCGTCCCAGCCCATCGGGTGCAGCACGTTGAAGCCGCGGGCGCGCTTGTAGCGCGCGACGACGTCGCCCATCGCGTAGTTGCGGACATGGCCCATATGGATGCGCCCCGACGGGTAGGGGAACATCTCGAGCACGTAGTATTTGGGCCGCGGATCGTCGTTCTTGGTGGCGAAGACGGCCGCGTCGGCCCATGCCTTCTGCCATTTCTGTTCGGATTCGCGGACGTTGTAGCGTTCGGGCCGCATGAGGGTTTTGAGCCGTTTCGATCGCGTTCGAGGAAGCGGCGCGACAAAACATGATTTGCCCAGGGGGGTCAAATCGCTGCCGGGCCGCGCCGCCGCCACGGGTTGCGGTTCGACGATCGGGCGACAGTACTTCGTTGGAATAGCCGCAGTCTTGCCGTCTCCACCCCGCTTCGATCGGCGCGGCGATCCGTCGCGGCGCATCGCCATTGCGCCGTTCCGGACCGCTGCGGCGACCGTCAAATCTGAGGAATTTAGCGGCTGCGGTCGAATTGACCGCCCCAAAGGCTTGCGACATGGTCGGGGAAGCGGTCCGCCGGCCGCCAGGGTAAAACGCCATGAACGACAGAATTCATGAACCCAGCCTGCACGCCACGCCTGTGCTCGACTTGCGTCCGACCCAAATGACTCTGGGCATGGGCGAGGTGGCGCGCAAGCGCAGCGCCTGGAAGATGCAGGGCGGCAAGACGCTCTCCGAATTCCTCGGCCATCACATGGTCCCGGTCGTGGTCGGCCCGGGCGGGCGGCGCTTCCTGATCGACCATCACCACCTCGCCCGCGCCCTGCACGACGAGGGAATCGACAGCGTCTTCGTCAGCATCGTCGCCGATTTCCGCAAGCTCGACGCGAACGTGTTCTGGAACATCATGGACTTCCACGGCTGGACGCACCCCTACGACGGCAAGGGGCGGCGGCGCGACTACGCCGACCTGCCCAAGACCGTCGCCGACATGGAAGACGACCCCTACCGCTCGCTCGCCGGCGAATTGCGCTATGTCGGCGGCTTCGCCAAGGACGCGACGCCGTTCTCGGAATTCGTCTGGGCCGACTTCCTGCGCCGCCGCATCAAGCCGAAGGAACTGCGCAAGGACCTCGCCGCGGCGACCGACAAGGCGCTGGCGCTGGCGAAGTCGGAGGACGCGAACTACCTACCGGGTTGGTGCGCGCCCCACGGCGCCAAGGTTGCGCCAAAGCCGGCCGAGACCCGCAAGGCCGCGAGCAAGCCGGACAAGGCCGCCAAGGCGGCAAGCGGCGGCTGACCCGTCCGCTCGCGGGCTGGGCCCTACCCGAACGTCACCACCTGCCTGACCCCGATCCCGGCGCGCAGGCGGTCGAAGCCCGCGTTGATCTCGTCGAGGCGCAGGCGGTGGGTGAGCAGCTTGTCGACCGGCAGGCGGCCGGCCTGGAACAACGCGACGAAGTTGGGCAGATCGCGGCGCGGCACGCAGGAGCCGAGGTACGAGCCCTTGAGGGTGCGTTCTTCGGCGACCAGGCTCACCGCCTGTATGGACAGTCTATGATCGGGATGCGGCAGGCCGGCGGTGACGGTGACGCCGCCGCGCGCGGTCGCCCCATAGGCGAGTTCGAGCGCCGCCACGGCGCCTGCCGTCTCGATGCAGTATTCGGCGCCGCCGTGGGTCAGCGCCTTGATGCGCTGGAGCGCGTCGGGCGCGCCGGCCTCGACCGCGTCGGTTGCGCCGAGGCGCATCGCGTGGTCGAGCCTGGCCTCGGACAGGTCGACGGCGACGATTCGCCGCGCGCCGGCGGCAACCGCGCCGATGACCGCCGCGAGGCCGACGCCGCCGAGGCCGACGATCGCCACCGACGCGCCGACCGGGACCCGCGCCGCATTGACGACCGCGCCGACGCCTGTCAGCACCGCGCAGCCGAACAGGGCCGCGTATTCGAATGGCAGCGACTTGTCGACTTTGACGCAGGACTCCTGCGCGACGACCGCAAATTCGGCGAAGGCCGAAACGCCGAGATGGTGATGGACCGGACGGCCGGCGGCGGCGATCCGTCGCGCGCCGGAGATCAGCGTCCCCGCCCCGTTGGCGCGCGCGCCCGGCTCGCACAGCGCGGGCCGGCCGGTGGCGCAAGGCAGACAATGGCCGCAGCTCGGCACGAACGCCATGACGACATGGTCGCCGACGGCGAGATCGTTCACGCCGTCGCCGAGCGCCGCAACCACCCCAGACGCCTCGTGGCCGAGCACCATCGGCGTCGGCCGCGGCCGCGAGCCGTCGATCACCGAGAGATCGGAATGGCAGAGACCCGCCGCCGCGATGCGCACCAGCGCCTCGCCGCGGCCGGGACCGTCGAGGTCGACGTCGACGATCTCGAGCGGTCGCGATGCGACGTAAGGGGGCTTGGCGCCCGCCGCCCGCAACATCGCCGCTTTGACCCGCATCGCCCGGCGCCTCCGACCCGGAACAATCGGTCATAACGCCGATCGCCGGCTCGCGCCAATGGCGGCGCGCCGCAGCGGCTCAGGCGACCTGGCGGCGCAGCAGCGCCGAGCCGCGCTCGGCCGCCATCACCAGGACGAAGGTCGCCAGCAGCAGCAGCGACACCGTCTGATACTGGAACAGGTTCATCGCCGTCAGCAGCCGGAAGCCGATGCCGCCGGCGCCGACGAAGCCGAGCACCAGCGACGAGCGCAGGTTCTCGTCGAAGCGGTAGAGGGAGATGCCGAGCAGCGACGGCAGCACGCCGGGCACGACGGCATGGGTGAACACCTGCAGCCGGCTTGCGCCCGTCAGCGTCAGCGCCTCGACCGGGCCAAAATCCATGTCCTCGATCACTTCGGAGAACAGGCGGCCGAGCATGCCGATCGAATGGACCGACAAGGCCAGCGCGCCGGGGAACGGTCCGAGGCCGACGGCGGTGACGAACAACAGCGCCCAGACGAGATCGGGCACGGCGCGGGTCAGCGCGATGACGCCGCGCGCAAGAAAATAGAGCGGCCGCGCCGGCGTGACGTTGGCGGCCGCCATCACCGCGAGCGGCAACGCCATCAACACGCCGAACACGGTGCCGAAGATCGCCAAGTCGATCGTCTCCAGCGACGGCCACAGGATGTCGCCGCTCTCGGACCAGGCCGGCGGCATGGCGCGGCTCAGCAGGTCGACCATGCCGTGGACGCCGGTGATCAGGTCTTCCGGGCGGGCCTGGACGACGACGAACGACTGGCCGACGACGCCGACGACGACGAGGCCGACGACAATGCGCAACAGGCGGCGGCTGAGCCCGCTTTGTTCCGGCCTCGCGGCGCTCGCGTCCAAAGGCTCGGCGCGCGCCGATCGCGGCGCGACGTAGAGGGTCGTTCCGTCGACGCTCATGCGGCCATTTCCTTGTAGAGCAGCGCGATATGCAGGTCGGCGTCGCGATCGGCGGGAAGATCGAAGGCGACGACGCCGTCGCGCAGGCCGACGACGCGGTGTGAATAGCGCAGCGCCAGCGCCGGTTGATGCAGCACGCAAAGCACCGCCAAGCGGCTTTCCTCAGCGAGCGCGCGCAAGAGACGCATGATCTCCTCGGCCGCCTCCGGATCGAGGCTCGCCACCGGCTCGTCGGCGAGGATGAGCTTCGGCCTTTGGGCGAGCGCCCGGGCGATCGCGACGCGCTGCGCCTGGCCACCCGACAAGGTGTCGGCGCGCTGGCCTCCGAGCCGCTCGACGCCGACCTTGCTGAGCAGTTCGCGCGCCAGCGGCAATTCCTCCGCCGGCAGGCCGCCCAGCGCCGTCCACAGGGTGCGGCGACGGCCGAGCGTTCCGCCGACCACGTTCGCCAGAACGCTGCGCCGCCGGACCAGATTGGCGCGCTGGAACACCATCGCCAGCGCCAGCCGGGCCTCGCGCAACGCATTGCCGTTCAGCTTGGCGAGATCCTCGCCGGCCACCAGCACTTCGCCGTCGCTCGGGTCGAGCAGCCGCGCGACGCAACGCAGCAGCGTGGTCTTGCCGCTGCCGTTGCTGCCGAGGATCGTCACCAGTTCGCCGGCGCGCACCGTCAAATCGACGCCGTCAAGCGCCAGCTTGCCGTTCGGGTAGCGCATGCGCAGACCGCGAACGGCGAGCCGCGTCTCGGCGCCTCGCGCCGGTTCGGCGAGCGTCGCGCTCACAGCTTGCTGAGGTCGACTTTCAGGGTCGTCACCAGATCGCGGATCTGGTCGAAGGCGCCGTCCACCTGCGGAACAGTCCTCAGCGCCGGGTCCTCGTTGGCGGCGAGGAACTTCTGGTCCGCTTCGGGCAAGTCGCGCAGATCGAGCGACGACAGCACCTCGGCGAGGCGCGCCTTGAACGCCGGGTCGAGGTCGCCGCGCACCGAGATCGGGTCGATCGGGATCGGGCCCGACTTCCACAACGTGACATAGGCCTTGTCGTCGTACTCGTTGTGGAGCTTGGCGCTGGCGATCTCTTCGCTGTTGAGCTCGCCGGCGAGCACCTTGTGGTTGCGCAGAGCCTCGAACGAAGCGGTGTGGCTGCCGGCGTAGATGCCCTTGACGTCGGCGTCGGGATCGATGCCGTTCTTGCTCAGTCCGAAGGCCGGAAACAGATGCCCCGAGGTCGAGGCGGGATCGGAAAAGGCGAACGACTTGCCCTTGACGTCGGCGAGCTTGTCGATGCCCGAGCCCGGCCAAGTGACGATCGAGGCGTAATAGTGCGACGGCTTGCCCTCGGCGTCGCCGAAGGTGGCGACCGCTTCGGCCTTGGCGACCTGGTGGGCGAGCACGTAGCCGAGCGGACCGAACTCGCCGATCTCGAGCTTGTCGTTGCGCATCGCCTCGATCTCGGCGGTGTAGCTGGTGGCGACGAACAATTGCACCGGGCAGCCGATCTTGTCGCCGATCAGCTTGGAGAGGTCGGCGTAGACGGGCAGCAGGCGCTGCGCCGATTCATAGGGCTCCACGCCGAAGCGCAGACCGCCCGCGGGGCAATCGGCCGCCAGCGCGGCGTTCCCCGCCGCAAGGCCGCCGAGAGACACGGCGAAGAACAGCGTCGATCGCTTCATGATTGGACCCCAATTTCGGCGAGGAGTTTCTCGTCCAGCGGGCGCTGTTATAGGCTCGGCGTACGACGGTTTCTTAACCGGCGCCGTCCCCCGCCGCGCGAACGGCGCGGGGCGCGGTCCGCCGACGATCGACGCAAAACCGTCATCGAACGAGACGAGAAGGACGCCATGGCGGCAAGGGATTCTCAACCCGACCCTCGGATCGGGCGGCCGGAGATCGAAGCGCGGCGGCGCGCGATGGCGCTGCTGGCGCGCGCGCGTCGCGACGAGCTCGCCGGACCGGTCGCCGCGCGCTGGCCCGATCACGGCGCGCGCGACCTCAAGCCGGTCGAGACCGGGCTCGTCATGCTGCGCGGCCGCATCGGCGGCGACGGCGCGCCGTTCAATCTCGGCGAAGCGACGGTCACGCGCGCGGTCGTCGAACTGCCGACCGGCGAACGCGGCTTCGCCCATATCCTCGGCCGCGACGGAGAAACGGCGCGGTTGGCGGCGATCGCCGACGCCCTTTGGCTTCGCGAAGCGTCGCGCGGCGGCGTCGAAGCGGCGATCCTCGCGCCGATCGCGGATCGACTCGCCGCCGAAACAGCCAAGGCGCGGGCCGAGACGGCGGCGACGCGGGTCGACTTCTTCACCCTTGTTCGCGGCGAGGACGCGGCATGAGCGCGCTCGCCTTCGCCGATCCGACCTTCGAATCCCAAGCCGCGTTCCGTCGCATCATGCGGGCGCTGAGCGCGCCGGGGACGATCCTAGCCTGCGGCGAGGCGCTCGCGCCGCCGCCACCCCTCGCGCGCGCCGCCGCCGCGACGCTGCTGACGCTCGCCGACTTCGAGACCCCCTTGTGGATCGCGCCGTCGTTTCCCGCCGCCATCGGCGACTATCTCGCCTTCCACACCGGCGCGCCGCGCGCCGCCGCGCCCGACAAGGCGGTCTTCGCGCTGGTCGATCTTTCCGCCGACGGCCTCGACCTCGCGCGCTTCGCGTTGGGGACGGCGGAATATCCCGACCGCTCGACGACGATCGTCGTCCAGACCGCGTCGCTCGACGCGGGACCGCGCCTCAGGCTGACCGGCCCCGGCGTCCGGGGCGAGGCGCAGCTCGCCGTGGCGTCGCTGCCCGCCGATTTCGCTGCGCAATGGGCGGAAATTCGGGCCGGCTTCCCGCTCGGCGTCGATCTCGTCTTCGCCGCCGACGCGCGCCTCGCCGCCCTGCCGCGCTCAACCGCGATCATCGAGGGGGCGCGCTGATGTATGTCGCGGTCAAAGGCGGCGAGCGCGCGATCGCCAACGCCCACGCTCTGCTCGCCAACAAGCGCCGCGGCGACCGCAGCGTCGTCGAGATCGAGACGCGGCAGATCGAAGAGCAGCTTTCGCTCGCCGTAGACCGGGTGATGAGCGAGGCCTCGCTCTACGATCGCGAGATCGCCGCTCTGGCGATCAAGCAGGCGCGCGGCGACCTGATCGAGGCGATCTTCCTCGCCCGCGCCTATCGCACCACCCTGCCCCGCTTCGGTTTCGCCGAGCCGCTCGACACCAAGGCGATGGCGCTGGCGCGGCGCGTCTCGGCGACGTTCAAGGACCTGCCCGGCGGCCAGGTGCTCGGGCCGACCTTCGACTACACCCACCGGCTGATCGACTTCGCGCTCGGCGAGGCTTGCGACCCGCCGCCGCCGGCGACGGCGCCGGCCGACGCGGCCCCTGCCGCGCCGCGCGTCGTCGACATCATCGCCGGCGACGACCTGATCGAGAGAAATCCGCAAGGCGAATACGACGCGCCGATCGCCGACGTCACCCGCGATCCGACCGAATTTCCCGCCTCGCGCGACGCGCGGCTGCAGACGCTGGCGCGCGGCGACGAGGGCTTTCTGCTCGGCCTCGGCTATTCGACCCAGCGCGGCTACGGCCGCAACCATCCGTTCGTCGGCGAGATCCGCTTCGGCGAGATCGAGGTCGAGATGGTCGTGCCCGAGCTCGGCCTCGCCGTCCCGCTCGGCGTGATCGCCGTCACCGAATGCCAGATGGTCAACCAGTTCAAGGGCGGCGACGGCGAACCGGCGCGCTTCACCCGCGGCTACGGCCTCGTCTTCGGCCAGAGCGAGCGCAAGGCGATGTCGATGGCGCTGGTCGATCGCGCCTTGCGCGCCGACGAACTCGCCGAGGAGAAGATCGGCCCGGCGCAGGACGAGGAGTTCGTGCTGTCGCATTGCGACAACGTCCAGGCGACCGGATTCGTCGAGCACCTGAAGCTGCCCCATTACGTCGACTTCCAGGCGGAGCTGGCGCTGCTGCGCGAGCTGAGGCGCGAAGCGGGCGCGCCGCCGCCCGACGCGGAGGCCGCCGAATGAGCGCGCGCCCCTACAATTTCGCCTATCTCGACGAGCAGACGAAGCGGATGATCCGCCGCGCGATCCTCAAGGCGATCGCGGTTCCGGGTTACCAGGTCCCCTTCGCCTCGCGCGAGATGCCGATGCCCTACGGTTGGGGCACCGGCGGCGTGCAGGTGACGGCGGCGATCATCGGTCCCGACGACGTGCTCAAGGTGATCGACCAGGGCGCCGACGACACCACCAACGCGGTGTCGATCCGCGCCTTCTTCGCCAAGACCGCCGACGTCGCGACCACCACCGACACGACGGAAGCGACGATCATCCAGACCCGCCACCGCGTCCCCGAGACGCCGCTGACCGGCGACCAGATCCTCGTCTATCAGGTGCCGATCCCGGAACCGCTGCGCTTCCTCGAGCCGCGCGAGAGCGAAACGCGCACCATGCACGCGCTCGCCGAATATGGCGTCATGCACGTCAAGCTCTACGAGGACATCGCCCGTCACGGCCATATCGCGACCACCTACGCCTATCCGGCGCGCGTCGCCGGCCGCTACATCATGGACCCGTCGCCGATCCCCAAGTTCGACAACCCCAAGCTTGACGATTGTCCGGCGTTGCAGCTTTTCGGCGCCGGCCGCGAGAAGCGCATCTACGCGATCCCGCCGTTTACCCGCGTGGTCTCGCTCGATTTCGAGGATTACCCGTTCGAACGCACCAAGTTCGACGCCGTGTGCGAATTCTGCGGCGCGACCGACTCGTTCCTCGACGAGGTGGTGACCGACGACAAGGGCGGCCGCATGTTCGTCTGCTCGGACACCGACTATTGCGAAAAGCGGCGCGCGGCCAACAAGAAGGACGCTGCGGAATGATGACCGACCGCAGCAGCAGCATCCTCGCCTGCGCAGCGGGGGAGG
>Ga0182030_10008150_pt1 | contig 21760 bp, 14 predicted proteins | sample 812S3MmetaG_FD_121299 | JGI IMG/M metagenome (GOLD analysis project Ga0182030, IMG submission 121299) | Permafrost microbial communities from Stordalen Mire, Sweden - 812S3M metaG (Illumina Assembly) | ecosystem: Environmental > Terrestrial > Soil > Wetlands > Permafrost | place: Sweden... | reverse complement strand
GCCCGGATTCAGCGCGGCATCGAGCTTCGCTTGCGCAAATGCCGCGTCTTTCGTCATGGGAGCGGCGGGCGTCAGGGGAGCGGCGGAGGCCGCTGGTGCAGCCGCCGCAGCAGGCGGGCTCACGGCGCTCGCGGGCCGAGTCGCGTCGGCCACCATCTGTCCCTTACCCGGATCGAACCGCGAAGTCGTCACCTGACCCGTCTTCTTGTCCTGGGTCTGTAGCATTCCCGCGTCATAATCTTCGGCTAGGATTTGCACATCCGCGTTCAGGGACGCATCCAGCTTGGCCTGCGCGAAGGCCGCATCCTTGGTCATCGGCGCAGGGGCCGGCGCTAGAGGCGAGGTGGGTGCAACGGGTGCAGCGATTGGCGCGGTTGCCACGGTTGCGGACTTGGGCCGGGTCATGAACATATATCCGCCGGCTCCCGCCGCAAATCCTACAACAATGATTCCGACGCCTCCCAGAAACCACAGCATCATGCCGCTGGGCATCGCACCCCGAACCCTGCGTTTGCTATCGACGCATGGTTTGCCGTGAACGGAAGGTCCGCAGTGAACGGAAGATTTGCCGTGAACAGAGGATTTGCCGTGAACAGAAGATTCGCGGCGAAGGAATCTGGTCATAGAGAGTCTCCTTTCTTCAAGGCCCTCGAATGTCTTCGCGCCTGGCCATGGCGCTTCCTTTCGCAAGGATAGCCCAATTTATCGATCATAGGCGCCGACACCAATAAGGAACTGCCCGAAACGCTGTGCGGTGCGCCGCGGAAAATAGCTTCCGCCATTCGATCTTGGAGCCACCTTTCCGGTACCGAAGCGCTAAGTGTCTTTCTTTCGGAGAACGGCTTACGCCGGCCGATAAGCCAGACATACGAGTAATCCGATAGCGAATGTTCCGGTAAATCGCGCGGTTGACCATACGCGCTTCTGAAAGGGAAGAAGTTTATAACATGATGTTCTCAAAGAACACTTACGCCGCCATCTGCGCCGGCATAATGATGGTTGCGGCCATGGGGGCTCTCGAAGCCGCACCCAACCAGCTACTGCGCAACCATGTTCCCAAGGCCGTCGCGGAATCGCGGTTCGTAGGCCCTGTCGCTGCAACGACCAACCTGAATCTGGCGATCGGCCTGCCCCTGCGCAACGCTGCGCAGCTCGACCAACTGGTGCAACAGATTGCTGATCCGACGAGCCCCAACTATAGGCAGTATTTGAGTGCCGGCGAATTCGCCGACCGCTTTGGCCCAACCCAGGAAGATTACGGCAAGCTGATTGCGTTCGTCCAAAACAGCGGTCTTACCGTAGCGGGAACACACGCCAATCGCATGCTTCTGGATGTCAGCGGGCCGGCCGCAGTGGTCAATCAAACCCTTCATATCAGTCTGACGGAATGGAACCACCCATCGCGCGGACACTTCTTTGCGCCCGACCGCGAACCGTCGCTGGACACCGATGTACAAGTGCTGGATATCAGCGGACTCGACAACTTCGTGGTGCCCACACCGATGGACCTGAAATCGATGTCGCTCACGTCGGCCCAGGCAATGCCGCTCACGACGGGATCGGGTCCTTCCGGTCTTTTCATCGGCAAGGATTTTCGAGCCGCCTACGCGCCGGGCGTAAGCATGACGGGCGCCGGCCAGACCATTGGACTTGTCGAATTCGACGGCTTCTTCGCCGCCGACGTCACGGCGAACTTCAAACAGGCGGGACTGCCGCCCGTACCGGTCTCCACCGTGCTCTTGGACGGATTCAACGGGGCTCCGGGCAACGCGAGCATTGAGGTGATCCTGGACATCGTGATGGCTGGTTACATGGCGCCGGGAGCCAGCATCACGGTGTACGAAGGCGACTACCCCAACGACGTTCTGAATCGCATCGCGACCGATAACACCGCCAAGCAGGTGAGCTGCTCCTGGGGTTACGGAGTCAACTCGACCACCGAACAGATTTTCAAACAGATGATCGCGCAGGGACAATCTTTCTTTACCGCGTCCGGCGACAGTGGCGCGTATACCAACGGCGTGATGCCTCCCTCGGACGATCCGAACGTGACGTCGGTGGGCGGGACGGCCCTGACGACGACGGGTCCCGGCGGGACGTGGGTGACGGAGAGCGCGTGGAGCGGAAGCGGCGGCGGCGTTAGCACCACTTACGCGATCCCCAGCTATCAGCAGACCATGAACATGGCGGCGCAGGGCGGATCGAGCACCATGCGCAACATGCCCGACGTCGCATTGACCGGCGCGGTGCAAATGTATTTGATTTTTAACAACGGCGCGCAAACCGCCGTGGGTGGAACCAGCGCGGCAACGCCTCTGTGGGCCGGCTTCACGGCCTTGGCCAACCAACAGGCGCTCGCGAACGCGAAGCCGGTGATCGGCTTCATGAACCCGACTCTTTATATGCTTGGAAATAACGCCTCCAGCTACGCCGCGGCAATCCATGACATCACCACGGGCAGCAATGGATTCGCGGCGATTCCCGGCTTTGACTTGGCCACCGGATGGGGATCGCCCAGCGGCCAATCCTTGATTAACGAGTTATCAACGCTGCCCACTGCGCCGTCGTTCACGCTTTCCGCGACTCCCGCATCCGTGCAGGCCGGGTCCAGCACAACGTCGACGATTCAGGTCGCCGTGCAAAACGGCTTTTCCGCCGCCGTCACCCTGAGTGCGTCGGGATTGCCCAGTGGCGTTACGGGCACGTTCGGAGCCTTAAGCGCAGGCCGCGCCAGCATTATGACCGTGGCCGCAACGAGCGCGACCACACCCGGAACTTATCCGATTACGATTCACGGGGCATCCGGAACGCTCACGGCGAGCGTCATCCTGAATTTGGTCGTGACGGCGCCGCCCGGCTACACGCTGAGGACATCGGCGGCTGCCGTAACCGTGGTGCAGAGCGCCACCGCGACCACCTCGATCAGCGTCTCTCCGAGCAATGGATTTAACAGTGCCGTGGCCCTGACGGTTGCCGGCCTTCCGAGCGGCGTTACCGCATCCTTCAACCCGGCGAGCACCGCAACCTCGAGCACGTTGACCTTCACCGCCAGCGCCAGTGCTACGGCGGGTTCGGCAACCGTAACGGTAACGGGTAAGTCGGGCAGCGTTAGCTCCACCGTTGCCATTGCTTTAACGGTGGCTCCTCTGGCAGCTTATTCGATTTCGACCTCGACGCCGACGCTGAACGTCGTGCAAGGGGCCGGCGCGACCAGCACGATCACCATCACGCCCAAGATCGGCTTCACCGGCAAAGTGACGCTGACGGCATCGACACTCCCCAGCGGCGTGACCGCTTCGTTTAATCCGGCGTCGACCGCTACCACCAGCGTGCTGACATTCAGCGCGACTTCCACGGCTCCGGTGGGGACCAGCACCATTACGGTGACAGGAACCGAGGGCACATCGACCACGACAACCAGCATCAGCCTGACCGTAAAGGCGGGGCCGAGCTTTACCGTGGCAGCCTCTCCGGCCAGCTTGAGCGTGATGCAAGGCGCTACGGGAACCAGCACCTTTACGGTGACACCGCTGAACGGTTTCACCGGTACGCCAACCCTGGCGATCGTGGGGATGCCCACCGGCGTGACGGCGGCATTCACCGGCAGTACGCTGAAGTTGATCGCAGCTCCCACGGCGGTGGTGGGTCCGGCTGCGCTCACCATTACGGCCACGTCCGGCGCGCTAGTGGCGCAGACGGGACTCGCTCTAACAGTGGCGGCGGAGCCCAGCTTCACACTTTCCTCCGTTTCCAACGTGAACGTGGCCTCGGGCGGCACGGGAACCGCGACCATCACGGTTACGCCGCGCGGGGGGTTCAGCGGAACCGTCGCCTTGAGCGCGACCGGCTTACCCACCGGCGTCACGGCGTCGTTCAGCCCCACCAGTACAGCGGCAACCAGCACGCTCACTCTGACCGCCACAAGCGCCGCGGCGCTGAAAGCGTCCTCCTTTACGGTTACCGGAACTTCCGGCAGTCTGACCTCGGCGGTTACGATCACCGTGACCGTCACGGCGCCGCCGGACTTCGCGCTGGCGCTCGCGCCGCCCACTTTGCGCGTCGTCCAGGGAGGCAAGGGAGACACGGCCATCACCTTGAGCCCGCTCAACGGATTCACGGGAAGCGTGACGCTATCGGCCACGGGACTGCCGAACGGAGTGACTGCCTCATTCAGCGCTAACGGCGGTTTACTGCTACTATTCACCGTGAGCGGTTCGGCCGCCACGGCCACCTCGCAGGTAAACGTGACGGCTACGTCGGGCAGCTTGAGCCACAGCGTGGTTCTCAGCCTGACGGTGGTCGCGCCCAGCGTCGCTACGGCCGCCGTTGATCTGTCGCCGTCCAAAAGAGAACTGCCGTAAAAAATTCCCATTTTTGCAATTCCTTATCGATATGAAGACAGCGGGGCGTCCACCAACGTTCGGCTGCGGGCGCTGATTCGCTCCAAGGAAGGGTCCAAATGGGAAAAACCGCGGAAGATACAAAGGCCGCTCTTAAGAATGACTTGAACATGCTAGGTGCTGCCGTTGCAGCGCCGGAGCCGCAGGTTAAGGATCGAACGGCCGCGAAGACTCTGCGGCTGGGAACGGATTGCGACTACGAGAAGGAGTTGCGACGGCTGCAGGTCGAGTTGGTCAAGTTCCAGGAATGGGTCCATCACAAAGCGCTGCAAGTGGTGGTCATCTTCGAAGGCCGGGACGGAGCCGGAAAGGGCGGGACCATCAAACGAATCACCGACCCGCTCAACCCTCGCATCTGCCGGATTGTCGCGTTGCCGGCGCCCACCGAGCGTGAGAAATCGCAGTGGTATTTCCAGCGCTACGCCTCCCACCTGCCCGCTGCCGGAGAAATCGTGCTGCTGGATCGAAGCTGGTACAACCGCGCCGGAGTGGAGCGGGTGATGGGTTTCTGCACGGAGCCGGAGTACCTGGAATTCTTGCGGAGTTGCCCCGAATTTGAGCGCATGTTGGTGCGCTCCGGGATCATTCTGGTGAAGTACTGGTTTTCCGTGAGCGACGAGGAACAGGAGCGGCGCTTCCAGGATCGGCTCAAGGACCCCACCAAGCGCTGGAAGCTCAGTCCGATGGACCTGGAATCCCGCAGCCGCTGGGTGGAGTATTCGCAAGCCAAAGATGAGATGTTCGCCCACACCGACATCAAGCAGGCACCCTGGTACGTCGTGAATGCGGACGACAAAAAGTCCGCGCGGCTCAACGTGATCCGCCATCTGCTCGACACGGTTCCCTACGAAGACCTTACGCCGCCTTCCATCAAGCTGCCGCCGTTGGACCGGAGAAAGTACGCCCGTCCTCCCCTGCTAGACCAGAATTTCATTCCCAAATACTACAAATGAGGGACTGCCGAAAGCCCTCGCTTCGTTGGCATGAATCACGAGAGCGGGTCAGTCCATTCGATCAGGCCGAGATCACACAGGGCTCCCGCAGTGAGCGAAGACGGTAGACGGAATCCTTGAATAGCTCGCTAGCGCGGCTTGGCGAGGCTTCGTAGATCGCGAATGCCAGGCGTCGGCGGGACTCATTGGGATTCATCTGAACGTTCGAAGCTATTAGCGGGCATAGGAACGTCGATCTGTACTTCGTTGGATGATACCTGCTATTTGGCGTAGGCCGATGCTGGCCGCTACCGGGGCCGCATGCGGGATTAGGGAGAACCTACGCAAGGGAGGCGTAAGAGGCATGTCAAACCAAGGAATGCTGGCTGCAGATGCGCGGAGGTCCCTTTTAGAATCCATCGTCGAGTCCTCCGACGATGCCATCACCGCCAAGACGCTGGCTGGAGTCATTCTCAGCTGGAACCGTGGTGCGGAGCGCATCTACGGCTACACGGCCGACGAAATCATCGGCAAGCCGGTCGCCCTGCTGAACCCGGCCGGCGAGCCCGATGAAATGCCTCGCGTACTCGGAAGGATCCGCAATGGCGAGCGGGTGGACCAGTACGAGACCGTGCGAGTGCGGAAAGATGGCAGAGCGATCACCGTGTCGCTCACCATTTCACCGATCTATGACGCGGAGAAGAACCTGATCGGCGTCTCCTCGATCGCTCGGGACGTGACGGAACGCAAAAAGGCGGATGAGAGTCTCCGCGTGGCCTCGCTCTACGCACGCAGCCTGATCGAGGCGAGTCTCGACCCGCTGGTCACGATCAGCGTCGCAGGCAAAATTACCGACGTTAACCAAGCCACCATCAGCGCCACCGGCGTCGCGCGCGAAGGGCTGATCGGCACGGACTTTGCGGACTACTTCACGGAACCCGACAAAGCGCGCGAAGGGTATCAGCAAGTTTTCTCGAAAGGCTCGGTGACGAACTACCCGCTCACCATTCGGCACCGCGACGGAAAAGTGATGGATGTCCTATACAACTCGTCCGTCTACAAGAACGCGCAAGGAGAAGTGCTGGGCGCATTCGCGGCCGCCCGCGACGTCGCCTCCCAGAAACAAGCCTCCCAGTACGCCCGCAGTCTGATCGAAGCCAGCCCTGACCCGTTGGTGACCATCAGCCCGGAGGGCAAGATCACGGACGTCAACGAAGGCACCATCAAGGTAACGGGCGTCTTGCGAGAGAAGCTGATCGGAACCGATTTTCTAGACTATTTCACGGAACCCGAGAGAGCCCGCAAAGGTTACCGGCAGGTCTTCTCCCAGGGTTTTGTCACCGATTATCCTCTGACCATTCGCCACCGCGACGGCCATTTCACCGATGTGCTGTACAACGCGTCGGTATACAAGGATGTGCAGGGAAATGTGCTGGGGGTTTTTGCCGCCGCCCGGGACGTTACCGCGCAGAAACGGGCGGAAGCCGAACTCACCGACCAGCGGACCAAGCTCGACCGGCTGGCGGAGCTGGAACGCTTCCAAAAGCTCACGGTGGGCCGCGAGTTGAAGATGATCGAGCTCAAGAAAGAGATCGCGGAACTGAAAGACAAAATGCTGGTGGCTTCCGAGAGCTAATCCTTCTTGGACACAACCATGACAACTACAGCATTGGCGCCTTCCGCGGTTGCAAGCGGTTCCCCGAGCGAACCGGAGGATTTCGCTCGAGCCTTGCTCAATGTCCTGGACGACTTCGTGGGGGAGCAGAATCGCCTTCTGCATACACAGAATGCGGTGCTGAACATTCTGGAGGACTTCGCCGACGAAAAGCACGAGCTTGAGAAAATGGAGAGCGCCTTTCTGAACATCCTGGAAGATCTCGGAACGGAGCGAGATAAACTGCAGGAATCTCAAATCCTCGTGCGGGAGCGCACGGCGGAACTCGACCGGACGAACGAGCAACTGCTGGCAATGAATGAGGCACTCAAAGGCTCGTCCAGGAGACTCGAACAAAGCAACCGCGAGTTGCAGGACTTCGCGTCCGTGGCCTCCCACGATCTGCAAGAACCGCTCCGCAAAGTACAGGCGTTCGGCGACCGGCTGAAGAACGGAGCTGGGGCGGCGTTGGACGCGCAAAGCCGGGACTATCTGGAGCGGATGCTGAGCGCCAGCAAGCGGATGCAGTCGCTCATTCAGGATCTGTTGACGTTCTGCCGGGTCACCAGCCAGGGCCGGTTATTCTCGCCGGTGGATCTGGCCCAGGTCGCGCGCGAAGTGTTGTCCGACCTGGAAGTACGAATCGCCGAAACCAACGCGCTGGTAGAGGTGGGCGAGCTTCCGACCATCGACGCCGATGCCCTGCAAATGCGTCAGCTTCTCCAGAATCTGATCGGAAACGCGTTGAAGTTCCAGCACACGGGAAAGCCTCCCGTCGTCCGGCTGTTCGCGGAGAGCGCTGCGGATGGCATGCTGCGACTGGTGGTGGAAGACCAAGGCATCGGCTTCGATGAGAAATACCTGGACCGCATCTTTACGGTGTTCCAACGTTTGCATAGCCGGGCGGAATATGAAGGTACCGGAGTCGGGCTGGCGATCTGCCGCAAAATAGCCCAACGGCATGGGGGGGACATTACCGCCAAGAGCGCCCCCGGCCTGGGCGCATCGTTCCTGGTTACTCTGCCCTATCGCCACGCCAACGCGGCGACGGCGACGGCAGTCGCAGAGCCTTGCGTCCAACGCACAAATTCGATTTCGACTTACGGTGAAAGAGAAACTTCGTGAATACTGTGGATCATCATCCAATTGTGATTCTGCTTGCCGACGACGACGAAGACGACCGCATGCTGACAGCCGACGCGCTGCGGCTATCCAGACTGGCCAACGACTTCAGGACGGTCAACGACGGCGAAGAATTAATGGACTACCTGTATCATCGCGGCCGCCACGCCCCGCCCGATTCCTCGCCCCGGCCGGGTTTGGTGCTGCTCGATTTAAACATGCCCAGAAAAGACGGCAGGGAGGCACTCCGGGAGATGAAAGCCGATCCCTCTCTCCGGTCCATTCCGGTCGTCATTCTGACCACCTCCAGTGCGGACGCCGACGTGGAGGGTACCTACGATCTGGGCGCGAATTCGTTCATTGCGAAGCCCGTAACCTTCAACGGATTGGTAGAAGCTCTGCGAGTGGCCACCGAGTATTGGTTTCAGGTTGTGCAACTGCCCACCGGGCCGAAGGAGCCTTAACATGGCCGAAGCCGTGGTTCGCGTGCTGCTGGTGGACGACGACGAAGACGAATATTTGATTGTCGGCGATCTTCTCCGCTCGGCTTGCCCGGACCGATTCGAGCTGCAGTGGGCATCGACCTACGAGCAAGGCCTCGCAAGGATCCTTGCGGCCGATTGCGATGTCTGCCTGCTGGACTACCGGCTTGGGTCGCGGAGCGGCCTGGATCTGCTGGCCGAAGTAACCGCCAAATCGCGCTATGTGCCCATCATCCTTCTTACCGGTGTGGGCGACCGGGATGTGGACTTGATGGCAGCCAAAGCCGGGGCGGTCGATTATCTGGTCAAGCACGACCTGAGCGCCACGTTGCTCGAACGCTCCATTCGCTATGCCGTGGAACACGGACGCGCCCTGAAGGCGGAGCGGAAGACTGTGGAATTGGAGGGCATGAATCTTGCGAAGAATGCCTTCCTGGCCGCCATGAGTCACGAAATCCGCACCCCCTTGAACGCGATCCTCGGCCTGGCGGACGTGCTGGCGGAATCGCCGTTGAACACAGAGCAGACGCGGCACGTGGAAGTGATGCGCCGGGCCGGTTCCCGTCTCCTGTTGTCGATCAACGATATTCTCGACGTCTCGAGCATCGATGCGGGTCAGCTGAAATTGGAACACATCGCGTTCGATCTGGAAGATGTGGTCGATCAGGCCATCGAGCTATTCGCGGAAAGGGCGCGCGCCAAAGAGATCGTCCTGCTGTCACATTTGCCGCCGGGCGTCACGACTTCTCTGCTGGGTGATCCCAATCGGTTGAGCCAGGTGCTGATGAACCTGCTGGGCAACGCGCTCAAGTTCACCGCCGCGGGCGAGGTGGTCCTAACGGTCCGCGCCCATGAGTCCGGTACGCCGGGCCATATCGAGTTTGCCGTCTCTGATACCGGCATTGGAATTGCGCCTGACAAGTTGGAGGAAATCTTCGAGGATTTCACCCAGGCGGATGCCTCCGTGACACGCAAGTACGGAGGCATGGGCCTGGGGCTCGGAATCAGCAGGCGGCTGGTCGAGGGCATGGGTGGACGGCTCACTGCCATCAGCACGGTGGGCCGGGGAAGTACGTTCCGCTTTACCGCGCGGTTCGATGTGGCGCCAGAGAGTCGCAGGAAAATTCACATAGCGCGGGAGGATTTTCACGGCAAACGTGTTCTTGTGATTGACGACAACGCGACGAACTGCCTCATCCTGCGGGAGACGCTGCAAGCCTGGGGATTGGAATGCGACGTGTTCCTCTCGACCGTTGAGGCTCTGGAGCGTCTGCCGAAAGCCATGGCCGGGAAGGACCGGTATTCTTTGGCCATTGTAGATAGCCATGTGCCGGGAATGGATGCGTTCCAGGCTGCTGCCGAGATCCGCCGGATCGCAGGGGACCTCCCCATTGTGATGCTGACTTCCGATGTCCGGGCGGGCGATACGACTCGCCGTGCGGAAGCCGGCCTAGCGGGCTGTGCCGTAAAACCAGTGACGCGCACTCACTTGCTGCGCCTCGTCTGCCAAGCCCTGCAAACGACAGGCGGCGTGGAGCCGTACCCGACCAGAACCGTGGGGCGCCCTGCGAAGAAAGACTCTGCGAAGAGAGACTCCGCGAGGCCGGCCTGTATTCTGGTTGTCGAGGATTCGCCGGACAATCGTATGTTGGTTGAGGTGTATTTGAGTGAGAGCCCGTATTGGTTAACCTTCGAAGAGGATGGCAAAGCCGCAGTGGACCGGTTTACGGCCGCGGATTTTGATCTGATCCTGATGGACGTGCAGATGCCCGTGATGGACGGTTTAGCGGCCACCAGCGCCATACGCGCGATCGAGCGGACGCGTGGGACTGCTTCGATTCCCATCATTGCGCTGACCGCTTACGCCAGTTTGCAAGACATCGAGAAAAGCAAAGCCGCCGGCTGCACGGCGCACCTGACCAAGCCAGTCTCGAAATTCCAACTCCTCAGCACGATCGAACAATACCTGTGACCGCCCAAACCGTTAAAAATCACACCGGCCAAATTTTAGTACCCGTATGGATTACTGGGATCGGTGGGCGCGGTGGGCACGGCGAAGGCGGGCACAATAAGGGGCCCTCCACTCTGGAAGAACGCAGGCGCCGCTGTTGACGAATTCGTCGGATTAAAGCGCAGAGCGATCAGCGATAAGTTGCCTGTCGCGCTGTAGAATTCGGCCAATCCGACGTGACCGGCAATCACCGGAAACTGCGTCGCCAAGTCAAAGGCTAAATACCCCATGGGAGGCACCGCGGATATCGCTCCCGTAGCGACGAGTCCGCTGGTCGTCCGAAATCCAACGGAGATGTTTTGCGGAGTGCCGGTGGGATTCACGATCGCGATGCCGGTCGCAAATCCAGTGGAGTCGTCATAAGGGACGAGGATATCGTTGGCGGCTGCGACGGCCGGCGCGGTGGCATCTTCTTCTGGAAGTCCGGGTACGTTGTTTGCAAAGATCACGTAGCCCACGATGCCGGCCCCTGCGTTGATCTGAGCCCAGCCTTGCGACAGCACCGCTGCGGTTCCGAGTGTGTGCAGGAACAGGGAGGACCCGCCGTTCAAGACTAACCCGGCGGTGGAGCTGACTTCCTGGAACGGCGGAATCCAGGGTTGGGTGGCACCACCCGTCGTGCCCTGGAAAAACGTCAGAGTGGCCGATGCCGGACTTGCCGATGTATTGGTGAGCACGATCGTGGATTGCCATCCACCGCCGTCGACGACGTCGGGGAGAATCAGCGTTTGTGTGGCTTGCCCAACGAGAGGCCATCCAAATACAAGAGCGAGGGGTAGAAGAACGAAGCGTAGAAGACCGAAGGCAACATGTGTAGTGTGTTTCATGGCACCAGTATTGGGCCGCGCGGTGCGCACAGTCGCAATCGATTTGTGAAATCTTTGTGATTTCGACCCCGTGATTTCCGAAGGCGCCGGAGTGACGGCGCAGCTTAACGGGTGTTGAAAAACTCGATAGACCCCCGCTCCATCACTATCGCGGCTCCGTAACGCACTGAAAGCGATGAGGCCTCACACTGAGCCGCGAGAGTCATCGAGCGGGGTGCCTTGTTTTTCAACAGCCCGCTAAGTCCTCGACAGCTAGGTTCTCAAAGGCAGCTTTACGAAAAAGCACGCTCCTTGACCAGCGTCCTCACCCGCGGAAAGGTTGCCGCCGTGGTCCAGAACGGTCTGATGCGAGAAGGCCAGGCCCAATCCGATGCCATTCTTCTTTCCCGCCGTGACGAAAGGTTGAAAGAGGTGCTGGCGGATCTGCGGCGAAATTCCCGGCCCCGAATCCTGCACGCGGACGACGGCCTGAGAATCCGAGACCTCGGCGGTGATGTGGAGACGGCCGCCGCCAGGCATCATGCCCAGTGCGTTGTCGATCAGGTTCAGAAATACGCGCTCCATGCGCGCGCGTTCTAGCGGTAGCTCAATCTCCTCGGGGACGTCAATCTGAACCGTAACCGATTGGGCTTCCGCTGCGCCCGAATAGACTTCGCACGCCGCTCCGACGATGTCTTTCAGCCGGCATACCTCGGCGCCGCTGCCTTTCCCGCGCACGGAATCGACCAGCTCCTGCAGTAACTGCTGCATGCGTCGCGAGGAGCGATAGATGTTGCCGGCGAGCCGCTGCACTTGCGCGGGAGAGAGTCCCCCGTCGATCAACATTTCCGCGCCTCCGTAAATCGCCGCCAGCGGATTTCGCAAATCGTGAACGATCGAGGTAGAAAGCCGGCCATGGTGGCAATCCGCTCCTGCCGGATCAGATCTTGCCGGCCTTGTTGAATGGACGCGCACATGGCGTTGAAGGTCCGCGCGAGACGGCCCAGCTCGTCGTTGTCGTCATCGGTGCTGGCACTGGCCACCGGAACGCGATAATCGTAATTGCCGCGGGATACTTCGGCGGCGCCGCGATCCAGCTCCTGCACCGGTTTGAGAATACGGCGCGCCAGACTGTAAGTCAGCCCCAGACCGAGCAGCACGGCGCACAGCCAGATCAGCACGATATTCCGCCGCAGCGCGGCGATGTGCTGGCGGGCGCTGTCGAAAGAGCGGAGAATCCGCAATTCGCCGATGGGTTTCCCTTGCACATCGGCCAAGGGCGTGCCCAACATTGTATACTCCGAGCCGCCAGCCTCAATCCGTTGGGGACCGTCGTGTGTATCGTGGTGCGCGTCGTCGTGGTGTGAATCAAGGAGTGCCGCGATCTGCTTGGTGGCGGCAGGTGTCAGCGTGGAAGCGACCACGTTTCCTCCGGAAAGAAAGCAAAATTCGCTTCCTCCGGTGGATTCCTTGAGGCCGCGAACAAGATCCTGATTCACCGAGTAGCCCGCCACCAAAACGTTCAGAAGACCCAGTCCTGCCCCGGTTTGCACATACACCGGCGTTACGACGATTTGGTACAGGTGTCCTCCTGCGACCATGAATCCGGAAGCTTGTTTGGGAAAGCTGCCGGACGCTTGGCCCACCACGGGCAGGTCGTGTTTGAGCGCCTCCACCAGCGCTCCACCGAGCGAGGCCAATACCTTTCCGCGAGGATCGGTCACCACGAAAATGGCGTCTTGGCTCGAAACCGTGCTCCACAACTCCGCCGCCGTATCGCTAATGGTGGCTTGGTCCCCGGTGCTGAAGGCAGCGCGCACGTCCGACATATGGCTGACCACCAGGCTGATGGAGGCCAGCATTTCCGCCCGTGACCGCCACAACGAATCGTAGGCGTGAAAGCTGGATTGCACCTCTTCCTCGACGCTTTGCGCCAGCGCACGCGTTGCGTTCTCCTGCACGATCCAACCCGTGATCGCAAACAGCAGCGTCAGCGCGATGGACGTGGACAGCAGAATCTTCCACAGCAGTGACAATCGTGCAATCTTCGCCAGCATCATTTCCTCGTAGCGGGATACATCCCGTGATCGCCGGCGTCGGGAGCGTAATCCTGCCCGAACTTATTCTTGTGGGGAATGGAAAGGTACCCGGCTTCAGAAATTTCCAGGACGGGGAGCGTGAGCGCCTCCGCTCCGACGCTGATCGAACGGGTCAGCGCATCGAGTGCGGCCTCCGTGGAGCGCTCATGAACCACACGCAACTTATACCGGCCGTCCGGCACATCCGGCAACGTGAAGGAGCCGTCGCGCGCGGTGACGGCAAAGTACGGAGTCGCCAGTACGACGATCATGGCGCTCATCGACGAATGAATGTTGCAGAACACGCGCACCACTCCTGCGCGCGTGAATCGTACCGAGCGCGACGTGCCTGGCGGATACAGTCCGATATCGAAGATCTGCCCGCTATAGCTCGAAAATGCATTATGAAAGATGGGATCGAGATTCGGAAATCGACAAACGATCCGACCGGAACGGGCAGCACGTGCGGAGAGAACGTTTTATCCTTTTGCAGGATGACCGTATATTTTTGACTCGGTGGCAAGGGAGCATCCCCGTGCACGGGTGTCAAAGAAATGACCACGCCGGAATAGTCCTTCCGATTTCGTACCGCAGGATCGCGGGAATCGCGCAGCTCCACCCTGCCCGTCACGGTTCCCGCCCCGAGCAGCGCCGCCGTGGCCAGAAGCAGCGAGCACAGAGCGGCCGTCCTAAAGAGAACAGCCGGCCCACAGAGAACCGCTGCCCTAAAAGGCGCAGCCCGCTTAGAAGAGGTATGCCAGTGCGAGATCATAATGGTTCGCCAGGCGCGGCATAGTGCCAAGGAAGCTGGTGCGCACCTGGGAGGCTTCCCATCCAAGCAATACATTCGGCCCCAGCTGATAGATCAAATTTCCAGCGTAAGCGAAGTTACGCGTGACCTCACCATGCAGGAGGTCCTCCGGGCGGTTGCTCTCCTGTCCCGCGTAGGCGTTCAACGTAAGGCGATGCGTGATGAAGTAGGCGAGCTGAGTCCAACCTCCTGCCGTCCCCACCGCCTGGATGTTGTCGTTGCCGAAAATGGTGAATCCCTGGCGCAACGCGCCGATCCCAGCGGCATTCTCTCCCGTGAAAAACATGCCGGTCCATTGCAGCTTCGGCGTCGGTTGAATCAACCAATCGGTCGTAAACAGGCGCGACGGGACCGAGACGCCCGCCACATGGGTTTCGCTGGTGTGGAACCCAGGGGCGATCTCTATGCGCGCTCCGCTTCCTAAGTTTCTCCAGAACAGAAAACGGCCTTCCAAGGCAGGGCGCGCGGTCGAAAGGGAAGCTGCATAAAGCCCCGCACTGGCGGTCGGCTCGCTGGTCTCATACACGCCGGCTTGCGCGCGCAACCCTGTAGTTTCGCCCCACGTGAAGCGCTGCTCGAAACGCGCTTGCGGCTGCCACAGCCAGGGATTACCGGCCGAGGTGAGCGGGGAAAACGCGACTTGCGCCAGCGAACTCGGATCGCGCGGAGAAATGATCGGCTTATCCTGGCCGACGACGAAGCTTTGATTCTTCCAGTCGACTCTGAGAGTCGCCACACGCAGACGCACCAAGTGGTTGAGAGAGTTGCTTGTGCCGCCCCATAAATCCATATGCAGATCCCCAGTCACCTGCCCGCCGCCAAACATGCGGGGACCTTGAAAGGTGAGTCCGATGATGTTTTGACTCAGGCTTGCTCCGCTATCGGACGCGTTATTGGAAGGTGAGGCTTGGGTTGGGTCCTGTTGCCCGCCGTTGGCTCGACTGTTCAGAAACCCGTTGAACAGGACCATGCCTGTCAGGGTCACCGGCAGCCGCTGGGAGGTTTGCACCTTGGTTTGGGCGAGCTCTTCCGTTCGCCGCTCCTGTACCGCCACGCGCTCTTCGATTGGAGGTGGCGAGGCGGGCGCACTTCCCGCAGCCGGCGGATTCTCCGCTGCTGGGTTCATGCCTGACGGAGCCGGACGGGAGACCGCGATTTCGTCGCGCAACGCGCGGACCTCCGCGGCAAGATTGCGATTCTCCTGCTCCAGACGTTCCATGCGTTCGAGAATCTGCTGCAGGTCCGTTTTTTCCTGGGCGGGGAGAAGGAGCGGAACCAAAACCAGAAGGAGATACCGAGGTTTAATTGGCCGGCGTTTAATAAGCATGGACGAGTTGCTCCAGTTTGCGGCATACGGCCGCAGGCGAATACGGCTTGCTGAAATACGCGTTGGCTCCGATTCCCGCCAGCCGGGCCGGGGTGCCGGGGTCGCTGTCTGCGCTGATCACCACGATGGGAAGCGAACCGTGTTGCGGGTGCGAGCGGACCTGGGCGATAAGATCGAAGCCGTCCATCGTTCTTACGTCCATCGATCCTACATCCATGGGCCCTAAATGCAAGTCCGTGACCAGTGCGCAAATATTATCTGCCGCCAGATAATCCAGCGCCTGTTGCGCGGTGGCGACGCTACGCACTTTAAACTCGGGGAGCTTCGCGAAGGTTAATTCCAGCGCGTCGCGACAGGCGTCGTTGTCTTCGACTACCAGGATGGTGCGTGCCATATCCGATCTCAGGCCAAGAAGCGGTATCCCACTCCGTGCCGTCAGGAAGTGTTGCGGGCAGGCGGCGTCGCGCTCCAGTTTCTGCCGCAAGGGCACCACGTGGGCATCCACCGTGCGCGTGTTGGGGAACGATTCATATCCCCACACGGAGTTTAAGATCACATCCCGCGATAGGGCGCGATCCGGATTTTGCAGGAAGTAGGTGAGGAGATTATATTCGGCGCGCGTGAGCTTGAGATCCTCGCCGTTTCGCGTGACCACGCGCCGGGTCAAATCGACTTCAACATCGCCAAAGGCGAGCACCTAGTTGTCTTCGGACGACGAGCGCCGCAGGAGCGCGTGGATGCGCGCCAGTAATTCCCGCGTGCCGAACGGCTTTACGACATAATCGTCGGCGCCGATTTCGAGCAGCAACACTTTGTCCATCTCATCGCCGATGGCGCTCAGAACAATCAGCGGCGTTTTCCTGTCCGCCTCCCGAATCTGCTTGCAGACGTCGATTCCGCTCATTCCGGGCATGCGCAAGTCCACCAGGATGAGCGCCGGCTTCAGCGTTAACGCCGCCTTGAAACCGCTCCTGCCGTCGGCCGCCAGCGAGGGCCGGAAGCCTTCGCTCTCGAGCATCAGACCGATGGTGTCGCGCAAGGCGGCGTCATCGTCGATTACGAGCACCGTTTGCATAGCTGTGTCTCTGCCGATTGTATCGCTGATTGTAGCGAAGCTGACCAATTGCGTCTTGCCCGGTGCCGGTTTTTACAACCTTTTTACAACTTCATTACGATTGACCCGGGCAAGCATGTTTCGGCGTACCCCGCGCGACAAGCTGACACAAAACCCCCTAAGATGCCAACTGCCGCGCAGATTTGTACGCTTCCACCGGGGAGCGGAAGGAGGCCACCCCGGGAACCGAGTCGTCTCTAAAAGTTCAGATGCGCGGTGTTCAAGACAATTGCTAGAACTGGTAGGCAATCGAAATATTGATCACATGCGCCGTGCCAATGCTCCCTTTTGTTTCGCGCGTGGGGTTGTTGGCCACGAAAGCGATGGTCTGGAAATCCCAATAGCTCCACTCCAACGCCGCGGTCACCTCTTTTGTGATCTTGCGGAAATAGCTGGCCCACAGAAACGAGTTCTTCGATCGCGTGGTGCCGGGCAAGAGGTCGCTGTTCTTCGGATCGTCCGTACCCGCGCCGAAATAGAGAGTGTCCTTCCCGCTGTTCATTGGGATGATGGCCTCCAGCCAGCCGCCTCCGTCGCCGATGCCGCGGATATCGGTGAGCGTCGGAATGCTTCCGATCGCAGCCGCGCCCTGGACAATCCCGCCCATGAAGGGAACCAGATTGCTTCCCGCATACCCTTCGCCTCGCAGAATGAAATGAGGATCGAGAGGAAGCCGCATATCAATGGCGACGGCCCACGAATCGAGATCATGGTTCACTCCGACCACTTCTTTCCCGTAGTGCCCGGAGACTCCAAAGGTCGCCGAATTACTGCGCACCGGAGGAGAGATCGCGACGCGTCCCTGGTAGAAAGGCTGACCGGAGCGTTCGCCCAGGCCGGAAGAACCTAGATCGAAGACGCTTCCGGAAGTGGGCGCCGTCTCGAGTCGGGTGTCTCCGAATTGCGGCCGCAAAACGCCGAACTGCATCAGCAGGCCGGTTGTTCCTAACGTGCTGGTCCAATCCACGCGAGCTTGTGGGAACCAACCCCACAGGTCGCCCGCCGATGCGCCCAAGGGAGCTCCCACATGGGAGAGCGATACGGGATCGAGCGGCGCCAGGATCATTTTGTCCTGCCCGAATACAAATTTGAGGCCTCGATGTTCCAGCTGAAGATAGGCCAGGCGCAAGCGAGGCACATTGAATACCCGGTTCTCCGGCGAAAAGGTATCCGCCGTGCGTGGTCCGAAGAAGTCCATTTCTACCAGCGCAGATGGATTCCACCCGGTTGCCGAGGGCTTCGCCGGATTCAACGTAAGGCCCACAATGCTTTGCCGCATGGTGAAGACCAGGTCGTGATCGTTACCGGCGCGGCCCACGCTGCCATCCGGATAAGTAATTGCGCCGCCGTTGTTGCCGGCCCACAGGGGGACCTCCTGGCCGATGACCTCGGACGTCGAGATCGACGAATTGAAGAGTATCGTCCCGTAGAAACGCGCTTTCACCGGCCCGATCTCCGTCTCCAATTTGGAGGCTTGGCCGCGCGGCAGGCCCGGATAGCTTGGTTGTGCGCCCGTGGAGCCCTTCGGCTGTTCGCCCACTGCGGTGTTATCGTCTCCCGCGGGCGCCTGCCCGAACGCGATTACGGGGATCAATGCGGCCGCCAGCAACACGGCTCTACTACAGACTTTTGCCATGACAGATTTCCTTCCATTTGGGATTACGTTTGCCTTTTGACTGGGAGGCCGATCGAACCAAGAGCCGAACGGCGTGCCAATACGCGTCGAGTATGCTGGCTTTCGCCCCAAATAGCAGCTAGGACAGTGGTAATTCTTTGTGAAGAAAATGTTGCGAAGGAGCGTGCCTCCGGGCCTGGACATCTGTGGGCCTTCCGCTTGGAGGAAGTTTAATGCCCGTTAATTCGTATGATCGGAAGCCAATTGCGAGCATTCGTGCTCGGTGATAACGATCGCTAATGTTATGATTGGGGGCTAATCCCAGCTTTAATATTCATACAGTTTTCGGATACCTATGCGGGCGATTGCAAAACTGAATGTATTCCTGGTAGCGTGCTCCACGCTAGCGTTTGGCCAGCAAATCGCACCGAGCGCACAGAGACAAATCGCGGCGCTTTTGGCCGAGAAAGCGTCGCGAACCCCGGCGCAGCGCAAAATGAATTCGCATCTGGTGCATGCGGCTCGGGTCCTCCGCGGAGAAACGTTCAGTCCCGATTTTCCGATTCCGAAGGACGCGCTGTCCGCCGTTCACATGGATTCGCGCCATCGGGTGGAGGTGGACGTCAAGGCGGACGTGACGCCGGAATTGCTCGCATACGTCGGCGCCATTGGCGGAACCGTCGTCAACTCATTCCCGCAATACCACGCGCTACGTGCGAGTCTGCCTTTGCTTGCTGTCGAGAAGCTCGCGGATCGCTCAGAGGTGAAACAGGTACGATCCGCGGAACAAGAAGTACACGATCAACTGCCGCCGCCGGTGCCCGCCGCAAGCGCTCCGCTTGCGAACCATTCGAAAAAACTGGCGGACGAGTTTTCTCGCTTTTGGAAGCGGCGTCCCCAGAAGGGGCTGCGAACACAGCCACGATTTCGCTCGCAGGGGGCGGCGCTCTTCATCGGCCCAGACGCATCAGGAGACGTTGCGCACGAGGCGAATGTCGCGCGCGGCATTTATGGCGTCGATGGTACGGGAGTCACGATCGGCGTCCTGTCGAGCGGCGTGGACAGTCTGGCGAAAGAGCAGGCGGCGGGACGACTTCCGAACGTGAATATCCTGCCGGGTCAAAACGGCAGTGGCGATGAAGGCACCGCTATGTTGGAGATTATCTACACGCTTGCTCCGGGAGCAACGCTCTATTTCGCAACGTCGCATGGAGGCGAACCGAGCTTTGCCGCGAACATCCAGGCGTTGGCGGCAGCAGGATGCAACATTATCCTCGACGATACGTGGTACGAAGATGAGCCGATATTCCAAGACGGGATCATCGCGCAGGCGGTGGATGCCGTCGCGACGGCCGGAGTGTTTTACTTCGCCTCGGCCGGGAACAATGGAAGCCAGTTCTACGGCACATCCTCAGTCTGGGAAGGGGATTTTGGTATAGGCAGCCCAGCTCCGCCGCCACTTCCTTCGGGGGCTAACGTCTTCGGTTTCAACGGTCAAACGGGGGGTAGGATTCTTTCGGCGAGCCTCAACAGATTGTATACGCTCTACTGGTCCGATCCCGTTGGGCAATCCGCGAATGACTATGATCTTTTTGTCCTGGATCCGACTTCCAGTTCGGTGATTGCATCGTCGACGAATGTTCAGGACGGCACTGAAGATCCGCAAGAAGGAATCGAAGACGTAAACGGTTTGGTCGCTGCGGGAGATCTCACTGTCGTTGTCGGCGGTTCTGGGGTTCAGAACCGGGCGTTCCACTTGGCAGCCTGGGGTGGTCCGCTTCAATTTGGTTCCACAGGCGCCACGGCCGGACACCATGCTGCCGCGGCGGCGTTTACTGTTGCGGCTGTGGACGTCCACAACGCGGCGGGTGGTGCATTTGCATTTGGTTCGTCTACGTCGGTTCCGGCAGAATACTTTAGCTCCGACGGTCCGCGAAAGTTGTTCTACAACCCCGACGGCAGTCCTGTCACCCCAGGCAACGTTCTGTTCAACGGGTATGAGGACAGCCTCTACGCCGGAAGCGGATCCACTCTTTTGAAGCCAGACTTCTCGGCTGCCGACGGCGTGCCAACCGGATTGGCCGCCTACAACCCGTTCTACGGTACTTCGGCTGCGGCGCCTCACGCTGCCGCGATCGCCGCGCTGGCGCTCCAGTCGAATCCGTCCCTCTCATTTGCCCAGATGAGGGCAGTCCTCTCTGCTTCCGTCGTCGGCGGCTATTCGCCGCTCCTCGGAGGTGCGGGAGTCGTGATGGCTCCCAGCTCCGTCAGCTTGGCGACTTCTGCATATACCTATTCGATTTCACCTGGCGGGGAGTTGTTTTCGAGCAACGGCGGAACCGGCACCGTCAGCGTGACAGCGCAGGACGGCTGCCCGTGGATCATGACCAGCGCGTCCTTGACGGAGGCCCCATGGGTCGTTTTGTTGCCCGCGACCCCGCCTGGATTCCTTCCAATCGACGCGCCGGGTAGTCGCACAACCGGAGTTGGGAGCGGCAACGTCAACTATAGCGTGGGGCCCAATCCCGGAGCTGCGCGGACGAGCCAGTTTGTGATCGGCAATCAGTCATACACCGTTGCGCAAGAAAGCGGCATCGCGGTTCCCGGAATCAGTCTTGTCGGCTCGATACCGCAGGTAGCCGTCGGGACCGGCTGGAGCACGACTTTCACGCTCGTGAACAAGAGCCCGGCCCCTGTTGAAACAGCCACGACTATCTTTGACAGTTCTGGAACCCCTAACTATTTCTCCAATGCCCAGGCATTGACGCTGATCCTTGAGCAACAGGGACTAGTATTGCAGGGCTCGTCTGTCGACCAAGCAATCGGGCCGAACGCGTCGTTCGTGGTGCGGGCAACACTTCCGGAGAACGCCTCCTACGGGGAAGGCTCAGCGCAGGTAGCGGCCACTGCAGCGGCGGACGGCTTCGCAATATTCCATTACGGTCCGACGAATCAGGAAGCGGTCGTGCCGCTGGAGACCCGAAACGCGCCCTCTTATCTGTTAGCGTTCGACGACACAAACGGTTTACAGACGGGGTTGGCGGTTGAAAACCTGTCAGCCCGGGACGCATACGTTCCCTATGTCTTTCGCAACGATGCCGGCAAAGAGATCGACACCGGAATGCTCTACCTCCCGCCTAACGGCCACACCTCGTTCGTGCTCATGGATCTGGAGGCCAGCATTCGCGGAACCGTCGAGTTCGACACGCCAACAAGCGGACAGATCAGCGTGCTCGGCATTCGTTACACCGGCGGAACATTGACGACGATACCGGTTCTGGCGAACGTCGGCGGCTCATTGAACACACCGGGAGGCCTGCTGGCGCATCTCGCCTCAGGCGCCGGGTGGCAAACGACCTTTGTGTTGGTAAACGCCGGCACAACATCTGCGAGTGCGACGCTGAAGTT
>Ga0182030_10008149_pt1 | contig 21760 bp, 25 predicted proteins | sample 812S3MmetaG_FD_121299 | JGI IMG/M metagenome (GOLD analysis project Ga0182030, IMG submission 121299) | Permafrost microbial communities from Stordalen Mire, Sweden - 812S3M metaG (Illumina Assembly) | ecosystem: Environmental > Terrestrial > Soil > Wetlands > Permafrost | place: Sweden... | reverse complement strand
TCCGCTCGTCCGTCTCCAACGGCGATCGCGTCGATTTGGGCAAGCACATCGGCGACGCCCCGGTCTGGATGCAACCGCACCTGCGGCAGATCGCCACAACATGAAGTTCCAAGACCTCGCGCTGCCTCACGGTTGCCGAACGCTCGAGCCTAAGTCCGTTTCGCCGGTTCCGAACGCTTAGTTACCTAGCTTATCAAAATAGGCGTGACAAACGTGACAAAACCGGCGGAGCCCCTAAGAAACCAGCGCGTTTGGTAGGCCGCTAACGATCGCCGCCTCGGCGGCCGCCATCCCAAAATGCGCATGAGGCCCCTATCGAGTCAGCATTAAATAAAATATAACTTGTCTAAATGCTGACATTTTGCTAAAATACTGGAAGGGGAAGGCCTATTGCTAACGATGCTATCGCCTGGCAAGCATAAGGAGCAAGCGCTCTACGACCTCGTCTCCGGCTGGCGCCGCGGGATTTTCACGGCTGAGGATGCCCGGCGTTGCGGGTATTCCACCCAGCTGGTCGCGCACCACGTTAAGGCCGGCAACTTCGTGCGCCTTGCTCGCGGGGTTTACCGCCTCGGTCTCTTTCCAGGCGACTACCTGGACGGGCTGGTGGGCGCTCTCGTCCGCGTCGACCCGGAAAACGCGATCGTCTCGCACCAGAGCGCGCTCCAGCTTCACGAGCTCAGTGAGGTCGCGCCAAGTGCCTACGAATTCACGCTGCCCCGCGAAAAGCGCTACCGTGGCAGCCGGACGCGCCATCCCGATGGGGTGAAAATCCACACGGCGACACATCTCGATCCCCGAGACGTGGTCACGGTAGGGGGCATCCGGGTAACGTCGCCGGCGCGCTCGATCGTTGACGCCGGCAACGGCGGGATGGACCTCAAGCTCGTGCGCTCCGCGGTCTTCGATGCGCTTCGTAAGCTCAAGGCTACGCCCTCACAACTCCTGGAGGAAGCCGAAAAGAGCGCGGAGCCCGCAATTCGGCGTGCGATCCAGGAAGCGGTCGCCGATGCTCCGAGTTCGGAGCGAGTCGCATGAAGTATGCTTCAGCAGCCGCCCTCGATCGCGCAATTACCGACATTCTTCTTCGACAAGTCGGCGGAGACGCAAGACGCTACCAGCAGCTACGACGCGAGGTTGCGTTCGAGCGGGTTCTGGCGCGACTAGTCGCTGAAGACCCCGAAATGTGGCTCCTTAAGGGCGGCGTAGCCCTCGACTACCGGCTACGCGAGGCACGGTCGACGCTGGACCTCGATCTTTCTTCGAACGTCGACATAATGGCGTTCCAAGAAAAGCTCGTGCGCGCTACGGCAATTGACCTCGGTGATTTCTTTGAAGTCCAGCTTTCGGGAGAGCCTTCTCGGCCAGTTGACGAGGTCGAAACCTATCGCTTCGGACTCGACGTACGACTCAACAACCGAACATTCATGAAGATCAGCATTGACGTAGGCTTTGCCGACCCTTGGCTCGGCGATGCTGATGCCCTAGAAACAAGCGAGGTCCTCGCGTTCGCCGGCGTCGCGGCAGTAACGGTTAAGGCAATTTCCGTTGAGCAACACATTGCGGAAAAGGTTCACGCGTATACGAAGAGCTACGGCAACCGCCAAAACTCGCGCGTCAAAGATCTCGTCGACCTGGTACTACTATCGGGCTACCGTCCAATAGCAATGGTCGAGCTTGGCACTATCCTCGAGGCAGTCTTCCGGACTCGCGCGACGCACGAGTTCCCTAAGAGCTTTCCGCTTCCACCAGACAACTGGCGCGAAACTTACCGAAAGCTGTCCGAACTGCTACCAATTACCACTGACATCGATCAGGCGCACAACAGCGTCGCCGCTTTCCTCGATCCCGTGACCGCAACACGCATCGATGAAAACTGGTGGGATCCTACGAGGCGACTTTGGGTCACTGAAAAACCGGCGGCATTCACCGCTAAATAGGCTCGCAATGAGTACAGATCGCGGGTAACCGAAGGAGAGTCTGACGATGGAATGGTTGAGCTACGTTTCCTACTTTTTGGGTGGCGCGTTTCTTGCCAATGCCGTTCCGCACTTCGTAAGCGGGATGACGGGGCGGGCCTTCCAAAGTCCGTTTGCCAAGCCGCCCGGTAAGGGGCTGTCGTCGTCAACCGTAAACGTACTGTGGGGTTCGTTCAACATTGCGGTCGGCTACGTGCTCATCGTTCGCGTCGGCGCATTCGATCTGCACGACACGAGCGATGCTCTCGCCGCCGGATTGGGAACGCTCTTCATGGCGATCATGATGTCCCGCGTGTTCGGCGAGCTGCACGGCGGTAATTCTCCGGGTTAGTTCGGCGGAGAGACGAACGTCAGGGATTTCAGCTTGGCTTCCGTCAACGGCGTGCCGCTTCGTGTATGAAGCTTCGGATAAGCTCGTCCCACGATGTTGGGTGTCTTCTTTGCCCCGTCTAAAAATTGGATGTCCCTTTAACCGCGTCGCCTGCGAGCGAGCGCGCGCTGTCGATCGAGAATTTCGTCGTACGTCACGATGCGTACACGCTCGACTTCTTGCTGACGGTCCAGTGCTGCCAAATCGTCGAGGTCACGCTGCCGTCCGATTAACACGGCAAGCTGCGGAAAGCGGACTGCGGCCCCGAGCAATCCAGTGATCTCGACCGCGTGCGCAGGATCGTTAAAATAGCCTTGATATTCTCGAAGCTGAGCGATAGCCTTGTGAACTGCTGCGGAGAGTCGCTTGCGTGTAGCTGATCCCACGAGAAGCCGCTCCTGTGGCTTCTTCAAATCAAGTACTTGCCATTCGGAGTCGCGCGCACGACGTTTCGCAACGATTGGTTCGAGCACGAAGTCGGGGATTAGTGTGCCGCCACCCAACCTTGGGTGAGGGATCGCCGTCTTCCAATTTCCAGCCGTCAGGAAATAGGGGTGTCCTTCAAAGAAGTTCTGCAACTCGGGCTCGGATACGTTTGAACGGTTGATGAGATCCTCGAAAAGGTCCGCATCATAGTTAATCGCGAGCGAGTCTCGACGGATCGTGAACCAGTGATCCGCCGGCCGACGATCAGCGCTTCCGAGGTAGAGTTCACCTTCAACATTTCCGCGAGGCGTGAGCGCCGGCCCGAGCCGCAATCGACCGCTCTCCTCCGTAATGAGGAAGCCGAGGTCTTCAAACTCTCCTATAAGTCGGCGTTGGTATTTCTCTACCTCGTCGGCGACCGTATCAATGATCGCTGCTGTGACATCGTCACCGATCACGGTGGCGCCCGCGATCAGCACGGCAGCAGCGATGACTCCCGAAGTCCGCGGCGCGTTAAGGTCGCTGTTAGCCGCGCTAGTTAGCAGAATGATCGGAACGCGATTCCAGCGACGGCCATCCGCCATTGCTGCCTCAGATGGGGTCGTGGAGATTTTGCTATAATTATCAGATGATTCGTTCTGATGCCAGGCGGCCAGAGTGACGAACCCAGCGGGTGAAACGCAGGATGGCATTCTCAGACCTGAATTCGACCGCCGAGTGATGATTCGGTTCCGTGGCTCGGTCGTCACATCGAATGCTGGTCTGCTCGCGTATCGTGAACTCGATGATGCACTTGGATTGACTGCCGCAGCCGGTGACTCGATTGCCGATGCACGCACGGGGAAGAACGGTCGTCACGCCCTCGTCCGGCCGGCACGCCCTTCTCGACGCTGTCCAGCACTTGGATGTCATAGCTGACGATGATGTCGGCGTCGCCGCCGCCGAGCAACTGCACCCCGTTGACCTGCGGTCCGCCCATCTGAATGTCGACGTCGAGCCCGGCTTTCTCGTACAGCCCGGTCGCTTTCGCCTGGTAGAACCCGCCGTGTTCGGCTTCGGCGAACCAGTTGGTCAGGAAGCGGACCTTCGTGGCCGCGCGGGCCGGAGCGACGCGCGTACCGGACGCGACGAGGGCGCTGGTCGCGCCGGCGATCGCGGCACGGCGCGAAAAGACGGTGTCGTTCTTAGGCATCCCTACTGCTATGGTCGAAGCGGCGAGCCGTCCGCTGGACAATTCGCTAGCCGAACGGCACCCGGCGAATCCAATCGTCGGGTGCCGCGGCCCCGCGAGGGGCTACTTTAGCGTGACGTTTTTGGGTGCGACCGAGCGCAGAAACGTTGGGTCGACGTAGCCGGCGAACAGACCGGGTGTCGGCGCGGGACCCTTGACGTAGTTGCCGTTGTGCAGCCAGTTGCCCTCACGCTCGAAGAGATCGATCAGCGCCGGATCGAGCAGGATCCCGAAACGGTAGTCGGCCCACAGCCCTTGGATCGCCGGAGCCGGCGTCATCCCGCCCATCGCCTTCGAGACGACGGCGGCCGAGGCGGCCGGGTCCTTGGCGAGCACCGCGTCGCCGTCGACCAATCCCGCCAGCAGCGCTTTCGCGCGCTCGGGATGTTTGCTGAGTTCGTCGGTCGTCGCGACCAGCACGAACGTTGCGGCGTACCCGGGCGTGCGCTTCTCGGTGAACTTGTCGCCGAGCACTTTCCGGGCCAGCGGATAGGACTGCGGAAACATGAACGCGGCGTCAATGTCGCCGCGCTGGAGCGCGGGCACCATGTCGGGCGGCGCGACGTTGACCATGGTGGCCTTCACGCCCGCCGCTTGCAGTGTCTCATAGGCTTGGAAGTCGACGTTCGTGCCTAGCGTCGTGCCGATCTTCTTGCCCTCGAGATTCTTGAGGTTTGAGATATCGACGGCCGTCGTTCCGACCACGCGCGTGCCGACGTAGCGCGAAAGCGTCGCAATGACTTTGAACTTCTGATTCTGCATCGCGCCGATCACGGGCGGCAGCTCCGCCATCAGCGCATAGTCGACCGCGCCGCCGATCATCGCTTCGAAGGCTTCGCGGCCGGTCGCCGTCGGCGACGTCTTCACCGTCAGGCCGCGTGAGGTCCAGAACCCTTTGTCGATGGCGAGCGCGACTTGCGGCGTGTCAGGACCCGGCTGCCACGACAGCGTGGCCGTACCGAGGTCGGGCGCTGCCGCCGCGACAACCGGATGCGCGAACGCGAGCAGCGCCGCGCAGGCGAAGAGTGAGATGATTCGGGTCGACATGGGACGGGAGATCCTCCTTAAGTGGGTAGCGGCTCGGCGCGTTCGCCCGTGCGAAGCAGATCGAGAATGCGCGTGCGCAGGCGGACGAATTCGTCGGCGTCGCGCAGCGTGGCGCGCGGGCGCGGCGCGGTCACGTCGATCGAGGCGATGATCTTGCCCGGACCGGGTGACATCACGTGGATGGTATCGGCTAAGATGAGCGCTTCGTCGACGTCGTGCGTGATGAACAGCACCGTCGTCTTGTGGCGTTCCCATATGCGGAGCAGCAAGTCGTGCATGTTCATGCGCGTCTGGGCGTCGAGCGCGCCGAAGGGCTCGTCCATCAACAGCACTTTGGGCCGGCCTGCGAGCGTGCGCGCGATCGCGACCCGTTGTTTCATGCCGCCCGAAAGCTGGGCGGGGAAACGATCGGCCATCATCGCCAAGCCGACTTCTTCGAGCGCGGTCAGGGCTTCGCGCCGCTGCTGCTCTTTCGGGTAGCCGAAGCGCTTGAGCGCGAACTCGATGTTGCCGGTCGCGCTGAACCATGGGAACAGACCGTATTGCTGGAACACCACGCCGCGTTCGGGGCTCGGACCGTCGACGGCAACGCCGTCGAGCGTGATCGTGCCCGCGCTGGGCGCGACGAAGCCCGCGATCGCGTTGAGCAGCGTCGACTTGCCGCAGCCCGACGGTCCGATGACGGCGGTGAACGACCCGGGCTTGAGCGTCACGTTCATGCCGGTTAGCGCGACCGCGCCGGTGCGGCCCGGAAAGCGGATGGTCAGGTCGCGGACCTCGATCAGCCCGTCGCCGCCGCTCATGCGTCCTCCCAATGCACGACGCGTTTGCTGAGCATCACGAACCCGGTGTCGAGCAAGGCCCCGAGAATGCCCAGTTCGATTAGGCCGACGAACATGATGTCGGTGCGAATGTACTGCCGTGCCTCTTGCATGCGGTAACCGATGCCCGACGATGCGCCGCTCAGTTCCGCCGCCACCAGGCTGAGAAACGCCAGCGCCGAGCCCATCCGTAACCCCGCGACGATGTGCGGCGCGGCGGCGGGGATGATCACTTCGATGAATTCGCGCACGCGCGACGCGCCGAGCGCGCGCGAAGCGAGGACGAACGTGCGCGGCACCCGCTCCATGCCGTGGTGCGTGTTCAGCCACACGGCGAGAAACACGGTGTAGGCGATGACGAAGTACTTCGAGGGCTCACCGATACCGAACCACACGATCGCGATCGGCACCAGCGCGATCGCCGGAATCGGCCGCAGCACGGTCAGGAACGGACCGAGGATGAACTGCACGGCGCGCACGCGCGCGGTCAGCAACCCGACGACGATGCCGAGCACCGCGCCGATCGCGAAGCCGATGGCGGCACGCGCGAGCGATGCACCCAGATCGCTGAGAAACAGGCCCGACCGCATCAATTCGATCATGGCGTTCCAGGTGTCGAGCGGCGATGGGAATAGCGCCGGGTTGACGATCTTCAGTGCCGTGATGAGCGTCCACACCACCAGCACCGCGCCGAGCGAGACGACCACGTTGATGATGCGGTGCAAGTTTACAGCCACGTGACCCGCGCTTTCGGATAGCGATTGGCTTTGAAGACGCTGTTGGTCAAGCCGGGTGAGTAGGCGCGCGCCGCGCCGGCCGGATACTCGGCGAAGTGCGGGATCACGTACTCCCACACCACTTCGCCCGCCGGCGTCACTTCGAACAGCCGGCCGAAGGCCGACTCGGTGATCAGCGTGTTGCCGTTCTCGAGCCGGTCGGCGCTGCCCATGTAGGGTGCGAAGAACCGCGGGCGCATCGCGTCGGCGTATTCCCATGTGATGGCGAGCGTGGCGGGATCGACCTCGATCGCGCGCGAGTGCGGCGAGGTGACGCCCGGGCGCAAGTTGCCGTTGTCGAAGATCAGGATGCGGCCGCTGGGGAGTTCGACCGGTGAATGTTGCTGCGCGACGGTGGGATGCGGGATCCGCCAGAGGACGTTTCCGCTCGCCGGATCGACGCCCAGCACGCCGGAGGTCGTGCGCAGGCTCATCAGCACGAGCCCCGCGCGCGTGACGCCGACGCCGTTGATCAACGGCCAGTGATAGCGGTCGAAGATCGGATGGATCGGGTAGTCGGCCGGATCGAGGTTTTCCCACGACTTCCATTCCCACACCGTGGCGCCCGAACGGTCGACGCGTTTCAGCACGTCGCCGTAGTGGGTGCCGTCGGCCAGGTCGTGGTCGTGGCTGCCGCCGGTGATGCGCGCGGCGGCCGCGCGCGGCATCGGCTCGACGATCGTGTAGAGGAGGTCGCCGTTGTCCAGCCACCGCGCGTCGTGGTGGTGGCGCTTGTCCTCGTGCGACCACACGACCTCGCCGTCCGGGGTCACCTCGGAGAACGCGCCGCCGTGCCACATCTCCCACGCCGGATAGAGGTTGGGCGTATCGGGATGGTTGCCGTTGTAACCCAGGTTGCCGTTGGGGAGGATCACGGCATGGCGGCCCGGCCGCTGCGGCATGATCCAGCGGTGCGCCACGCTGCCGTCGATCGCGATCAGTTCGACGATCCCGCCGCCGGTCTGCGGCGCGACCAGCGTGAACCCGCCGGCCGAACGTTCCGGATCGTGAGCGATCAGACCGGTTCCGCGGCGGCGGTCGGTGACTTGATCGACCCGGGAGGCGGTGGGAGGGGCCATAGTAAATCGTTTTACTATGAACGGCGTCCGGTACGCTAGCGCAATACGGCCAGCGATTCCCGCCGGCCGAGCGACAAGTGTCTAAGCGCGCCCCGCGTTCGCGACCGACGATCCTCGACGTCGCCCGGGCCGCGGGCGTCTCGCCGGCGACCGTCTCGAACGCCATCAACAACCGGCGCTATGTCGAAGCGCGAACCAAACTGCGCATCGACGCGGCGGCGGCGCGCTTGGGTTATACGCCCAACGTCCACGCGCGGCGATTGCGCAGTACGGGCATCGGCACGATCGGCCTGTTCTCGTCGATGCCGTTCTCGATTTCGGGGCATGCTTCGCGACTCGGCTTTCTGATGGAGATCGCCGCGACGGCCGCGGTAAGCGCGCTCCAAAACGGCTTCGCGCTGCTGCTCGTACCGTCGCTGGCCGGCGGCTTGCCGCGCTTCGAGGAACTCGCGATCGACGGTGCGATCGTGGTCGAACCGAGCGCCGCCGATCCTTACGTCGCGGAGTTGCGCCGGCTGGGGATTCCGCTGGTCACGGTCGGCCGGCAATTCGGTGCGCCGGCCGGCGTCGCATCGATCGACTTGCGGTCGGCCGAAACGGCGCGTTTGCTGCTCGATCATCTGCGCGCGGTGCCGGCGGACCGCATCGCGCTCATCATCGGTACAGTGCAGCGCACATCGTACCTGGAAACCGAAGCGGTGTATCTCGAAGCGGCCGCCGCGCAGAACATGGAACCGGTCATCGTTCGCATCGACGAAAGCGGCGGTGAAGAAGCGGCCTTCGAAGCGACGCTCGGATTGATGGCGGCGCACCCCGAACTCGACGGTATCCTCGCATCGGTCGACACGTTTGCGGCCGGCGCGCTGCGTGCGCTCAAGCACCTGGGCATCGCGGTTCCCGGTGCGCTGCGCTTGGCCACACGCCACGACGGACACCGCGCGCGCGAAAGCGCGCCGCCGCTGACCGCCGTCGACCTGCACCTCGAAGACGTCGCTGAGCGCGCCGTCGAGTTGCTGCTCGAGCGCATGCGACCGGGGCGGCCGACGGGACATACGGTGCTCGCACCGCCCCCAATGCTGATCGCGCGCGCATCGACCGTCGCCCCACGCTAGCCGGCCGGCGCACGAAATACAGCGCGGCGTTGATGCCGCCGAAGCCCGCCGACGTGCACAGGACGACGCGCGGGGCGAGCGCCAACGGCTGCTGCAGCACGCCCACGCGGCAGTCCGGATCGACAGCCTCGCAGTTCACGCTGCGCGGTACCACGCCGTGGCGGATCGTCATGAGCGCGAGCGCGGCCTCCCACGCGCCGGTGGCGCCCAGCGCGTGACCGTGCTGACCTTTCGTCGCCGTGAGCGGAACCTGCGTGACGCGCGAGCCGAACACGAGACCGAGGGCCGCCGCTTCGCCGCGATCGCCGAGCACCGTGCCCGAACCGTGCGCGTTGATCAAGTCGACGTCACCGGCGGTGAGCTGCGCCTCGTCGAGCGCGCGTTGCATTGCGAGCGCGTTGAACGTCCCCGTGGGCTCGGGCGTCGACAGGTGGAAGGCGTCGTTCGTAAAGCACCTGGATCGCTTAGATGATTCGCGAGATTCTCACGGGCATCCCTGTGGGGCCGTTGGGGAGCCGCGTCTAAAAAGGCGTGGCTCATCTGCACCCCGATGCAGATTTAAGGCATACACTCTGTAAAGGTCCGTCGAACTTGCTCCATTTAGGAGGCTGCTCGTTCAGAACGTATAGTGCATAGAACGGTCACGACGCCGCTGGCATTCCCCGGCTGGCTTCGTCTTGCGGATACGGGTTATTAGCAAGCCACTCTGCGCGTCTGGCGAACAGTCCCGGAACGAGAGTATTTACATCGGCAATTAGTTCTTTGATGTCGGCGGTTCGGAGTTGGCCGCCATCCACAACGATTTCGCCGGCGACCATCGAAAAATCGACATCTCCGCCCTGAACGGCGTGCACGAGATTGTCAGGGATGTTCAGGTACGGGCCGGTTAGAAGCGGGGTCATTCGGGGCGTGTCGGTGCGCACGGCGATGATGTCGGCTCTCTTTCCAATCTCGAGGCTTCCAATGGTTTCGCCCAATCCGAGCGCTTTTGCACCCGTAATCGTCGCCATGCGGCAGATGCTCCATGCATCGAGAGCAGACGCGTCGAGCCGGGAAAACTTTGCTAGCAGCGAGGCCGTTTTCATCTCCTCGAACATGTCGAGGTTGTTGTTTTCTTTCTCTCCGTCCGTGCCTAAGCCCACCGAAACGCCGGCAGCAAGGAGCGCTTCGACGGGAGTAGCGCCGCTCGCGAGTTTCATGTTGCTGATCGGATTATGCGCGACGCCGACGCCGCGATCCGCGATCAGTTGAATCTCGTCGTCCGAAACCCAAACGCAGTGCGCAAGCAAGACCCGCTGCGCATCGAGCAAACCGGAGCGTTCGAGTGCATGAATCGGCCGCACGCCGAATCGGCGCAGCGACTCCTCGACGTCGAATTGACTCTCGTTGCTGTGCGTGTGAAGTCCGACGCCGTATTCCCGGCTCATCGCGGCTGCGCGCTTCCACGCCTCGGGAACGGCGTAGAAGAGATGCTCTAAGCCAACCCACACCTGAATGCGTCCGGCCGCGCCGCCGTTCCAAGCGCGAATGACTTGCTCGTTGGTGTTCAGCGTTTCGAAGTAATCGTGGTCGGGATGCTCAGCAACGTACGGTACGAGAACCGCGCGGATCCCCAACTCGTTCGCGGCGCGCGCACTGCCGTCCATGTAACGCCACATGTCGACGATGGTAGTCGTCCCGGAGAGCAAGGCTTCGGCGTAGCACAGACGGGATGCCGCCTCCGCCTCACGCGCCGTGAGGACGCGATGCATCGGGTCGATGAACCGTTGCAGCCACGCCCAAACCGGCAGCCCCTCCGCGGTGCCGCGCAGCATCCCCGAGTGGCAGTGCGTATTCACGATACCCGGCATCAAGAGACGGTCGGGCAAGCGTTTCACCGGCACATCCGGGTGCCGCGCCTCGACGTCGGCGCCGCCACCGATGTCGTCGATGACGCCGGAATCGTTGACGAACACGGCGCCGTCGACCAGCACCTCATCGTCCGGCGTCATCGGCAGAACGAGCCCGGCGCGAAGCACCAATGCGCTCATCGTGCGTTCTCCGGCGGCGCAAAGCTCGCCGATGGTGGAAAGAGTTTGATGTCGGATCCCACGAGAAGTTCCATCCGATCCTCCGAAATCCCGACGACGCCGTCATAACCGGCGCGAATGCGCGCGAGCACGTCGTACTCCGTAATTTTCCAAAGGCTGAGGTGGTTGAGCATCGTCATCTTTGGCCGGGCAAGCGCGCACATTGCAGCTAGTTCTTCCGGACTTGTGTGGCTTTTGACAATCTTCTTGATGTGCGCATTTTCCGCGCTCAGCTCTGCGGAGGCGCCCGCGATCTCGTTGATGAGAAGATCGGCCCCACTCGCATAGCGAACGATCGAATCGCAATACGTGGTGTCTCCCGACAGCACGATTGACCGGTCGCGGTATTCCACGCGAAAGCCGAATGCGGGCTTTACGATCGGGCCATGGTCGACGAGAAACGCCCGAACGACCACGCCGTCCCGATCGAAGATCACGCCTTCATCAAATTCCGTAACGTCGATCTGGAGCCCGGACGTTCCGTCGCCCTCATACTGCGGCCGGACTGCGAGGTCGAAGTGATGGGCGGCCCTCATTCCGTCGATGAAACCCTTCGTGCCGGGTGGCCCCCACACCGATAAGGGGGTCGTACGCATCTTCACATACCAGCCGGTCATCCAGAAATCGCCGAAGCCGCAGATGTGATCCGAGTGTAGATGCGTGTAGAAGACGTTGGTGACGTCGGGGATCGGAACGCCGCATTCGAACATCCGCTGCAGCGTCTCGCGGCCCGTGTCGAAGAGCAGCCAATGCTCCCCGGCCTTGATCAACGTCGACGTGCCCTGGCGCTCGTGCGTGAGCGACGGACTGCCGGTCCCCAAGAAGTAGACGTGTAGGCAGTCTTCTCGAGGTTCGTCGAGATCGACGTCGCGGTAAACACCCGCGAAGGAAGGCATCAATCCGTCTCGCGCTTACTTCAGCGTCACGCGACTCGATGAAATCGCCTTCAACGGCCGGTCATCGATAACGCTGCGGAAGAGCTGGATGGTCGGCGTGACGTTTTTGATCATCCCGCCTGCTGCAATCCACTGGCCTTCGGTCGTCATGAGTTCGGGCAACCGCTCGTCGAGGCGCGCCTCGAAGTCGTAGTCGGGCCACGCGGCCTTGAGTTGGTCCGCGGACACCAGGCCCTGCATCGCCTGCGACACCGTCGTTTGCGCGAGCGTGGGATTCGCTTTAATTGCTTTGTCGGCTCCAAGCATGGCGCTGAGAACCGAACGCACGATCTCCGGACGTTTTGTCGCCATATCGCGTGAAGCAATCAAGACGAAGTGCGTTTCCTCAGGGATCCGAATCTCATGATAGCGGTCGCCAAGCGTCTTCTTCACGAGCGGAATGACGTCAACGAACGGCAGCGCGGCATCGATATCGCCTCGAGCCAGCGCCGCCGCGACGTCCGACGGTGCGACGTTCAGGATTTCGGCCTTGACCCCGTTGCTCTTCAAGTCGCTCTCGAGCAGAAACTGCGAGCTCGTTCCAAGGACCGTGCCGATCTTTTTTCCCGCGAGACTTGCGATCGTCGGGACTGGGAAATTTGCCACGATTCGATTGCCATGAAACCGTGAAAGATCGGCCACGATGGTGAACTGCTGATTGCGCATAGCAGCGGTGACCGCCGGAAGCTCGGCGGTCGTCATGAAATCGACTTGTCCACCGATGAGAGCCTCGAAGGCAAGCGGACCAGTTGCGAACGTGACGATCTTTGGATCCGTACCAGCAGCTTTCCACAAACCCATCGCCGATGCGACTGGGATCTGCGGCCCGGCATAACCGATGGCCCAAGCGATCGTGATCGGCACTACGGCGGGTGACTGCGCGCGGGCGGGAATGGCGGCATCCGTCAGCAGCGCGACGGCGCACAGGGTAAACAGCATTCGGGTGATGCGATGCGTAACGGCCTTCATAAATGCCTCATTCAGCAAATCGTGACGCGCCGTTTTTCTAAACAGGCGCATATTTGAAACGTTTCAAGTTTTTGGCCTCCAGGTCGTTGCGGCCCTCTGGAAACGTTGTATCCAAGTGGTAAACCTAAAGCCGCAGCCGTTAGCCAACTGATGTGGCCGAATCGCCGCAAAAGGTCTCCCCGGGTGCAGTCGGCAGGCGAAGGCGCCGTAAGACGTGTTAGGAAAACAATGCCGCATGTCGGGAACGGCACCTTGCCGGCACGAGCAGTCATTTTATGGAGGATGCGACGAGAACAAGAGCCGGCACGCGGCGAAAAACGATTGTGGACGTCGCGCGCGCTGCGGGCGTTTCTGTTGCGACTGCCTCGAACGCTATCAATAACCACCCGTCGGTCCGCGCCGAGACAAAGGATAAGGTTCAAGGCGTCGCGCTGCGCCTCGGCTATACGCCGAACGTCTACGCGAGGCGGCTACGCACGACCGGCATTCGCACGATCGGATTTTTCTCGACATTCCCGTATCAGATCGCGGGCGGACCGACGCGCCATAGCTTCGTCTTGGATATGGCCGCGATTACAGCAGTTACTGCGATTCAGAACGGTTTAGCGTTGCTGCTGGTACCGCAAACACTCGCGGATCCCGCGGCGTTGAGCGGACTTGCGATCGACGGCGCACTCGTCGTCGAGCCGACGCCAGACGATCCGTACATCCAGCAGTTGAGGATGCGCAAAATCCCGTTCGTCACCATAGGTCCGCCGCCGTTCCCATCGGCGTCCGTCGATATGCGCACGGCTGAGGCGGCGCTGCTGATTTTAGATCATCTTGCGAAAACCGCGGCGCGGCACATCGTCCTGGTCGTCGGCAAGATCGAGCGTCCGACGCAATCCGAGATCGAAGCAACGTATCTCGGATTTTGTTCCGCGTGCGGTATGGAGCCGCAGATCGTACGCGTCGATGACGAGCGGGGCGAAGATGCAGCTTACTCGGCTACCATCGAATTGGTCAAAAGAAGCCGCGTCGATGCGATCTTTGCCCCATTCGATGCCTATGCGGTAGCAGCGGTCAAAGCGCTCAACGCCCTTAAGGCAAGAATTCCCGAAGACATTCGCGTTGCCACGCGTAACGACGGAAACCGCGCGCGAGATTCAGATCCGCCGATCACGGCGATCGACTTACACCTCGATGTTGTGGCGCAACAAGCGATTGATTTGCTTCTGAGCCAATTACAAACCGGGTTGTCCGAGCGGCAATTACCGGCACCGCCGCCGACGATCGTAGTACGGCAGTCGACGCAGAAAGGTCGCTCTAAGGGGCTCGCTGTGAAGAAGAGTTTGAAAGTATCGCCCTAGCCTAATGCTTTAAAGGTGGTAACGTGCGCGAAAGTCCTGAAAACCCAGAAGCGCCGAGCGACGAAGCTCTTCTTCGTCGTGCGTTTGCCGTCGCGAAGGAGTCGCGAGATCGCGGCGATCATCCGTTCGGGGCGATCATAACCGATGAATTCGGAACTATTCTTCTCGAACAAGGAAACGGATTTTCATTGGAAGGCGGCGACATGACCGCCCATGCGGAACGGCTTCTCGCCACCCGCGCTTCGAAGTCGTTTACGGTCGATTTTCTCACAAGGTGCACGCTTTATTCATCCGCCGAGCCGTGCGCGATGTGCTCGGGTGCCATTTATTGGGCCGGAATCGGTCGCGTCGTCTATGGACAGAGCGAAGTGAGCCTGAAACGTCTGACCGGCGCTCACTCGGAAAACCCCACACTCGATTTGCCATGTCGCGTCGTCTTTTCCGCCGGGCAGCGAGAAGTTGTTGTCGAAGGCCCCTTGCTGGAAGACGAAGCTGCATTACTTCAACAAGAGTTCTGGGACGATCCGACGCGGCGACGTGAAAGCTAGCTCGCGTCTTCGGCGCAAAGTTTCTTAAGCCGTGGCCACGAGGGCGTCCCGCGTGGACGCCCGGCCCTTGACGTAACGGTGTAGTCGCCATCGCACAGCAGATGGTAACCATGCCATCTACCCCAGCCCGTACAATCGTTAGCGGTTCCCGGCTGTCGATGCGAGTGCGCATGACAGCGGGACGAACAGACATTTAGAAAGTGGAAATTCCGGACCGAACTCCCCCCGTAACTCCCCCCCTACATTATAGAAGGGACCCAGCAACTGCTGAATCCCCTCATGAATCTGGCTCCCGAAGTTGGACTCGAACCAACGACCCGCTGATTAACAGGCTCCGCCCGGTCATCCCGGCTGTCTGCATGAGCGCGAAAAGCCTGCGCCAACGGAGTCTCGGGCGCCTCCCGAGCGGCTGAATTGCGGTCGGGAATTGCGGTCAGCCGCCAGGCGCGGCGGCCGAATTCTCGCGCACTGGAAAATGAGATTAGTGAGCCAATTCACGAGTAAGCCGGCTGAGCGTTTCACGACGCTCCGCTGGGTCCCGTGGGAGGACCAGTCCGACGAAGTCGTGGTCGACGGCTTCGGCCATTTCTTCGAGTCGTCCGATCTTCGCTTTGCTCAAGCCGCCCTTGAGGTCGCGCGATATCGCCGAGGGTTGCCGTGAGACCCGCCGCGCTAATTCTGCAGCGTTCACGTGCTCACGTTCCATGGCATCGATCATCTGCTGTTCGAGCCGCAGATGGGCGAGCTGCTTGTCGATTCGCTGCGCCATCTCCGGATTTTGCCGAAGGCGTTCTTCCAGGGTCGTCTTCCCGGCCCGGCGTCGCGCGGCTCGCGCTTCAATCGCGTTCATAATATTTTCCATCCTTCACACGCTGTTCGTAGTCTGCGATCGCAAGCACGGTGGTCTGGATGATCGCCTTCCCGACCCGGTCAAGCTTCTTTTTGCCTTTCGGATAGTGCCGGTGGATGACCCAAATCTCGCTGCCGGCGTGAAACATCGTGAAGCGATGCTTGCCGGCCTTAGCGGCGAGGATCTTAGGGTCCGCATGCTCTTCGTTGATGCGCGACTCGGCAGCCCGTTTTCCGTGAGCAAGGTCCGCCCAATGGCGAAACGTCGCGATCACCGCCGCCTTGGCCTCGGGGTCCAACGTTTCGAAGACGTCGAGTCCCGGCATCGTCCCGTCTGCTGCCCAAAACCACTCCAAGGAGCGCCCCTCCCCATCGACGACCGTGAGGTCGGCGCCGGTTCGAATCGTTGCCACTACTCTTATATTAACACTAGAGTGAACATTCGGCAACGGCGCTCACGCGGCCCTCGGCTTGCGGAGCCCTCCACCGCCGGCCGGCGCGGCCGACGGAGTCCGGTGCCCCCGGCCCAAAGCCGCGCCTGGCGACCGCGCAGGCGCCACGACAGTGCTATCGGCCGATACTTAGGGTGTCCAGAAACGCCGACGCGTCTCAGGGTCGCAAAACCCGTGATTTATCACTGGACCCTTTCGCGGCTTTCGCTGTACCTCTCGCGCACGCGGAGGCCCGCTCTGCTCGTTCCGGCGGGGCGCGGTCTTTTTTGCTCGGAAACTATATAAGATAAGGAGGGACGATCAGGGCCAATACTATATACTTTAAGCTCATGGCCAAGCAGCAATCTCGGCTTGCCGACAGGGCGCAGCTCGTCCCGATCTCGCTTTATCCGCAGACGATCGCGCAGCTTCACGAGATCCAGCGCTCCTCGGGTGAGTCCCGCGGCGCCGTTGTCCGCCGGCTTGTCGAGCGTGAGGCTGATAGACTTCGCAAGGTCGGGATACCGAAAGCCCCGGTCTGGACGTTCCCGAGCTACGACGCGAGCGGACCGCGCATCGACGCGCGAGTCATCTACCACAAGAAGAGCGGCGAGGCGCTCGTCTTCGAAGCCCTCGGCGAGCGCGTGCGCCCCGAACCGCCAAGCGGCAGCTACGTTGTGATCGGCGAGGAGACGGACCGGCTCCACGGCCAGGTTGAGGGCACCGAGACGACCGATGTCGACGGATTGCCGATGCTCGTCATCACGGTGCGCGAACTCGTACCCCCTGCGGCCTACGACGTTCCGCCAATTCTTTTCGACTTCGTGCACCGCTTGAATGGAGACGTCGTGTCGCGCTCAGCGGCCGAGATCTCCTTCGATCCGAACCGAACGACGCCGTCGTGGAAGCTTGGCGAACACGAGGTCCGGGCTATGCTCGTCGGGCCGATGGGTCAGCGAGCTAACCACGTCCGCTTCTTCCCGTTCTCGGGCCCCACGTTTCAAGATCACCTCAACCCGGTGAGTGACTACTTTCCCGTCATTGAGATCGACGATGTGCGCGCCCGCGAAGATGCAGCTGATCGCATTGTCCACTTTCTCGAACACGGACCAGCGCAGCCTGCAACCGCAGATCAGAGCTTCCTTCGGTGGGCTGAAGCCGTTTACGTTCTCATCCATGACCAGCTCGGCGGCAATGCCTCACAATCCGGTCTCTCTCGTCGTTTCGGCAAGGCGGCGTTTATCTGCGCGATGGACTACAAGCCCGAAGGCGACCGTGGAATTGCGCAGTTCGTGGTGCAGATCACGACCGGATTCGCGCGGGGCCGGCGCCGCACGGAGCGCTACCCGTGGCGCGAAACGGCCGCGACGACAGTCGCAGCCGATGCGATCCGGAGCTACAACAGGCTGCTTGAGGACGAGTAGACATGTGAGATGTCCTCCGACGCATACCGCTGAAATGGCAAGACGAATGCCCCGCATGCTGATTGCGAAGTTCTATCGAGCTGCCGACGGAAGTCAGCCGGTCGACGATTTCATTGCGAAGCAGAAGGCCGCTGTCCAACTCGCGATTGACCGACAGATCGACCGGATCAATTTATTGGATGAGACAAGCCCTCATCTCGCGTTTCCGTATAGCAGTCAGATTGAAGGCGAACTGCGCGAACTGCGCGCCCACTACGGCAACACGCTGTTTCGGATATTGTATCGGCGGAGCGAACAGTTCGTCGTCCTTCTGCACATTTTCGAGAAGCACGACGGCCCGGTTCCGGAAGCAGAGAAGCAGGTTGCCCGCCAACGTTGGAGCGATTTCCGGAAGCGCATGGACGCAAAGCCGAGGAGGCAGCCTACCCCGATCGGCAGGAAGGCCCCATCCCAGAAACGCCTTTGACTCACCTTCTCTAATTTGATAATATGAGAACAATGAAACAAAAGCGGTCGCCCTCGTGGACCTCCCCCGTAGGGGAAGACGCCCGGTCAGCGGCAGCTCGCCGGCGCGCTGAGAGTCCTGTGTATGCTGCCCTGGAGAAAAAACACGAGGTCGCGCTTGCGATTGCGGATTTGGTGATATTACATCGTAGCCGCACCGGCTTAACCCAAGAAACACTTGCCGAGCGTATGGGAACGAGCGTCTCAGCGATTTCGCGCCTCGAGTCGGGCTTTCACGTGCCCTCACTTGAAACACTTCGGAAGCTCGCCGAGGCCCTTGGGGGTCGTGTCAAAATCGACATCGTCGACGTCGCCGCGCCCAAGGCGCGCCCGAAACGGCGGGAGCTCACAAAGGCTGGGAAAACGTAACTTTCTACGGAGACCTTAGCGATTTGCTGCCGGGCTCGCCTGGTGGCCCGGCCGGAGGAAAATAATGTACCGAATCCCGCTTGCGAACATCGCAATGCACATTCGAAACCCGAAGCCCCAAACTATTCCGGGACGGTATTCGTAGAAGTGCGGATGCGGCGCGCGACGCGACCGCAAGTGCGTTGGCGACCAACTGAAATGGTCGATGTGCGCATACCACCTGTTTTGGACTTGTAATAAATGTCCGATGAGTTCGCTGTTAGACGATAGCGTCTGCCTGAATGAGGACCCAACCAAGGGTCTCGAGCTCAGGCTTTCTTCCGATACATCGCGGCCGTGAAAAATCAGATGGCGCGGCCTGTAAAGATCCTCGAATCGCAGTTTCATCCTTTCGAGCTCAGCCACCGCTGGTTCGCCATCGGGATGGACGATAAGAGCAGTCGCACGCCGGATGACCTTTGGTGAACCGCGGTCAGCCGAATCTCCAAGCAGCGACACGACGCCGATGATGGCATGCGTAATGACATCTTCAGCAAGCACGGCTGCTCGTGCGCGAACGAACCGGCCAAGTGCACGGCGCAGTGAACGATTGACCAATGATCGCCCGGTTACAGCGTCCCAGTATTTGCCAATCGTCTCTTCATTGCGTAGGTTGACTACTGCGCCAACTTGGAACTCGTTCGGCGGTCGCTGCTCGCCGATAATCGCGAGATGGAACCCGGACTCAGTCGCGGCCGGCGACTCTTCAAAAAACGGAATCCACGGCGCGTATTCGAGTTTAACGTTGATGAGCCCGGTCAAGGCGTAAACGTCGAGATTTGCGCTCGGGTGCTCAAGCAAAATCCTCGGGGAAGTTGCCGCGCAACTCGATTACAGACGAAACGCCGGACAGCAGCCATGTCATTTGACCAAGAACAGAACCAATGCGGGTATCCTTCGACCAGCGATCGCGCTCCGCACCAGCTACATCGCGAATCGGAATCGTATATTCATCATTGTCGACTATGGTCAAAGCTGGCTCTACTCGGGCGTTCAGAATCGGAAAGAGCGCTCGCCTTTCAATCATGATAAGGTCCATTATCCAGCGGCGCAATGCCATACGCCTGGCACTCTCCACCGTCCGCAACGGTGTTGGGTAATGGAAAAGCTTGGATTGTGCATCCGGTTGCCGAGAGACCCGGTTCTTAGCTTCTAAGCACGATGTTGGACCCCGACTTCAGCCTACATGTTGATGACGCGATAAAGCACTTCTTGAAAGAGATGCATGCTGACAACGCCACACGGCCAATTCGCTACCCTTACGAATCCGGAGCGTTTCCGGACGGTGGATATGGGGCGTTACTCCATGGCGAAGGTCTCATCGTCGTTCCTGACACGAATATTCTGCTACAAGACCTCGCCCAATCGTGCCGAGCGCAACGACGATTGACTTTGGTCAATGCGGCGAACGTTGGGGCCCTTCGACTCTTTTGCGCAGAACACGTCGTCGACGAGATGTACGAGCATATTGCCGAAGATGCACCGAGGCTGGGGATTCCCTATGAGGAGCTACTCGCGAGGTGGGAAGACGAGTATCGTCCACTTCTGCGCGTCATTCCCAACGACGCGATCACCGAGAGCCTGCTCACAGGCGCAGAAAGGTGGCGCGTTCATCACATGCTCGCGTCAAAGGATGTGCCATCCATCAAGCTGGCTGTCACGCTCGGCGCGCTTTATCTAACGGAAGATCAGGGCGCACGATGGGCGGTCTACGATGAGCGGGCGACGGCCGAAGAATTATTGCGATGGGTCGGCCCCCTGCAGGACGGCGGCAGTGCCGAAGTACTCGGCAACGCAGCTTTCATAGTAATCCTCGTCCCGACAATAACGCTGAAACGTTTTGTCGAACTGGCCAGAGTATTGTCGGCAGAAGCGCCTTGGTTATTTTGGCCCGGACTCGCCATGGGCGTCGGCTTCGCAGTTGCAAAGACGACGAAGGATGGCATATTGCAGACCATCTCCGGGGTCGGTACGGCCTTCAAGATCTTTATGGAGTGCATGCGACCGTATTATGAAACGCTGGATCGTTTTCGCGCTGCCGCCCCAGCAAAACCGTCGTGGACGCAGCTTTCGAATGAGCTTGGACCACGCGAAGTATTGCGTCGCGCATCTCTCTGGAGGCTCGCGCGCCATCCGGCAGGAGACGCCTCAGCAGTAGAACTGTCGCAGCGCCTCCCCGACCTCGGCGTCGGACACGGCCCGAACCTGGTGCGCGGTATTCTACGTACAAACACTTGCTTCCATCAGACGTCGCGAGGCCGGTGGCAAGTTGGACGTCCCGATTGGCTAGCAGCGAACAAGCCTGAGGTACGTTCTTAAACGGGCAGTCGCTAACTCCCGGAAGTCGCGTTCACTTATCGCAGGAGCTTCGCAGTGGGTCACCACGACGAGCGCGAACTCCTACGGCATGACGCTCACGCACCCCGGTCCTTACTTCGGCCGGTATTGCACTGTTCAAGTTCAGAGCGTAGCCAGCAATGTCGTCACGCAGCTGCCCGGAACCGCGGAACCAATCGACGATGCGTCGGAGACTTCTTAAGTGATGCTCGAACTTGGATCGACCATTTTCGTCCGAACGGCCGCCGCCGACGTATTCGCAGTCGGTACGATCGAAGCCATCGACCCGCAAAGCTATGACGTCTCTTACCCTGACCTGAATAATGGCCGCCGCGGCACACCCACCGCCACTAGCCTCGATCAATGCATCAATCCCACATCGATCGCCGGTAGTACGCCTCTAGCGAATGAGACCACAGCCACGTTGAGCGCTGGTTCGGTACACATGTGCAGCCTAGACGCTGTACGCTTTCGCCTCGTACGCTTTCTCGCTGTTCATCAACCGTTCTGACGACATCGTGGCCGGCAGCGACCAGAGCGTCCCTCAGTGAGCGATCGCCGATGCATTCATCGAGCAGTAGCCGCATGCATCAGGCTCTTGGCGGCACTCGCGTCTTCGGCATCCTCGGCGGCGATGAGAGGCGGGACGCAGCGGATCACGATCTACGCGAAGACTGCGCGCGAAGCTGCCGATGCGGCCCGGCGCGAGCGTATCAAGCACGTCGACGCCGGCGGCTACAAGAAGCCGGAGCGCAAAACGCTCGCCGTATTCCTCGAACAGTGGCTGCGCGACGTTGCAAAGCCGTCCGTGCGCCCGTCGACGTACCGCTCCTACGAGGGGATCGTCCGTAACCACCTGACGCCAGCGCTCGGGCACATTCAGCTTATGAAGCTGACCCCGCCGCTCGTAGCCCGCGCGCTCTCCGGCGATGAGGACGCAGGTGCTGCCCGCACGCGGCAGCTCGCGTACATCGTGCTGCGTTCGGCGCTCGACGTCGCGGTAAAGTGGGACCTCGCAAACGTCAACGTAGCGAGCGCCGTCGAGAAACCGCGCGTCGCACGCGCCGAGTTCTCCGTGCTAACGCCCGACCAGGTG